>Ga0179593_1387112_pt1 | contig 17075 bp, 32 predicted proteins | sample CZODoug2_1_08_16_FD_185931 | JGI IMG/M metagenome (GOLD analysis project Ga0179593, IMG submission 185931) | Vadose zone soil fungal communities from Angelo Coast Range Reserve, California, USA - CZODoug2_1_08_16fungal (PacBio error correction) | ecosystem: Environmental > Terrestrial > Soil >... | reverse complement strand
TGTGGTTGGTTTGGTGGTATGCTTGAATTTCATTTGCCTTGGCGTGGCGTTTGTTTTAATTCTGTTTATTTTTTTTTATTTTTGAGCCATTGCCTTCCCCCCTGTTTTCCTTTGATTAGGTGGCCCAAAATTCCAGATTGGTCCCTGTCACCCTGCCCTTTTTTCAACCGCCGTGTTGTTACCAAACAAACTTTAAGTTTTCAACTGTACGGGGCCTTCTTTTTGCAGTTTCCCCAATTCTACCCTTCTCATTCTGGGGAAGTGTTTCCATGGCCGCCTCTCCGGGGTCCCCCTACAAAATCCCCTCCCCCTTCAACAGTTGATCCGAAACACAACAAGCAACTAAACGGACCCGTCCCTTTAAACCCTGGATGCAATGTTCACGGTGACTACTGTTTGAATCACTGGTGTCTTTTTTGTTTGATTGATTTCCTGCGTCATTTTTTTTTTTTCTTCGATGTTGGCCGTTGTCTTTTTGTTATGTTTCCTCACCCCCCGAGTTCGTGACAGATGCAGGACCACTCTGCGGGATCCCCAACTTTTTCGTCATTTTTTTTTCCGCATACCGCTATGATATCAGTTTTTCCCCCTCGTTCTCAGGTGCATCATTTTCTCCTTTTTGACCAGGTTAACCAGATTCTCCATTCTGCATACTTTTTCGGTCTCTTTTTTTTTTTTGTTGTCCGCGGCTTGCATAAAAATCAGGTTTACCTGGCCATTCTCTTTGGCTGTAACAAAGACAACGGCCGTGACCATGCTTCTTCGTTCTGGGGCTTTGTGAATTGTTTTGCCCTCACCCAGACCCCCCACCACATCCTGGTTTTTTGTTCGTTTTTTCATTCCTTGGAATTTGCTTATTCGACTGACTCGTCCCCCCCCCCCACTTTCTGCTCCCGTTTTGACCCCATGACTTTTGCCTTTTCCTCTTTTCTGGTTTCCCCAAGTCAGGCAGTATTACTGTTATTTGCCTTCAAGATCACCCCCCGTCACATTGCCCTGATTCAATTTTCTTTTTTTGGTTTTTGCCCTAAGCGGCGACTCATTCCTGCCGCCCGAAGCCCACCGTCGAGGGTCTTTCCCTTTTCGCCGGATTCTTTCTATACCCAATGCTTTTACCGTGACCATGCCTGGTCTCGGTTTTTAGATTCTCCCCCCCCGCACCCAACCACCCTGAGTTGGACCTTTTCTTCACCGCGGTTTTCACCCTTTTCTTCCTGCAACCCCTTTTTTTTGCATATTTTCTTTCCTGTGCGCGTCGGGGGTTTTTGTGTTGACCCCCTTTCGGTTTTCCACCCCCGCCCACATTTCACCCCTTACAGTGCACGCTTACCCCGATGCATTGCACTTTCTGGTTCCCATTTTTGGATGTTCGGGTCTCGTGACCTCTACAGTTTTCAAGTGATTTGTTCCCCCCCCCGTTTTTTTTGGGTCCCTTTATGACAAAAACACACTTTTGGTAGAGGTTTTTTCCCCCTTTTGTCAGTGTCGGATGTCCTGTCCCTTGGGTGACAAAGCCTTTCTGGCAATGTTGGAACACTGTTTATTTTTCCCCCCGCCAGGGTCCCTCTATTTGATGGCTTTGTTTGGTTGACTTTCTCCCGACCTCCTTGTTCGTGTATTTCTTTTCCGTATCCATGCCCTGGGACCAAAGTTGCTTTTTTTGGGTTCTTTCTCGCTTGCTTTTTTTTCTTTTATTGCTTTTAGCGGATTTCACCGGCGCAGGATCCTTTTTCCGCGAGCGACGATTTTCTCGCCCTGGGCTTTACGGGTTTTGACCGTCCGCTCTCCCTTCTCTTTTTTCCTCCCTTTTGCACACCTCTCTAAGCTTGTCCCAGGGACCCCGCTCTTTCTCAACGGTAACGTTTTTTTTTTTTCCGCCCTGTTTCGTTTTTTCGTTTTTTTTTTTCCTGTTCCCCGTGCTTTTGCTAGGTTTGCCAAGAGACTTTCCCTATGGCACGTTGCGTGCAAGCCATCGATCTTCTTGTTTTCAAGGTTAGAACTGCCCTGGGTTGGGACGCATAATCTTTTTTGACCCGGTTATTGAAACTCTGGTCATTTAAACAATCGTCTTCCTTCCCTTTTGCCCGCCCAAACTACCCCATTTGGCTAGACTTCCGTTTTTTTTTTCTTCGTGCCTTGTGCCTAACGCGTTTTTTTATTGTTTGCTTCCCCGTCGTTAGCTTTAATGAATTTTCAGGTCTCAATTTCTTTCCACCCCGTTTTTTATTCCCCTTCATAGGATTGCCATGTGGGCTCCCTTGCAAATAGGGAGTTTCCCCCCTTTGACCATCAGCGGTTCCGTCTCCCTTTTTGAGATTTGTGAACGCTTTTCTGTGATGCGGTCTCGAGACATCAAGTGCCCTCTTATTGCGTGTGCCTGCCTTCTTCTTTGGCTGATTTTGAACCCATGCCGAGGAACGCTCCCCCACCATCCCCCCCTTCCCCCATCCCCCTGGCGGCGTTTCGAAGGCCCCCCCCTAGAAACTTTGATGGTGTCCGGACGGTTTCCCCTCGATTTCTTTTCCTGTTTTTGAAATTTTTCTGATGGCGGGCCCGGGCTCTCCATGTGAGTTCGATTGTTTCCCCCTTGGCCCCACTTAATCCCTCTCTCTCTACGGTTTGTGTGTTGCTTTTTATGCTTGTCTGGGATTCCAACTTACCGCCCCTTCCTGCAGTGGCGGATCCTTTTTTGATCACTGGTGGCTGACTTTTCCCCACTGACAATCACCTCCTTAGATTACCGGTCGTCCCCTTCCCCTTTTTCCTTTTTTTTGACTTGGTCGGACTCCTCACTGGCTGTCCTTTGTTTACGGATACGTTCTCGGCTGTCAACTTGCCTTCTGCGTTCCTTTTCTTTTTCCCCCTGGTTTTGCGCGGTAGAAAGGCGAGGAGCACCCCGGCCGCCCGCCCCTTGCCTATCCCGTATACACTTCCGGTCCTTCATTTTCCTTTTTCCCCGCCCTTGCTAGGAGAAACTTTTGCCAGCCGATTCAAATTGCTTTTGCCTCCCCACCCCCGGGGTGCCACTGGGGCCTTTTTTAGACTTGAAAACACATGTGTCGCCAGGCATTCCTGCTGTGTCGGTTAGGGCCGGCCAACCCCATTCGCACGCGTGCCTTTCACCCTGCCAGACTTCCGATTTAATTTTCCTTTTTTTATGACCTCCCCTTTTTCCTTGTGGACACGATCTGGCCTTTTCCCTCCTATTATTCCCACCCCCCTACTGTACCCCACAAAAGAGTCTAATTCTTCACCAGGTTCCCTTGTGCTCCATTTTTTTGTACCCCCCCCCCCACTTACCGGTCTGAGTGGATTTTCGCCAAGCATCTTTAACCCTTTCCCCCTTGTTTTCACTCTCCCCCAATTCCCCTTGAAAATGCGGGGTTTGTTTACTACAAAAACCGAGTTGCGGACTTTCTTTGTGACCGTTGCGTAGGAGTTCCCCCTTTTAATAGCCGATACTAGTTGGGCCGGGGGTGTCTGCGCACCCCCCCTCCGTGTGATTCATCTGGGGTAGGGTAACCGAGGTTTCCGTCGCATTTCCATGTCAATCCACTACTTCGCGGCTCCGCCAACCTTTATTTTCGAGTTGCGCGGAAGTCACGTCCCCTCGGACCCTCAACCCCGCAAGAGAACCCGCTGTTCCGTTTTTTTCGTCATAACCGCGTAGCGTGTTTTCCAGACATGTTTGATTCCCCAGTCTGCCCTTTGTCCTACGGAGGGAGACCACGGACCGGAAACAAATTTTTTTCCCAAAGCACAAAGTCCGGTTGTTTCTGTCCATAAACCTTTTCCCATTTGCCCCCCGACGGCTTGGCCCCCAAGTTCTCGCCCAGTTCCTCCCCAATCCACCCTAAGATAATAGTGGTTTTTTTTTTTTTTAAGACCCTGAAGCCCCCAACTTGACAAAGCTCATGCGCTTTCCGCGTCGTTATTCCTCTTCCCCTTGTCCCTATTACACTGATCCTTTCATTCCCCTCGTCCTTCCTTCTGATGCTGTTTTTTCCAACCCTGGAACTAAACCCCCCCCCCCCGCGACATGATATGCAAAACTGCGCCTTTTGGCCAGTGTATCCTGTGTCTACCCGCCCTCTTCTATTGGTGTTTTTTTTCCTTTGTTTTTGCTGTGGCCCATACACCCCCCCCGTCATCAATTTTCCGTACAGTTTTGATCTTTGTACCCAAAAGATCATGATTAGCTGGAGTGTGCCTCCCCCTTCGTCCTGGTGGACTTCGCGTCCACATAGCTTCTGATTTCTTTTTTTTAAAAAAACCTGCTCCGTGCACATTGAAAATTAGTTTGGCTTGCGTAATCTTGATTGCCATAACCCACACATTCAGTCCCCCTCAAGTTTTGTGTCTGACTATTTCACTGAACTTATTGCCTGACTCTCCCTTTTTGTCTGGTGTCGATATTTTTTTTCCTGCGTCTCCCCAATTCGATAGTTTTATTCCCCTTTGCCCCAACCACACCCGCCTTGGTTTATTTCTGCAAATTCCACTCCCCCCACAACTACACCCCCCTGATCCCCATTCTTGGATTTATTACACCATAGACTTAGGGTTTTTTAAAGCCCTTATCTTCTTATTCAAATCGTCACACAAAAAAATGGCTTTTTTTGCCCCCGCCCGTTCTCAAGGTGGATCAGTTCCTTCTATGATTGTATCTACGGACTTCCTTGTCCTAGTTGAAAGCCTTGTCCTTCCTCTCCTAGAGATTCCTGGACCAACCAAGTTTCTCCTTTGTTTAGTTGCCAAGCATCTGTGCTGCTCTTCCCTCCTGTTTCCCTGACACACCCCCGATCTTGCCACCCTTTATATCTTAGTCCTTGCCATCACTTCAAAATCCCCTTTTGGATTACTTTTTAGTTCTTAATCATAGTTACCAGCCCGGTCCCGGTTCTTTGGGTTTAGTGATCTTTGTTGCGTCGTGTTATGTTTATTTTTCCGACAGGTAATTCTCCATTCCACGTATTTGTCCGGTACCTTTGGATTTCTCCTCTTCCCACCGTAGTTAACGTTGCCTTTTTTTTTGTACCTTATTTTTATTCCAACTCTTGCGTCCTTTTGTTCCCTAGTTAACTTTGTCAGCTTCAAGTGGTTCCCTTCAGTCATAAGTCTTCCTCACTGCTACTTCCCAAAGACCCAGTCTTCTCCATTCTCTTCCCCCCTTCCCACCCTCCTACATATTCCGCCCCCCTCCGTACCCTTTTCCCCATGCTTTGATTAAGATTGTCCCCTCCTGACTACCACGTAACAAACGGCACTCCATCATTTTTGTGTTTCTACGCCCCACTGATCCTCCCCCATGGTGTTTTGTTTTTATTAATTCCCTTTGTCCCAACCCGCCCTCCACTCCCCTTTTCACACACGGCATTTACGATTTGTAGAACGTTGTGTCCCAAAGTTCCTCTGGTTCTTGCCAATTTCTCTTCCCCTAATTCGTTGTCCAAAAAACCTCCCTTTTTCCTCTTTTCCTTTGATGGTTTTCACCATTGAACAAGACTTGAAGTCCTTGAGACGTTTTCTTTTGGTGTCCCTTGCGGACCTTTCTCAATAGCATGGGCCGCTGCAACCCAACCCACCACCTGCCCTCCTCTCCAACGGAGACATTATGCCCTTTGTGTTTCCTTTGTGGCTGGCCCTATTGTCTACGGTTCTACTGAGCGAACTGGTGACCCCTGTTTTTTATGTGGGTCAACTTTTGAGAAATGAGTTTTTACCTTTCTACTCCCCCCCCTATTTGATTCTTTTTTTCTGGTTTTTTTTTTAAAACAGAGGTTTTTTTCTTGTCCCCGGCTCCTGACCATTGATTTTCTTTCCCCAACCTGCTTATTTTTGTGGACAGTCTTTCTGAATTTATGATAAACCTTTTTTCTCTTTTTATTTCGGTTTCTCTTTTTTCTTCTGTCCCCTGATTTCTCTACTCTTCCGCGAGCCCCCCCACAATTGATTTCTTACAGCTTCCTCTTCAATTCACCTCTTTTTTTAGTCTTTTTTTCGTTGTTACGCCTCCCTTTTGGTGTGGTGTGCACGAACCTTTGTTCACGACCACTCCTCCCCCTCTCTAATCTCCGAGTTTCCGAACTTTTTTTTCTTGAATATTTAATGGTTCAACTCATGGTCGTCACACAGGTACTAAGGCAGTGCTATTGTCCTCTTTTTTTGACCTCCTTTCCCTTCTGATTTGAAATCACTCTTTTCCCTCTTCACCGTCTTATTTCATGCCTTCACTTTGGGAATTCTTTTCCCTCGACTCCCAAGTTTTTAACTGATAAGGCCGCAAATTGTGCCTAAAACGATATTTTCCACGGCTAGCAATCCCTCCCCCCTCAACACCAGAGACTCTCCCCTGTACCCTTTATTTCATCTGTCCTTTACACTCCTTTCAAGTGAGGCTTTATTCCTTCCTCTTTTTTTCACCGAATGATTGTTGAACCCCCATTCTCGCGGGCGATTTGCGTCCCCCCTTCTTAATTTTACATTGTGGCACCTTCAACTCCTCTCTCGCCTCTTTCGCCTCTCAGCGATTACTCTTTTCTTCCCTCAGAACGTTTTGGCTTCAGCCTCATCACCCCGGTCTTCCTCACAAATTCGATTTTCGCTCGGTGCTGGCGTTCCCTTTTCTGCCGGTCCATTGGTCCTAAACCACCTTTTGAACTCTCACCCCTCCCTCCCCTACCATTCCCGGTGTCCCCCCTCGGTCCCATCTTTCCCTTCCAGTCAACACGCTTCCCCGGCTTCTTCTTTTGTTCTCCCTCCCAGGAAGAGTTTTTTTTCCCTCTTTCTACCTTCGTCTTTTTTGGTTTGAACAGCCCCCGGTGGTTCCCTCTCCCCGGAAAACATGATACTCGTTTTTCCAAAAACCAGGCTTTCCCTTTTCCCCAATAAAAATGGCCTGCTACACATTCCTTTCCTTTTTCCCCCCCCAAAAATATATATTCCTTTCCCTCCCCTTTCAAGTTGTTTTTTGGGTTTAGTATAGAAATACTTCTTTTCTCTTTTTTTTCTCACTTTTTTTATTTTAATTTATTTCCTGCGCTTTTTTTTTTTGTTCACCTTTCTGTCCTGTGGTGCCGGTTTCCTGATTTCCCACCCCCCTTAGTTTCTTGCCCCCATCCCTCTTTGATATTTTCTCTTTTTTTCCTTTGCTCACCAATCCCTCCTTTGCGCGTTTTTACCTTTTTCCTTTCTTGTGGTTAACTTTCTTGTTGTTATGATGGTTTCTTTCCCTATTGTTTCTTTCCCCCAACACGGTTTAATGTCGGCGAACTAAATAGTATTTTTTTTTCCTCTACCTTTGCGAGCCCCCCCATGTTTGGTGCTTTTTTTGGCGATCTTTTTCTTTTGTTCTCCCCCCAGCTTTTCATTCCTGTTTTCTGGCTTTCAGTTCGGTCCTTCATTTCCTTTTGCGTTCTCCTCTTCCATGTAGTCCTCGACCCTTTGTAACTTCTTGTTTTTCCCCTTTCCTTGCGTTGCCTGAAACTTTGCGCTATCCCTTGCCCCCCCTCGTTCCATAATGCCTTGCTCATGGTTACTTTCTCGGAGAACTTGCTTGGCTCTTCTTTCCCCCCCTTGGGTTTTATCTGTTTGTGTTACAAATTCTCTCCCGCGGATGAAAGTTGAGGAGAGGACGTAGCCTTTTCACTTTTTCAAGCTTTTTCTTCTCCTCGGCCCAAAGTCCGCGATTCCCCTTGGAAGTCTCCCTCAGTCTCTTCTGAAATTTGACCTCTTTTCTGCTCCTTTTTCCTCACATTCGTTCAGGCCTTTGTCAACTTTTTGCCCGTCCACGTCTTCCTGTCCAAGGATCCTCCGGTTTCGCTGTAAAATTCTCAACCACCACCGTTTTTTCCCCCTCCATTCCCTGACGAAACAAGATGTTCGTAGCATTTTGTTTCCATTACCTCTCTTTGACATCATCAATTTTCTCCTCCTCCCTTTATCTCCGGCCTGCCGCCTTTACTTCTGTATCCCCCCTAAACCTCTTCCGGTGAGATATGACTTTCCAGACCTGTATAACTCCTCTCCTTTTGTGAACCTCCCTTTCTCCTCTCCCCAATCCAAACCCCCCTTTTTTTACCCCCCACCCCTTGCCCCTCCTGTCCCCTGGGAGTGTCATAACCCTCTTTTCTTTTTCCCCCCCCAGTGTTCCCCTTTAGTTTTACCCCCCCTGTCTTCCCCCTTTCGCGTCCCACCTGCCCTGACAGAGTTTTGCCCCGAAAAAATTACCCACAGTATACCCCCCCCCCCCCCCCCCCCCCCCCCTATATTTTTCGTCAATTCTTTTTTCAGGATGCTTTTCACTTCCCTATGTCACCTTTAAGACTTTTCCACACCACGTACATATACTTGCCTATCATTTTATTTCCCAATTTCTCCTCAATGGGGGATTTCCCCAGTGTCCACGCAAGAATATAAAATCATATCAAGTATGAGTTTTTCCCTGTATTTTTCGCTTCGTGCGTTGGCCACCAACCTTTGTGTCAAGTAGAGTTTTTTTTGAAATTTATTTTGTCGGATTCAAAAAAACCTGGAGTTCTCAATTTCTGAGATCACCCCCTTCTTTTTTTTCCCCTTTTGTTATGTGTCCTTCTATTTCTATTCTCCCATTCTTGGCAATGTTCTCATGTTCTTCCCAGGTTTCCTTATGGTTGCGGGTGGAGCTTGAACTTTTCTCACCATCTGTGCTGGCTGTTCCCATCTTTCAGCGTACCAATCTGTTGACAACGGAGGCCGGACATTCGTGTGTAATCGCCCCATTTCCACAAGTCGGTCCCCGGTCTCTTGCAAAGTGGTCCTACCCCTCCTTTTCAAAACCCAATGAAGTTGCCAGACCTGGGTCAAGAGTTCAGCCTTTCTTTCATTATAAGTGTCGTCCGTGTGTTCCTTTTTTTTTCGGACCCTGACCTTTCCTTACACGTTTCCCCACCCCACCATCCCCCTACAAACCTCAAACGTCAAAAACCCTGCCACCTCCCAATTCCTCTTCACTGATTGCCCTAATTCGGCCTAGGGGAATCAAGTTCTTTTTTTTGACGTTATGACAGTCTTTTCTTTCTCGACTTTGGCAGTAGAGGAGTTTCCGAGTTTGACCCCCTCCTGCCCCAACCCTTGCTTCGTGTCCTCCCCCCACGGTCGGCCCGTTTTCAAAGCATGGCCCTGGTCTTATCTCGATTACCCTTTCTTTCTTCGGCAGCTCATCATCCTTCGTTTCCGCCACCACCCTAATACCCCCTGTCACACCATTCCCTCATCCATTCCTGACGTTCTCTTTTTTTTTTTTCCCCCCGCGGGCTGTCAATACACCCAAAGCTTTCACCTGTCTAAACTTTTCCCCCCCCCCCAGTGGGACTTAAACTCCCCAGACCTCTCCCCGTTCTGTGAGGGCTTTTGACCAATGGTTTTTTTCCTCCCAAAGCCCCCCACCCCAAGTCTTTTTTGTTTCATCAGGTATACTGGATCCGTACTCTCGCCCTCCCCAAAAAATTGGGTCGCGGCAGATAATTTGACCCCCTTTCTGACGCGCCCGTTAAATTTTAAGGGTCTTCTTTGTGTTCTTGATCAGATCTTTGGTGCAGCCGTATTACTTTTCCGGCCTGAGGCAGTGAATGGAGTTGCTAAGCTCTGTGCGCGAGCCCCCCTTTCGGGGAGTGGTCAGAGCCCTAGATCGGTTACGCACCCTTGTATTTTTAATCTGAAAATTGGATTCGCGTTGGTTTTTTTCTTTCCTCCGCAAACCTTTACGGAAAACATCTTTCAGCGATTTTTCTTCTTCCCCCTTTGGTGGGGGCAAAAGGGGCAGACTTTATATTGCGGCCGTTTTGTTGTATTCGGGTGTTTTTCCCCAAAGCTTTATTTGAACAGTCCTTTTCCTTCATTCGACCTCCCGTCTCTCGCGCCTTTATGTTGACAATTTTTTCCTCTTCACTAAGGTCTCACTGAAAGGAGTTCGTTTTTCAATGGACTTTTCCTTTCTTTACAAACAACCTTTGTCTTCTGAATGTTTTTTACGTTAAGGCGGGACCTTTGGCGACAATCCTTTCTTGCCTGGACCCCTTTTCTTGCGCCCTTTCCTGTTGAATGTGATGCTTTTTTTATTTGTTACTTTCACGTTTTCCTACATCCCTGTGATACCCTTTGTCTCCTTTTTTCGCAAAGGCGGGGACACACTTCTCCGGTTTCTTTCGCTCTGGCGGCCTGTTGATAGTCTCGCCTCGTAAGATTGTTTACCCTTTCTCTTAGATCCTTTTTCAGAGAAGCGACGTAGTTTCTCGAAATCTCGTAACTTTCTTGACGACATGCTTCCACCTTTCTCCTTTTTTCGCCGAAGCTCATCTCTGCGATGAAATGGAACCTCCAGATTTTACCCGTTTTCCGTGTCATGGCTCCTCGTTAGTTTTTTCTTTTTTGAAGGGTCACCCTTGCGCTTAAGTATTCCTTTCCATTCCTTTGCTCCCCAGCCATCTCTCCTTTAATGTCGGTGATGCACCTGTTAAAATGTCCCTGTGGGGCCCCCGATATACCGTTCTGACCTTTTGACTGTCCCCTTAAATACGTTCTGTTTTTACGTCCCCTCCTTTGCGTCCACCCAAATACAAAGGCTTTACAGTGTCCAACTTAGTTGTTTCTGCTTTTTTTCGCACAAGAGTTCTGTGGCTTTGTTGGTTCTGACGCATGGTGCGTACCCATTTCATCCCTTTTTTTTTTTTTTCCCTTGCTCCCTATGGACTTTCCCAACCCCGTTTTTTATGGAACTGTCTTCCTTAGGGCTGGGTCCACCCTTTTTCTTTCCCCAAGTGGTGTAGGTCATCCCTGGCAGCCTTCAGCGTCCTTTATCCCTGTTCCTAGGCGAGGACGACGTTGATATAGTGGCCTTGGAGACCTTCTCAGGGCCCCTTCTTCTTTGCCGGAGATGAGGGCTTTCTTTTTGACTTCCGATTAACAGATTCCAACCCGTCCTTTCCCCCAGTGACGTCCCCCATGGCCCCCTACCGCCCCTTATTGTTCCCCTGTCTCCCTGCACCTTCCAGGATTGATTGTCTGTTTGGCCCATTACCTCGTCAAAATGAGGGCGAATGTCCCTTCCCCCCCCCCCCGCTGGCCCTTGATGACTTTTTGGCCCCCTTTCATCCCTCTATCTTTTTTTTTCCTCCTCCCTATTTTTTTTTTTGTTGGGAGATGTCTCCCCCACTAGTCCCCACCCCCCCCCGGGGTTTTGAAATTTTTGGTCCCAGCTCCTTTTTGCCTCGCGTGTCAAAACCCACTCCAATCAGTTCTCTTTTCTACGTTTGTTTCCCCTTCCCCCCCGCTTTTCTCGTTGGCATGTTCGAAACGCCTGAAGGGCCTTTTTTTTTGGATGTTGCGAATGAGTCTTTTCTGTGGAGTCAACATCAGCCACCGAATTTTAAGCCCTCCCTCCTTATTTCCCCCTGGCTGGGCTGCGCAACTCTGATACCACCTATGCCGTGCCCTCTTTAAGTTCCCCACCCCCTTTTAGTAAATTCGGCCTGCCTGCTTGAATTGGTAGCTTTTGACAATTTTTCCTCTTTGTCGTGATGATCCCTTTGCCCCAGTATTCCCAATTTTTGAGCTTGCCCCCTCACAAGGGTTTGGGCCCCTACTCTTTCGACCTTCTTTGCCCCATCTCCTGGTTGCCTGTAATTTCCTCAAGTCACGTGGTGAACCCCCCACAAGCCAACACAGAACCCCTCCCGGGTGTGGGGAGCCCCCTTTCCAAGCAACGAACCGTTCCTTTTCCCTAGCCCCCCCCGTTTTTTTTTTCTTGTTTTTGGAGTGTGCCGGCCGTAGCCTTTGAAGACCGTTTCTGTTTTTACGCCAGAAATTTTGGTTAGCCCCCCTTTAACCTCCAACAGGTTCTTCTTCGTCCACAGTCCACTTTTCAGGGGTGTCCTCTGCCCTTTTAGGCCCGCCCCTAGATTTTATTGTTTCCCCCGTTTTTACACTTTTCGTGTGACCCCCTGTGAAGCCGATCCCCTGCTTGAACCCCCTGCTGGTGCTCCTACCCGTTTCAACAAGCTATCCTGCCCCCAGGTAAAACCGGGGGGCTTTGCTCGATGAGCGCAGTCCATCTCCTGTTTCTCTTAGCCGACTCTTTTTTCCTTGGGTCAGTTTTTAACATAGTTACTTTCCCCCCCGTTTTTTCTCGTTTTTTGCCTGTTTCCACAGCCCCCGTTTCTGCTACAGGGGAACCTCTGTCGATCTGCCCCAGGAGTATGGGGCGTTCACTTTGTTCCCCTTCTGTCACGGGGTAATCTGGTGTTTTTTAAAGAGTGTTCACCCTGAGGCCCCTCTTTAGAGAGCCAGCAAATCCCTTTTTCCTTTACATCAATTTCTTCTTCCCTTTGGATCCACGGCCGGATAGGCCAGATGCCTAGTAAAGGCTATTTCCCTCCTTGCCCCCCCCCGCAAGCCACCCAAGCAAAATATTTCAGTACATTTTTTTTTTGTTTTTCGCCATCCCGATCTTTGTCAAACTTCCCCTTCTTTCTTCAAGGCGCGCACTCCTTTCCCACCCCCCTGCTCATTTTTTTTTTTTTTTCAGCAAACCGGATTCCCCTACCTACCATGCTCCCTTTGCGCTGTGTATCTCTTTTCTCCGCTCCCCCAAAAATTTTTTTTTCTACTTGCAATCCTGGTTTTTACGTCCAACCCGTCGTACTGCTTATTTTTTCTTTTGTCAACCTTTGCCACCCCCCCTTCCAATCGCACCCTTCTTCGGTTTCAAAAAAACTGTTTTTCAAGTTCCTGTTGACGTTCTTCACTGTTAAAGTTTTTTGTGCAGTTTTCTTCCATCTAACCCTGTTGATACCTTTCCCCGATTTCAGTCTTTTGATATCCAGATCCGCATCGTTTGTCCTTGCGATTCCTCCTGCGGGGGCTTCGAGCACCAATCATCGGATCTCCTTTTTTTTCCAACCAGCTTTCCAGAACCCCATTTTCATCTGTTTTTTTCTTGCTGTCTCCCCCCCACCATTCCTCTTATGTCTATTTTTTTAAAAAAAGGTCAGTTTAGACGGAAAGGACTTACTTCTTTCCTTTCCCGCCTTGTCGGTGCGATCTTTTCTTTCTGCCCAAGCTCCGGCCTCGTACAAGAACAACCCCTCATTTTTTTTTCCCTTTTGTCACCCACAACCTCCATCATCATTTCCCCCGTCTGCCTTTTTTTGTCGTTTACTCACCTTTTCTCTTGTCCCCGGTTTGTTTTGACGCAAGGTAAAAGATTTTTTTTATTATGTTTTTCCCCCCCCAAAGGAGAACCTGCCGTCTTTCCTGAGGATGGCGTGGAGTCGGTTCCCTTTCCCGATGTTTTCTTGTTCCTTTCTCCCCCCTTCCCCCCCGTAATCAGGAGATCCTTCCGCGCCGGCTTCCAAACCGTGAGCCTTTTTTGTAGTCCCCGCCCCCCCCTTGTCTTGTTCCTTCTCCCACCCCCTGTGTCTTTTACCCCCCCCACGTCTACTGTCCCCCCGTTAGAGTCATGCTGCTTGAAATACACCACCCACTCCCCCGGATTACCCTGACTTTTCATACTTGCAGTAAGGTTGCCTTACGGATCTTTATGGTTCTTGTTTTTTGTTGCCATATTTTTCGGTTTGGTCTGAGGTGGGTCCCCCTTTTCATGATATGGTTCAGACCCCATGCCACCTTACAACCTTTCCAGGGAGGATGATCTTTTTTTCTTCCCTTTTATTTCAACCAGTCCCCCGTTTTTCCTTTTGTTTTTTTTGCCGGCGTATTTTTTTGAAGATTGTCACTCTTTTAGATTTCCTTCTCTTTCCCGAATTGTAAGTTCCCGCCCCTTTCCACTATTGATGCTCACCTCTGCACAGATTAAAAAGATGTCTCCAGTGATTTCCCGCTTCCCCCCGCCCCCCCCCCGCCTCCCCGCCCCCCCACCCCCCTTCGCCCCCCCCCTTGGGGCAGAGCGCTTAGAGCACTTTTGGCCGTCCAAACCCAGAACCCACTGGCCCCACCAAGGCTTTTTTGTTCTTCCCGAACCTTTTATTCCATCCAAGGGTTTTTTTTCTTCTCCCTCCCTTCAACCTTGACAACCCCCCCGGCCACCCCAATTCCCCACTGTTGATTTCCACCCCGTCAAGAGCGAGTTGGACCGCCCTGGGTCCCCCCGCTTTACTTCCTCCTGCTGCCCCATACGCTTCATCCATTGTGGCCCCCCAACCTTTTTTATCCCTTTTTTCCTTCAATGTCCCGAAATGATGATTCTTCCCCCGTTTTTCTGATGTTTGTTTTTTTTTCCCCCCCCCTTATAAAAGGGTTTGGTCTGCCTCCACCTGCCCTGGCCGACCTTTTTCCAAAATCCTTCCTAACTCCCATGTTTTGCATCCTTATGCCCTTTTGACAGGTGGTACCCCTTTGGTACTTCCCCCCCAGCTTTTTTTTCGGAACGATCCTTTTTCATTTCCCCCCCACTTCGTGCCCCCTTTTTTCTATGGGGACCCCTTGGGCTTGTGTTCCCTTGCGACCTCAACCCTTTTGCTCTTTGTCTTGGTCTGTGTTTTTGACCCCGAGTTTTTTTCTTTTCATCCTTTTTTTACCCCTGGATTTTTTCCACAAGGATTATTTTCTTAGTTTCTTCCTCCCGATTTAACACTTTTGACTCTTTTTTGTTTGTTCTGTTTTCGTTGAGTTGCGTTCTTGCGTTATAGTCCTGGTGGAAAAGTCTGGAAAATTTGATGGGGTATTCCCTTGCTCCCTTCGACAACCCCATGATATAAAGTTTTTGTATGCCTTGTTCCAGTTCAGACGCCCGTTGTGTTTTTTTGACATCCCCTTTGGTTTCTTTGTTTCACCCCTTTCCTTCCCCCCCATGCGATCTGTGACCTTTGTCCCCAGATTTCCCCTCAGTGGTTGTTCAGGGTCTGGGCCGAAACCTGTTCTTTTTTTTCCCCAAGGTGTTACCGCGGTCCTTCGTCCTACTTTGAAGCATTTTCTCCCCCGGGTCTAAGGGTCACGTATGATCCCTGTTTTTTGTTTTCCCTCGTTTTTGACCTAGCTTTCAATTGCCAATTTCCCTTTTTGCTGTCCTTTGATCCGTCCCGGTTCTCAGGACAGCCCAATGGCCGACCCCTCAGATTTTTGTTACTAGACTTCCTTTTCAACGCACCCCCCCCCCCCTTGCCATGTTATCGGCCCCCTGGGACACCGCTGGGGCCCCTTTTTTTATCTTTTTTTGTTTCCCCCCCTGGGCCCTCTTCCCCCCCAAAGGTAGGATTATCAGATTTCTTCATTGTTCCCCCCCCCCCGCACCTTGTGGGAACCCCCGTAGCGGGCTAATGGTTTAGCGGCCTGTGTGCCCCCTTGACGAAGGAGTCCGTTTCCCCCCCCGGGATTGTTCCCTCCAACTGTAGCCTGTTGATGGATACCTTTTTGCGTCCACTCGCCGTTTGTCTGTCGTTTTTCCTTTTGGGCGTGTCGTCCCAGGGCTAGACTTCGGTCCCTTTGTTTCTCCCTCACATTGCGCTTTCTCAACCCCCCGTGATTTCCACCTTCCCGCCTTGACCTTTTCCTGGTTTCCCTTTCCTTTTTCCGCCCTCTCTCCTGGCCGTTTACCCGCTGCCTCACGGCTATTTTTGTCGCCATGCAGGACCCTTTTTGAAAAGGTTCTAGGACGTTTTGTGGTTCCCTTTAAGATTGTTCCGTCCCTGGGCCATGCTTCCGAGTTTTTCCCCCCAAAAAATTTTTCACCTCACAATTCCTGCTAACAATATAATCTTTTCTGTCACAAATCTCTTTTTTCCTCCCCTTTTTTTGTTTTCTTTCGATTTTCCGTCTGATTAGATGTAGCCTTATTTTTGAGGTTTTTTTAACACTTGAAGGACCGTCTTGCCCACTTTTCTCTTGTGTGTCCTGTGCGAGTTCCCCCCCCCCTATGCCCACCGCCACGATCCCGCTTTTTTTCTCTTTTTTGTTGCTCACCACAGCGTCCTTCTCGGGGACGGGGATGTTGCGGGGACCGTCTTTCCTGTTTATGTTTCTGGGGCGATTGTGACAGGGCGTCACTGTGGATTCTCGCAGTTTTGGTTTTGGACGGCCCCCCCGCCCGCTGCTTCCCTACCTACCCTTTGTTCCGCCTTTGATTTTTTGAGCCTTTTGAAGTGGTCGACGTTCTTCTTCTTCCCGGCCGCTTCCGCGCTTTCTTTTCCCCGGTTCGTTTTTTTTTCCCCTTTTTTCGCCCGCGTCACTTTCTCCCCCTTTTCCTTGGTTTCCTGCCGGGTCCCATGAATCTGAGATTAGCATACTGCCGCTACTTATAAAGCTTTTCTGCTTTTTTCGTTTTGTTTCCCTCAATGAGTTTGTCTGTTTCCTTAGCTATCAGTTTCCCCACTGTTGCATTGCTTCCTGGAGCCCTGGTCGGTCTTTTATATTCCGCTGTCCTTCTCCTTTCCGCTCTTCATCTGCCTTTACCCTTCGTTTCATCGACTTTCCTTTTCAATTACTGATTTTTGACACTTGCCCCCCCCCTTTTTTTCCTCTCCCTTTGTGCTCCATTAGTTCCCTTTTTTCCAGGAAATCCCCGCCACTTCGTTTTGTAACAGGCCCCCTTTTCTCTGCTTTTTTTTCTTTTCTTTCCCACCGTGTTCACCCACGGCTCTTCAAACGCCACTACCCTTCCTTTGTTTCCCCCCCGCTGTAGTAGGTCATTTTTTTTCAGTTTTTCCCTCCCCCTGTCGCTACTCCCCCCGGTTGCTTTCATAGGCTTTGCCTGCATCGCTGAAAGCCGCCCCACCCCCGCAGTGCGTTCCATCTCCCTGCCGACTGTAGATGTTCATTTCCCCCCCTGTCGAGCGCCCCTTCCATTAACACTCTTCCCCCCCCCACCCCCCCTTTACCCCGCCCCGCAAACACTTGTGCCCCTTTTTTCCCTTTAAAAACCTTACTTTTTTTCCACCCCCTAGGAAAAACACAGGCCCCCCGTTCTCCCCCTTCCCGACCAGTCCCCTTGTCCCTCTTTTGCATTCCCAACCAATTCCCACTTGATCGCCTGGCTTTTTCAAAGGAGTTCCTTGTTTAAGAGGTTTTCCCCTGTCAGTGCTCAC
>Ga0179593_1621479_pt1 | contig 17076 bp, 31 predicted proteins | sample CZODoug2_1_08_16_FD_185931 | JGI IMG/M metagenome (GOLD analysis project Ga0179593, IMG submission 185931) | Vadose zone soil fungal communities from Angelo Coast Range Reserve, California, USA - CZODoug2_1_08_16fungal (PacBio error correction) | ecosystem: Environmental > Terrestrial > Soil >... | reverse complement strand
GCCAGCTCTTTCATTCTTTTGTAGAGAGGTGCCTCCCCTTTTCCGCCGTTCTCCTTTTCGGGTAGTAGCACCCCCCCCCCCTTCTTGACCGCCAGGACAGGAGGGAAACCAGGTGTTTTTCTTTTTGTCTTCGTTCGCAGCGGCGTCTTTAACCTTCTTTTCTGGAGCCGGGCGAACGGCTCGACTCTTTGGAACGGGGGGGCTTTTTTCTTCTTTTTCCCTTGGGGATTCCTTCTTCTCGCGGTTTTTTGGCTTTTTTTTACGGGTTTCCGGCGTTGCCACCTGTTTTTTTTTTTTTTGTGGCGAAAACAGCTAGCTTCCGCTATGCCTTCTTTTTGTTTTTTATCTCCCCTCCTCCCCAATCTGATTTTTTCTCCCCTTGCCGCCGCACAGGTACGCTGTCAGCCCCGCCTTTTTTTTTTTCCCTAGAGGACAGTGAAAGTACCGAAGTTGTCCCCCTTCTGCCCGTTCCTTGACCGAGTAATCAGGGGGATCGGCTGGGCGTCGGTTCCTTTTTTTGTTCTTGAGACAGCGAAGATAGCCGCCCTGGCCTCTTGTTCTTTTTCCCCCCACAATTCTTTTCCGACTTTCTTTTGTTTTTTGTATGGGTAGCCGTTTCAGAAGGGAATCTCACCTCCCCCTCCTCTTTTCCCTCCCCGGTCGACTTGAAGGACAAGAGAGTTCCGTTTTTGCTCTTTTTCTTGGTCCCCTCTTTTTGCTCGGGATTTTCTTTTTAGCAAAATCTCTCTTATTTTATACTCCTCCCTTTTCTGTTTTTTTTTTTTCGGTCACCCAGCGCTAGAGGTTCCTTTCCTATACTCTTCTTTTTTTGCTGGCCTTCAATCGCCTTTTTTTCTTTTCTGCACAAGTAGACGATGATGTCCCTTTTATTTTCTGGTGAGGCCTGCGGAAGGGGAGAACCTCATCCTCTTTCCCCTTTTTTTTTTTTTCACAATTCCTTCTCCCTTTATTTTTCCTCTGTATCTGGCACAGGAAGATTGTCCCCCTTTTTTCCCCCCTCTGATAAACAATGTAAATAGGTTCCTTTCCCCCTTTTTCTTTTTCTTTTCTTCTTCTCAGTGGTTTTTTCCCAATAGAGGAAAGAACTCCTTCCTTTTTCCTCGGCGGAGGATGCTGCACCTCTCCCTCCCCGTGTTTTCCCCCAGAAGCTCCTTGGTCCTAGTAGTAGATAACAAGAACATGGTCTTTTTCTCTCCTTCGACGGTTTAGCCACGTTGCACCCCTCTTTTTCCTTCTCTTCCTGGAGATTTCCCAGAAAAGCAAATAGAGGGAACCCCCCTCCCCCCTTTCTTCCTCCCGAAGAAGGGTGATGCTCCCCCCCCCCCCCCTTTTCCTCTCTCTTTTTTTTTAGAACTTATTTTTTATTTGTGACAGAGAAGAAGCTGAAGCCCCGCTTCCCTCCTTTCCCCCTTTTGACAAGATTGAATGGAGTTCATGCCTGTGCTCCCTCCTTTTTTCACCCCTGATATCTCGGCAAGGTAGGTACTGACTCTCCCTTCCCATTTCTTTTCCCCCCCTCCTTAAGTTGAAGGAGAGATAGGATCGTTTCCCTTCCCTCCTTTTTCTTTCAACGATCTCCAGCTTCTTGCTGAGAAGTCCTCTTCCCCCCGCGAGAATGATAATATAGGTCTTTTCTCTTTTCCTTTTGCTCCTTTGAGGACTCCTTCTCCTCAGAGACGATAGTATTAGTCCTCGCTCTTCCCCCCTTTTCTTTTGCGTGGATGATCCTACGAATTGATAGAGGCTAGCGTTGTCTTTTTCCTTTTTCAGGGCCATCTTTTTTTTTTTACATCCGGTTTCCCTCCGACAGCGCTGCGGCCTTCGCGTCTTTTTTTTTTTTTTTCCTCAGCGGCCCGCATGGGAGGCGAAGCCTGGTCACTTGTGCTTTTCTTTTTTTTTCAACTGCTTTTCGAGTTCGTCCCCAGCACAGAAAAAAGTTCCTGTTTTTTTTTTTTTTTCGCAACCGAAAAAACGGACCGTTTACACTCTTTTTTTTTTCTTTTTCCTTTTTTTTGGATATTTTTCCCCCCCCCTCGCGCCGGGGGTGTCAGATCCACCTATCCCCTTCCTTTTCCTTTTTCTTTTCCCTCGGGCGTCCTCGAGGCTCCGCGCCGCCTTTCCTTTTCTCATTTTCCCTTGCGGACTGATGGTGAGGAAGAGCAGCAGGCCGAGCATGTCTTCTTTTTCTTCCCTATTTTTTTTCTTCTTTTTTTTTTTTCCTAAACGTTGAGCAGAATGATCGACGATAAAGGAAGAAGCCCCTTCCGGTCTATCCTCTCTCTCCCCTCTACCCCCAAAGTGAGACTCTTCTTCTTTTTCCCTTCTAAGGAAGACATGGGACGGGATAAGTTCCCCCTCTTCCCCATCTTTCACAGTAAGGCCCTCTCTTCCCCCCTTTTTTCTTCTTCTTTCCCTTTTTAGTCCCCCCCATTGCGCAAAAAAAGAAGCTTCTTCTTTTTCCCCCCTTCAGTGTGCAGGAAAATCAGAGCTTGAGAACCAGCATGCCTTTTTTTTTTCCTTTATTTTCATCCCTTTTCGTCGCCTTTTTTGTTTTCCCCCTTTTAAGATTGAGATGGAGAAAGGAGCCTTTCTACGCCCTCCCCCTTTCCTTTCCCTTCCTCCTCTCTTTCGCTCCCCCTTAAGACTCCTTCCCGTCGCGGCAAAAACGGACGCGGCTGATTCCTTTCCCTTTTTCCGTGGATGAAGAGGATGTTTTTTTTTTTCTCTCTCCCCCCCCTCTTTCTCTCTTTTTTCCTCGGCCCTTCCCTCTCTGAGGCGTCTCATTCTTTCTTTGCAGGACGAGGCGAAGATGTTCTTTCTCCTTCCCTTCAGATAAGGGGATATTGAAAGATGTGTTAAAGCCTGTCTTCTCTTACTTACTCTTTTTTCCCACCGCCTTCCCTCTCCCGGTCTCTTTCGTAGAGAAGGATAATACTTCCTTTGCACTTTCCCCCTTTTCTTTTTTTTTTTTCTTTTCTCCCGGAAGCAATATAAGAATGGAAGGAGGATGGCTCTCTGTCATTTCCCTCTTCTTTTTTTTTTTTTCATCGTGGACGCCTCTTCTCTACTCCCCGGAAGGATGAGATTGATGAGGAGGACTTCTCCGCGTCCCTCTTTTTCCGAGGAGATCGGAGCGAAAGTAGGTGATCTTCCTACTCTCTTCCCTTTTTTTCCAATTTCCGCTCCTCAGTTCAACACTCTCTTCCCTTCAGTTTGTGATGTGAAATGGTAATTGCGATTGACCATACCCCTCTTTTTTTTCGCGCGGGATAGAGACGATTAAGCCCTTCTTTTTTTTTTTTTTTTTTTTTGTCTTCTCTCTCCGACTGCTTTTTTTTCTAGGGACAGATGGTAATGGAGATACGACTCCTCTTTTTTCTCTTTTTTTTTCTCTTTCCGAAGATATTCGTGGTGGGAAGATGGATTGGTTAACCTTTTCTTTCTTTCTCCACCCTCTTCTTCCTTTTTCAGTTAATTCCCTGTACCTTTTTCCCTTTTCGGATAGTGATGAGCTTTTTGTCTTTCTCTCCTTTTTTCCTTTCCTGATGGTGAGAAAGAGAGGAGTGGAATGCCCCATTATAGTTTTATTCTTTTTTTTTTTCTCTGTCGTGCGTTTTTCGAAATTTTTTTTTTGCCGCCGGAGGAAGATGGAGGGGGTTGAGCTCCTTTTCCCCTTTTTTTTTTGGGGGGGTTTTCTCTTCGAACCTTTCTGCGTTTTTCTTTCTTCCTTCTTTTCTTTTCCCGATGACCTGAGGATTACTTTTTTCTTTTCCTTTTTTTTTTTTTTTTCTTTCTATAATGTTTCTCTCGAGCATGATGCTAAAATGTTTTCCCCCTCCCCTTTCATTTCTACCTTCAGAAAATGATAGAGAGCCTTCTCTTTCATACCCTCTTCCTCCCTCGCGTTTTCCTCCTTTGTGGGATGGACAGGAGGCTCCCCCTTTCTCTTCTCTTCTCGCTGGCGAAGGAAAGTGATTAGGGGGTCTCTTCCCCCCCCCTTTTTCCCCCCTTCCTTTGGCACTATTTTCTCCTTTCTTAACGGGAAGTGGGTTAGGGTTTTCTCTTTCCCTTTTCTTTCTTGGTGAGGGAGGGGGCGTGACCATTTCCTCCTTTTTTCTTTTTTTTCCTCCATCTTTTCGGCGTCTTTTTCTTTCGCTCGAGCGGGGAAAGGTTCCCCTCCTTCTTCTTTCTTTTTTTTCGTGGAAAAAACCGGAGAGCACTTCTTTTTTCCTTCCCTCTCACCCTCTCTTCTAAAGTTTTCTTCCTCACGCTGACGAAAGAACGGGGTGCATCTTTTTCTTCCTTTTTTTCCTTTTTTGGCTAACAAGGAGGAGTAAGCAGATCTCTCCCCTCCTTTTTTCCCTTCTCTAAGTTCTTTCTCCTCGACTAGATTTCTCTATTTTACGAGGGTCGCGCCGCTTTCCCTTCCTTCTTTGTGCAAAGTAAGGATGGTGGTGCCCGTACTATTTCTCTTACTGGCCGATATGCGGTCCTGTTCGACAAGAGGTAGAACACTCGCCTCTTTTTTTCCCTTCCTTCTTCCGCGGGGAAACCAAGGGGTGATAGACTTTCCTCCCCTTCCTCTTCGTCTTGACCCTTCCCCTCTTATGTTCGAGCCGTTAGAAAGGCTAGACCCCCCCTCTCCCCTTTTTTTTTCCCCTGGGGAGGCACAGGAAGTGGGCTTTGCTTTTTTGTTTCTTTGTCTCTCTTTTTAGGTCCTGTTTTCTTTCATAGGGAGGCGGGGGAACGCTTCTCTTCTTTCCGAAAAACGAGAGATAGCGATTTGCTCCTCCCCCCTCTTTCCTCTTTTTTCTCCTTCGTACCTGGCGGGAGCTAAGGATAAAAATGGAAGCGCCACCAGTTCCCCCCCCCTCTTTTCTTCCTTTTTTCTTTTGGCAGAGATGGCAAGGAAAGTACCGGCCTTTCTTAATTCTTTTTTTCTCTTTCTTTACTCGGTAACATTTCCTTCTGGGGGACTTCCTTTCTTAGGACTGGGGGAAAAAACCCCCCCTTCTCCCTCTCCTCCCCGGGGAGGAAGACATGTGTACCCCCAACCCCCTCTTCTTTTTTTTCTTTTGTTCCCTTCTTCTCCCGACTTCATTTTTTTTTCTCCCACTCCCGACGAGCGGGAATCAATACCTTTCCCTCTCTTTTTCTTCTTTCTTTCCTTTTGGGAGGGAGAGGGAGTAAGGATAAGCCGACCTCTTTTCATCTTCTCTTTTTTTCTTCCACCCTCTAGCGGTGGGTTAGTTTTTTTCTTCTAGATAGGGTAATAAGGAATGAAGGTGTTGTTTTTCTATTATTTTTCCCAGAGTTAGCCTCTCTTTTTTCCTTAGCAGTCTTCCACGGTTTTTTCTCTCCTTGGATCTTCCTCTCTTTTCTTTTTCTTCCAAGTAGACGATGATGTAAAGTATTTATTTCCTTTTCTTTTTTTTTTATTCCCTTCTTCCCTTTTCCGACTGTCCCCTCCCTCCCGAATGGTTTGGTAAAATAGTAGTAAGAAACGGCGTCTTTTTTTTTTTTCTCCTCTCTGTGTATAATGGAAAAAGGACTCTATCCCCCTCTTTTCCCCTTTCTTTTTTTTTCTCCATACGTTCCCTCCTCCGGCCCTTCTCTCTCCAGTCGGGAAGGTAAATGCGAAATCAGTCCCTCCATCTCCTTCCTCTCCATCGTTAAATGTGAGAGGAAAGGTTGATCAGCATCTCCTCCTTCTCTTTCTCCATGGTCATTTTTCTTCTATAGTTGGATCCCCCTTTTTTTTCCACGGGAACGTGACGAGCATCGTAAGGCCCGCTTCTTTTCCCCCACAGCGCAAGTAAAAGAATCCCCTCTCTTTCCCCTGTTGTCCCTCTCTGGCTGATCCTCTCGGTGAAGACAAAGGTTTTTCCTCCTCCTTTTTCGCGAAGTTAGAACGGATAGAAAATCCTCCTTATTTCTTTTTCTTTCTTCTTCCTAAACCTACTCCCCCCCCTGAACCTTTTTTCCCCGCTGAATGGAGGTAATGAAGGTCTTCTCCCTCCCTTTTTCTTTTCTTCCCTGACCGAGGTGGAGAAAAAGGTTGGCTTCCCCCTCCCTCTCTCTGGTCTACTCTTTGACCACTCTTTTCCCCCCCCACCAGAAGTTACGTTGAAGGAGCTCTCGGCCTTTTCCTTTCCCTCGCGAATCGTAAATCACGAGGAGGGAAGCATTCCTTTTTCCCTCCTTTTTCTTTTCAAGATTTTCTCTTCTCCCCTTCTTTTTTTTTTTTTTTCTTGAGCCGATAGGATTCTTCCCCCCTTTATCTTTCTTCCTTTTTCTAGAGATGAAAACGGTATGGAGCAGAGTTTTTTTATTTCTCTTCTTTTTCCCTTTTGGTGAGAAGGTCATGGATAAAGGCCCTTCTCTTCCCCCTTCTCCTTTTCTTTTTTCTCTCTCCTGTAGTGAGGAGAATGTAAAAGATAGAGCTCATCTTCTCTTTCTTCCTTTCCTCTCCTTAATGGGATGAATGAAAAAGAAGGGGACGATTCTTTCTCCCCCCCTTCTTTTTCTTTCCTTCGGCTGGGTCTTCTCAACAAGAACAAAATGCCCGTTCCCTCTCTTCCCTTTTTCCCTTCCCCCCAGGTTAGCGGTGAGATGGTAAATGTATTCTCTCTTTTTTTCCTTCTACTGGGTCTTTCTGATAGATTTATTTCTCCTTTCCCTCGGCGGTATAAGAGGAAGATTCTGGCCAGTCCCTCCTTCCTCTTGCCCTTTTGACAAAGATGTGACTTTTCCCTCCCTCTTCGCAGGAAGCGAGAGGCATGTTCGGCGGCGTCTTTTCTCTCTTTTTCCCTATTTTTTTTTTTTGCTTTTTTAATCCATTGAGGCAGAATGATTCAGCGATTAACGGACTCCCTCTTTTCCCTCCGAAAAAAGACACAACCCTCCTCCCCCTTCCCCTTTTTTTCTTTTCCTTTCCTTCCATGCTTCCTCCGCCTTTTTTTTTGGATCAGTTTCTCTTCCCATCGGAAGTAAGGAAATTCTTCTCATCCTATGCCTGCATGAGGTAAAGGGCCTTCTTCCCTCTCCCCTTCCCCGATTCTTTCCTTGGGCCCCAATTCCCTCCCCACAACTCTCAGTGTGCAGGACAAATCAGATCTTTCTCCTCCTCTTTCCTTCCCCTTTCTTTCCTCAAGGAGGCTAAGAAAGAGCGTCCCCTCTTCTTTCTTGTTTTTTTTTCTCTTTTTCTTTCCCGGGAGAAGAAAGAAACCCCATTTTTCACCTCCCCTCTCTTCTTTTTTTTCCTTTCCCTTTTTTCAGGAATTAGATTTCCCTTGTCTCTTGCGACATGAAAAAGCGGACGACCACTCCTCTTTTTCCTCCCGGGGGTAGAGCTACCATCTTTTTTTTTTTCTTTCCCCTTCGAATTCTTTCCTCTTTATAGTGTTTTTTTCTTCTCGTCGAAGGTATGGTATTAGAACTTCCCCCCTTTCCCTCCTTTTTTTTCGCTTTTCTCTTGGACGAGTGTTAAAAGACGGTCTTCTCTTCCCCTCCTGCTCTTCCCCTTCGATCCCTCGGCCTTGTTGCAAGTAGATTAGAAGGCGTCCCTCTTCCTTTTCCCTTTTTTTTTTTTTCTGAGGATGTTAGATGAGAAGGTGCAAGCCTGTTCCTCTCCCCCTCTTTTTTTTTTTTTTTCTTTTTTTTCTGACATTCTACCCCCCCCCCCCCCCCACCCCAGACCCCCTTTCCCTTCCTTTTTCTTCTTTTCTTTTGCGGCGGCCTTAGAAGAGGAAGGAATGCTTCTTCCTTTTTTTTTTTCTTTTTCTACCCTTTCCTTATCGGTCCTCCTGAGCTTTCTTCTTGTTTAAAGAGAGTAAATTAAGAGACGCCCGTCTTTACCCCCTTCTCTTCCCTCTCCCTGATCGGAAGTTTCGTGCTGTGAAAATGGTCATTTCCCCCCCCCTATCCCCCTCCTCTCTTTTCTCCTCTTTTCTAGCCTCCTTCCTCCCCTTTTCCTTCTCTCGGCGCTGGCTGCTGGTCGGAGAGCGCCCTCTTCCCTCTTTTTTTTTTTTTATGCGCTCGCCGAGATAGGGTTGCAGCTTCCTTTCCTTTTTTTTTCTTTCTCCTCTCTTTTTTTTTTCTGGATTCGCCTTTTTTTCTCCGGTAGCACGTACGATAAGAATCAAAGCTTTCCTTCCCTCTCTTTTTTTTTTTTTTTTCTTCTGGCCTGGACGGAAATGGGAACGAAGCACTGCTGGTTTGCTTCCCCCTCCCTTTTCTTTTTTCAGGTTCCTTCTTTTCCGAGCTTTTTTTTTTCGCGAAATGCGGTAAGGAAGGCGGCCCCTTCTCCCTTTTTTTTCTTTCGTAATGAGCTGAGGAATGAGGACATTATCCCTTCCATTTTTCTTCTTTTCCCTCTGACCTGGGTTCATGGTGCCTTTTTCTTTTTTCCCCTTTGGTCGGAGGATTATAGCCGGCTTGTCTTTTCCCCCTTTCCTCTTCCTGATGATAAAACTGTTATTAACGCCCCCCTTTCCCGTTTTACCTCTTTTCATCCCCTTCTAGCGCTTGCTTCTTTCTAATTTTCCCCCTCGAATCCTTTTCCCCTGGAAGAGGAGTTCTTTTTCTTCTTTTGAGCCGCTCTTTTGCGGCGATCTTTTTTCTCCCGGACCGTGATAGGGGGAGCTGAAAAACCCCCTTCCTTCCTTCCCTCCTTTCATTTTTCCCCCCTGGGGAGGAAGAGCGAGATCGAAGAACGTCAACTTTCTTTTTTTCTTTTTTTTTTTTTTTCCCTCCACGCCGTCCATTCCTCTCCTTGGGCGGGAGGGGGGCTCCCTTCTCCCCTTGTTCTTTTCTTCTTCCCGCACAGAGAAGTGGACGGCTTCTCCTCCCTTCTTTTCTCTTTGCCAGGCATCCGCCTGGACGCTAGATCTTCCTTTTTTTTTGAAACCCGATGGCGCAAGGCAGCTGCTCGCATCCCTTCTCCCCCTTTCTTTTTTTTCCTCCCTCTATCAGAAAGTGAGCAAGAAAGGGGTCTCCTCCTTTCCCTCCTTTTTTTTTCCCTTTTCTTCCTCCCACTTGAGGATTCTTTTGATACTTTCTCTCACATGCTCGATATGAGAAGGATAGCCCCCTTCGTTTTTTTTCTCTTTCTCGAATAGATTGACGATTTTCTCTCCTCTTTCCTTTCTTTTCTCTCCAGCACCGTCTTTTCTTGTGTTTCTTTTTCTTCGTTCGTAAGGACCGACAATGGAATTGTCGAGCTGTTTTTTCTCCCACCTGTTACGGAAAAAAGAGGTTCTCCCTCCCCTCCTTTTTTTTCTTCTTCATTGTGGTACTGCGTTTTCCCCGGTGTTTGTTCCTTTCCCTCTGTAGGCAAGGCCTTCTTCCCCAGCGCTTCTTTTTCGATTCCCCTTTCCCTAAAAGGATAGAAAAAAGCTCTTCCTTTTTTTCTTTTTTCTTCCTTTTTCCTTGTCCTTCTTTTTGTCCAGGGATTTTTGTCAGAGATGGTCTTTTTACTTTTTTTTTTTTTTTTTTTTCCCCCCTCTGCGAGTCACGTTGGCCAGTGGACGAAACCGCGATTCCTCCTTTTTTTTTTTTTTTTTTTTTCTTTTTTTGTGTTTTTTTGGTTGTTTTTCTTCCCCAGGGTTCATGGTGATAGAAGAAGGGACCCCCGTGCTCTTTTTTCCTTTCTTCCTGTACGAGGTAAGCACCGCGCAGAGGGGAAGTCCCTTTTTTCTCCTTCTTTTTTCTCTTTTCCCCCTACTCTACCTTCTTCCACGCAGGCTCCTCTTCCAGTGGAATAAGCGGATGGGAGTCGGTGCCAATATAGTCTCTTCCTCCTTTTTCCGTTTCTTTCTTTCTTGACGCCGGGGAGGACGATAGGGGAAACACCATTCTCCCCCCTTTTTTTTTTTTTCTTCTGGTCTCTGTCCTCTCCTACCCTCCCCCTCTCTCCGGTCATAACTAAAGGGAATCATCTTTCCTCTTCTCCCCCTCTCTTTCTTTTCTGAGGACGTAAGGATCAGAAGAAAGAGTGTCCCCCTTTCTCCTTTTCCTTTTTTCCCCCCTCTCCTCTCTTTCTCTTTTTTTTTTTCTTTTCTAGATATGTGAGTCACCAGAAGATAGAGGTTCCTTGCCTATCCCTTTTCCTCTCCCCTTTTTTATGAGTACCTAGAAAGCAAGAATGAGCTTTTTCTTCCCCCTCTTCCCTTTTCCTTCTTTTCTCTTTCTTTAGTCTCGCTTTTAGAACATCACCATGGAAAGCACCTCTCCCTTCCTTTTTCCCTTTCTCCCGGCGTAGAGGGAAGGATAGATTCGTGTTCTTTCCATTCTCTTTTCCTTTTCCCTCCTTTCTGCCTGCTCCCCCTTTAAATTCCCCTTTTCATTCCGAGGTAGAGTATGAGCAAGTTCTTCTTTTTTTTTTTTTTTCCCTTCTTCAAATAGGAGGAGTTTCCCCTTCCTTTCCCTCGTTTATCCTCCTACTGTCTTTTTTTGTCTTTTTCACCAGGACATGGTCAATTGAGTAGGCGGCCATTTCTTACCCTATTTTTTTCCTTTCCCCCCCTTTTTTATAGCGCATAGTCAGAAAGAGAAAGGATTTTCCATCTCCTCCCCCTTCTCTTAAAAAAATCCTCCCAAACCGTTCTCTCAAAGAAGAAGGTGCCGCCCTTTCCGTTTTTTTTTTCTCTCCGTTACGAAAGAATCGACCTACCTTTTTTTTCCCCTCCGATTCCGGACCCCCAATCTTCTCCCTGTGACAAGATGAATGGAGGCATTCCTTTCTCTTTCTTCTAAGTGATTCCGCCTTTTCCCTTTTTCGAATCACCCGCTAGAGCAGGAAAGGGAGTTTTCTTCTTCTTTTTCTGGGCAACAAAAAGAAGTATTTCGTTTCCCTTTTTCTTCCCTAGTCCTGAGTGACCTCCCCCCCCCCTTAGGGCGGGAAGAATTCCCCCTTTTTTTTTTTCCTCAAGGCGAGAATTCCTCCTCTCTCTCTTTTTTTTGCTACCGTTTCTCTCTTCTGGGCGGACTAATCGTGGGAGCCAGTCCTCTCCTCCCCTTTTTGAGCTGCAAAAAAGGTTATTTCTCCTCCTTTTCCTCTTTGGTTTCGCATTCCTTGGCCCCAGTTTTCCTTTCTCGTGCGGAATAAGGGTTCATCCGCCATTCCTCTTCTTTTCTTTTTTTCGGAGAATGTTAAAAGATAGAGCGCAGGCGGTCGCTTTTTTTTTTTTTCTTTTCTTTTTTCTTTCACCTTTGGAGATTCCCTCGAGGGAGAGTTGTTTATCTCCCCCCCCTCCTTAAAAAGGTAGTCGCTTCTTCCTTCTTCCCCCCCCTTTTTTCCCCTCCCCACTGCCCGCCCTCGGTCGTCTTCTTGGCGCTGCTAACAAGAGGTTCTTTTTCCTTTCCCTTTTCTTTTGGTTGTAAGATAAAAGATCCCCTTTTTCTTTTTCCTTTCATCTGTGCTCATCTTTTTCTGAAGAATGAAAGAACGACGTCCTCTTCTTTTCTTCCTTTTTTTCCAACGATGATGACTGTGACCCCCTCCCTCTTTTCTTCTTCCTTCTCCTGTTCTTCTTTTTTTGATTTCCCGTGGGCACGGGGGGTCTCTTCTCCCTTTGAGCAAGCATTTCTCTCTCCTTCCCCTCCTCCCTTCCTTTCCATCATCCCCCCTCCCAAGCCAACGCGAAACACTTCCCCTTTTCTCTTCTTTTACAGGCTAAGAACAGAATGGCAGCGGATAATGTCCCCTTTCCCCTTTTTCTTACACCCGCCGTCTTCTATTCTTCCCTGCCGCAGGCATGAAAAATTTCCTCTCCACCCCCCCCTCCTTTTTTCCCTTCTCCGGACAGGAAAAATCCACAAACTTCCTTTTCTTCCCTTTTTTCCCCCCATTCAGGTCCTTTGTTAATCAAATCCCTTTTTTTTTCGCAAGAGAGAAGATCTTTCCTCTCTTTCCAGGTCCCATCTGGCTGTCTTTTTTTCCCTTCTTGAGAAGACAGACACGGTTCCCCTCCGTCCCTTTCCCCGGCACTAAGGCAAGTCGCAGGAAACCCCCCGCTTTCCCTTCTTTTTCCCCCTTTCCCGCCCCTCCTTTTTTCTCCTGAGTTTTTTTCTGCGCGACAAGAGAAGCAGTCTTCCTCCCTTTTTTTTCCCTGGAGGGAGCCGGGAAGGAAGCGGCTCCTTTTCTTTTTCTTCTTCCCCTCCTCCACTTCAGGTATCCTTTTTGTTTCCTCTCCCTTCGCGGAATTGAAGAGAAGTTAACCCCTCCTTCGTTTTCTCTCCCTTGCCGGTTTAGCGAAGAGATCCTTTTTTTTCCTTTTTCCTTCTCTCCCGCAGGCCTCCTCCCCGCCAGCTTTTTTGTCTCGAGGAGCCCTTTCCTCCCCTTTTTTCTTCCTCAGTGTTGTTGTTAGGTTTTTTTTTTTTTTTCTTCTTTTTTTTTTCTCTTTTTTCCCCTTCCCTTTCCTTGATCATGCTCCCTTTTCCGTCTGAGATTGCGAGGAGGAATTAGACAGTCGGCCGTCCTCTTCCTTTTTTTTTCTTCCTTTTGGAAAGTCGTGATAGGAAGAAGGTTCTCTTCTTCTTTTTCTTTCCTTTTCCCCCTCTCGACCCGGCTCCACCATTCCTATCGCCTCTCTCTTTCTTGTGCAATGGGAAGTGAGAATGAACCATGTCCCCCCTTCTCCTCTTTTTTTTCCTCCATGCCTATCCCACTGACTGTTTTTCCTCTTTGCTGGTAGGCGAGAAAGAAGCTTTCCTCTTTTTTTTTTCCTTGGGGTAATGGACGCTCTCCTCCTCCTTTTTTTTTTTCTTTTTTTTTTTTTCTCTTTCCTTCGCTTTGTTTGATTTTTTCCCCTTTTCTGGATTATAAAGGTAGAATTATCCTTTCCTTCAATTCTTCTTTTTTTTTTCTTGTTGAGAATGGATGGCTGGAAGGAATGGGACCCTTCTTTTTTCCTTCCCCTCCCCCCTTGTGGCTTTCCTTTTTTTTTCCCGCGCGGTAGGTGTGGCGAGAACTGGTTTTCCTTCCCTTTTTCCCCCCCTTTCCTTTCTTCCTTCTGGGTTGAGATCCTGGCAAGTAATGACCAGCTGCTTCCCTTTCCCTTTTTTTTCCTCTTCCTGCTCTTTCCTTTTTTTGGTGGCAGGTGGTCGGAGGATTATATCCCTTCCTTTTCTTTTTTTCTTCATGCTGAAATAAAAATGGTTTCTTCCCTGCCCTTCCCTCCCCCCCCCCGATGAATACCTTTCAATGCTCGTTTTTTTTTTTCTTTCAGTTCGCGTACACAGTCCTCTCTTTTTCCAACGGGAAGAAGATTTTTTTTTTTTTTTTTTCTTAGTCTTTCCCTCCTCTGAACTGATAGAGAGGCGAAGACTTCTTTTTTTTTTCCTTTCCCCCCCGATCAGTGAAATATCACCCTCCTCCCCTTTTCTTCCTCTTTTTTTCCTTAACTCCTAAGGTTAGTTTTTTTTTTTTCCTCCATGGGAAACGACGCAGCTTACCTCCTCCCTCCCCTCTTTTCGGGAGGGTTCCCTCCCTCCTCGTCTTGCATTTCAGACCCCCTCTTTTTCTCCCCGCTTCCTTTGACGGCTAGCCGCACAGGCGGCAGGTGGGAGCGTCTTCTCTTTCTTTCCTTCCTTTTTTTCTCTGGCGGAGGGAAAAAGGATGCTCCTCTTTTTTTCTTCCTTCCCCCTCGCACCCTTCGTCGATCTTTTTTCTTCTCCTCACGCTGAGCCAGAACGGGGTGAAGCTCTCCCCCTTCTTTCACTCCTCTTTTTTTTTTTCCCCCGAGGAGTAAGCAGATAGAATCAACTCCCTTCTCTTCCCCCTTTTTTTCCCTTCCTTCTCGCTTGTCTTTCTGCACCCTCTTTTTTTTTTTCTTTCTCTCCGCTGGAAGGCACGAGGACGAGAGCTCTTCCATTCCTTTTTTTTTTTTTTTCTCTCTTTCCGATAGTAAGGAAGACACTGGCATTTCTCTTTTTTCTCCTTTTCCTGTCTCACCCCCGACATTTTTTTCTTCCTTTGACCGCAGGCAGCGGGGCAAAAAGGTGGTGACCCCCTCTCCCCTTTCTTTCTCCGATAAAATAAAAGAAGATGATGTTTTCTCTCCTTCTCCTTTCTCCACAGTGTTCAGGGTTATTACCCTCTTTCTCGGCCCTCTCTTTCTTTTCTTTTGGTAAGATCTTTTTTCTTTTTTCTTTTCCCCCTTTGCTGGTTCTTTTTTTTTGCGTAATTTTTTTTTTTCCCTTTTCACCCGCGGATAGAAGATGGCGCCTCCCCCCTCCTTTTCCTATCGAGAAGAGGAAACCATCCTCCTTCTCTTTTCTTTTTTTTCCCTCCCCTCTTTCAGCACCTCCTTGGGAGCTTTCTTTCCGCGATGGGAAAGTGAAAGTCCGACCTTTTTCCCCTTTTTCCGAAAGGGAAGGGAAGAGGCCTTCTTTTCCTCTTTTTTCCCTTTCCCCCTCATCTTTCTCTCTTCTTGCCCGTTCCAGCGAAGATAGCCGACCTAGAAGCTTTTTTCCTCTTTCCCCCTTCCTGGGCGAGTTGATGGCCAGCCTCTTTCCTTCTTTCTTCACCAGCGCCCCTCCGATTTTTCCTCAGAAAGGGGAAATAAGGTTTTTCTTTTTTCCCTTCCCTTCTTCTGTCTTGCGAGGACGTAAGGCTAAAGAAGACCATCCCCCCTCTCTTTCCTTTTCCTTCGTTCATTAACCCCCTTCTGTGGTCCCTCCACCTATATATATTTATAATCATAGTTGTTGTTTTTTCTCTTTTTCTTCCTTTTTCTGGTTAATGACGAGAAATTAGACCTTTTTTTTTTTCTTGAGCTGTAGTCCTTCAAGCCTCTCCCGAGGTTGGAGGCAAAATCTCCCCCCCCTTTTTCTTTTAGGAAAGGATCGTCTTGCTTTTTTCTTTTCTTCTGAACCGCTTGTTCCCTCCCATGCGAATGGGTGTGTTCTTTTCTTCGAGGGAGGATATATTAGAGGTCTCCTTTCCTTCCTTTTCTCCTTTTCCCTCCGCCATGCCGCGGTCTGTTACCCCCTTCCATTGTCGGAAGGCCAGAGAGGTAGAGTCTTCGCCTTTCTTTTTTCCTTTTTCCAGAAATGAATTTAACACTTTTTTTCTTTTTTCTTCTTTCCGCGGAATGTGATCCCTCTTCTTGCGGATGGGTTAATGACTTTCTCCTTTCCCTTTCTTTTTCCGGAATTCCCTTTTTTTCCTCCGGTTTTCGGCTGGCAACCTTCTTCTCGTCAGAACGAAGAAAGGAGTGTCCCCCCTCTTCTTCCCAAAAAGCAAATGGAAAAAAACCCGCCCTCTTCCCTTTCCACTTCTTTTTCCCCCCCGTTTTTTTTCCCCTAAAGATGGTAGAGAAGTTCGACCCCCCTTTTTCCCCCCTTCTTTTCTCCCTTTCCGCCGCTGCGAATAGATAACGTAGAGGCAAACCCTTTTCCCCTTTTTTTTTTTTCTTTCCTTTACGACCCAGCCTTCTTATTTTTTCTTTTCTGTTGGGAACAGGTGGCGATCCCCCTTTTCCCTTCCCCTTTCCGGTAAGGAAGAGGAGGAAGATCGTCCCCTGTTCCCCCCCCTTCTTTTTTCTCCTCGTCCTTCTTGCCTTGGCCCGCGGATTTTTTTTTTTTCAAATAGAGGCGGGAAGAAGGAAAAGGATCACTCTCTCTTTTTTTTTTCCTCCCTCCTAAGGTTGCAGATAAGGTCGTCTTTTTTTTCCCTTTTTTCTTTTTTTAGTCCATCCTCGACCTATTTTCTCTCTATCGCAAACGGTCTGGAGAAGCTTTCTTCTCCTCTTTTCTTTTTTTCCCTTCATGGATAAAGGAGGAGAGCAGCCTCCGGTTTCCCTTCCAGCGACTAGAATGAGATTCCTGAGTGGAGAGAATGTAAAGATAGAGAGTCATTCCCTCTTTCTCCTTTCCCACGGAGCTTGTGCTTTTCCCTGGCTTTTCTCCCTGAAAAGGAAGATTCTATCTCCTTCCCCCGCAAAAGGTAGGAGAGGAGTCCTTTCTTCCTCCCCCCCCCCTCCCCCCCCCCTCCGTTTACTATTTTCCCGTGCTTTTCTCCCCGTTAGAGGTGAGATGGTAAAGGATTTTTCCTTTTTTTTTCTCTAAAAAGGAGAAAGGTATGAGCCCATTTCTATTTTTCCTTCTGCCATTTCCTCGAGGAGACGTCTCCTACTTTTTTTCCTCTCGGCCCTTTTTTTTTTTTTCTTTGACTCGACCCCCTTTTTTTCTTTTTCTCAGAGAAGAAGAGAGAGAATGTTTTTTTTTCTTTTTTCCCTTTCCTTTTTTCTTGCCTCCTAAACCTCCTTCTCCTGCCGCCCGCAAAGGACGGTAGAATCTCCTCCCCTCCCTTTTCTCCCCTCATCAGCAGGTCATAGGAAAGGATAATCCATCCTTTTTTTTCCTTTTCCTTCAGCAGCTCACTCTCTTCTCTTAACCCCCCAGAAAAGATGCAGACTTCCTCCCTTTTCTTCCCTTTTCTCAAAAAAGAAGACGTGTCTTCTTTCTCCCTTCCTTTGCTACAATCCGGTCTTTCGCAATCCTTCCCTTTCCCCATTTACGGAAAGGCACAGAAAGGCTACAGACCTCTCCCCTTCCTTTTCTCCCCTCGTTTTTCTTTTTTCTTTTTTTCCGGCGCCCGTTTCCGCCTCCCCCCTTTAACCAGAAGAGGGCCACCACCTCTTCTTTTTTTCTCCCCTTTTCTGCATAAGGCACGGCGACGGCCCCCCCTCTTTTTTTCCTCCCCCTCTTCCCGACACTTTTAATGTTTTCCCTTCGTCGAGAAGACAACAGCAGTCCCTTTTTGGCAGTGAGTAAAGGAGGCTATACAGAGATTGCTCCTTTTTTCTTTTTTTTTATGGTCTCTCCCCAAGTCACTCTCCCCCCCCTTCTCTTTCCAGGAGATATTGAAGCGTGTTAAAGCCTTTTTTCTTTCTTCCTTCCCCTCTTACCGATGAAAGGATGAAGCTTTTTACCCCTCCCCTTTTTTCTTTTTCTTTTTCGTCGCGGTCCCTTTGCTAGCTGCTTTTTCTTCTCCTTGCCCTCCGCAGCATATAGATGAGGAGGATTTCCTCCTTTTTTTTTTTTTCCCTT
>Ga0179593_1596857_pt1 | contig 17076 bp, 21 predicted proteins | sample CZODoug2_1_08_16_FD_185931 | JGI IMG/M metagenome (GOLD analysis project Ga0179593, IMG submission 185931) | Vadose zone soil fungal communities from Angelo Coast Range Reserve, California, USA - CZODoug2_1_08_16fungal (PacBio error correction) | ecosystem: Environmental > Terrestrial > Soil >... | reverse complement strand
TTCCCTACTGACGCACCACCTTCCCTTTAATGATGATCCTCTTGCGGTTGCCCCTCTTTCCTGAATCCAACGACCTTCCGCGGAGTTGTGGTGACGAGTCGGCGAATGACACAGGTGCGCCGGCGTTCTTTCTGAGCGGCCTATTTCCTTTACCTTTGGTCGACACCCCCTATTCCCCACCTTGAACCCTTAAGAGAAGCTTTTTCTTTTGAAACCGCCAGACGAGCCTCGCGTGTAACGGTCCAGATCGGTCCTCGATTTGCGGTTTCCACCCCCGTTTTGAACCCTACCCCGCACCCCTAATTGAACCCGAACCCTAGTGTATTATTCCTTGACAGACAGGAGAGTTTCCTTGGCCCATTCAATGACACCCTTGTTAAGTTCTCACTTTCCTGACAACCCTCGTTGTGGCTACAACGCTTTCCAAGACAGCCCCAACATACAACAACCACCCCACTTCCGAAGCAATACGTTAGCTTGGACTCTTGCCAACTCCTACATTTCTGGTATGTCTCTGCTTTGAGACATTCTCATACTTCTTGACCATCAATCTGTGAGAACCAAGAACAGACGTTACATCTCATGTTTAAAAAAGTGTTCGGAATTCCGTGGGTTTTTTCTGGCGTCTATTTTGCTTGTCCGCCAAGTTAGACCCCCTGATTACACGTCACTGGCGGAATCTGCCCCTCTCAACTTTTTTCTACTCCGATCCATTCCTCTGTCGGGACTTCTGTTTTGCCTTCTTTGTATGTCCATTCTGATGGCTTCCTCGTTTTAGTAGCTTTAAGTTTTTCATGTCGGCCTGGCCCGTTTGCCCCCCCCCTTTTGGCAAGAATCTAAGCAACCAACCAATCGTTTGTGGTTTTTTCCGGCTATGTTTTCTTGAAGGCATTGAATCTACCCAAACGCGAATTCCGGAACCTACGTCAACCTTTTTTTCAGAAGAGGGGTGAAATGGCTCACCATGAACGTTCTATTCAACAAAGAACGCCACTCTTGCGCAATACCATTGCAGCTTTCTACTTTCCGGTTTTTATGCGTAACTGGTTTTCCCAAGTCCCACCGGGCTATTATCGGGGCCCAGTCATCTGCTTCTTTGCACCCCCTCCGTGGGGTCTAAATCCTCGTTCTCTCTTGTGTCAGATCCCTTCCTTTCCATTTATTTGTACGGTTCAAACCTTCGTCCCAACGCAACCCAAAGCTCCCCCTTCCTGTATTGTCGTCGTCTCAGATGGAAAGGGATGACATTCCCCCCAGCAGGTCGATTTTGCTTTACTCCATTTTTCCTTCTTCTTGTTTTATCCCGCGGTGTTCTTCCTTTCCGTGTGACCGGCATTACGCGGTGACGTTTTCCGTGATGTTCCTTCTTCCAGGTCCAGCCCCTGCCGATTTTTTTTCATCCAGGCAAATTGTCCGAGAAGTTGGCTCCCACTTGCTTCCCTCGTTTGTCCGTGCCCAAACCCTTTGTTCCACCCTTTTTCCTGGTCCTATTCACTGCCTTCCCATGCGCGTTCCACCTCTGCAAGGTCATATGTGTCCCGAACCAACAGCGTGTTTGACTTCTCCCAGCATCCTTTCCAGGCTCTTCCAGACTTGACCTGTACGAACCGCGCCCCTTTAGTTATCCGCAAAGCCTATGGTGAAACCACAGAGTTCTTCGATGGTCTTTTTACTGATCCCTACTCTTACGTTACCTTGTTTTGCGCTTGGGATGGATGTTTTTAAGGTAAAGTCATGTCACAAACTGATCTGTCACGACCCCTTTTTTTTTCGGTTTTTATTCTGAATCACTGTAGATTTCCATTGCTCCTTACCCAGGCCGTCCTGCAAGCCGACTTTCATTCGCACAAAACTCTTTTTTTTCCCTAAAAGCCTCTCGCGAGGTAACCCTTCCCCCCCCCCCCCCCAAACCGATCTCGATCGGTTTCAACCAACCTCCCAATGTTTAATACCCGTGATGATTTCGTTAGGTTTTAGACTTATTGAGTTAATATTTTCTTCCCCTCTTTTCCTTCATTTCACAAAAAAAGTGCTTTTTAGGGTGTCACCCCCTTTTCCACATTAAATTTTCCTCGTGCGTCGTTCCCGATCCTACTTTTTCCCTGGTTTGGATACGCTGAGGTGCTTGGGTTCTTTGAGTCCTCCCCCACAGGCTTTCCTGCCGGTTCTTTAATGTTTTTCTCGGTTAATTCGGAAAGGAGGAACACGATAAAACAGAAGCCCGACTTCACGGAGGGCTCGGCGTTTCCGGTCAAGGGCCCGAGTCCGCGTCTTTAGCGCTTTTTTAGAGGCCTAGTCTCGATGTTCTTGGAGGGGTTCCTACGCCCCTATCACAGCCCCCCTAACTTTTCCCCTGAGATTGCACGGCGTTGATATTAGCCACCCCCAAAAATAAGAGCCAAAAGCGTAAAAACCCTGCCTTCCGGTTTCCCTCCATTTCGATGATCTGAATTTCATGAGAGAGAATCGGTCCCCTTGTGACTCCGTACTTACTTGTAGGAGACTGCCCCTAGATCAAAATTTTCCCGACGCTCTTTTTCCGCCGGTCCACTTTCCCAAGAGCGAGGCTGGTCGCTTATTGGAGCCTTCCTTCCGACTTCTAACCTTCCTCCTAGCAGAATCCCTGAGTTCTGGGCCGTGTTCCTTTCCTAGCTCCGGAATCTCCCCTTTATCGCCGAAAAACCGGGCACGAAGTTCAGCGACGATTTTCCGACACATTTTCATCTGGCACGTCCTATTTTTTCTGCGCATTTTGGGAATTTCAGTCGCCCCAAAAGCGGCCTGAGAAGTTAGATTCCCGTTTATCAAGAAGTTCCTGGCACGAACCTTTCCCCCTCGAAAGTCTCTTTCTCCCCCAATATCCTTTCTCGATAATCAGAATAAGTTCCTCTGATGAAATAGACAACGGCCGTCGGCTAACTCCTCGATACGCCACTTTCAGACTCCTCCAGGTGAAACCCCTCTTCCTTTACCGGCGAAGAGATGAGTTCATCTTGATTTTCCCCTCCCTACTCTTCTCCCGCTGCCCTCCATCTTTTCCCCAGGGCCTCTAATCTACTTCCCTTCTTGGCCGCGGAGTCCGAAGAGATTGTTGCCCCCTTCCACTTGCCGGTCAGATCTCCCTTCCAGCTTTTTCTCCCTTTCGGACTTTATTGTGAACAAAGTCGACGTCTCCTACGCCCCCCTAACTTCTGACGTGCGCGCTTCCCTTTATTCTGCAGACTATCCCTCAGCGCTTCCCCGATACCTGATTCTTGGGGACTTTACGATGATGTGCGCTACGCAGACTTTAATTTATTCTCCTTTCTTCGCGAAGGCCCCCCTTCTTGCAATACGCATCCCCGTCCGCACTTTTTCGGCGCAATGCCATCACGCGAGTTTCCCTATTTGACCTACTCTTCTTTGACCCCTTCCCATCGAGACCTAGCTCCGCCCGGGATAGCCCCCCCACCTTCCAAACCGCAGACCCCGTTAATTGATTCTACGCGGCAGTTCTTCCTTGCCGAGCCAGGCACAGTTCTCTCTTTCTGAAGTCGAGATGGACGTCAGTTTAAAAATACCGAATCTATCTCTTCTTTTTTGTTGTTCTCCTCTTTTGCGTGTACAGAGCTTTTTCGAACGTCATATAGACTCCCCTTTTCTTTTTCAACTCTTTCCAGTATCTCTTCCCTTCTCGGTCCCGCCCTCGTCGAATCACTAACCTCTTTAACAGTCGGATTCCGTGGTAAGAGGCGCTTTCCGAGTTAGGTCGCTTTTTCGGGAGGTAAGCTTCCTCCAAGACTCGTCCCCCGTCCGTGACTCATTTTTATTGAGAACCTTTGCCCCTACTGTATTTCCTCGTTGGTGTCCCCTTCTCGAAACCCGATAAATCCCCTTCCCCCTTTCCTTCAGGCCCATAATCGTTGGTCCGCGGGGTCTATAAGGTTTCTAGTTACGGTAGCTGCGGGCCAGGTCTGTCAAGAATCCACCTCAGACGCGTCGCGGAGATTCTGCCCTTCGACTTTTTCATTTCCCCGTCATGCCCCGGCTTGCACTGTCGCTTGCGTTTGAAGTTTCTTCCACTCCGGCGCGTCGGTAACCCGGTCCACCTACTCCCCCACTCACAGGGTAATGGCTTTCCTCGATTCCGCGCTTCTCATGTGCGGGCCGTAGGGAAGAGCCCTGTGTCGTTCGTCGTTTCCTTTTTCCAATAGTCCGCTCCTATCTGTTGAGCTTTTGCGTTCATTACCGTGCTCGCGGGCTTTTCTTGAGTACTCTTTCTTACCTTTGCCCCAGGGTGAATGCGTCCTGTGCCTAACTCTTTTGATAACAGTTCCTTACCTGCCGTCCCCCTCTTTTCTTTGTCTCTTCCCACGAATGTTGATGTCCAGCTCTCACATGAGTGCCCCCCCTTTGAGGAACTCGATCTTTCTCTAACTCTTTCTTCCCTCGATTTCTTCCGCTTACCGCTCAGAGTAGTAATAAGGCCACTCATCGGAGTACTTTTGCTCTGGCCATTGCCCTTTCCGCTTCTCAGTCCTTTTCCCCATCGCGCGATCTGCCCGTCGATAGCGCTTGCTCTATTGGGAGCAGAGCTCATTCAAGCCCTGAATTCCCCGTCTTCGAGTTCGTGTGTACTAGGAAGAAATAATCAGCGGTTTCGCCTCTTACCTTGCCGCATTCCCGCTCTTGAGTGGGTGCAGATCTCAGCGCCTGCGTCGCCGTCGTCGGTTTTTTGCGCGTTTCCCAATTCCCCCCCTTTTTCCAAAAGTTTTCCCTAGTCGCTTCATTTCGCAAATCGCCCCTATATTTTCTTTCTTTCCGTACTCCTTGCGTGCCCTCTCAACACCGCCCGACTCTATGCTTTCTTCGCTCCGTTCTGTATGCCCTTCCTCAACCCAAATTAGCCAGCCCTGGCAGGCCAAAGCCCCTGGAGCCGTCTCCACCCTCAAGCAATCCTTTTAGCCCCCCCCTCCTGAGATCGAGGATTAGGACTCCTGCGAGTTCCCTTTTACTATTTTGTTTTTCCCCTCTTTTTCCCCTTTTTTGTGAAATCCTTTTCCCTTCCTCCAAGGGGCCGATTTTCAGTCCCCAATAACCCGCCCTCCACACGGACTTGAAAACCTGCTATTTGGGGAACGACTTTCCTCTTCTAGGTTTGTTTTTCCCGCCGTTTTTTTTTATGTACTCCAATCGTTTTGGGGCTTGCCTGAGTCGGCGGGCTTTCCCGTATTTTCCACATCGGACCCCTTCTCAAGTCTCCACCAACACTTTTACTGAAGATGGGGATTTCCTTTTCCCCTCCCCTCCCTCTTTTTCTCCAATTCTCTCACTTTGCACCCCCCCACCCTTATCCTTCCCCCTTCCCCCCCCCTTCCCCCAGTTTCCCGCTCCTTCTTCCCCTTACTCCTTCTTGTCCCCCCCCTTACCTCTACTTCCCCTTTTCTGCACGCTTTCCCTTTTCCCGCAAAGCCCCTCCCCCTTTCCCCGCTAAGCCCCGTACCGGGTGGGCTTTATTGATCTTCCCCCTAATCCCCTTCCCCCCCTGGGTCCCCGCTTAGGTACCCTTTTTTCCTCGGGTAGTACCTTTTCCTTTTTTTCTTCACTCCATGATGCAATTCGTTTGCAACCCCTGGAACAACACTCTGCAACGTTCCCTCCTAACGAGCAAAGCTTTCCCCCTCCAGGATTTTCCCCTCTTGGGCCCCCCTGCGAGCGCGCCTGAAAATTCGCTACTTTTCCTCCTTTAAGGTTTTGTTGCCTTTCTCCTCAGGCTGCCATCCCTCCCCCCCGTAACCCTTCCCGTTCCACGCTACCTCCGTCCGTTCCCACGCCCGGATCATCTACGAAGATAATGAAGGTCACGCTCCATCGTGTTTCCACTTTCTACCCCTGCTTCTTCTTTTCTTCAAGCCGACTTCCCCCCTCCAGCCAGTGTGCCTTTTTTTTTTTTTTTTTTTTTGGTCCCCCTGTCCCGTCAAAACCCGGCCCGGAATCGTACTTTTGTACCCCCTCTTAGCACTGGATGGTTCCCCTTTAACCGCTTGACGAAGCTTTTTCAGATATTTCCTTTTTCTATCAGCTTTTGTAAACCGGCGGATGAACGTCCAAACTTTTCAGATCTCGCATTTTGCATGGCTCCTTTTTTTTAACGGTTCCTTTTGGACCTCCTTTGCGGCAAGTCACTCTATTCGATGTTGTAAGGAGGCTTCTCTGACTTTTCCTTCAAGACCTTTTCAGAATCTCCCCCTTTCCACAAACCTCTTTCTCTCTGAACTTCTTTCCCACCCTTTAGATCCCCCTTTCCAACCCTATTCCAGTCCCTTCCTGAAAATATTTCCCTCCCTCCCCTCCCCGAATGAAGACCCCCCCTTTAACCCCTCGCCCCGCCAGCAAAAAGTCAGTCTTTTTTCTTTCATTCCTCCATTTCACTTAAGTCCCTGTTTTCCTCCCAATGAACCTCCCACTACGGGATGCCCTTCACAGCTCCCTTTTCCAGCCCCCTCCGGAGGCGGGTGTTGTTTTTTTCTGTTTTGGGGGGGGTGGGCTTTTTGGTTTTGGTGTGGGTTTCGGTGTTTTTTTTTTTTTTTTTTTCTTTTTTTTTGTGGTTTTTTTTTTTGGTTTTTTTTTTTTTTGTTTTTTTCTTTTTTTTTTGTGTGAGTTTTTTTGTGGGGGGTTTTTTTTTTTTTCTTTTTTTTTTTTTGTGGGTTGCGGGGTTTTGTGGTGGGGGGGTTTTTGGTTTTTTTGGGGTTTTGGTTTTTTGTAACCTCGTTACAACGCCCCCTTCCCGTCTTAGCACTCCCCTTCACCTGGGCACCCCTTCGATTTCGGATGTGGGTTGTTCTGGGAACCATTTCGCCCCCCCCCCAAATAAGATGCGGGGGTTAGAGATCTTCCCCTGACCTCTTAGAACCTCTTGTAGGAAACTACCCTCCCTTATTATTTTTTTTCCGATTCCTCAAAACGTTTTAACTCAAAGAGACCTATTGTTGACGCTTTCTAAGTATGTTTCTGACCCCAACATCAAAAGCTCTTAATTTATGTGACCTGCGACCAAGGTTTTTCTCCTCCCTTAAAGGCAGACTACCCCAGTTCCCCTTGCAGACTTTTCCCTCCCCTCTTCCCGCCAACAATCTCGCCTGATCTTTTCCCTTCTACGGGAACCCTTCCCTCCAGCCTCATCATGGACCCCTTTTTCGGTCTTCATTGCGTCTCCCCCCCCCCTTCATTCCCTTTTTTTCCACGGTTTTCCCCTCGGTGCGGCAGCGGCCAGCTTCCGTCGCACCACTCATACCGGTCTGTGAAGAAGTTTTTCCCTTCTGCATCCCAGTGCAACGGCGTTCCTTTCTTCCCCATGACTCACCGTGCAATGGCCTCCTCCCCCCCCCTCACACAATTCCCCAGGTGGGACATGGATTGTGTTAAGGGGTGCGTCCTTTCTCCCTTCCTTCAATACGGCCCTATTTCCTGTCCTCTCCTTACTTTTCCGCCGATACGCCTCGTTGAAACTTTTTTCTAAGAATTTTGACGGATCTGACCCTTCTTTTTGTTTTTTTTTCCATCTCCTCTCTTCAAAACCCCAATGCTTCTTTCTCCTCCGTTTAGCGCGTTTCATTATGGAACAAACCAAGTTCTCTTCTTTCTTTCAGATTTCGCCGATGTCTCTGGGGTCTGCCTCTTTTCCTTTTTTCCAAAGTAGTTCTGGTAGTCGTCTTTTTTTTGGATTCATACAACCCCCTTTTTGTCGAAAGGTCCCCCCCCTCCTCCGTTTTTTCCCCTTCAAAGCCCGTAATAAACTTTTCTGTTTTTCGATGTACCACTACCCTTTTCTCCACGCTTTACTTTCCGGACCCGTTTTTTCAGCGGACAAGGCCCTTTTCCCGCGGGCCTGCGCGTCGGTCAACCCCTTCCCCAAGGGAGTGCTTTTTTTCCCCTGACCCAAATTTTTTTCTTTTGCCCCAATTTCCCCCCCTTGGACTTTCGCCTTGTTCGACCACCAATGAGGAGGCAGGGCTCTTTTTTCCAAACTTGCTGTTTTTCCCTAACAATTAGATCCCTCCTTTTCGTTAATGATCCCCCTTTTGGAACTTTTTTCTCTCCCCTCTCTTTTCTCCCCCGTTGTTTGTTTTGGATGCCACACACCTTCCCCAGGCTGTGAAACTTTCCACGGATGGACTTCCTGTTTATTTCCCCCCTCCCCTGAAATTTTTAGTCCCTGCTCCTTCATGTTGTGTTGCGCCCAACTTTTTGCTCCCCGCGTACAAAAGGCAGGTGCGACCCCCTTTTTCCTAAACAGTCTTTTATTGTCCTCTCCCGAGCCTTCCCGGCGTGGGCGTCTTTGCCGGGGTCTTTCTGCACGGGGAGGCCCAGAAGTCCAATCTTTGCTTCCCTTTCTGCGAACCTTTTTTTTCCAGGCATTCCCACACCTCCCCTGGCTGGGGCCCCCCGGCTTTTTGCCCATCCACTTAGGACCTCCCTTTCTCCCCTTGCTCCATATTTCCTGGGGGATGACTCTTCCTTGGTACCGATCCTGACAGGTGCCTTCTTTTATCTCTCCCACGCCCTTTCAGAAATTTCTTGAAAATAGGTTGTCCTCCTGCCCACGGCACCTTTGATAACCGAACCTTTTTGCCAGATTTGTCTTTTTCCCCTGGATGAGACCTTTTGGTTTCCTTCGTATCTCACGTGTACACAACCCCACCCCCCCTCTTTCGCCCTCTCTTTTCCGGCAGGGTGTTTACAATTGCCATCTCTCGCGGCTCCGTTGCGCGCCGGAATCTTTTTCGGATCTACCGTCGATCTTCCTCCACCCCTACCCTCCTGGTCCCCCCTGGGGCGACTTTCTTTGGCTCCTCCCGGGCTCTGCATGAACATCAACGAATTTTACTTCCCTTCCCTTCAGTTCAAACGCCCGACACTTTCTTCTTTCGGATTTCCTTCTGGAGCTCCTCTTCCCCGTTCACTCTTCAAGGGACTTTGTGTGCACGCATTCCTCCCCAAATATTGCCTTCTTCTGATGGCCGGTTCTTCTCTTCTTCTGAAGAAAACTACTTGCCTCTTTCTCTGTTTTTTCTTCGGAGAAGAACTCGGGCAGGTAGTTATTGCGTCTTTTTCCTTTTTCGCTTACCCTTCTCCCTTTGATTCCAAAATGGCCTCCGTTTTCTTTTTGTCTTCCCGAGGAATCAGCTTGAACGGCTTCCCTTTTTTGGTGGGACGAAAACTTTTCCCCCCTCTATCCGCCCCCAACACCATTGCCCGCCTTTTCCTATTTCTTCCCGATTTCTCTAAGTTGTTACATGTTCAGCCTTCTCCCCCGACCTTTCGTTTTTTTTGACAATTGCATCCACTCCCTCCCACCCCCAAAACCCTTTTACCTCCAAGTTCGTTTCCCTTTCTGGTCGGCTCGATTGGCGTTTTAAAGCTAATGGTTTTCTTTTTTCATTTTCATCTGGAACAGACTCCCCTTTTTTTTCGTGGGCGCGTACTGATGGGCATTGTTTTCCTCAAAGGGCGGACTTTCCCCACTGGCTGTAATCCCTTCCCTCCCCTACCTGGCTTTGTCAGGGCTTTGTGTAAGGCTTGTTATGTCCTTCTGATGCGGTTCCCGATTTCTGCCCGGGGGAATGGTCCCGTCGTTTTTTGTCCCATTTTGGCCCCGGTCAAGACCCCAACTAGCTTTTTTTTTGTTTTTTTGGCTTTTTTCCCTTTCGGTAGGCCCCCTTTTTCTTGAATTCGGTCCGAAGCTATATTACACGTTCAGAGCCAATTAGAGGGAAGCGCAGTGAGGTGCCCCTCGTTCAGCTACATGACGTTTTTTTTCCCCCAACCCCCACTCTGACCGCCCTTCCTCTGATATTTAATTTTATCTCTCTGTTGTTTTAAATCACACCGAGTTCTCATGGCTCCTGATCCCCCCCAGGCGCCCCTCCTCTCGTGAATTCGCGTATGGAGTCTGGCGCTGTGCCAAAAGTCCCCTAGCGATTCCTTTTCCCTGATTTTGTACGGTTTTTCCCCCCCTTCCTTGTCCAACCCCCCCTCGTCCAATGGATGGATTTTATCTGCTGACCCCCTATTCCTCGGTTAGTTTGATTGAAATTTTTCCCACCCACGAATTTAGTTCATTAGGCTGAGTACCTATGGGGTAGACTGTGCTCCCCGCCTCTTTTAGGAGGTTTTTCCTTTTTTTGAGTTTTAGTTTGGATAAATTATTCAGGACAAATCTTGGCTAGCTTCCACTAATGGAGTCTACTTTTGCTCTTTTTTTCTTCCGCTCTCTCCTCTTGATGGACCACAACTTGTTCAGATGGCTTCCCGCACACTTGAAGTTCCCTTTTATGTTCAACTCCCCCTGTTGCAACCCCCCCCCTTCTTTCAGAATTCTTTTGATGCCATACACGCCTTGCCCCCAGTAACGAACCTGCAAACTTTTTTCTCATAGGTGACCCCCAGTCAGTTTTTTTTTTTGAAGACCTTCCTCTCTTACGTCCCTCCTAGCCCGCGGTGGATGGTTTGTTGGGTTTTCTGGTTTCCCGTCCAGTGTTCCCCCCAAAACGATTATTTTTCCTTCCCCGCCATTTTTTCTTCTTCTTTGAAGAGACTCCCCCCTCTTCCATCCCAAGGCGTTTCCGCCTTCCCGCGTTCCTGCGCCAACAATTGGAATATAAACGATAGCTGAAACTTCCCCAACGACCCCCCCCTCCCCTTCGTTTCCCCCCCAGCTCTTCCTTTGCCTGGATGTTCGTTAGGTTCTCAATGATCGGAGTACCTCTTTAGTACGACTTTTCCCCCTTTCACAAAACCCCTTTTGGGTCAAAATAGTCACCTTTAATCTGCTGAGCCAAATTTTCCTCTTTCAGAGTTTGTCGTTGATGCACTTTGGTTTGACTTTCCTCTTTTCCCTTCAATTCCTCCTGTAGTTTTCCCGTTTCTCGGTCTACCGTACCGTATATGCTGAACCCCCCGCGGCATCTCGCCGTGGAGTGGAGACTCGCAGATCCTTTATTGCGTCTACTTCTTCGAGGTTATAGAGTTCCTCTTCTTCTCCTCTTTTCTGGGGACGCCTTTTTTTTCCCGCGCTCCTCGCACCAGGCTCGTGAAGCTTGATCTGCCGCAACCCACCTATCCCCCTTTCCTTTTCAAAAATCCCTCCCCCCCGCGCCTCGCCCCGCGTCTGCGCCTGTGCGCTTAGCCGCCCTAGGTCCATGCTTTTTTCCCTACTCAGGTTTTCCTGTCTCTCCCGTCCTCGATCGCCTCTTCCACCACGCTTAGTATGGGTCCTCCTCTTTTTGCGACTACTTTGCCCTTTCCCGCGGCACCGAGGGCCGTGCCAAGAGCTCACCTCCCCTTGCTGGCGCCGTGGCCTTCGTACTTGGCTCGGCGACTTAATCGAACACTTCCCGAGGAAAGTTCGCTCACGCGCGTCTTTAATCGGGGACACTGGAGCCCCACTAAGGGTTTTTTTTTTTCGCGACTTTTTTTACAGAATTCTTCCTTCCCGCTCTCGTCATTCCCCGGCACCGGCTTTAAGAACTGCACCTTGCAAATTTCCGAGACGAGATTTAACGTTCCGACTTTCTCGCTTTCCTTCCCCCTTTTTCCGGAGCTTTTTCTTCAATCTTGCCCCCCTGCTTACCCCCGATCTCCCCTGGCCTAAATTCAGTGAAAGAAGTGAATTTTACTCTGGGGCAGAGTCTTGAGGGACTTAGCTTCTGCCCCCCCGCCCCCTTCCCTGACCCCCTTTTGATCCCTCTTTGCCACGTTGTTTGCAGACTTCTTTTTCCCCCCGAGCCCGATGTTGCTTTTGTCCTCCTGCAGTTCCCTTTCACTCCTTTTGTGCATTCTTGGACGGCAGAGGCGTTTTTCCATTTCTCCGCTCGTATTCATCCTCCTCACTATCTGACATTCTCGAATCTCTGCATGAAAGAGCGCTCCTGATTTCGCAGTTTCTTCCGCAGGCGGCACGTCCGATGATTTCTCCCCTGGCTACCAGTCAGTGATGCTTAAGTTTTCATTCCCAACCATGCTTCCCCTTCACGCAGCCCCAATTTTCTTGTTAAAGGCACTCAGCGCGGCAAGCCTGTTCAATAAGGATGCGGATTGTAAAGAGCCCCCTCTACCCTACTTTCCGTTTGCCATTACTTTGAACACGCCTTCCTTTCCTTTTTAAATTTTTTTTCCCCTCCGATTCCTGCGGACTCCCCACGAGCGGACTGCTTAGCTCCACTTTGAGATTGGCCTGTATGGAAGTGCCCGAGATGACGCTCCCCTGGTCTTTACTCTTCTCCCCTTTTTAATAATCTTTTTTGTCGCGGATCGTTTTTTTTCCTTTCCTGCGAAATCATCCTTCCTTTAATTCCCCCCCCCTTTTTCTCAAAACTTGTCGCTTAATTCAGAATTCGCCTGACCGCCGCCCTAGCCCTTCGTTACAAGTTTTTCTTTTCCTGTCAAAATAGGCGACTTCCTGTTAGATAGCCGTATTTTTCCTCCTTTTAGCACCTGACGACGCCCCTTCCCCCCGTAGGGCCCCTTCCCTTCGGATGATCGTCCTGCAGGAACGTTGCTGCAGGAGCTGAGGGAGTGGGCTTCAGTTGGTGCTCGAACCTTCCATCCCCCCCTAACTCTTGAGTTGTTTTCCCGGGGTCTTTGCTTCCAGGTCGGGACTGCGCGTCGCGGTCGTTTTTTCAATTTTTCCACTCAGAGGTTAGCGTCTTGACTCCCCTTGGAATACTGCGGCCGACGAATGCCTTTTCTCTTGAGTCCGAGACTGCGTGAAGCTTTTGAAAACGCCCCGTTTCAGACTGCCATTCCACTTGTTAATTTATTAGATTTCCCCGGGTTGATCGGCCGCCGAGGCCGCGGCGCATAAGGCCGTGTTGGCTCCTGGTATTTCTACTCTCAGGCTCGGCTTTCGTTGATTGATGATTCCTTGCGATTCCCCGAACCGACGGCTTCGGAGGTTGAACCCCCTTGCTTCCCTCGCCGGGGCCTTTTCCTTTTCTAGAAATTCTTTGCAAATTCAGGCTCCCTCCGCTTGAGGCTCCCCCTTGGTCTTCCCCTAATTTTCCCCCCCGAGCCCCTGTGTGCTCAGGTGTCAGGACCACTAGCATGCGACGTCTCACGTTCCCTGAGACTTTTTCTCAGCTTCGACAGGCCCAACGTGTATCTCGACGGGGTAGTTTTAGGCCTGTCGGCTCCGCGAGCCTGCCCTCCATCCCCCGAGACCTCCGGAGGGGAGACGCCGTGGAATCCGATCGTAGGCGAACGTTTCCCCGACGAACCTTCCCAAGACTTCGTCGTCCTGCTTTCCGACTGTGCGGAGCCCTCCCGGTTCACTAATTCTGGCGAATCATGCAGGAGTGAGTTTTGACGCTGCGCGCGGGGGTTGTCCGATCCCGAGTGCACGTCTCCCCCTGAAGTGCTTCTTAGAGTTTTTACCCCCGCCCCCCCGCCATACTGCCGCTTCCGTCGAAGTCTCCTTCATTTTCTCCCGCGACGTCCTCAAGCGTCCACGCGCTCGTTTGACCCCCCCTTCGAGACGGAGGTCACCCCCCTCCAATCCTGACATCCCTCGCTGGAGTTGAAGCAGTCACCCTCTGAGCCCACTATGTCTCTTGCCCTTTTCCCAGTAAGCGAGTTATCTTTCTATTTTGACTCCTTTTTTTCTACTGGGTCCGGATAGTAATCAGATTGGATTTCTCATTTCGTTTCCCCCCCCCCCCCCCTTTATCACTCGACGGAGGAACTGAGCTCTTGGTGGAACCTTCTAGGCCGGTTGGTGGTCTCCCCTTTTACCTCTCCTTTATTACCCTTTTTATTACCTTTTGCCCGGACCAACTTTTATCGCGGATGTGCCCTGGAAAGTGCTTCCAGAATCAATGACCCCAACCTTTCGTTACTGCATTGTTTGTTCACCCGCCTTCCATTAACACACTAAATCCACTCGCCGCCCTGGAACGTATTTTTCCTTCCGTGCTATTCCCCCCTCCCTTTACCCTCTTTTGGTAACCGGATAACCCGGTGCCTTTTTTTTACCTTCCAGTCAGGGGACCACGACTTGTCCCCCTCTGAGATTTGCCCCCCTCTGTTAGGTTTTTCCCCTTTCCTTCCCTGCCTTTTCGTAACGCGCCCTTTTCCCGGGTGGGAAGCAACTTTTTGACAGGCGTCTCGGCGCAGATTCTTTTGACCAAAACCCTTCTTTTTGCCGATTATTGCCCCGCGTGTTTATAAGCCGAACCCCCCTCCCGAGTACCCTTTTCCCGTACCAATTTTTTATTCCCAGCTAGCGCCCTTCATAGTCCCCACTTTGTAAATGCCTTTGTGGTCCAATGTTCCCGCTTTCCATTTCCTGACATTCCAGTCCTAAAGAAGCCACGGGTGCTAGGGGGTTGCGCTTTCACCAGAAGGTAGTAACTCTGGCCAGTGCCTCTACCGATTTTGAACGTGAACGGATTTTCCCCTACTCGGCACGGTGCCCTTCATGCATTGAATTGCAGCCCCCTGATACCTCTCCTAGGGTTTTGGGGAAAACCCCCGGCTGTCTCAACCTTCCCTGACGATCGAGCTTTGTATGGCTCCCTATTTTTTTCGTCCTGGGTTTTCTTTTCCAGTTTGCTTCGTTCCATCCCTCCCCGCTGTTGGAGGCTAGATCGTCCTTGTGCCCATTTCAGAAAGCCCACAGACAGAACCGCGGGTTCTTTGGATCGCACCCCTTTGAGACAACCCGGACCCCCCCTGACTGAAGTCACGTCGAACTCTTTTCCCCGCCATACCAATGAAGCCCCCCCCAAGCCTGAACAGATGGGCAACTGACCACAATTAGGTCGTTTTCCTGATTCACAGTCCCCTTTACAGGACCGTTTCCTTTCCCCGCCCAAATCCATCCCTACGTTTCCTACCCAAACTTCAATTCTGTTAAATTCTGAGCAAGGACAAGTATGCGGCCCCTTCGAACCGCCACAGACGCCCCGGAACTTCAGGTTTCCTTTTCGAATTTTTTTCATTGTGTTTTTGGCCTCTTTTCATGCGTTCCACCCTGAAAGATTTTTTCGTGTAGATCTGAATGTCAATAGGAACCTTGCTTTTTTCGTGAAAATATGACCCGGCGTTTTCTTATGCCTAGATGATTTCCAAAAATTTTTCCTTGCACACCCCTTCCTCATTGGCCTACCTGGTCTCTTCTGTGGGTCTTTCCCCCACGCCACGTTTCCCCCCGCAATGTTCCTCGCCCGACAATGAAAAGCATTTTGAAATCCCTGCCCTTTTCGGTTTCTTCCATTCCCTCAACCCCCTTAAGTATTCTCCTAGGGTTTTTTTTAACCTTCCTACCGGACGAAGCTCCTGGCAGGTTTTTTTTTCCAGTTTTTTTCTCAATTTTTACAAGAGTTTTCCCTCTGGATGGCTATAAGATCATCGTCGACCTATTTCCAGGTTTTGACCAGCCTTTGCCAGTTTTTTTTTTGAATATTCCCCTTTTCTTGCCCCATGGTCTTCTGCCCAATCAAGGTCCCCTTTCCCGGTTTGCATTTCTTTTTCCTGAATAGTGCACCCGAGTCTTCGAAGTTCTTTTTCCCGCCTTGCCGCCTTTCCTAAATGACTTTTTTTTAAATTTTTCCTGAAGTGAGAGATAGTCCCATCCCCTTTGGTGTTCAATAGTGGTAGAACACCCACATTTCTTCCAGGATTTTCGCGGAGTCTCCAAAGGCTTTCCCCCCCCACAATGTAATGTTGCCCCCCCCCCATCTGGGAAGAGTTCGATTCCTCCTCTTTTTTGCCTCTGGTTTTCACGGCCTGTTGGCTCTGTAATTATCCCTGTCGACCAGGGCTTACCCTCAATACTCGTTCTTCCCCCCCCAAAGCCCGTAATACCCCTCCTTTTTTGTCTTCCTCCCCACTTTCACGCGTTAGCGATTTTTTCCCCTGTGCATCCCAGGAAAGAATCCGCCGTGCTTTCTTTTTTTTCGCGTCCAAAATCCACTTCCCCCAGGTAGCCTTTTTGCCGACCCCCCCCCCTTCTCCAACGGACTGTTTTCTTTGTCGCACCCTTGTGTTTCAACCCCTTGCAGGGTCGCATAAACCATCCGGCCTTGAACAAACTCACATTCGGGGTTTTGCCTCTTTTCCTGAGGACTCTACTTTCCCATCGAAGAGGGGCCATTCCCGGTGTTGTGGTTTCTGACCCACAACAACGTTCCCTCTGGAAAGCCTTTTTTCCCAACTACCTTTTTTTCAGGGTTTTTCATTACGTGAAAGGTTTTACCTTACCCAGACCTAATTTTGACCTTCAGGCCCCTTTATTTTTCATGCAATTTGATTATTTCCCCCACAGGTCCCTTGGCTTCTTTAGTATTCCTCATACCGCGTTCCGGCTGGCCTTTTCTTACTTTTCGCGTCTGCTTTTGCCGTAAGGAAGGCGCTTCTCAAAGCCCTTTATACCCCCCCCTGTTTTCAAGTCCCCCCCACTTTTTTTTTTCAACCCGTGGCTAACGGAGTCCTTTTCCCCTTCCTCATCTTTTTGTCTTCTCACCGACGCTAACTTGTTATCCTTCAGACCTTCCGTGAACCCAAGTCTTTTTTTTTCCGCTAGTATAGCTTCTCGAAGAGGAACCATTTTTTTTTGACTCACTCTCCAGACTTTTTTTTTCTCAGCCTCTATCGGACAGGTTTTTGAAGGCGAGCTTCTTTGTTCCCCAAAAACCCCTTTCGGTAGCGCCGGATTCCGGAAACTTTCCTTTTCTCCCAAGTTTTTTAGTTCGCCTTTCAAGGAAGGTCGAGGCCTTTTTTTCCTCTCTTTTGCAGGATCCCCTTACGAGAAATAAAAGCTCCCAGGTTCTTGCGGGTTTTTATTGGGAGCTACCCATTAATTTAGTACCATCGGATTTTTTTCCCCAGTTTCCTGTTCCCAAACTCCGCCTTGCCGGCGTCGAACTTTCTTACTTTGGTTTTTTCTCCCCAGCCGTTTTCTTTCAATTCCTCAAGGTCTTCAGGCTTGCTGTGTAGTTTGGCGGTTCTTTGCGCCTTCAGAACGTAAAAACCGCGGATCTTTTTTTCGCGTCGGCGCAGACTGTGCCCGGGCGTTCCCCTTTTTGTTCGAGCGTTTTC
>Ga0179593_1333535_pt1 | contig 17077 bp, 12 predicted proteins | sample CZODoug2_1_08_16_FD_185931 | JGI IMG/M metagenome (GOLD analysis project Ga0179593, IMG submission 185931) | Vadose zone soil fungal communities from Angelo Coast Range Reserve, California, USA - CZODoug2_1_08_16fungal (PacBio error correction) | ecosystem: Environmental > Terrestrial > Soil >... | reverse complement strand
CACAGCCGAGGTAGGGATTGCGGGATTCGTTTTACTATAATATTGTCCCCCTCCTCCTCGTTTGTTTGGTCTGCGGAGAGGATGCCAGCCCAACCATATTCAAGCCTGTTTTCCCCTCACCCTAACACACCCTCCCCATTTCCTTGATGGAGCCCGATAACCCTCCCTCTCAGCCTCCACCACAGCGTTACGGGTTTTTTTGCGCCCGAGTTCCTGCTGTGGTTGTCCCCCCCGTGAACAACCCCAGGTCTGTCTTGACCCCTTTACGGGGTTTAACTGTTGCCCTGTAGTGAGGTTTGCCTAGGAGAGACCTTTCTTCCTAGCCTTATGGGCGGCTGGGCCAGTCACTCCTCTCACCTGTGTTCTTCTCTAATCAATCTATGGTTTCCATCGACCCAGATTTGCTCGTTCTCTTTTCCAATTCCCCCCCCGCGAGAAAACCCCTGTTTCACCCTCTCCTCCTAAATCTCGCTTTTCTTTCACCCTTTTTCCCGCGAACCCAAATCCGACCAACATGGCTTCCTTTTTTTTCGCCGCTGTTCCCTTTTCCCTTTGCCTTCCCAAATTAACCCTCCAAATGAAACTTTTGTCCCCGACTTAAGCTAACATACGGAGTGTTTATACGCCCTCCTTCTTAGTGACTTGGCCCCCCCAAATTTTCTGAAAAGGACTTTTTTAACTTCCTCTCCACCCCCTTTTTTCCTCTGTCCCCGGTACTTTTTTTTATTCCCTCCCCGTTCCTTGCGGGCACATTTTTTCCCGGTGAGGCCGCCTTGGATCTCCCCCCTTTCCCCCCTGCTTTTCTGGGGGCAATTAAAAGAAGCCTTGACCTTGAGCGGCCGCTAAGTGCCGCCTCTTTCCACGGCCTTGGCAATCCTTCTTGGCTGATAGAAGCCTTTCTTGAACTTCTTTTCCTCTTTTTTTCTTCTTTGCTTACGTCCCCCCCGACATTCCATTGACTCGCAAATCATATGGCGAGCTTAACCGCCTTTTTTTGGTCCCCCCTATCCAGATTCAGTTACCGGTCTTTTGACACCTGATCGTTTTCCCTCCCCTTCGGATCGTGAAGGATATTTCCTTTTTTCCCCGTTATGCACCTTGGGTTAAGATAAAAAGTCGTTTATTTCCAAGAGATTTAGTCCCCGTTTGCTTGTTAGGGCCATGGCCCTTATTGTCGTTTTGTGCGAGATCCCGTGTTAGCGACTGTGTGCCTTCTGGTCATTATGGGCCCTCTCATCTGTGGCCCTTGGTCTTCCCGCGTTCACCACAATCCGACGCGTCCACCGGTCGCCCAGAGTCTATGGATTTTGGCGGCTTTCGTCTGCGGGTCCCAATATATTTCGGTGATCCCCCCCGATTCTATGGTTCCTTTTTTTTTTCGTGTGTTTTCTTTGCGTTGTTGAAGAAAATAAGGAGTCTGGCTTGTGAAAAATGTCCTCTTCGTCCGAGCCCTTTTGATGATCGAGATAAGATATGGGTTTTCCTTCTTTCAAAACCCTTGGACGACCCCATCGAGAATTTAGTTGTTGACTTCTAAGCCTCTCTCAAATATTTTTCCCGCTGGACGTTTGCGTTCCCCAGTATCCCTAAGAAAGTAGTTTCCTCTCCCTTGTCGCTTCCGGAAGTGAATTTTCACCCCCTTTGGCCGCATAGAAAGTCCGCCGTGATTCACCATGGCCCACCCCTTTTCTATTGTCCTTGCCGATAGGCTTTCATGTCCCCTCTGAGATGGACCTGCTTCACCTACCTCTTGGCTCTCCCCATGCCAACAAGGTACTGCTTTCCCTTTTTTTCTTTTCGCCTGTGCCAGCGTTCTTAGAAGAGGCGCCCCCACCTTTGGATATTCTTTTCGGTTTTCTTTCCTGGCCAGCCGCCCTCTCACGATGGCACTGTCGTTCTTCCTATCGTTGCGGGACTTATAGAACCTTGTATTTTACTTTTCCCAGAGGTCCGTTTCTTTTTCGATCGGTGGAACTGTGATACCCCCCCACCCCCCACAGGTCAGGAAAGGTCTTCTTCCAATATCTTACCTTAGGTTCCCTCAGGGCATTCTTTTGTGCGGACCTGGCCGGCCGTACCTGCTTTTTGATTCCAACCACATATCGTGATCGGCGCTCCTCTGCCGGTCCCCGGGGCATTCTTTTTAAGCTCCTTTCAAGTTTGGAGTGTGTGAATCGATCATGTCTCAAGCTTTTTCCCTTCTCGGGGCGAACCCCTCCTTCGCTCGTTTCCCTTCTGGTAGTACCCCCCGTCCTTTCTATATCCGGCATCTTGTTTACTTTTTCCCAGGATCAATTTCCGATGGCTGAATTTCCAATTTGATTGATACCCCTCTCCTCTCACCCCTCCCCACCTCCTCTTCTGAAGATGGCACCCTTTTCTGAAATAATTCTACTGCACTACTCATTTATGCTACTTTTCCAGCACGGACCGCTTCCCTCCCATGGTTGCCCGATAACGAAAAGTTTAATCTTGGATCCTCTTCCCTCGCTTTGGTAAAAATCTCCTCCTTACACTATTTCCGGGTTTTGCCATAGCGTAATTACGAACCCTCCTCACAAATTTCCAGACTTGGAAGAGATCCTGGTTTTTTCCTTCACTTCTTCACTTTCTCGTTCGGGAATTACGCGACGTACCCTCCGTCTGTCTTTCTACCTTCGGTACGAGACGTCGCCTTTTTCGGTCGTTTGAGGCCGTACATCTGAGTCGAGTTGCGTACTTTATGCTTTTTCTCCCCGGACTCCTTTTTTTCTTTAAAAATGATGTCCTGTTTTTTTTACTGAGTGCCCTGCTCCGGCTCTCTCTTTCCCGGTAGTTTTTTTTGAGGTGTCCTTCCTGAACGATTTTTCGCTCCTTCCATGGCCCCAAAATTCCCCCCCTTTCCCGATTGCTTTGCGCCTAGAGATTGTTGACTCCCTCTTAACCGCCGGATGCATAACGAGACCCTTCTCCCTTACGATCCGGCTTCAGCACCTAGGTCTGAGGTTTGATTTTAGGTCCCAACAGTGCTGTTGGTTTTTTTGATTCCAATTTTTTTTACATAAGCCGGAACAGCCGGAAATAGAAGATGTTCCCTGCTCCCCCTGATTTCGTTGTATGTTTGTTTCCTTCCCTTCCCCAAGGGTCATGTGATGCTCGAGCAATGCCAGACGGGCTTCTGATAGGTCCTTTTAATCCGGAAAGTTAATCTTTCCTCTTATGGTCGTCAAAATGACTTAGACCCCCTGAGATAGTCTTGTCAAAGTTCCATAAGTCGTCCCCCTCCTCCTGGCGAGGTCCTGTTCCTTCTTCCCCCGGATCGTTGAGGTGCGCTCTGCCGGGCGATCACGTGCTTCAAGGGGCCTTCCCCATTTACATTGAGGAAGACGTAGGCCCCTTCCTTCTCTTAGTCGGATATGCTTATTTTTCATACAGACCATAGCTTAGCTGGGTCTGCGTAGCTCCCTCTCCCCTTCCTTTCCAAATACATCCTTTGTTTGGTTATTTTTTCGATGCCCGTGACCCCGCCCAAACTTTGCTCGCTTTGTTTCTTGACCTAGCCGCCCCCTAGCCTTTTTACTGACTTGCGGACTGGGCCCTTAAGTCGGCCCCTGCATTGAATTTGATCCATCAACGTTTGCCTCCTTTCTCCTCGCCGCGAGCAGTAGCCTCTCTTCGGCCGTTTTTTCCCTATGACTCGACCGTGGGCCTTTTTCTCTCCTGGCATTACCGTGATTCACCTCGCTGGTTTGAGATAATTCGTGTTCAGGTTTTGACTACAGCTCGCCAACTGACCCGTTTTTCTACGGGCCTCTCTGCATCAAGGAGGACCTTTTTTTTCTGCCCCATAAATACATTGTTTTTCCCAATGCTTACCCCTCCCCCAAAGCGGCTTTCTCTATCGACCTTTTGGTGCTTCCGGAAGGGTTTGTGGAAGTCTTTTTTTACAAGCCTTTATCTCCCCCAACCCTTCCTCCTGTTCAACTTTCCTTTTGCGCGAAAGTGCACAACGCTGACCGCCCCGTGCTATGGAATCCTTCAGCGTTCCCCTCTCTGGCTAGGTTCCTCGGCGCACTCCGCTCCCTCCCCAGGCCTTGGCTTATATCCCGTCCTTTCGATTGATTTTTGTGTCTTGTTCTCGGTCAACCCGTCAAACAACGTCAAACGACGTCCGAGTCTTCGCTCCGGCTCCTGTACCCGTTTCCTCATTCTTTGTGCCCCGCTCGCATTCGAAAGTTTTCAAGCAGCCCTTCCCTGCTAAGGAAGAGACCCAGTTATCCTCTTCTCCTTCAAGAAGACAGACTTTTCTTTTTGTTAAGAGGTCCGATTTTTTCCTATTCGAGCTCTACACCCGCTCCTCTCAGTTCTGATCCATATTTTTGATATACGTTCCTTTTTTTCTTTTCCGAGGTGTTCCCCTTCCCCTCCTTCGCTTCCCTTCCTTTTTTTTGTCCAAGTTTTCCTTCTATTTGACACGCCTATTGAGCATTCTAGCGATTGTGTGTGTGATTTCTTGTGCGTTTTTTTTGTTGAACATGAAGTGTCGGCTTGCCTCCGTATGTCAAAGGAGGATGGTTTCTTTTATATTTTTTTCTGCATTTCCCCTTTCCATTTTCTGCCCTTCAATCTGGTCGTGGAATAGCCGACCCCGGTAGAGTCAAATTGGACCATTCCTGACCCCTCTCCCCCCCTTCTCCTCCCCGTTTAATCCAATTTACGGCTTTTTTTTTTTTCTACCCTCCCTGATACCCACGAGTCCCGTTTTTCTACCTCTGTCACCCCTTAGATTGTTCGCCCCCTCGTCTCCCCCATCGGGGACGAGCCAGGATCTCCGTCGTGCACTCCCCCCCCCTGCTCCTAGAATTTGTCAAGACGGTCCTCCCGCTCGACTTAAGATCGTGAATTGTAATACCCTCCTGGGTCCTTCCTTTTCCCAAATTCCTGCCCTTTATGGTCCACAGGCGAAGTCACATATAGGTTACCTTTCCGTTCCACGTCGCCTCGTATCCGTTTTCCCAGTAGACCTCCAGAGCTGTTCGTTACCCCCCCACGGCAGCGACTCCCCTCCCCCACGTCCCATCTTAGTATCCGACATTTGCCCTGCCTTGAGAGCTTTTTGAATGGAACCGAAATCAAGATAGACGACCGGTGTCCCTCCGCTTCTTCCGCCTCCTGGCCCTAGCATGCCCCGTTCAACTTTTTCCTTTTCTTTTTTATTGGCTCTCCAAACCATGGTTTCCTTATTTTTCAATTCCCTTTTTTTCCCCTATTCCTGGGTTAACTTGCCTAGGACTCTGATTTTCACAGATACAAAGTTTTCTGGATTCCCCATTTCTCGTGAAACTGTTTGAAGGTTTGACAGGCCCCAGTGCTCACCCAACTTCCCCCCTTTCCCCCTTCGGCTCGCACTGTGCCTTCTTTGCATAGGAGTATGAGACTGCTGAATGCCGACACGGACGTTCCCTCTCCCTTTTGCGACGAGGCTTAGCCTGCCGAGCCGCTCGCCGGCTTCCCCATTTGTGGTTACATGCCATGGTTTTTTCCAACGGCTTTTCTCTCGATCACCGGCTTTCTCCCTGGAGCTTCCCTATTTTTCTTCAGCGAAGGATTTGTATCCCTCGCATCCCAAAAACTCTCCCCAAACCCAAAACTGAATGCCTATAACGAATATTGTCCCCCATCAGATCGAATCCTCCTCCCGATCCCTCTTCTCTTTTTCAGTCAGTTGACTGTTTATTTTTGCGAAAGAGTGACCCTTCTCCCAACATCGTGCCCCGTTTTTCCCCTGATACACCCTTTAAAGGCAACCTGTTTTTGACCCCGGATACCCGCGTCCACCCTTCCCCCCCTCGGACATTTTGCCTCCCCCTCATCCTGAGTAGTAGACCCCATTAGTTTTATTACCTACAACTTGGATTGATTACAGACTTTGTCCACTGAGGGGAAACCCCGCCGTCGTCCAGACCGTTCTGCTTTTTCGTGAAAGGCGATCTTTTTTGCCTTCAACCCCCCCCCCGTTTAGCGACTTAATTTCCCCGAACTAGGTTACTCTAGCCCATGATTGAGGACCTTCCCCCGGTGGCCTGCCGCCCCACCTTTTCTCTTAGAAGGCCTTTCAAGCACCTGCTTTCTATTTTCATTTCCCGTTGCCTACCGTCCTTTTGAACGAGGCTGCTTCTCTTCGCCCTACTGGCGTCTGGAAGTCCAAGCCCCGGCTGGCCAGTTGTCCCTCTCGGTTCCACCGTCCCTCTTCCCCCTCCCCCTAGAGGATGAACCCCTTCAATTTTTTTCATTTTTTCGAACATTCTCGATTCATTTCCGGCCGGTTATCCAGACGCTCCTCCCATTTTCCCCCTAGTCCGTATTTCGTGTCTTAAACCCTGCTCTTCGTTATTAAGTCTTTCGCAAATTCTGTCCTGCTACGTGCACTTCCCTGTATCAAGCGGAAGGAACACCCTCGAAGATGTTTAGATGGTTTATTTCGCTTTCGGTTTCTCCGCCGCCCAGAGAGGATTCTGCTGTCCTCTTTAGAGCCCTGGCTGTTTCTCGCGGCCACCTTCCTATCTACTTTTTCTCCTCTTCACCCCCCCCCCGTATTACTTAGTCTGACTTTGAAATTGGCTTTTTGTGTCAATGTTCCCGGACCTAATACCCATCGCGTAACGGTTATCTCGGTCCAGCCTTTTGCACATTCCCTAACCGCTTCACCGGTCTCCTTCACGTTGTTTTACTTATGCCCCCCCCCCCAACCGAATATCTCCTCTTTCTCCCTTGTACGGGCTTTTTGGTCTATCGGGCGTGGAGGTCTACCCCTTTCTTTTGTGTCCGGGTCGGCAAACCTTCCTCTTTTTTCTTCTTGGAACTTCTCTCTTTCCCTCCCTTTTCATCGTTGTTTTTTTCTCTCTGCACCCCTCCTTACGAAATAATAACTCGTGCTGTTTTTCCTCCCATGGTGACACACCCTCCGAGTTTGAGCCCTTCTCTCCCGTTCCGCCACAGTCGGGCTTTCTCGATGCGATATTGTGGGCACATGAAACCCCTTTTTCCCTTCCCGCGTTTCACTTTTGCCTTTTTTTTTGCCGCTTTGTCTCCAGGTCGGCCATCTGTCGTTTCTTTCCGGTTCCCGTCACGCCTCTCACCTTTTTTCCTTTCTTAATAAAGTGTTGCATTCAAGTCCTTTAGTTTTTCCTTTTAAATTACCAGCGAGAACCCCCAGCCGGTGATTTAGCCCTCCTCTCTTCCTTCCCCGTTCTAAAAAATATCACACAGACGAACCCCCCCCGTGGATGATTGTTTTCGTTCCGCTGTCCCCCCTGTTATTGCCCTTCCTCCCAGAACATTTTTCCCGACTAAAGCGAAATCACTTGAGTTTGTCCCTCCCACTTTTAGTCTTCCCCCCCTTCCCCAGCCCCTTACGGATGACTCCGACCCCCCCTTGAAAAGCGTCCTTTTCTTTGTCATTCCCGCGTCGGCGGTCATCTAGGTTCCGGTTTTTCTTTGCGCAATCTGCTTCCCCGGGCCCCTCCTCCTTGGCCCTTCCCTCCTTTTGAACGACGAGAGTCCTCTTTTCCCTAGTTACCCTACGGTATTTTTTTTTTTTTTTTTTTTTTTTTTTTTTTTTTTTTTTTTTTTTTGTTTTTTTTTTTTTTTTTTTGTCTCCCCCTGGTCGGCCTTTATAAGCAGAAGGCTTTGAATTTCTGCTATCTCGGTTGTTGGGGCCGCCACGAACTTTCCTCCAGACTCCTTTGGTTTCTGGCAGCTTGACGTCCCCAATTGGTTTCGGGTCCATGATCCCCGCCTAGGCCGGGTGTTGCAACGATTCTTATTTTACCGGGATAGCTTTCACGATTTTTTTTCTTTGGGTTTTCCCAGCGGTTCCTTTTTTAGGCAGCTTGACCCATTTTTTTTGCCCGAGCGGGATGCCCTGATGTTGGAGTCCCATGCCTCTCTGGGTCCGTGTTAGAGAGCTTCGGGTTTTTTCTCGTCGATGCGGTGCTTTATTGTGCCTATGTGGCCACGTTCGCCCGCTGTTGGTCCTTTCACGTTTGACCTTAAGACCTCGGCACACCTTCCCTCCCTCGATTTTTTGGATTGAGGCGTAGACGGTTCCCGGGTTGTGTTGTGTTTGTTGTGAGAACCCCAAATAGCATTATTACGCTAGCATCTTGTCTTTTTGTCTGTTTCCCGAAAAGGGCGGAGGCGTGCCAAAATGAAGCCCTCCTTGATTTCCTATGAACTCTCTCCTGAGCCTTTTTCCCTCATGTCCTGTAACCCCCCAACCCTGACGCCGAGATCCCTTTTTCCACGGTTTCGTGAGCTTTTCCCTCAGTTATCAATGTCTGTGAGGACGTTCTTTGCCAAGGACGTCTCGACGCCCCCTCATTTTCACTAGAAGTGAGAGAAGGTCCTTTGAACTAATTTTATTACAAATAATTTTCCCGCATAGCCGCCTCACGGTGTCTTTTTTCCCGTCCCTGGACAGCCACACCCTTGCTCTTCCAGGATCTTCATCTTTTTCCCAGGTCCCAGATGAGTTTTTGCAATCCTTTCCTCCGCCCACCTTTTTTTGCTGCATTCTTTCCCAACCAGTTTTCCCTTTTTTTGAAAGGGATGTCAGGGTTCTCAATGTGCTTCTAGGAGAATCTTCATCACCGGTCGGCTATCTGATTTTAGGTTCTTGTCCCCCTTTCCTCCTCCTGCTGGACCAAATGTAGTCCCTTTTTCAACCCTTTCGATGAGGATAGTGATGTCGTTCGGTTGGTCTCCCCTTTTTTTCGATTTCTTTTTTGAACTTGGTGCTCCCTTCTTTGGAAGTTTTGAGTGAGTACTGCCCTCGATTTTACTTCGCGTTTAAATCAGTCTGCATTTATTTGAGCCCCTGGCCGGCGTCGTTTTGATATTACCCCCACGATCCTTGTCGTGCTTATCTGTTCCTTAGCTATAAGTCTCCCAGTTGGTTTGAAGATATTGATAATTTATAGTACAGATTTTGAGGCGAGGGCGAAAAAGTTTTTCTTTGGCCCGTCGGTCTGGAACACCGGTCGTATTCTTCCCTCTTCTCTCGACTTTACGGTTGAAGTTTCTTCTTCCTGACTTTTACAATTGACGTCCCTCTGAGTCTCGAGCACCCACGACTTCTCTCTTGAACTTTCTCCTATCCCCATACACGAACCCTACTAATATGATATACTTTCAATCTTCTCCCCGATCACTTCATGGTGCGCGATAACCTCACCTCATCGAGTTTTTACTTTTTCAAGTTTTTTTCCAATGTCTATTCCTCAGGTACACAACTTTTGCCCGTTTTGATATAGAGCCCCTTGCTGCCTCCCCCCTTCCAATACTATTGTCAGAGATAACTGGATTCCCCTCCAATTAAGATCTTGATGAACTGCTTTCTTCTCTTCCTCTTCAATTCATCGAAAAAACCTTCCCAGTTTTCCTTGAGTTGAATTTCCACGGCGAATATCTCGCCCGGATCCCATCTTCTGAGATATGTGAGATACTGGAGTGAGGAGAGAACCTTTTCCATAGAGAGAGCCCCTTGTCAGGAGAGCCTGGCGATCGAAGCGATACATTCTCAGGTTTTCTTTTTTCTTTGACGTCTGAACGTTCACGCGCGCGTTGCCCTACAATCACTTTTTCCCTTCCGAGGAAGGGAGACCCCATCAGCCCGCATTTCTTCTCATGAAGAGATTCCATCCTTTTTTTCACAGAGCCATAGATTTTTTCCCTTTAATTCCCTTTCAGCATGTTCTCGGTGTGACGTTAGGTTTGCCCTTCTTTTTATTTAGGGTGGTGATGTCCCACAAGTTTACCCCCATAACCACTTCCCAATCTCCTATCTTCAAGCCCCTCCCCGATAGAGTTTCTTATTGTGCTGTGTCCCCCTTTTCCAAAAGGGTAATTGGATGCGTTGACTCCCCCCTTTCTAATGCTGCGAGCGTTTTGCCTTCAGGAAACGTTAGCTTTTGAGAGTTGGTCGTCACCCGCTTCCGCCCACACGGCGCTCCTACGGAAAGTACTGAAATTTAGCTTAATATTCACCCGCGGCAGCTTCGGTCATCGAATTAAACGCGCGCGATGATGCTGACTGAGGCGGGCTTTGATCACTTCTTCCCATTTCCGCCTAATCGATTTTTTTCGAGCGGAACAGCCTCGATCTCTTAGTCCTTTAGTTCTTTTTTCAAGCCGCACCCTAATGGTCGCTGGGTTCTGAGTTGTTCCTACCCTTTTCTCTCCCTTTTCAATTTCATTCTACGTTGTTGTTGCGCTCTAGAATGGTTTTTTCGTCTCAGACCACAGCTACGCTTATTTGCTTGCTTCCCTATGACGACATCAAGGAAGACTGATTCTAAGGCCGGGGCCCCACGAAAAGTCTGGCATGAATTAATTGTCTCCCAATTTGTCATTCTTGATCTTTTTTGACCCTAGACTCCTTTACTAATAGCTTTTCTTTCATTCCCATGCCTACTCTCCCTCTTGCTATTGATAGACGCATTACTCTTTATAACCTATGTTAGAGAATTGTGAGGTCTTTCAGGTTTGTTCCTCCAGGCCTCATACCTCCTTCCAACTTTAATGAGAATTCAGCTCTCACTCAAGGCTGACAGTTGCGCGCGCCCCCTTCCCTTGTTGTTTGACCATGCTTCCCAACACTTCCCAAGCGGGCTTACGCGAGTTCCTGCCGATTTTTTGGCTTTTTTGGCCGTGGTCTTCTGGGTACCTTGGCTATCACCACCCCCTTCCTAACCAGCCTTGTGTTATAACTCCCCCAAGTCCTCCTCGGTGATGAAGCCGACCAATCTTCCCCTCGGAGCTGTGAGCTGTTTCTTTTTTGCTCCGGTCCTTTGGCTCCTACATCGTCGGATCTTGACTTTTTCTTCCTTAGAGATCCCGTCTTTTCCCCTTCCACCCCCCGACCCGAGCCGATCTAGCTTCCCGCCCGTCTCGCCTGACGTTTTGCCCTTTTTCTTTCTAGTCGGTGTGCGTTCTTTGCAGAGCCCCTTTTTTCCCCTCTCTCGTTAGATGTACTTCCCTCCGCAGCCTAGGCTCTTTAGAATATAATCAAGAACTGAAAGACTTTCTTTTAATCTTTCTCTGTAATTCCCGTAGATACCCCCCCCCCAGCATACTCGCGCTTTGTGTCTCCTCTCTTCCGTCCATGTATTGTGCCGATTGAAACCTTGCCCCTTTTTTCGAGATCCTTCCCTCTTTTGTAACGCATTTATCATTTGTTTGACTTCTTTGAGTTTTATGCGCCAGCGATTCTGTCGCCCTATCCCGTCAAACATTGAAGTTTGATCGTTTGTCTCCTACCTTGATTAGTGCGTGTAGTAGATGCTAGGCCAACCGTTATCTTCCTCTTCGGTTGCTTTGCCCGCCGCAGGGGATTAGAGTGAGTTTCCAATTTTTAAGTCGTGCAAGCGTCAACCTTTTTTCCTTTTCCCGTAGCAAGATTTTCAGGATCCTCTGACTACCTCCCTTTTTTCTCCGACGTGACCCCTTTCAGTTCACTCTGGTCGCTGCTTTCCACCATCGGGTCCGATCCCTGATCGACTTCCTCTTCACTCCAAAACTTGCTCCTCTTACGATTAGGGAATAGTTAGCCCTCCACGATCGTTGAATTTACTTTCCCCCCCTCCTACTTCCCCCTTTCTCCCCAACCTACAGCCCTCTTTATGGACACCGGCTTCAGTCTCTTAACAGTCGAGGGCAGCTAAATTTTCCCAGTCGAGTCCCCCTTCCCCCCTCTCGACCCGAAAGAGAAAGTTGCCTCTTTTTGCCACACTTCCGCCAGGTTCCTCCCCTTATCACAGATCCAGATCCCTTCTTTCCTTCGTCTCTCCATTTTAAGCGTTTTTTCTTTTATGGCCCCCGGAACCCTACAAATCTATAGCCTCCGGTTGGCCGTCCGCTTCCTCTTTCAAGATGTGCAACTTTCGTCATGAAATCCTCCCCTGTAAACAGGCAGGACTTGTCCCTGTCTTTTTCCCCCAAAATAATTTTGGTCGTCTACCCTCATGGTGGTCCGTCTCCATTATGGAATTTCAGTCCTTTTCAGAGAATGTCACCTGATAACTGGTTTCCTTCCTTTTTCTTGATCACTGCTTCGTTGATTTATGTCGGCCCCCTTCCCCCCCCTTCACTGCCAGGCCGGCTTTGATCACCTCCTTTTCACTTAGGGCTTTCCGAGACTTGCCATTTCGACACGGCCCTGCAGTCCTCTTCATTTTCTAAGAGCTCGTAATCCCGTTCTCTTCGCCTTCGTTCCATTTGGGTTCCGCCTGCCCCATTTTCTCTCTTCTTCCGCTTCTTCACCAGTAGAGAAAGGAGAATCGATTTTTCCGAAACTTCTCCTTCGGGGAGTACAGCTATCCCCACACTCTCAAAAACTTACTTCATTAGCATTCCCCGCTCTGGTCCGCAGTTCCTTCGCCCGCCACCTCAGAGCTTTTTGCCTGTTTTTCAGCGTCTTTGTGTAACTGACGTAGGTGAAGCCCTTAGAACACATCCTGTCGCGAACGTCTTCCCCCCCGATCCCCCCCCCCCAAAAGGCACCCCCTGCAAGCTTCTGCCCAGTATTTCCCAAGACCGCGCCAATCGACTTGCCTGGGAATAAAATATCGGTCGCTCCCGCTCTGTTTTTCAAACAACTTTGAGCTTCCGCCGAGTGCCTCCTGCGGGGACCCACCACTGAAGAAGTCCAGCCTCCCGGAGAGAACGCGACGTTTCCCTTCCTTCTATCGTCGCGTTATAAGGACCCTGAATGCGGCAAATCTCATCTTATTGCTGGATTTTACTGAGTTTTACCGCCCACCCGTGGCCGGCCCGCCCACCCCCACGACCGATCGCACGTTTTTTTATGCCTGCGTATCCTCCCTCCTCCCTGGTGCCAAAGTAGCCTTGATGCTTCTTATTCTAGGCCCGCATATTCGTTTGGCTTTCGGTTCCCCTCTTTTTTTTCAATTTGTAAGCTGCGGCCTCTTCACCGTCCCTAGAGTAAAACTTAGATTTGAATGCACACCCCTCCCTGTTCCTTTCCTTTTGCCTTTTTTGATTCATTCCGGTGGTTCGGCCCTGTGGCCGTCTAAACTGCCAATTGGATAAACATCCGTTTTTTCTTCCCCCTCTTAATTTCTTGGAGACAAAAGTTTGAGTTTGAGTCCCCCTTTTTGCATAAATGTTTTACTCGGCCGACACCCAAGCTCCGCAACTTTTTTTTTTTTCCGCTTCCTTTTGAGGTCGGTGCCTCTTCCCTAGATTTGATTCTGCGTTTCGATTGTCTCCTCCTGGCTGTTTTTCCGCTGTATCAAGAGATATAAGTAGCCCTTGTTAGTTTCTGAAACCCCACTTCCCTTCGTAGAGTCCCTCTGCCCCCCTGTTCTGATTGTTCTGGCCACAGTTTTGACCCCCAGTTTTACCCTGTTCGAATTCCCGCAGTGGAACCTTTTCCCCCTCGGCACCGTTACAGCAGGACCTTGTTGCCTTTCTCCCAACCCCCCCCCCCCCCGATACGCATCGTTGTTCCGAACGCTTACTTCTTTGTCTGCGGTGATCGGTCGTTGAGTAGGCTCCTCAATTGTAGTTTTTTTAATGTGTAGTCCCACCCCTGCACGCGTTAGTATGCGTATTGTTTTTTACTTCTCTTTTTTTTTCTTCCCTACCTCCTCTTTTGAGAGATTTGTCTCCCACCTCCCCGGTCAATCCTAATGTTTTTTGTTTTTGAACCACTTTCACCACACCTCCGCTTTGCCATCTCCTTCTCCCCCTCTCCACAGCCGTTCCCTTTTCCTTTTCAGAGTGGCTATTTATGTTTTCCTCCAAATGACAAAGCCCTTTCTGCTTCCCTTGCGCTTGTAACTTTGCCTCTTTCCTTCTCCGTTTGTTCGCCCTTTCTTGCTATCTGATTGGAGTCCCTTGGGTACGGACGCCTTCCCCCTGTCGCTGTTCCTCTACGAATGTATCTTTTTGAAGACTCTCACAGAGTTCCTTGATATCGCTGTTAAATACATCTCGTAACCCCTCCCCCCCCTTGTATCTCCCCATCTCAGACTCAATCCTTGTCTTTCCTTCCCCGACCGCTTGAACCCCACGAACGTGGATTATTGTTCTTCCTCTGTCCAATAAAGTGCTTGAAAGTATAATCCCAGATTCTAAAGATTAAGAGTCCCATCATTAAGAGTGTTTATAACTCCCATTACCTGATTATTAGGACTTTTGCGAACTTCCCCCTACGGCCGGAATGCCACTCGAAAACTTTTTTCACTGGTCACAGGTTTTTTCATTCCCTTAAGTCCTGAGTGAATTCTATTTTGAAGGTTAGTCCTCAGCTTTCGTCCCCTGGACCAGTCATTTTTGTACCTTTCCAGATGCTACTCTCCCCTTCCTTCCCCGACGCCCTTTTTCACCTTTTTTCCCGGGAGTCTTTTAGCGCATGCTTTCAGGCTTCATAGGTATTTTTGTGTTTCCCTCAACAGAATTCCAGCCAGCAACCATGCTGGTTGCCCTCTGCTTTCCCCCCCCCTCAGTTTAGGTTCCCATTATACTCTCCCCTCGATACTGAAGGTTCCAAGTAGATTTTCTCGGCTGCTCGCTTGAAGGATTATCAGGGTTCCCCTCTATGCCATAGGAAAGAATGATTCCCCTGTTTATTTCGTGCACGAGGAGTTTCTTCACCAGGATGATTGTAGGCCCTGGCGGAGCCTGGCTCTTCGTCCGGCTAGATCAGGTGTTAGCTCCATCTGCCGGTGCATCTTGTGCTTCTCGGTTTTCACCCCTTTCTCCGCTGTGTCTGTGTCTCTCCGCGTCACCCAATGCCGCGTGCCCACAATTCACCCCCGCTTTATGTATTGGAGTCGTATTTCTTCCCCTTAACCCCAAATATCTATCTTCCTTATTAGCATTTTGTTTGAGTGTGTTTTTTTTTCTCATCTCTGTGTCCGCCACTCCTTATTAGTGTCTTCCAATTTCTTCCTCTCGTTAGTCTGCATTCGATCCTCGATCAGGCGATGGCCACTTTTTCCTATTTCCTTAAACCCACATGGACGCCCTTCTCCTTCTCGGGCTGCAAGAAGATTTCACTGCTAGGCTTCTTTCCCGTTCGGCACAGTTAAGTATCTAAACCGGACCCTTAGTGGCAATAGAAGTGAGACTTTCCGGTCCCTTGCAAGTGCTTTTTTTGAAACTTGTCCGCATAGCCCGCCCACGCTTTTTTATTTCTTGGCACACTTTCTCGGTCGATATAGTTCCCGGTCACAGGATCCTCTTTCCCCCTGTAATTTACTCCTCCCCCACTTTTTTGCGCATTTTCCATGTTTTCCACACAATTTGCTTGAACCTTGCTGCTTTTCTAATTTGCCAGTCTTGAGGTCTGACTTCTGGACAACATTTTAGTTCTGATGGGTATGTCGGGGTTCCCATTCTTGCCTTCCTTTTCTTCCCCCGTCGTCTACGACCAGGATCGTGCTGGTGTCGTTCTCATTCCTGGAACTGTTCGATTTTTTCCTCAAGAAGTTAGTCTTTTCTAGATATGTTTCATGGTTGATAATCTTCTTGCAAGTTTGCCGTACTCTGCACAATTCCTCAACCCCCGGTATCAGCGGTCAGGTTCTTGTGATAAATGGACGGCAGTCGGTGTTTCATTACAATTCCACTCTTCTTTTGCCTCCCCCCTCCTCTGCCTATAGTGCCATTAGAAGCCTCAAGTTTGGCGTCGATCTTCTATCTGGCTTCTTTCCACCTATGGTGCGGCGATTGTCGACACCCTCTCCGTTTACTCCCTTCTTTACACCCGGTAGTACGAGTGTTTTGATCTTCTCGGGACTGTTCATTTCTATGGAGGTCCCTTTTTTCCCCCTTGCTCGGCCTTCCCTTCTTCGAGCAACTTCACCTTAGTTCTTTCTGGACTTCTTCCGTTTATCTACTACAGCCCAATCATGTCTACCCGTTCCCGCACGGTATCCCGTTCAATTATGTTTTCGCTCTCCTAGACCAGACTCGTGGCTCATGCTTCCTCGTTTTTCTCCTGATTCTGTTTTTGGCTTTTTTTTCACGGATCGCGCGAACACACATTCCCCCCCTTCCTCTTGACTTCTCCTGGCTAGACTTACTCAATACAGTCTCGAGGAAGGTGATTGTAGTGATTCTGGGAATTTCTCCTTTTCTCCACTCCACGCTTTCTCTCTGCTTTTCCCACCTGCTTTTCTATAGGAGTACCCCGGCACGCTCACCAAGCAGTCTTGATATTGTATCTCACATACGTGGCGCTGAGGAGAGTCAAAAGTCCTCTTTAAAATGAGTTTCATCACCGTCCCCGGCCCCCCCCCCCCCCTCCTCATTTCGATCCAGCGACGATATTCTCCGCACTACTTTTTATTTGTTTTTTTTATTTTAGGGTGTCGGAGCGGGGGCGTGACTGAGAGAGATCCAGCCGCGCTCTCGAGTCTCCGTGATGTACTTTCTTATCTAGCTTCTTCTCTCTAGTATCTTGTGGGATGTTTTTTGTGGACCGAAATTCGTTCGAGGGCCGTTACCGTGGAGTTAGAGTCCGGAGCGTGGATAAAATATGACAAATAGCGTTAAAGAGTAAGGCTAAGACCGGTTTCATGACGGTTGTTCCCTTCTTCTGCCCCCTTCTTTCTTCTTTGTTGTTTGTCCATTTACCTCGTGAACCGCGTTCAATCGCCCTAGTTAGAGTATCTCGTGTAAGAAGCTTGTGTTTTTTCAGACTGTTTCCACAAGGGTTCTACTGTTGATGTCTCCCTCTCCATTGCTCCCCTTTGTTTCTCTAGCGGTAAGGTATCCGACCCCCGTTTCAGAGTTATTAGAGCTGTTTGAAACCTACAATACCCAAATTCTATTCCGCTCGGTATACAGGTTCATGACATTGCGTCGGCCCCTCCGTCTTTAGGTTTCATACGAATGAAATGCGCGTCTGAGGATGCTCCCTAGATGCTGCTCGATCACTTATTAAAATTGTCAGATGCACCCTTTCCTTGGAGGTCCTAATCTTGTTCGTCCGGACTCCTGATCGCTTTATATTTTTTTCGTTCGCAACCCACGCGGTTCGTTATTTTTCTTTTTTGTTCTGCCCCCG
>Ga0179593_1651987_pt1 | contig 17078 bp, 29 predicted proteins | sample CZODoug2_1_08_16_FD_185931 | JGI IMG/M metagenome (GOLD analysis project Ga0179593, IMG submission 185931) | Vadose zone soil fungal communities from Angelo Coast Range Reserve, California, USA - CZODoug2_1_08_16fungal (PacBio error correction) | ecosystem: Environmental > Terrestrial > Soil >... | reverse complement strand
TTCTCCCCAATCTCTTCTTTTATCCCCACCCCAAGAATCTCGTCCCCCCCACATCTATTCTTGTTGAGGGCGCCCAGCGCGGCAGGAAAGTTTTATTGAACTCCCCATTTTTTCTTTTCAGTTAGGGTTGTTTCTTTTTTTTTTGATTTCTTCTGCTTTTCGAGCCTTCCTTCTTAATGAGCCTTCCGACTTTTCTTCTTCCCGTTTAGGACCCCTCTCCTGAAAGTCCCTTTCTCCCGATGAATAGTAACGTCCCCCTTTACCGGTACCCCCCCCCTTCCCTTTTTTCCCGCCAACTTTACCTTTGCAGCTGATTTGGTATGGTCGCGTGGCATCCCCCCCCGGCTACTTCCTTCTTGCCCCCTGAGAAGTTTTTCCCAGAGAAGAAGCGGGGTGTTTTTTCCCCCTGGGAAGGGGCAAAGGGCTCGTTTTTCGCGGGCGTGGCAGGTCTTCGCGGTTGCTGGAGGCAGGGGTCACCCCCCAACCCCAACCCCCCCCCGCCACACACGTCTTTTCCCCCCCCCCCCCCCCCCCCCCCCCCCCCTTCCGTGATAGAAGCTGTTGCCCCCCAAAGCTGGAACGGCTGGTTCCCTTGATGAGAGATTTTCTCCCTTTTTTCCGTTTTCCTGTTTTGCTTTCCGCAGCGCGTCATGATGATAGTATTCCTCGCGGTTCCTCCCCTGGTAAGTTAATTGTGCGGTTATGGCAAGGACGAGATATTCCTGGTGACGAGCGCATTGTGTGACAGTATTGATCTTCCCCTAGATTTCAGCTTCGATTGTCTTCATGTCTTGGACACAAGCGGCCCTATTCAGACTTCCCCTGATTCCCGTCTTGAATTCTCCCCCATTGGAGGTCTTCCTCCAGTGGCGGATAAGATGTCATTATCAGAAGCTTCCCCCGTCGGTCCACTGCTCCAAGTCGGCTCGAGGTTTTGAAGAGGAATGAGTTTTTGTCAAGAAAATACTTTCCTCTTCATATTTATTTCTCTTTGTGATGGTCCTTCCCCTTGTAGTATTTTCCCACCTTCCTCGAGAGGATCCGTGGCGATGTCCCATGTTCTAGATTTCTTTAACTTTCCCCCGAATTTTTGCTCCACCCCCCCAGTAGAGGTGCCCCCCGACGACGTGCTGTTCTCCCCCTTGAAAGTCTTTTTTTTTCTAACTTCTTTTCCGAGGTCCGTCTTCTCCCTCCCCGCTTTTTGAAAAAGCCGCCCCACCCTCACCTGTAGGAAGTCTTTCCTCCCCTAGACCCCTCTTTTCGTCCAAGTTTTTCCAAGCAGAACTTCCTACGCAATTCCCGTTGGATTCTGTTCCGTCTTACAACCCTGGTATAAATTCCTTTTTTTGCTCCTTCCTGGTATTGGAAGAGATGGTGTTTCCCCCCAGTGTTTTCCTTTCCCTTTGACGTTCTTTCCATTCGGTGCTTCTTCATAAGCCCTTTTGAACCCTTTTTGGCAGCAGTCGGCTTGAAGATACGAATCTTAGAAAATGGCATTTGGGACTGCCCCCCCCCTTTTTCGGGAACGTTTTTTGTTTCCCCCTCCATGTCGCCTTCCCCCTACCCTTTCCTGTGACTAGCACCCCTCCTCCTAAGTGATGGAGAAAATGCATGAACCCGAGATGCCTTTCTTTGCCATGGCGCCCCCTTTCATTTTTCCGGTACACCTTTCGCAAAATCCCCGTTTATAGCAGCCGCTCATCTTTTCCAAGCGGAGCCCCCTGGGGCAGTGTTGCGTTCTGTTTTTTCCTCCGATTTCTTGTTCCGAGCAGAACTTTTGCTTCCCCCCCCCCAATATACAATCTTTTCCTCCTAGGTTGTGAAGCAATCACTTCCATGACTTGCCTCCCTCCGCAGAGCAAGCTTTGCATGCAGCGTGGTTGGGTAGAGAGCCGCCGGAGTAGACTTTTTCCAACTCCCCCTGAGTCTTTTCCCTCTCCTCCTTTTATCATACACTGTTGAGCATTCGCGATGGCTGTTCCCCCCCCTGCCCAAGCCCCAGCCTCTACCCCTTTCCCCCCAATCTTGCACTCTCAGTTAAGATAGCTTTCCTTGAGGCGACTGCTTTTTGACGGGAATTTGCCCTTTCCCACTCCTTGTCTTTTTGGGACGTGGCTCCCCCTGTTTCTCTAGGCCCTTGCAAGAAATCTCTTCACGTCAAGCTAAAATTCGTCTCCCCCCCCCCCAACCTGTCCATCCCCCCTCGAGCCGCCCTCGATCGGCCTCCTTCTGCTGAGAGGCTGCTCTTTGCTCTTTTCTTTTTCGGATATCCTTTCTTTTTCCGTTCCCGACTCCTTTTGGGTGCACTGGCAGCGAGCGAACGGGTTCCCCATCACGGCGTCCGGACGTATTTCTCGGTCCCACCTTTCCTCTCCTCTCTTTGCCAAACCTCCCCTCTTTCCAACTCAACCGTCACTGTCAAAACTCTTTGGGCCCAATGGCTCTCCTCCTTTCCCCTCGCACACATGATGGAACTTTTTTCTCTCCCCTTTCACCCTGAGTCTCTCGTTTTTTTCTGGTTCAAAACAACGTTCCGTCCTTTCCTCTCCCCATGTCGCAAGGGAGGCCCCCTCCTGGCAAAATAACAGTCTTCTAGGAGAACCATCCCTTCTTTAACTTTAAACACTTTTCCCCCTCCGCATTTCCTCCACGTTCCATTTGAGTAGTCTTGCCAATAATTTGACACCCGCTGGGTTTTTCCCCGGTGCGTCTCCCTGTCTGTTTGTCTCAAGAGTGTTCTTCTTTCTCTGACGGAACTCCTTAACCCCTTTTAAGCACGCATTCTTTCACGTCTTCTTTTTTCTGCGGCCAACTTCGACGGGTCTTAGGTGGACCCGAACCTTTTTCTTATTTCCTGCCGCTCCCCGCCTTCTCCAACCCGTTCCCCTATATCTCTGACTGAAGTTGCTGCTTAACACTGTCAAGGCTCCCCATCTTCTAACATTATGGAGTTTCATCCGCCCCTTTATGCAATTTCCCTCAAAAGAAGCGCTCATTCGGCTAAGACCAACTTTTTCCTTTCCTTAACCCGCCCCCCCTCGCTATATTTCAGAGTCTGACGATGGATTTGAATGAGAGCCTTGACGAACCCCCTCCCCCCTATCACCGTTCCCCTCATTAGCCACTCTTTTTGAGTTTTTCCCCCAATGCGGAAGATTTCGCTTTCTAAGAGATCTCCCCCTTGGTGCCCCCTTCCTGTACAGATGCCTTTCTGCTTCATCATTTGCCTCCTCGAGAAAGCCATTCCCTTTTCACCCCTCCCCCCCCTTCATCGTTGATATACAAGCCGTCCCCCCTTTGGAGATGAAAGAACAATCGTTTCACTAGAACAGGCAAGTAGCCTCCCAATGTCCGGAAAGACTCCCCCCTCAAGCCCCCGAAACCCCCCCGTCAGTAGCCCAATATCCACATCTCAAACCGCGGCTCTCCATTCCCTTCTTTAGATTCTTTTCGTCCACTAACTTCCCTCCTCCGCGGCCCATTTCCCCGAGACCCCCCCCTCAAGATTCCCCCCTTTCCAAATAGACCCTTTCAGGCTTGGTCGTTTCCCCCTTTTGTACGCACATTGCGTTACTATTTCCAGCCCCTTGGTTTCCCTTCAGGTTCCTCCCCTTTTTTTTTGAACGATCGTCCGATCCCTCCTCGTAGATGCGATCATCAGATAGCCTTTCCCCACGTTCTTTCCTCTGAACTCCCCTTCCACTGTGCTACAAACAATCCTTTCTTTCAATAAAATTGCCTTTCCCCCTTCCCTTTCGTCCTCAGACATCGGTGTTGTTGCCCCTTCCTTCTTCCGTGCCAGGAAGTAAAAAGCTCCTAAGGGCTCACGACATCTCTTCTTTTCCTTTCCTTTTTTTTGTGAGTTTTTTTTTCTTTCCACCCAACGCCGTTTATGCCGGACACCCTCCATTTCCTTTTTTGTCACACCCTCATCGTGTTCCTTCCTTCCGCCCGGACTTCCGCGACACTCTTTTTCAGGAAAGTTTTATTCTTCCCGTAGACGGTTCGGTTCGATGTGGCTTCGTTCTTGCGGGAATTATGAAGCATTCCCTCCTTTTTCATTCCTCGGTTTTAGGCTTGAACTTTGAGACTTTCTCTTAAATTCACCATCATCTCTTTCCCATGGCAACTGCACCCTCCCGTTCGCATAATTTGCAGCTTCGACTCTTGAGGGTTTGTTCTCCTCAAGTCGTGCCATAGGGCGTGATTCTCAGAAGGATTGAACTCTCTGGGGGTGGCCTTTCCTGGACATGGCTCCGTTGGATGTTGTCCTGTGGCTGAGGGACGGAGTTTGTTCGGTGTGCCCTGAAGGTTTTTTTCTTCAACCCTCGGGTTCCCCCCCCGCGGGAACGCTGGTTATTCTCCTTTCTGATTGCAAAGCTTCTGAATTGCTGTCGCATTTTTTGACCTTTTATATTCCTCCGTCATCTTTCCCCCCTTAATGCCTGGAGAATGGCCTTTTTTTCAGGTCCTTTTTCTTTCTTCCTCCCTTTTTACTTCCTCGGACAGATTCTTTTTTGGTGAGCGGGCGATTTCCTTGCTTTCTCTTTGTCAGGCCTTTTTCCCATTTTACCTTGTCCAGCCGCTGACATCGCTTTGCGTCTTTTTAGGAAGCCCCCCCCATGTTGATAAGATTTCCCCTTCCTGTAATTCTCTTCAGAATAAACTTTCCCCTGGATGAAATCCTTGTAATAACATTGGTTTTCCCTCCCAGGCTTCTTGTGGAGTTTCCTTTTCCTTTTCCCGAGAGCTGCCGGATTTTTCCCGGCAACGGCGAGGGGTCTTTCCCTGTTTCCCGGGAAACCTTTTTTTTTTGGCCGTAGAAAACCCCCCTCTCCTTTCTCCCCATACACGTTTCCCTCTTCTTGACCCCTTCTCCCCTGGCGAGATGTCCTAACCCTAGTTCTTTTCCGTACGAAGTTTACTTCCCCCCCACTCCTCTTCCCTGCAGAGATCAACCTCTCCCAGAAGCCGGGACCCTGAACAGAGCCCCTTTTCCTCACTGACTGTGCACTTCCCCCCGGCACTCCGCAATGAAGTTGCTTTCAGGGTATGGCCCTTTTTGATCCCATGTTTCGACCGCTCTTTCCTTTATTTCCGCGATGGTGGCTCCTCCGACCCGTGCTCACACAGGATTTGCTCCTTTCCTTTTGTCCCCTCCCCTCAATCGTTGCCCCCCCATTTTGAAGACGTTGAAAATTATCCCCCGCAAGAAGTTCTTCTTCCTCCTTTTTTCCCTCCAAATGCTTTTTTCCCCTTAAGGATTGCGGTGTCCTCTCCGCTCTCGGAGTTGAAACTTGCGCGAAATGGAAGACAGCTACTTGCCTGTAATTCCCTTGGCCTGGTGACACTAGACTCTTCGAATGACCTCTGCTTGTCCTTTCCACGCTTCGCAAACTTTCCATCTATACGCCACCCCCTTCCCCCATAGCTCCCCTTTCTTTCAGCCTCCCAGCTTCTTCCTATCAGAGCGGTCTTTTTGCTGATTCCGGGTGTAGCGTTTTTTCGCTCTTTTCCTTCCGAGACGTTCTGATGAGTGCTCCCCCAAAGATCAAAAGTTTGTTCTCTATTTTGTTACAGATTTCTCTCTTGATCACTCCTCCCCCCGTCCGACCAGTGCCCTTATGCAGAGTGAATTTTACGAGCGGCTCTCGTTTTTTCCCAACCCCCTTTCGAGATTATACTCACGTTGTTTTGCTTTCCGAAAGAGAGGTCTTTTTCCTGCAGACCTTTCCTTTTGCTCTACACCCCTCTGAACTGGTGTTCTTGCTTCAGTCTTGAGCTTGGATTGAGCCCAACTTGACGTTTTTCCAATGATGCTCCCACGACAACTTGAGAGGGGGATTATTAATCAAGTTCATGAAATCCTTCCCTTTTTATATAGTCCCGCTCACCCGATTTACCCAACAAGACCTCTCAGAGCACAGATAGATATGCTTTTCTTGGAAGTTTTTTACTTGGCAAGGGTTTTCTTTTCTATTAGTTTCTTTCTTTTTTGGAGTTTCCTTCTTATCTTCCGCATAAATGTGTAGACGAAGGACCTTCCTCCTCGACATCGTGATTTCCTGGGCGCCCCTTTTGCAATTCCTTCGCCCCTGTGATGATCTCCCGGCAATGTGTCTTCACTCTTTACCAGATTTTTTTTTTTCCCCCCATAATCCGCCCCCCCCTTTTGACCTCCACCCCTTCCTCCCGGCCAGGGGATGAAGAGGTCCAGGAAGCAGAATGCGCCCCCCTTTGACCCATTAATGTGTAGTAAAAAATGCCCCCCCTATAGGACGGATGGGGTCCCAGTCAGTGAAGTATACGAGTCTTTTTCATCGTCGCTCTGTCTTAGACCCCTCACACCAATCCCATCCCCCCTCTCTTTTCCCCCCTTTCGGCTTTCCCATTTTTTTCTCCCTTTGCCCAAGACCCCTTTTTCGTGCCTATCCAGAAAGGCCAAGTTCACGGCGGCCCGGGCATAACTCCCCCCTTCGTTTTTTTCCAGGGGCCTAGTATTCATAAAGTGTTTTGTCCGACGGATTTCTGGGTCATGAGATGGCTCTGATCAAGCACCTTTCCCCCAACCTTCTCAGACTTGAACAACCTCCGAGTATGGAGAACTCCCTTACCTCGTACTTGGTGGTATACCCCCTCCCCCTTCCTGTGTGTTATCGATCCTTCCCATCCATACTCTTGCCATTTCTCCCCCCTCCCCTCTCAGCTCGCACGACGTGTTTCCTGGAAAGACTCCCTACCTTTGCGAACTGTTCCTTGACCAAGAGATTAAGCTGTTAATAAGTTTCAGATAGCCCCCCTTCTTCACTTTTCCCCCGCCCAAATATTGTGGTTTTTTTCAATAGAAAATGGAGACGCTTCCCCGTAGCTCTTGTCATTTCGGAGAGATTTTCCCTGCTGACCTTCCCTCGAAGCAACTTTTCACTGGTACTGAACTTTCGGCAATCGGGAAACTTCTATTCTCTTCAGATCTTCCGCGCTCATGCAAACCTCCACCATTATTTGGACACTTATGGTACTTGATCTCTAAGATAATGATTCCCTTCAAACCTCACAACTCCCATGCAAAATTTAAAGAGTTTCCCCCTTTGCAACCAATCCTTTTTAAAGCTTTTTTCCAGTGTCACCCTTAGAACGTCATCTACGACCCCTCTCACCCTTACTGAAGCCAGCCCCCCCCCCACACCGTCAGCGACGAGCCCATAGTGACAAAACCCCTTCTCCCCAATCGGATTGGTACGCACTTCACTCCCTCCCCCTTTCCTCTTTTTGCCACCGAGACCCCCTTACCAAATTCCCTCCCCCCACACTCCTCCCCTGTGGCGTACCCCCCTTTTAGCCCTGAGACCGGACGTCTTTCTCTCCAGCCGGGATTAGAAAAGGGAATTCCTTATCTGTTACCCGATCCCCCAGGAGCTGCAACACCTCCTCTAGAATCTCGCAGGCACGCAATCGTCCTCCTCCCCTCTACAGAACGCGCCCCTGTTCAAAATGTCCTCACCTTTTTCTGCGTGCAATAAACCGGCCCGCGTGGAGAAAGTTTACAACGATAGAGGTGTGGTCCCTCTCTCTTTTTTGCCCAGAAGACCCCCTTTTTCCTGGGTTTTCTACCAATCTTCTTCCTTTTCCTCCTTTGTTGTGTGGAGCCTTCTCTTTGGTGGCTGCCCATTCCTAGACAAACTTTCTTTGTTTATCTTAGGGACCCCACCCCTTTTCAACCACATTTTTTGCGCTTTCGACGACTTCCACGGCGGCACTCGTCCCTGAACCCTCCATGGCGTCTTTCCTGTCGCTGGCGGTCGATGCTTTTCTTGCTGCGATTCTGCGTCTTATTTTTCCTACAGGTTTCGTCCCCTGGTTCTTTAAGAGAGTTTCCTGGGGGTCCTCCCCTTTTTTCTCCAGGAGGTCCTCTCTCTTGCCCCCCATTACCCCTTTTTTTTCCTACGTTCGCCACCCCTATCATTTTGCAGTCTCTTCTTGAGGGTTATGTGAGGGCTAGTTTGCACTCTTTTTTTTTGTCGCTTCTTCGCGGATTGTCCCTTACTCTTCTGTTGCCTATGGTGTATTTCAAGGATAGATGACTTTCTTTTCTCTGGCTTGCTTTTTTCTTTTTGGCCCTGACCCTTTCACTGAAGGTTTCCTCCTTCACACAAGATTTCCCAAAGCTGGTGCCTTTTTTATCCCCCCCTTATTGAGATTTCCTTTGTAAAGGTTTCCTCCCCTTTGATGTCCGCCCGCGGGGGCTTTTGATGCTTACTCCTTAGAGGGCCCCTTTTTTTTTCCAACTTTCTCCTCTGAGTTTCCGCGCTGGTGTGCAAGGCTGCGCTTTTTTCCGAAGAAATCGCCCGATCCCTCCGTTTTCCATTTGTCTTCCTTTTCGTCTGTGCAGGTCGGGAACCCCCCCCTTGTAACCTCCCTACTTCCTGACAGGAGTCTCCTGGGGGGACGTTCGAGGTAGCTTTTGCTATGTAAGACCCTATTTTCTTTTTCGCCTTCGAGTGCCTTTTTTTCATGTGACAGCCGGAGTATCCCCGCATCGAGTGTTTCCCCTTTTTTTTTGAGACTCCCTTCTTTTCCCTTTGTGAATAGCCCCCTTCCCTTCGGAGAGCTTCTGTTGGAGATGCAAAGAGCTTTTCTAGTACCAGATTCCGCAATGGTGTTACTTTTTTTTCACCCCCAGTCGGAGGTGCCTTTTTTTTCCCAGTGAGAATTCCTTTCCCCTGCGATTCCTCCGAGCGATTTTTGCCTGAGGTCTCCAGCTCCTCCCTTCCCCTCCCCGTCCGAGATCTCTCGAAGCAGGAACGACAATTCTTTTTTTTTTTTTTTTTTTTTCCCCGCTGGTGACCGTCACTTTTTTTGCACGACGTCAATCTTCTTTAAGGGTATTGCCCCAGGTTTCCTCCATGGTCCATACCGAAGCTTTTTTTGACTGGGATTGTCCCTCTTTATGGTGTTCCTCTTTTTTTCACAACTAGCGTAGACCTCCTTTTTTGTTCCTCTTCCCGATCGGTGCCGGCAGTGTGGAAGTCCTTCCCTTTGCAAGTACTTCCCCCTTGCCTCCCGTCAGTGAAGCTCCTCTATTGTCCCGAGTCATTGCGGCAGGACGTTTTTCCATCTTTTTCGTCGGTTCCCCGTCCAATCCGTCGCCTGCATTTTGGGTCAGCCCCGAGCACCGTTTTGATGGAGACATGACCCCCCTCCCTTCCATGACCAGTTTCTCTCTTTTTTTTGCGTTGACCCTCTTCTTTCGATATCCGCCCCTCCCTCCTTAACCAGCACCTTTGCGGCACGACATTCATCTCCCCTCTTTCGAGAGTTTTGTTTACTTTTTTGAAGTGACTTTAGCGATGAGTCTCCGTCTGTCTTTCCCGGATCTCTTCTCCCTTTTTCAGCACCTCTACTCTTGTTTCCCTCTAATGTGGGCCGCAATGTCTTCATGGTTAAGACGCGCCTTTCTGCTGAAAGCCTTTCGTTCCCTTTACTTTGGGTACGATTTGTCTCTTCTTTTTTTTTTCACCCCTCCCTGTTTCGTGCCTTTTCTCTCTTTTCCTCCTTTTGAGAGAACGACACTTTCCTGGCTGTTCCCTTCCCCTTCGCTTGCAACCCCCACTTCTTGCAAGTTCCAGATTGAGATCCTCTTGATTGTATCCCCCTGTGTTCCATCTAGGTGCCTTCCCCTTTTGACCCATCTTTTAGTTTTCTTGAGCATTCTTCGGAAATGAACGCCCTTATGCATCCCTTTTTCCTTTTTTTCTCCTCAAAAAAACGATCAAAACCCGACCCCGAGACAAGCTCTGGAAGTAGTTGAAGCCCGTTTTTCCTTCTCCCTCTGTTCAGGAGATTTCTTTTTTTTTTTTTTTTTTCCCTCAGAAATGGTCCGAACTTTCTACCGTGAACGCGCACCTTAATAGAGAGAAGGGTCATTTGTTCTCCATCCACTGCTTTCCTTACTCCGTGAGACCTCTCCTCCGGTTTCAACTTTCCCCTTAAAATAGTGACGCCTCTCCCCAAATAAAGGGGTGTCTTCCCCCCCTTTTTCCTCGCGGACCTTCCCTCTGGGTGCCACGTACTTTTTCCCCCAGAGCCAAAGACCTTCTTGGGTAGCTCAAGTACGAGGATACTCTTTCCTTTACAAGGCCTTTTTTCTTTTTCTCCCCGCACCTTTTCCCAATACCAGTTTCCCTTCTAGGCGCACCTTTTTTTTCTTAAAAAAGGGGGCCCTCTCAACGACCCATTTCACTTGAGGCTGATTTCGGAACCTTGTGTCTTCTTTTCCGTGCCTTCTTACTACCGGTGAGGGGTTTTCAGGAATTGTTCTTGTAAGTCGTTCCTCATTCGTTTCCTTTTCCTTTTAATCACCTCCTCCCCTTTTGAAGAACCGCAATCCGCCACAGGTTCTTTTCTTTCCGAATTCTTTCTTTGAAGCCCTCCCCCCCCCATTACGGTCCCCCTGTAAACAGTTCTATATACCCCCTTTCCCATCCTTTTCTAGTTCTGTTCACTGGTGCCGGTCTTCACCCACAGGACTTAAAGAAAGTTTTTTTCTCAACCCCCCTTCTTTCCATGGCATTTTCCATAGACGCCTTTTTTGCCTAATCCCCAATGCTCCCCCACTATTCCATCTGAGTTTCCCACTGGAGACCGGCCCCTCAACCGACCGCCTATCTTTCTAGATTTGAGTGGCCCCCCCCGCGTCTCCCCCCCTCCCGCAAAGAAAATTTATCGCCACCCCCCTCCCCCCACTTCTGCCCCTCTTTTTGTCGTCGGAACCATCCTTCGATAGAATTCCCCTTCCCTTTCCCAATTGACACCCTTTCACCGAATGACTGTCCCTTTTCCTCCCTCATGTCTAGGACCTTAAAGAAATGCATTCCCCCTTTTCCCTGAGTGGACACTTCCAAATTTTTAATCACTCCCCGATTTGGAGATTAAATCAACCTTCTTCTTTACATCTCAGGAGAAGAGTGAGCCCCTCCATTCCCGTGCCCAGCCAGCCAGCTAACAAAATCACCCCTCCTCGAGCAACCCCCATAGTGCAAACCTTTCTTTCAATCAGGCTCTTTTTTCCCCGATTTCCCCGTTTCTGCCCCTCTCCCTACCAGAAAACTTCCCCCAAATCAGAGGACAAATGATTCAATTTTTGGGGTATGTTCTTTCTTTTTTGTGATGGACTATTCCACTTTCCCTGAATTCAGTTTTTTTCCCCGTATCGTAAGACTTCTCTGCCAAACCCTTTTTTCTTTTTGATCTGGTACTTCCCCCGAACTCCATTACAAGCTCACGGCCCTCTTCCTGAAGAAGAATATTCCTTCCCCCCCCCCTTTAATCCCCGTCCGGTTTTTTTCCCAAGTAGGGCGGTCTTTCTCCCTCCCTTACCTGATTTATCTGTGTTTTCTCCCTTTAGGCGGGTGGCCAGTCTCCCCCCTTCCCCCTTGGGCTAGGCCTTTTCCTTTCCCGGTTTTTAGGTCTGAGCCCTCCCCCCTATCGTGAGCTTGTTATCTCGGCCCCTGTGCAACCAACCTCTCTTCCTTTTCTTTTCGAAAGCCTCCCCCTCCGTCAGTCCATGTCCCATGGCGTATTAATTCTGTTGTAGGTTTTCCCGGGGGAGATTCCTTTTTTTGAGTAGTGCCCGCTTCCCTTTCTGATCTGGACTTTTTTTTCTAGTTTTTCTCCGTTTCGGCCCCTCGAACTGAAGGCCTTCCCCCTGTGGACCCCCGCATCGCAATGGTCCCGTTTTTCCCCTTTCCCAAAGACTTTCCTTTCACTTGATGCTTTCCCTTTCTTTCTGTGCGGTAGCTTCCCTCTGGCCTCGAATGCCCTCCTTTCTTTTCAGAAAATCATCGACAGCCTTCCGCCTTCGGGGTTGTCATTTTTTCCTTGAAATGGATGTCTGGACCTTTGGTCTCGGATTGCGGTTTCTATTTGTTAGTGCGCCCTTTTCTTTATGAAGTTCCATTTGATCTTTCTCTGGCCCCCCTGCTTTTCATCTGCTGAGATTGATTTGGTAAGCCCTTGATGCCCCCGGTGTCAGGCTGCATTACCTTAGAAGGCAGCCGCCATCACCCATTCTTTTTCCCTTGAGAATTTTCTTTTTCTTGCGTCGACCTTCTTCCGATATGACTCCCTTTGACCAGAGAAATTTTCCCCTTCCCCCGAAGTAGGTTGGCCCCCTCTTCTTTTTATTGTTCACAGTGTCCCCCATTCGGAGCAGATGACCCTATCCGAAGTTCTTTTACGATTCGAGCGGAAGCCTTTCGGATAACGACGAAGGACTGGCTAGCTTCCCTAATCGGCCCCATAGAATTTTTTCTTCCCCCTTTTTTCGGTCGTTTTGTCCCCTTTTTACAGCGCAACTTCCCGTCGTTCCCCCTCGTTCAGCCGGCTTTTTTTCCCCTCCCGAGAGGGCTTCCCCCCCGGAGATAGTCCCCTTCCTTTGGCGATTGGGTCCGCTACCACCCAGTCTCTTCCTTGAGTTAGCTCTTGCACGAAGGCTTCGTTTTTTTTTCCCCCAGGCTGGCCCCTTTCCCCCTGTCCCTGCCCAATCTCCTTCCCCCCCCTCCCCTTCCTTGAACTGAGCACCCGGTATTCCTTTTTTTCCCCTCGGGGGCCGCCCTTCTGTGCCGCCGCCGTTTTTCAAGAAGCCAAATCCGTGCGGCTTTTCCTTTTTTTTTACCTGAAGAACCCCATCCCTACGAGCTTTGATGGTCCTTGATTTTCCTTGGTTTCGTTTCCCCCCCAAGTGAGGATCAGGAATTCCCTTTTTTTTGGAACCCCCTCCTTGCCCCCCCAATCCCTTCCTCATCGACGGACAGTGTGACCGAAATATTCCCAAGGAAGCAGTCTTTTCCTTTTCCTGCTGTCAAGTTAAGCCCCCTTTCCTTTGGGACAGTTCCCCCGGAAGAGTTGCCTCCCCCTCACTCAACTCTTTTTCGAAACTGGCCGACGAGGTCCCCCTCCTTGCACCTGCCGTTGATGGCGTTTTTTCGATAGATTGCCCCCCCCTCTTTTTTATTCCTGTCTCTCAATCTTTTTCGGAAGATATCGCCCCCCCCTCTGCTTAACCCTAGAAGCTCCCCAAGAGGAGCAGATAGAGCGGTTTTTTTGTCTTTTTTGGTGGCGTATTTGATTTTATTCCTTAGGTTTGTCCCTTCTAGAATTTGATGATGCCCTCCAGACCCAACCCCCCCTTTGCTATGGCTCCTTTTCTGCCCCTCCCCATAATAAATTTAAAGATGCCCGTTTTTCCTCTCCCAGACTGTTTTTTTCTTATCTGCAAGGGACTGGTAAAAAGAACCCGGATATACCTTTTTCCTCCCCCCTAATATTTTTTTGTTCGTCTTTAAAAGATCTTATGTTTAAGGAACTCCTTCTTCGTATAAGATATCCCCCACTTTTTTTCCTCTTTGATTTACCTTTTGTCCTGGGCCCTGGATTTTTTCCCAATCTGCTTTTTTACTTGACACATTACGAGACCCCCCCTTTGGAGAGTGGGAAGGCTTTTCCCATAAAGGTACTTTTCCCGTGACCCTTTCTTGACATTCCTTACACAAGATCTCCCACCAAAAACCCACAGCCAGAGCTCTCCAGTCTCACGATTGGCCTTTTATGTAGAGCTGTGATATTTGTTTCCCTCTGGAGGTGCGGATACCTCAATGAGAATGCGCCCTCCTCATTCCTCACTTCATAGCTATTTTCCCATCAAGGTCGTGCTGGCTTTGTGATAGGTGCATTGTAGTCATCTCGATTGAGGTCCCCTCCACCCCGCCTTCCCCCATGTAACCCCTGACCTTTTTTTACGAGAGGGCCCCCTGGATAGGAAAGAAGAATTCCTTTTAGTCCCCCCCCCCCTCTTTCTCGGTTCCTCTTCCACGGCTCAGGTCGATTTTTCCCCCCTAGATCCTTAATGTTTCTCCCTGGCTGGAGAAAAGTTCCTGAAGGAACACCCCCCTTTCAACTTCCTGTGTCCAGGGTTGTATTCCCCCCCCTTTGGCCGGACACCTTAATAAGAAATTTTTTTTAGTTACTCCTTTCAATTGCGTACTTTTTAGCTTGTAGTATTGCCCCCTCCCGAGTGAGGGGCTCTTTAAGAGGAGTTCTTGGCTCTTTCGTTCACGAAATTCTCTTTTTTGTTCCAAGCTTCAATCCCCCTTGACTCCCAGAATCTTTCGAACTTAGTCTTTCCTTCCTGATGGGTGGTATACCGCATCCCCCCCCCCCCCCCCCTCGGTGGTCCCCCTCCCCTTTCTACCCGCGATTCCCCGGTCCGTTGCCATCGCAAACCGCCCCTGGGCTCCTTCGCTCCCTTGCCAACTGGAAAGACTACAGACTCATTCATTCCCCCCAGTTTTACCCGATGCCGATGAGTGCCCTTTTTTTCTGCTGAAACGCTTTTCCTTAATAGTATAAGCCCCCTCTTAAGCGCCCAATTTCCCCCAAGCCTACCAAGCTTATATGTAAGCTTTTCTTCTTTGACCTTCCCCCTTTTTCCTGCTGCAATCAGCAAAGGATCCCCTCTCACCAAACACCGAATATGTTACTCCTTTTGAGGAACCCCCTCTTTTTCTCTGTGCCACCCTCACAAAAGTAGCCACTTTTTACAAGTCATAAAGATGACTTCTTTCCTCAGATCACCTTTCTTGATTTTCCCCTTGCAAATGAGTCCCGGTAAAGCGTCCCTCCTCGGGGCCCAGAGCTTTGTCTCCCCATAGTGGTGCACCACTCCCCTTCCCCCCCCCTGCAGCCCAAATAGAATCCCTTCCCCTCCGCAGACTCCCCTCTCCCCCCTTGAGATGATCCATAGTGTCCCCCCCCCCCCGCAGGCTTAGTTAACTTTAGGTCTCCCCTCTCCCGCACCCCCGCCGACTCCCCGGCTCTTCCACCTTTTCGACCCACAGAAACCCAATAAGAGGCACAAATTTCAACCAATGGGGTTTTCCTTTTGGATTTAGTTTGCCATGGTTACCCCCCCCCTTTCCCGTAATGAGGTCTTCCCGTCAGGGACCTTTTCAGACGTTCTCCTTTCCGTCACCCCCACCCCACTCTCTTAGCTTCGATGATCTTTCTTTCCCCTTTTCCTCCATGCGCCCACCCTTCCCCAGGGCCTACAAACCATATGTTCCCAAGGAGGAGTTCCCCCTTCCTCGGTGGAGGAATCATTGTCCTTTCGCCAGGCACAAACCCTCTCTCTTTTTTGCACTTTTAGAAGAAAAAGCTCACCTTTCTTTTTTCTTAAGGGCTCCCCCGACAATCTTTTTCCCCTCAGTGGTGTTGTTTTTTGAGACCCTCTTTTCCCCCCTTTGTTCTGGCCCCCCCCCTCACAAACACCCTATCTTCTGGCGCCCAAGCCTCGCACGGACAGAGGGCAGAAAATTTTTTTCCCTCCCCTGGCGTCTCCCTTTCTTTTTTTCCCGTATTCTTTCTCTTTTTTTTTTTTTCTCTGGCGGGCCTGCTATCTCTGCCTTTTCCCTTTAGGAGTTTTGGCATCTTTTTTTCCTATAACGAGAAATGAAGGCCCTTCCTGCTGGGCTTCTGCCTCCCCCAACCCTACGTTCGCCACCCTTTTTTCCACTCCAGCTGATTTGGGATTTTTCTGGGAGGTAGGTGGCAGGTACTTCTGGCATACTCCCTTTTTTTTTTGATCCAGACAGGATTTTACCCCTCCTACTCCTGAAATATGGTGTTTCATTTCTCCCCCTGTTGTTTTTGATTTGCAGGATGCGAGCTTTTTTCATTTTTGTTCTGAGCCCTTCTGAGAAGATGTGACACAACACCCCCCTTCCCCCATCTACCCATCCCTTCCCCATTTTCCCCTTTCTGGAAAAAACTCTTTACCGTTTTTTCAGGAATTCCGGGGGCTTCGAATTAGATCGTCATGAGGGACTAATGAAGTTTTAAGGAGACTTGCTTAGGTTTGCTTTTGACCTCCGAGTATTGACGATTGTGCTTCGTCAAATCGGGGCCCTCCCCCGATTCGTTTGGTGGCCCCCCCTTCTCCTTTGCTGCGTTTTTTTTGGGGGTTTTGGCCACCTTTTCACCCGCAACGGGCCTAGCAGCCCTTGAAATCTTTTCTCACGTTTTCTTCCCCTTTCCCTTGCTTTTACCAGCCATAGTTGTCTTATAAGATTGCACGTAGAGTTGTTTCCGAAAGCGTCTGATGACTAGGAATTTAGTGTCATCCCCTTTGTTATTTTTCCGTTCTTCCCCCTGCAACTTCCAGTCTTCTTATTTCTCTCTTTGTTGGCGATGGTTCGATGGGTATCGCGGCTTTCTTTTCAAAACTTTTCGGTTGTGCCCCTCTTTTTCGACCCCATTTAGACAAATCCTTCTTTTACTTTCGGTCGGCAAGGCAGGAGAGATTGTGACCCCTTTTGCTTGCAGCGACTGTTTCCCCCATTCCCAGAACAGCCCCCTTTCTTCCCAGAGATCTCCCCGAAAGGTAGGACCCCTCCGTGGAAAGCCCCTCGTCTTTTTGGTGAGTTGCATTTCCCGACGCAATTATCTTCTTCGCTGCAGGGTCTCCTTGAAGAAACATGTTTCCTTCTTTGCCAGATGGCATTTTTTTGCCTTTGGGCCCGTCAGCCCTCAGTGATGTCCCCCTTTTCTATCTCAGGACCTCGTAAAGCGCCCTTTCTTCAAGTTGGCACCTCCCTGCACACGCAGCCTTTTTTCCCCCTCTCGCGAGCCATTTTTTCCTTCAGTTGGGAAAGTGCTTTCCCCCCGAAGCGATCTTTTTCCCCTATTTTTCCCGAATTCCTCGTCCCAGAACCTCAGGTGTACTTTTTCTTTTTTTCTCCCATGACCAGTCTTTTTTTTACCCATGAAAGGCGGCGTGCTCAACTTTTCCCCTCTATCCCCTTTCAGGAACCATAGCCTCCGCTCATCTTCCCCCCGGACTTCCAAGAGAGCTGGAGTGTGATGAGAGTTGTTTCCCTCGGTGGTCTTTTTTAGGTTGCTTGCAGACCTGATGCTTTCCGCCAACTCGCAACTCTTTTCTTGTCGGACTGTTTTCCTCTTCAGTACTTATTCTCGCAAGATGTCTTCTTTATCGGCCGTAAGAGCGGTTTTTTCCTCGGTCCTTT
>Ga0179593_1532003_pt1 | contig 17078 bp, 18 predicted proteins | sample CZODoug2_1_08_16_FD_185931 | JGI IMG/M metagenome (GOLD analysis project Ga0179593, IMG submission 185931) | Vadose zone soil fungal communities from Angelo Coast Range Reserve, California, USA - CZODoug2_1_08_16fungal (PacBio error correction) | ecosystem: Environmental > Terrestrial > Soil >... | reverse complement strand
TTTTTTTTCCCCTCTTCCAACGATTCTTTCCCTTTTCACTGAGAGAGGCCCCCCCCCCTTCTCAGTCAGAGAAGAGAGTTTTAGGTATGAGAACTCCAACTCTGGTCGAGCCCCCCCCACCACTCAGCTTCGACCCCCCCTTCACTGAGACATCCCTCTCCTTGCGAAGCACCCTCCCTTTCTTTCCCACGGCACTGTGATCTGCTCTTGAAAACAGCCTCTTGTCTTTTTTTGAACAAAAGGCTGAGGCAACGTGATCTCATGTGTTATACTCTCTGCGTGCCTCAGGACCATTTTCTTTCCCGCGTATGACGGCCCCCTTTGACCCCTTCTTCTCCGTCACTCGCATTTAAGGGGCCCCTTTTTTTTTCCTCTTTCAGTGCGTGCCCGGAAGTGAAAGCATTTCATTCCAGGAGGTTTGATTGCTCCTCTCTTTCGCAGAAACCTCGATGTTGCTAATTTTTTTCTTGGTCGTCCCAGCCAATTTCCCCCCCCCCCCCCTCCCTTCTCGAGGGATCGGCTCCCTTTTGGACCGTTGGTCCCCCCTTGCCCCGCTGGCACGAAAGGGTTAGGAAAAGCGTTTTTTTGAAAGGAGATCGTCTTTAAGCAGCGGAGTACATTCAGCAAAGTTCGAACGCAGCTGGTGTGAAAAGGACATTTTTAATGGCCTTGTTGGACGCTCGACCCGCGTTCCTCTCCTTTTCACATTTTAAAGAGTCAATTGTTCTGGTGCATGCACACCCCCCGAGAAGCCTCCCGATGCTCACACCCTTCGGACACGCCAGGTACTGTCTTAAGGGACTAGACCCTTCCGATGATATTGCCTGATGACCTTAATTTGAAGATTACCCCTGATTCTCTTGTGATGGCTATCATCCCCTTTCTTGGGTATCGTTTCTTTTCCCCCTCTCGGGACGTTTGCGCTATTATTGGTCTAAGTTCTGTCTCGCCCGAACGCGTCGGTCCCAGTCTCAATGCAACTCACAACAGAATCATCTGGCGTCGGACCTCACGCTATCGAGCTCGAAGTTGATGCTGTTTTGAGTATCTGCCCATTTTTCCCCGAAGTAGGTGAAATCCCTACAAAACCCTTACCTGTTGCAAGTATTCTTCCTCCATATTGAACAAGTCTCTCTTTTCCCCCCCCCCTTCTTCCTTCCTTCCGATACCAAGGTGGCCAAATCTTCTTTCCCAGGTCGAGACTAGGGAACGCGTTCTTTCCTTTTTCGAGCCGATGGGCAAGGTGGGGCAGAACCGGCGGCTTGTCTCCAGCAGTGTGACTGGTCCCGTCTTCTTCTTCCTCCCAGGCCCTCTTTTTCTCCCTAAGCTGAATAAAGGGGGCCCGGTTAAATTCAAATCTCAGCCTTCACGCGATTCCGAGTTGAGGAGCATGGGACGTGTCGGCATGTGCAGATACTTTTTTCTTACGCCGGACTCTCTTCTTCTTTCCTTCCGAATCCCCCTCCTCTTTCACAGACGACATGACGTGGGTCTCGGTCAAGGCTTTCTTGAGGGGGGGGGTTTGGAGTTTTGATACCCCTTTTAGTGGGCCCCTTTTATTAGAGGGGGGTGGGACAATTCCTTCTTTTTCTACCTCACTCTGTTCGGGGATTTTCTGGCGATCAACAAATCCTTACGGCTTCTGTGGCTAGGTCCCTTTTTTCGCCTGAGACGTTGGCGCTCTCCCTCCCCCCTATTTCCCCCCCGGCACTCAACCTTTTTCTTTAAGCGCATGGAATGCGAGAGTTGCGTCCTGGGGCTTCAGTCCTTTTTTTTCCCCCCTCCTTCCTCGGTTTAGCCTTCTTTGCTGTTTTTTTTCCCATCTTTACTCCCCCTTTTTTTTTCTCCCCGAAAGCTATAGCCATACACCATATGTCTTAGTCGAATTCGTGCTTTCTTCCCTTTCGAACAAATTTCCTTTCTCAACACCCTTCCTTCCTTTAGGTCATGAGCGATCTGTTACCCCCTTTTGCCCACGGCGGTAAACAGTGCGCCCCCCTTCCCCGTGAGCTCTCTACAAAATGGCCTGTCCTTTCCTTTTTCCCGATGATAGGTTTTCTCCTTCTTTGATCGCAACAGCTCCTGACTTGTAAGGCCGGAGTCCCCCCTCACTAGGATTTTGTTCCCCCCCCTATTTGGCCCTGGGACTTCATTTTTTTTTTTTGTCACTAGAAAATAGATTATAAGGTAATTGAAGTTTTTAATTTCCCTTTTTCCCTTACAGTTCATCCCTAGTTTCTTCCCCCTGAGACTCTCCCTTTAGTCCAAACACATTAAGCCAACCAAGCCCCGTGGTAATAAGTACCCCCCCCCCTTCAAGCCATGACGCATATCTTCCTCCACATAGAAATCCCGATGAACACAAGAACTTCGTAATGTCCCCCACGACAGGGAAAGGTTCTGTTTTTGTTTTAGCACCCGTCTCCGGCTTGGGATTCCTCCCCATGTCGCCTCCCCCCTTTTTTCATAGTTGGATCGGTGTGCCTGATCCCCAAGATTGACTGCACATTCCTTTCTTACTCTTCTCCTTTTCTTAATTATTGATGGTTGCCTTTCTTGCAAACAGGAGAAAGATTGAGCAAGCCACTGCTGTATGCCGGGCTAGTCGACGATGAGCGTCCCCCCCCCCGCCGCTTCGGCGCCCTGCGTTCTTTCTTCTCCTTTCCCGCCATGGCTAGCCTTTTCTTCCTCTTTGGCGATAGCCCACAATCCAGTAGCCCTTTTTTTACAAGTAAGTCGTAAGATTGGCCGCCTTTCTCCCGGGACCCCCGTCCCCCCTCTTTTCCGACCCAATTCCTCACCTCCCCCCTCTGAGAGGCGGTGGATGTTGCCCCGACGGATATTTATGTTTAAAATCCTTCCCTGCCGAATGCTTCCGCCTTTTGGATAACAGCCAGATTTAGGCGTTCTCAAAGACCTCCCCATTATCTCTATCTTTGAATACTCCCCGTGGGTGTGGTTTTTGCGAATTTGGAAGGGGTGTTACGCCCGAAGATCCATTTTTTGCTGACGCAGCAGGCATGTCCTTTCCTTTTCCAACACAAGATTCCCTTTCTGGTTCCCCCTTTGGCAAAATACACCTCTCGAGAGGTCTTACGATTTTTTTTTCGCCGAGCGGACGGGCCCGGTCTGCTCCTCCTTCCAAGCGGCCCCCTCTGTCCCCCACGAATACTGGAAACATTCGCTCCCTGCTTTGGCTTCCGCCACCCTTTCCCCTTCGAGCCATTGCTGCCGTATCACCCCCTCCTTTTTCTCCTCCGGCGAGATTTCCTCTCTTTCATCTCGACTAGCCCGTTCGTGAAAAAGCTTACTTTTTTTGCTGCAAAGCTTTTCTCGCTTTTTCCCTTCCCTTCCCCCCTCCCAAAATTCCCCTCCTGCCTTGCGTAATACCTGCAGGCATGTTTTACTCTTTTCAGCACGATTTTTTCCACCACCGAATTTCGCTGCTGCTTACGGTTCCCTTTTTACGTTCTTAAAAAAAAACCCTTCAGGACCTCCTTTTCGCCCATGGTGTTCCTTCTTTTTCTTTTTTTCATCGTCTTTCCTGTGGAGTTCGGGTTACTGATATGAGTCACCTTCCATTTTTTTTTCCCCTTTCTACCCCTAGTCCCAAAAATCTTTCCTTTTTTTCAGGGAATTTTTTTTCCCTTTACGATATATGGTGAATGTCTGAACTAGGATTCCGGTCGGCCAAGAACTCAATTATTTGTGTTTGCTCGTCTCCTTCTTTCTTCCTACGCCCTAATTCCCTTTTCCCTATGGTCAATTACGTCTTCATAGGGATGCTTCTCGTTGCCTTTCCTGCCTCAAGAAGCTTTTTTTCCCGCTCAACATCTTCCTCATACCAGCTCTTTCCCTTACTCCCGCCAAATTTTGTATAGGAGAGCACGCACTGTCTTTTCTTGAAAATCTGTTCGGTAAAGATCCTTTCCCTCACGATGCAATGGCTTTTCGCAGTTTTTGTTCGACAAGGGATCTTTTTGCTAACGGGCGATGGAGTGGGAGCTCCCCTGTCTTTTTTCTATAGGCGTTTCTCTCCCTTCCTCTGAGGACCGCAATTTACTTCAACAACTTTTCAGCGTTGCTTCAGCCCCAAGGGACTCTTTCTTTTCGTAATCCCATTCTCTCCCCCTCTCTTAGCTCTTCCCCGTGTGTGGTGCAGGTGAATGGAATTGCCGCTTTTTCTCCGCCTGAGCGGCATACTGCTTCCTTCGTAAGATTGTTTATCTTCCTATCTCTCCCCTTCACCAGATGATGTCCCCTTCCTCGCCGTAATTGGCCAACAACATCTGAGAAGCGTTTCCCCCCCCTCGCATTCTCCCCCACCTGCCCCCAAAACGCTTCCCCTTTTTTTATTTCCTGGATACCCCACGCAGTTTTCTTTGAATTCTTCTTTTGATTCGGCCTGATAATTGTTCCTATCCCCGTCTTTTCCATCCCTTCCCCAAGTTAATCTGCGTTCCCCCGACCAAAATGTTCCCAGTTGCTCATCAAAACTGCCTTTATGAATCGTTCATCGGAGCTGGTCGTTTTTTCCATCGGACCACGTTTCGTCTCAGTTGCCTCCCTTTCGTTCTGCAGAATATGTTCGGACATTGAATCTGAGTCATAATTCTTTTCTTTTTTTTTCCCTCCTGGCCTCGGCTCGCAAGAGCAACAACCCGTAAAGAAGCGTGCCCTTTCTCCATTGTTCTCTTCTGATGTCACCTGGGATAGATTTTCTCTATAAGGGTGCCATCGCCTTGGTGAAAGATGGGTCCGTTTTCCCGCTCAATACTGCCTTCCTGAAAGGATGTTTTTTTTAGGGTCGTCTCCCCCCTACTCCTTTACTACGGAGGCAGCCCTCCCCCTCCTCACTCATAATACCTTCGATCGTATGCAAAAGCGGTTTCCTTCCGAAGACCCGCTTCTTCTGTGCCTTTTCTAGAGGTTTCCTTCCCCGTCGCGAGACAGGAATAGGTGCTGCTTTTTTTCCCAGAGACCTCTCCCTTTCTCCTCTCCTCCTTCCTTCGCAATCGATCCCAAAGCTCCTCTATGCAGCAAAAGAGCCAAGTCCCTGTCCTCTGAAGGAATTCCCCCGTAGGGCCTCCTTAGAGACGTTGTGGGAGAGGAGGAAGGCAAACTAACTTTTTTTTTGGGAGATCCTGAGGTGTGGAGACGCTTCGCTCCTCTTTGGTGTTGACCATGCCCTTTCACAAAATTTTTCAAGAAGCTTTAAAGCTTTCCCAATTCCTATTCAGTGGTCTCCCTGCTATCCCCCAGTCCCATTACCCCTTTTGACGTAAACGGTAGGCTTCACGGCCTGCCGCCAAGTGTGTATCTTCCCCCCCCCCCCCCAATCTCGTTTCCCCTCCCCCTTTTTTTTCCGCGTTTCCCTTTTGTTTCTCATAATATAGTTAGCCTGTCCTCGATTTCTTTCGTCCTGCCCCCCACGAACGGGTGTTCGAGAACCTCTTTTTTTCCTCGTCGTGGCAGCTCCCCCCCCCTTTTCTCGGACCGTCATCCCCTTTCTGTGCACGCCCTGTGAAGAGATGGTAGTTCAGTCCCCGGACCGGTGTAATAGAAAGCCCTTTTGCAGTTCATCCTGGCCAGCATGATACCCTGGAACAGCTTTTTCTCCTCTTCTTCGGTTTGCCCCCTCTTCTTTTCAATGGCCAAAGATTAGACTCGGGTTTTTTTCTCACAGGGCGTTGGACCACAACTTTTTCCCTTCGCGCCCTTTTTTTCCCCTTTTCTGCTTGTGACGTTCTTTTTGTTTGCCTCCAGGCGCGCTCGCCAAGAGTTCCATCCCTCCTGCGGAGAGTCTCCGTGTGTTTTCCCGTTCCTCTCGTTAGACGCGTTGATCGTCCTCCCCCCTCCTTTTTTCCTCATTCCTTTTTTTTTTTTTTGAGAGAGAGTCACGATCAACGTTTACGATTGACCCACCCCTTCTCCTTTCCTGAGAAGAGAGTTTTCCTTCTGTCTCCTCCAAAACTCTTGCGAGCGTCTGCCTGTGGCCCTAAAGCCCTTTCTCCACTGAGAATAAGCCCCTCCCGAAAAGAGCGGTGGTCCACCCCCCTCTTCTCCTGAAGCGCTCCCCCCGCTTTTTCTTTTTGGAATGGCCAAATTCTTCAAATTTCTTTCTTTGATCTCTCCTCTAGTGAATCCTCATTTGTCCTAGCGGACGAGTTTCCCCAATTGACTTTCCCCTTCCCTGGACGTCGCCGGGGATATACAGGGGTTACTCTTGAGGACACCCGGCGATTTTTCTTTATTCCTTTACCCCTTTTCCCAGAAGATCTCTGCCACCCGGACTTTTTCTCAAATCGCTCGCCACAAAACAGTTTTCGTTTGGAGGTATTCCCAATCGAGGGCCTTTTTAGCCCTTGGGACAGCCTTTCGCGTAACGCTTTCCCCCCCTTTCTTTTCTTTCCCCTGAGATTTGTTTTTTGTTCTTCAACTCAGATAGATGAGCACCCTATTGTTCAGCCCAGTAACGTAGATTTTTTCCTTTGTTCGCGCATTGGCGCCCCCCCCCCCTTTCCCCCGGTGAACACGATGCAAAACCAGAGTCCGTGATTCTTGAACACCAATCGCCTTCGCGGGAGACACCCCTTTTCCCTCTCGCGCCCCTTCCTTTTTTACGACTAGAAAACCTCAAAGATCTTCCACTATGATGACCTCTTACACCGGCCGTTGGCTCTTTCTCACATACTTAGCATGGGGTATCGATTTTCTCCTCTCGGCGTACTTTTCCTCTTCTTTGATCCCCACCTGACAATATTACTTGTCTCGCCCTGCGCCCCCTTTCTAATCATGCAAATCTCCCTTTTCAATGAAACTTCTTTTTTCCTTTTTAGCTTATATCTTCCGAAGTTGATGATGATTCGTGGTTTCATCAAGAATTCGGAGGACCCCTCCACATAATTTCTGTCCAGCCTTTTTCCCCGTTCTCTCGTTCGAACCTCCCCCCTTGAAACAAAGAGAGTTTGGAAATCCTAATCTCGATAAAGGTTGACCATCCTCTTCGTTGAAAAATTTCTTATTCCCCGAGTATGAAGTTGTCTTTAGATGGGACAGTTCTCATCAGGCTGTCCTTTTTCTCCCCTTTTCTTTTTAGGCCTCCCTTTCCCCCGTCGATTGATGAGTCAAATTTCACTTTTTGTCCTAGGGTCTACTTCCCCACGACAAGATCAGACTTACTCTTCCTATCAGTGTTGCAGGCACCCTTTGGTAGTAATTTCCACGAAGTCCTTTCCCAGCTTTCAGATCTTTCCTATGCCCCTTATCAGGCAGATCTTTTCATCAGAAACGACCTTTTTCTCAGGGAAATTGCCCTCCTTTTGCTTGCGTGTTGTTGTCTTTTTTGTGTGGCGGATAAATTCTCTTGTGGTATTTCTTCCCTGAATTAGATGACCTTGTGTTCCCCTGGATTCGTAGATTACCTCCGTTCCTTGGTCTAGGTTCCCCTCCCCATCTTAAGCCGCGCTTCTGTGGACGTAGAGAATTATGTGTAAGTTGCGCTCTCGCCTCCCCCCCCCGGCACTCACACTGTTTTATCCCCTTTCTCTCAGGGAATTACGCGCACCTCCCCTTTCCTTTTTTCCAGATCCTTGGGGCTTTCAGTCTTCCGTGGGCTGGCATTTTAGCAGGAAGCTTCGTATCAACTTCCCCCCTGTGATTTTCGTATTCTAAACTCATCACTCCGAACAATAGGAGTTTTTTCGTCTTTTTTTTTTTTCTTTCTCCCCCCTTTTTCCGAATTGACACCGCCTCGCTCTGTCACCGCCCGAACAGGACCTTCTCCCCAAAACTTTTTCCCCCCTTCCCCCAAACACGCTCATTTAATAGTCGGTATGTTTTTTTGCAAAAAAGATTTTGACACGGTTTTCCCCCTTTCCAAAGAAGATCTTTTTCCTTTTCTCTTTCCCCCCTGGCAGGTGAAGAAGTAAGGTGAACTGTTCACTATGTTCCGGATTGATGTGATCGCCCGCTCTTTTTCCTTCCACCGGTAAGGAACTGAGCTCCTTCCCCCGGGAATTGACCAATATTTCTTTCACCTGGATCTGTAGATAGAAACATCTTCCAAACTTTGTTCGGTAAATTTTCTTTTTCCTCCCAAAACTCCTTACGGTAAGTCCTTGTTCTGTTTGATGTAAAAGAGTCTGTTTCCCCCATTCCGTCCCCCCGGTCTCCCCTTTGACGATTCCGTATCAAAAGGGTACAAGCACTCGCTACTGCACAATAGAAATCAGATGACCCCCTTTTCCCAAGGGGCGCAACGCGTTCCTTGTCTTCTGCCCCTTTTTTTTTTCTCCCCTTGATGGTAACGGGACAGAGCCTTCATCGGTAGGTTTCATGTTTCGGGGCTGGCTGCCCCCTTTTGTAAAAGCTTCCCTTGCCGCGGCAATGTTAACGCATGATGGTGAGGATTCTTGATTTGGACGATTTATCGCAACAAGAGAAAAGCCCCCTCTTGTGCGTAGGACTGCTACGGCTTTTTTCCCCTCCTGCAGTCGATTGAGCGATAAATCGCCAATCGTTTAGCACTGCGTGAAATTACTGTTTATCTTCTCCTTTCTCGCCCTTCCTCTCCTTCTAATCAAGTGGCGACTCCCACACTTTATTCGTTTTCGATGTTGCCAAGGAATCTCTTTTTTCTTTTCCGCAACGTTATTCCCTTTTTGCCCACACTGGACCGTTTTCCCTCTCCTTTTAGCCTAACCGCCGATATTAAGAAACTCGCGCTTACGTGGTATCCGAAAGATTCCCCTCCTTCCTCTGTGACGACATTCTTTTTTTCCTTCCCCTCCGGATACCCCTCCTCTCTTCGGCGTTCGGAAAACAGTCCAAATTCCACGCTCCACTAATTTTTTGTTTTGAGATCCCTGAGTGTCCTTTTTTTCCTTTTTTCCGATCTTCATCTCGGATGGTATACAGTTCTGCGCCCATCTTCTTCTGTAAACAGAAAGTCTTTTGGCACCATTCCACCAGTCTCGCTTTTTCCCCCCGGCGGTTTCCTTCTCTTTTTTTCTGGACGGGCCCCCGTGTTTCACGGCTGATAATTCTGAAAAGCGGCCAATCTTACTTACTTGGCACCCTTCCCCGAACGCTACTGCTTGGGGATTCGCCACTTCGAGTCCCCTTCGCCGATATCACACCATTCGCCTCAGCGGCGATCTCTTTCTTTCATCTCTCCCTCCCCTCCCCCCCCTCGTCTCAGTCATACGCACTGGCTTGCTCCTTTATACGTTTTTTTGAGCTGTAAACTCAACTCCCCCCTTCACTCACGCCTTCTTTCCTTTTCATACCTGCGATTTCCTTCCTTTCTTTCTGCGCCAGCAAAGATTTCAACGGTTACTTTTTCCATGGAGGATTAATTTTGAATACCGTTCTAAACCCCCCGTCTTCTTCCCCGGTACCGCGTTCGCCCTTTCTTCGCCTCAGTTAGTGTTGTCATTTCTTTCTATGTGCTTGTACTCTTTTGTACCATTTTTTTCCCTCCCCCCCGTTGCTTGGTGTCGTACGGAATTTGTTTTTTTTCGATTTTTTTGCCTCCACCTTAGGATTCGGTTATGTATTTTGGCTCTCCACAGCCCCTCAGTTGTTGCTAGTCGATGTTCTAGTGCTCCCTTTCCTCCCTTGTTCATTCGATTCTATTGATTTTTTCTTCTTTTTCCTGCCATAACGACTCTCTGTCCCCCTTCCAACCATCTTCCTTGCTCGGCCCTACCAGAGCATCCTTGAAACTCTCGAGAGCACGCAAGAAGATTCGTTTTTTTCTTTTCCTTCAACCATCTTTTCCTTGCCACATCTCCCTTTTTCCCTTTCTCAATGAGCGTGTTTACAGGCAGCCAGTTTTTTAAGGGTCCTCATTAGACGAAAGGGCATGGCTGTTTTTTTTCCCCTATAGGCGTTCGACCTTTTAGTAAACCTTTAGTCCAATATTCCTGGCTAACAAACGATTGATGTTTTCCACGGGGTTTCCCTCCCAAGGGATCTTTGAGGGTCCTACCGATTTTCTCTAATAAAAAGATATGATTTATGAAGTTGATTCTCTCTTGAGGAAATTCGCATTCTTCATCATGCTCATCGCCCCCCTTACGAGCGTAATTTTTATCGGCCCGAGGTCCCCCCCGAACTTAAACTACGAAGCCTTTTCCCACAAGGTCCTCTTCTGCTCCGCGTACCCCCCTTCCCCGAGATTAGCTCCACCAAAGTACACAATCCCCCCAGTAACCTTTCTTTTTTTTTGCCATTTCCCCTGATACCCCAATTCAGTTATTACGATCTGGATCGTAATAGATCTAGTAAGGAGTATGACCCTCTGACCCAATTTATCTTGTTGAATGATATTGCTCCTAAAAAATGCTGATGAAGCTGCTTTTTTTTTTTTTTTCGTAGAATCGGACACGTTTTCTTCTTCCCCTCATAGGCAGTTATGAAGGAATTTTTTTCCCCTCTTATGATGAGGCTCCGAGATTTTCCAAACTGGCCCATCGTGCTCTCCCCTTTTTTTAAGTACAGACTCCTCCTCTCCGAGACCTTTTTCAGAGGATGTGCTTGTTAGGAGGAGAACTTGCGCCGTTGTGCAAAACTCGCTTGAGGGACGAGGGGCTTTCCGAAACCCTTCCTCCTTGCCCTCTGTAACCGAAAGAATTTTTTCCAGAATTCTGTTTCTTTTCCGATGCCCCAGCCCCGGAATCATATTATCGCTCGATAGCAGATAATGTCTCGAAGACCGATGATTCTGTGCCCCTTTTCCCTTTTATTTTTGAGTTTCTTCCCTAAAAGGTAGCAGAGACATGGCCCTTAGGCCCAGATACCCTTCCCCTTCTTCCGTCTTCCTTACGAAATCGATACCACATGTTAAAGTATGATGATTCTTCTGGTTGTACTGTTTTCCCATCATGAAGTTGCCTCAATATCCTTTTTTTTCCCTAGTCTTACGTCCCCCTCCCCCTGGCCGTTTCGCGAGATCATCAGATTAGTTGGTGTGAATGCCCTTCCAAACTTCCCCCTAGTTTTTTTTAACTCTCGGGTAGACAATGATACACCCCTTCCCCCCTTACCATCTTAAGTTTAAAAGCGTCGTAGAACTTTATGCCCCAACTGTGTCATCTTCTTCCTTACTGCCATCTCGTTTCCCCCTTTTTTCCGGGCGGTCCAAAGTTCCTTTCTTCTCCGAGTAATCCGATCCCCCCTTCTTTTAAGACATCCCCCACCGAACGTGGTTGTCGAGAACATCTTATTTTTTTCAGATTACAAAACCCTTTTGGAAGGAATAACTCCCCCCTTTTTCCTCCCTGAAAGAGATGGTTTCTTTTTTCTCCCCTTCCGCCCCGAAAGGATATGGTAATTAGTTCCAATGTAGGCCCCGTTCCCCGAGGCCGCTCTGGAAAATCCCTTTAAATCGTCATTCTCCGGTTTGCCTCTTTTTTTTCCCTTCCACACGCGTTCCTCCTCCTCTTTTTTCATTCTCACAGGGTCGTTGGACCTATTCCTGGGTTTTCGCGCATGCTTATGTCTCAGTTCTTCTTTTTTGCCGACAGCGCGGCTCGCAAGTCTTTTTTCTCCCTCCCAACTATTTCTTCCCCTTCTTCTATTTTTTCCTTCCTTTCCCGGTTCACTCTCGTTAGAAGGCTTTGACGGGATCTCGCTTTGTTGTTGGGAGCTAACGCTTCTTTCCTTTTTAACGGGTTCCTTTCTCTTTCCCCCCCCCCCCTTTTTTCCGCATGTCAGAGAAGAGAGTTTAGGTATGATAAGAAATCTTTGATTTTTCAACTCAGAGCTTCGCGGCCCTTTGTCTTAAGCAGGCGCGGAAGTCCTCCCTAGTTGGGTCACCCCTTTCCCTTTTTCTCTGTGCCCAACCGCGAGTTCGACGCGTTGGCCTTTTTTCGGCAACGGATACTCCCTCCCCCCCCCCTGTCTCGGTCCTGTCTGTATTGTCCATATCGGCCTGCGTATTCCTTCCTTTCCTTTATAATTACGACTTCTCATTTGTTCCCTGGCGGTCCCATATATTCAGTGCGTGCACCTTCTGTTATAATTCCGGCATTTTTCTTTTTTTTATCTGCCTTCCCGAGCGGATCCGCCCCTCCTCCCCCAAGTTCGTTTGGATGTCTCCCCCTTTTTTTTTTCCCTTCTTCTGACTCGGCTTCACTAGATGATTGAGAAATTGGGACAGCTCCCAAACTTTCTGGAGAAAAAGGAGCTGGGGTTTCCATTGAGGAAGCCTTATAGCCCCACGGTTAGGAATTCAATTTCCTAGACGCTTAAACGTACTGTAATGGATTGAGAGCAGGCCCCGAGGTCCACTTTTTTCAAACGTGCCCCCTTTTCTTGGAATGTTCGGCATTGCCCACCAACGAGAATCCAGGATCCCCCAAAAATTGTTGCGACACGTACCCTTATTCTTGGGAATGGCTACCTTTAAGATTTTTATTGAAACTTAATGATGCCCTCCTCTCCCCCGACGTGGCTTTTTTCATCATACTAGCCTTTCCTCGATTTATGGCCACGTCCCTTTCTCTTGCGCCTATGTATTTTCCTAAAGTAAGGACACTATTACTTCCCCCCCGCTTTTTTTTTTTACTACATGCAAATCGCAAAACCACTACTCCATGAAACATCTCCCCCTTCCCTGATCTCCTCTCTCTTTCTTTCTTCTGTTCGTGTGGATGGTCCAGTTCTTCTGGAGGACTTCCTACCTCCTTTATGTACAGCTCCCTCCTTTCTAGTTCGAAACGCCACTCCCCAACGCGATTTCTAAGTGCGAAATCCCTTCAGACTTATGAGGATCCCCTTTTTACGACTCGGAGTATGTAAGGGTTTTCCGAATGTCTTTTGCAACATCAGTTCCGTTTCCCCTCATCAGTAGTTTTTGCGAAAAATATTCTTGCATTTTCGATGTTCCGGCAAATAAGCTACCCGGTGTACTATTTTTCCAAAGCGACCCCTTTAGATGAAAAAGATTTCGCAAGTGTTGTGTCCCTGGGAACAGTTCGTACATTTACCAAGTATCAGAGTGAAGATTTCTCCTGAATTAATTCTTTCCTCCTCTATCGTGTCACATCATTCCCATGAGGTGGTTGTGGGGGGGGTTTTTATAAAGGCCCCCCCTCAGCTCTTCTTTCGAGTGTTGTTTTTCTTTTTTCCTATATTGTGGAGTGGTCTCTAGAAGACTAACCTTTTGGTGCCTTCCGTGTTAGTAGATTAAATCCCCCTGAGTTTTTTCTATAAAAAAATCTCTTCTGTGTAGAGGGAGCATTCTTTTTTCTCCTTACGTTGCGCTCTCGCTCCCAGTTGCCCACGGCAGCACCTTTTTTTTTTTCCTAGAGGGGGTAAAGAGTTCTTCTTTTAAGCCTTCGGGAGGAACCCCAGGATTGGGGTTTTTCCCAGTGGGAGGGCCAAATTGTTAGCATGAACTTTTTTTTTTCCTCTGTTATATCAGTGAACTCCCTATAGAATACTGCCCGTTAGTCGAACTTCTTTCTTCCTTTCGAACCCCCCCCTTTGCCGGGCGTCATTTTCATTGCATCGTAGGGGCCATTCCTCTGTCCCGGAAAAGATTTTCTTTTTTGTGCCACGTGCGCCCCCTCCTCCTTCTTTGCCAGTGCGCTCGCTAAAAATTCAGGTGTTTCTTGGCTCTGGTATGTCCCTCGGTAGCGCCCATGTGCTTCAGGAAAACTTTCTTTTTTTTCTTTAAATCCATAGGAATTTTGACCCTTTGGAATGATGGCTTCGCGTCCCCCTTCTCCGATGGCAAAATGCTGTGGTTTTCCTTTTCTTTGGAAGAGCCAAACTCCTAGGTTACGACTTCCCCCGAGATCGTAAACGGTTTTTCCCCCCTTTCCCCTTGAACCAAGTCAACTGTTTTTTTCGGTCAGTAAGTATCCCCATTCCGGCATATCTTAACACTTCCCCTTCCTTTCTTGGCCACAATCACTTCGTCCTGACTTTCCCTGGTGCCTCCCATCGCAGGTAAAGATCTTCATTTTTTTTTCCTTCCTTCGGTAGGTTTAATATTTTTTTCTTTCTCCCCCCCAAGGGGGGCTTGTTTCCCCCCTGCGCATCCCTGACTGTCTACGCTTAGCCTGATGCGTGATTTTTTGTTTTTTCCACCGCGAGAAAAGATTGCTTCCCCTCTCTCTGTTCGAACGGGTGTCTGTCTTTTCCCCCCATCTCCATATCTCCGCTTCGTCTCTTTTATCAATATGTGGTTTGATATCACCGGTTCTATCTCTAATAAAGTGGCGAATTTTCTCTGAGTCTTGAGAATTTCGCTCTCCCCTCTTCTTCAGATTGACGCTTTTCCTCCCTTTCCCCCGTTCACCCACTGGGAACTGTACGCTTCTCGAACCCCGTTTCCCCGATATTAAGCAACTCTTTTTTCTCTCGTGGTGTGATATCCCTCCTTCTTTTTACAGAAGTGTCCTCTTTTCACGACATGCCTGCTGCGTGCAGGGAGATGAAGATCGTCAAAGCAATTCCACGCCCCTTTCCCTTCCTTCCTCCTTTTTTGTTTTTTTCTCCTGGGCGTGGAATGCTGCCCGACCCGCCTCTTTGGTATCCCGTTCTGTCGTCAACAGAGGCTTTCCCTTTTTCCTTGGATCCCCGTCTGGCAAAAGCCCACCTCTCCAGTGGGTTAGCTCTTTCGCCGATGTTGGTTCTGGATAACGTGCGGTCTTTCCCAATCTGACGAATTACTTTGTCCCGGCCTTCCCACGCACGCTTACTGCTTGTGTTCCCCATTGTTTACATGCGAGCCATTGAGGCCCTCCCCTCAGGGAGCCAGAAGCGGCTGCTTTCCTTTTCCTTCTGACTTCTCCACGTCTTTTCGTATCCCTTATCCGCACCCCAATGGCTTGCCTTTTCTTTTGTTTTTCCCCCCTCCACTTCCCATCAATAATTCCTCAGGTAATAACTTCAGGATTTTCCTCTTCACGCTGTGCTGCCCGCCTTTTTCAACTATGAAACAAGACCTTCGAGTGGTTCCCAGACTGATAAGATTTTTCTAGCCTAAACGGTACGCGTTGCGCTTTTCCTCCCCTCGTTTCGTTTGTCACTGATCTTTATTTTTTTAATCTATTGAGCATGGATACATTTTCCATATCCCCCCAGTTGTGGTTTTTTTTCTTTTTTCCTTTTTTTTGGACTTCAAGACCCCGCTCTCTTGTGCCTTGACTTAGGATTCCGTCTTTCAAAGAACTCAACTTTTTGACGTCTTATGTCTATTTCCCTTCCTCCCTATTACGAAAGCCTTTATGCCCCGGTTTGAGCCCGCTGTATTTTTTCACTCACGAATTTTCCCTCTAAAAATATTTGCTTTTTTTCTGCATCGGTAAACAGTTCACTTACCTTCCCCTTTGGCACAGAGCTCGGTTGGCGCATTGACCCGGGCCAGTTTCCCCCGTAACCTCTCCATGGCCCTACGAGGCCCCCCTTCCCTTCCGCCCGTTTTTTTCTCCATTCCTCCCTGAATTCGACAACCTTGGAGTTTCTCCTTGTATTCTATAGGCGTTCCCCTTGTAACATCTGAGACACCCCCCACCCCCCCCCCCCCCCCCCCCAACCCCCCCCCCCCCCCCCCCCCCCAAGCCAAGATTTCCTTTCCCACCGAGGAAGATGAGCCCGCCCCTTTTCTCCCCCCCATGGCTGATGGGCTGTGAATGATTTCCTTTAACCAAATCTATGATCACCCCTTTTGTTTTTCTGAATGGGAGCGAGTGTCGAGCGCAAAGTCCGTTCGTTTTTCCTATTGCTTCCCCCTCCCTTTTTCTGTTTATGGCCCGAGACCAAGCCCCCCCGCTGATGTAAGCTACGAGAAGTTAATTGTTACACTCCGAGATCTTCCGTTGACAACACGCCCCCCCCCCACAATCCCAGACAAACAACCTCCCCCCTCCCCGTTTTCTGCATTCCATGGTCCCCATTTTGAAAACGATACTATGGGATTCTTTTTGAGCATAGTACGGCGTTGGGCCCCCCTTCTCGTGGAAATGGACGCAACTTTTTCCCCTGCTCCGAACACTTAATTTCGCTTTGTAGTAGAACATAGGGTTTCTTCTTTCCTCAGCCTCCTTTTTTTTTCCCCCATTGCACTTCTTCTGCCTCCAAGCGGCCTTAGTTTTTTTGCCAAACTGTCGGCACGCGACAAACGCCCGTTGAGGAAAGAGATTTCCCCCTGGGACTTCATTAGGCAAAAATTGCGAAATTCGCTTCGTGTGCCCCTCGAAGTTGGTATCGAAAGATCAAACGTGCCCCCCCGTCTTTCCTTCTTTTTTTAGGGTTCCATAGCGTGTAAGATGACCCTGTCACTCCTCCCGTCGAGCTCCCATCATTCCACCCCCTCGGTTCATTTACGTACGACAAGATGCTTTCGTCTTTCTCTTTTTTTACCGAACGCGTAGCGAGATCTTATCCCAGATACCTGTCTCTTCCCCGATCCGTTTGGCCCGCTACCCCATGCTCAGTATGATGAAATCAACAATTCATTACCACGGTCATCATGAAGTTCCTCTTCCGGTTGTCTAGTTCTTCCTCTTGGCGTGTCGCGATGACCCTTTTTCTCCCTCTTCTGCCTTTCTCGATGGTGTGAAATGAAAGGTAATATTTTCAAAGTGTTCAACGCCTCGGGTAGACAATGCTCTTCTCCCCCCCATCTGACGGTTAAACCGGTCTATTTTCCTTTTTATGCCCTCAAGTGTGCTCATATGATTCCCCCTTTCCCCCCCCCTCTCCATCACACTTTTTTTTTATGAAAGGCGCGTCTCATCCTTAGTACCTCGATCTCCCTGCTGGTTCCCCTCCTCCAAACGTCCCGATTGTCCCCGCGATTTTCTGATCGTCGTGTCATTCCCCCCAAACCCCCCCTTTCTTCCGCGAAATCCCTCTCCGTCTCTTGAAAAGAGATGTTCCTTTCCTCCGCCATTTATCCTTTTCCCGCGTGTCCCCTCCCCTCAATGTGGCCGTCCCGCTGGCCGTCTTTGCCCTCCTCTCACGCTAGGAAATCGACTTCCCGGTTGCATCAAGCACTTTCTTTCGACTCGCGGTTTTCGCGAGCAGATTTTTTTTCCCCCCACCTATGCGGGTGGCCT
>Ga0179593_1731132_pt1 | contig 17079 bp, 19 predicted proteins | sample CZODoug2_1_08_16_FD_185931 | JGI IMG/M metagenome (GOLD analysis project Ga0179593, IMG submission 185931) | Vadose zone soil fungal communities from Angelo Coast Range Reserve, California, USA - CZODoug2_1_08_16fungal (PacBio error correction) | ecosystem: Environmental > Terrestrial > Soil >... | reverse complement strand
GACTGTTACCATCTAAAACTTGAGGGGTTCTTTGTGAGAACCCAAGAGGGACCGACCGCTGATCGTGCGAAAGGGAATCATCACCCCTTTGGGGCTAACATACGCTGGCTTATCCCATGTCGACCAGAGCCCCTCTGTTTAAGAGTTCAAGATTTCTTGCGCCCTTTAGGGGTTTTCCGTTTCGATGGAAGGAGGCCAGCCGGTGAGGTTAGAGGAATTAGACCCCCGGGTTTCTTTTCTTCCGGTGGCCCTTGCTCTATTTGGATAGCTTTCTGGTAGGATCGGTTGGTATGGAGCTTTGGGTCCCGGCGGTTTTTCCAAGGGGTGTTTTAGGCAAACTACTCATCCTCCGGGACCTCAGAGGTTCTCAAAGGGAACCTTGAAGGTCCGCTACGTTGGCGTTCTTTACCGTTTTTTGATGGACTTACAACGAGGCCGCCCTGAGCGTCAGATCCTACTACTGTAGGCTCAGGTAGGGCCCCCGGGCGGGTTTTTTGCTCCCGTTTTGCTTTTTTCCTTTATGATGTGTTCTCGTTTCCTTCCGTTTTTTTTTAGGATCGTTTTTTTGAAGATGGATGCTTAGGGAGCTTTTGGGGGACGCCCTGGCTTTAACAGCCCGTGGTCCACCGAGCAGTGTCTCCCTGAAGGGAAAAGTGAGCCGGTCCTCAAAGATGAACCCTTAGCAACCCCCCCACCCCGCACCGGCAGGGCCCATGTGATCTGGACAACCGCGGCGCTTGGAATTTTTCCTTTTTCGTGGGCCGGGCCGTCCCCCGTTTGGCGTTTTCGAACGACAAATGTTCACCCCGTCCCTCCCTTGCGGGGAGGTTCTTTTAAAGAAGATCGTCCACTCCCCCCGCTGTCCCTCCTTTAGCCCCCGTTGTGGTAGTAGTGAGGGTTCCCCCCCTGGCGGCGGCCCGGCTCGCCTTAGTCACTCGGTGTCTTAGACAGTCTTCCTTCTGTAGCGTGGTCTGTATCTTTGTTTTTTCGGACTTTGTCCCAAGCCGCCTCCTGTCATGAAAGAGCGGGCTGGGCCTCGGTCCCCATCCCAGCAGTGACCTTTTAAATGCCCGCCTCGCCCCTGGTGAGAGACTAATCGTGCTTGAGCAGCTCACACACGGGGACCCTACCTTACGCTACACGTGCCCTTCCTCTGGTGTCCCTCCTCCGTTCTCCGGGCATCTTCATTCCCTCCCCCCCGCGGCCCCTCTCTACTACTCGCAGATATACTTACCGTTAGCTTTGACTCATTACTCCCCGGCCACCCAGCACTTCCATCAAGGCTAAACTTGCCGGACTCAAGCGCAAATGGTCCAACCCAGGCCACCCCCCCGCCCGTCACCTATTAGAACCCTGTTTACCTACAGAAGAAGCATCAGGAATAGACCAAGTAGAGAGATTGCCTATTAACTCTTTTTCTCTTCTACGCCATGCTCCTCCCAGGTTCCCACTACCCCGCTCACCGCCCCCATCTGGGAAATTCACCCCCCTCCCCTCGGGTTAGGCACGCGGAATTGACCCCTCCATCCCATCGATGCGTGGGAGTTGTAACGTCTCGAAAGGCTGCCGAGGCCATCCCCGCCCCGCACACCAGAGGAGAAGTTTAAGCAAAGAGGCCCGACTCTCCCAGTGTTTGGGCCGTCCTCGCTGGGGGGGCGGGGGCCCCCGTGTTTTTCTGTGTTGTTTCTTCTTTTTTGGTTTTTTGGTGGGGTTGGAAGTGAAAGGGGAAAAGGTTACAAACTCATGGAGGACCAGGGGAGATCCCCCACGAAACGAGGCTCGCGAATCTTTCCGTTCCACCCCCCCTGTGACCTGGGACTCCCGAAACCGAGCGGCCGATACCGCCCCGTCAACTGGATGATCTTCCCGACCTTCTGCCCTCTTTCGCCGTAAGTTCGATTGAATTCTAAAGTTGCGCAGTTTTCTGGGGGATTCCCCTGCAGAAGCCCCGACACCTTGTAAAGTAGCAGGCCATGAGCGGGGCCCTTGCCGATTCCGATACCGGAAGTTGTAGTCAAATATCATGGATTTGACACCTTTTTGATTTCCCTCCAGGTCTTGCAACGTCCAGGCAGGCTCGTACACTTGCGTTGGACTTATTATGGTACAGAACCTTGCGGGCGCACCAGAGTTGTTCCCAGGAAGCGACGACCTCGGACTTGCATAGATGTTCCCATGTACATCTCCCAGCCGGGATTGCCTTTTTTGGGGAGACGACCGGGTGCCTCGAGTAGGAAAAACCTAGAGAGAATCACAACATCAGATATCGGGGGTGAGGAGAATGACGGGCGTGTAAGTCACCCTAACGTTTCGTCCAACAGCACTTCTTTTGGGAAACGTTCCCGGGGAGCGCCCCTAGCCCCCGTACGCGAGACATAAGCCATGGAGGACGTTAAGGAGAGGGGTTTCAGTCCAACTGGCCTGAGCTGTAAGGAAGAGTGCTGAGCAGGGCAAGACCTGAGAGCACGCCGGACGGTCGTTCTACTCCCGCTTGCTGCGATTACTTTCCCCGACCCGCGGGACATGTCTTCACCCTTGCTACACCCACTGGTCGAGGCCACGCTGCCTGTCTGAGTAGGTCCCCCGTGTTCGCCTTCAGCGTTTTTCGAGCACGGGACGTTAAGCTTTCCCAGCTTTCGTACCATCGTGTGGCAAACTCATGCTTCTCGACTTCCCTCGGGTTTTAAGCATCCCGTTCTCCCCCATCTGACTTCCCGGGGGGGGTTTTAACGCCCCGTTTTTGAAAACCTCCTTCCGGCGGAGATAGTAGTTTGGCGTGGGGGAGGATTAGAGCCTTGATCCAATCCTGTTAAAAAGGTCACGGCCCGCCCTTCTGGCCTTGCCCCCATGATCGGTTCGATGGTAGAAGAGCTTTTTTTTTTGTCCTGGTTGCACCCCCCCTTTTCCCGTCCCCCTTTGGTAACCGTTTTTTGCACGGTTCCTGAAGATGGCTCCAGGGACTTCTGGTTCCTGCTTTGCACGGCCCTGAAATACGCCCCGGTCCCTGACAAGGCCCTGTGGCAGCTAGACGCCCCTTGTGTCCCCGCCCCCCTCGACTCCACGCCGAGACTCTTTTTGACGTCCTAGGCGCGGACCTGTCATTGGCAGCCCGTGACCCCCGGAAAGGGATCCAATCTGGACCGCCCTGTGTTTCAAGAATGAGTAATTCGCTAAAAACGCTGATTTTTTTTTTTTAGATCGCTTTCGAAGGGGGATGACTGGAACCCCGGCTGTCCCCTAATCGGAACAGCGTCCCCCTCGTTCCCTTTTGGAATACCTAGTTTTGTCCCATTAAAGCGCCAAGGGGGTCAAGAGTCCGTCCGAGTCGATCCTCCGGCACACCCCCAAGTGAGCACTACCAGTCTGAACGACTTAATGCAGTGGTTTTTTGAGTGCCGAATAACGGAACCCTAGGACCCTCAAGTTGGAAGGGCATTTGTGTGAGTATGTTCCGCTTCAGATCCTTAAGGAGGAGGAGGTGTTTTTTAAGAAGTTCTTTCAGCCCATTCCGAGTGCAGAAAGTTTTCCATTTCCGAATAAGGTACGTGTCCCCGCTGTGAATTCCAGAAATGCGGCAGCCCCCCCAAAAAAGACTTTTTTACCCCTGCTTCCTAAGAAAAAGTTGGGTTCCAGGGCGAGACACCCTTGGATGTGCTGCCAGCGGATCTCAGATGCCTCGGCTCCGTTGTTTTTGTGAATATCTGGCAAAGTCATGTGTCCTTGGAATGTCAAGACCCTGCTGCTTTCTGTATGGGATTTTTGTGGCCCCTTTTCTCCCTCTTTTCATGAAAGTTTGCCCGTCCCTGAGGTCGGTCCCGTGGCGGACGGAAAGTTAGCCCCCTTTGGCTATGTGACCAATCACCGTCCCCCCCTCCTCCAGGGAAGCGTTCTTGCTCCCCCATTTCGCTCCCCTGACGACTGTGGCTACACGAAAGGCACGTACCCCTTTTTCTCGCGGGCTTTTGAGCGGTCCCCCGGATGTTATATTTTGTTTTTTGGCGCCATTTTTTTGGTGACACTGCATGGCGTTTTTGCTAGACTAGACACTGATGGACCTCCTTTTTGTATTTCAGGCACTGCACCTGTGCTTAAGGCTGACCGGGACGTGTGCTTCGGAGGTCATCACAAACGGCCCTGTTGGGCACCGGTCGGACTCCTTCGTCCCAATTCAGATTTGATGGTTGTTGCTTCCCATTTTTCTGCCACGTGGAGGGGGGAATCTTCTTTTCGCTTTACCGCCCCCCTGTGCCACGGGGACCGGCTCAACTTTCGACGACCTGGCCTCTCCCGATGGATGAGGTGACCCCTTTGGTCCACCTTTCCGTCGAGCTCCTCGGAGTCAACTTAGAGCCTTCACGGGCCGGGGAAAGCTCGTGGTCCTTAACCTTCCTTTGTGCGCCCGTTTCCGACGTTTGCACAGCTTTAATGGGACCATTGATTTCAGTCTGGAAGGAAACGTTCCCATTTCACCAGACGCAGGTCGAAGTCACCGAGCGGGACGGCTCCCCACTAATGGTGCGTGTCCTTGCAGGAACATCCACTTCAGATGAGGAGTTGCGAGTTTCAATCCACCAACGGCCCTAAAAGCGCGCGGTATGTCTTCCCCCTTTCTTCTCAGGCGTCCCCCGCGCGTTGCGCCCGGGTATGTCACCTCCTTTTGCTCGCGTCTGTACCGGGATTAGCTCACTCGACCTGCCCGGGGCTCCCCGGGACACCTTAGACCCACCCCCTCCTGTTATTTTCCTCTTGGAACGGGCTAAGTTTCAGCCTAAATTTGGAGCGTTATCTATTTGTTTTCAGTTTTCTTTTCCGTAACCCACCCTCCCGGTGTGAGCTTCTTCTATCCGTCTCTAAGAACTTCTGTGTGCATTGTCCGCCGTGCCCGTTGCTGAAAACCAATGCTACAAGGCCCGTTCCCCATCAAGGAGTGGAGGCGAGGGGCTGGTGAGAGAGTCTCGTGTTCGTTTTTTAGCCCGGCCGTTGAGTGGGCCCAGACATTGTTGAAACAAGGTCCCCCTCTTTGCCCCTGAGTATCTTCTGTGGTTAAGCGCGCAGATGGGTCCCTTCGTCTGGCCGCCGAAAGCAGTCTTTCCTTTTTCATTTGTATCGATGGCAAGAAGTACGCGGACTTCCTGCCTTGCACGCGGCCTTTTTTTTTCCGCCCCTATAAACCCTTTCCGACCTAAGTCTGTTATGTCCCCAGCTAGGTGCCAACGCTGGTCTTGTCGTCCTCCTTCAACGGATCGCGATGTTTTTTTTAGTAGAGGGGTCCCTAAGAGCCCCCTCCCCCCAAACCTTTTTGCCAGTTCTCGGAGTTCTAGAGACTAGCAGTTAGCCCTCCCGTTCCTTCAAAAGTTCATCTATCTCGTTGTTTCCCCTTCAGAAAGCCTTTGCGAATCGTAATCTGTGCATCCCCTTTTCTTTCGGGACCAGTAGTTCCACTTGTATTCCGGCCCGGACCCAAACTTTTGGCCCAACCATTTTTGTTTTTGTGAGACGCCGGTGGACGCTCTCCCTCCCTTTACCCCTATTGCTGGGGTCAGCTGTTCCAAAGGTTCCCTTCCTCCCTCTTATGTTCCCGGGGCATTTCTCGGCCGCGGTTCCGACTTTCCCCCGTTTTTTGGGCAAAAAAATTTTTTTTTTTTTTCGAGTTGAACCCGCAATCCTTCCCCCCCTTCTGTAAACTCCTAAGCCGAGGGCTGGAACTGACGGTGCTGTGTCTTCGCTTCGAGCGGCCGGCTCTGTTTTAAGAGCCTTACCCTGTCCATTCTTTTGATGGAAGCTTTTTCCCAGCTCTGGGGCCGATCAACGGGACCCCCCCCCCATTGAGCCCGTTTTTACCTGTCGATCATGATACGAGGACTTTGCGCCCCCTTTTTCCATTTTCAAATGCATGTGGACTGGTAAAAAGATCAGTAGATCTTATTTCCTTTAGAGAAGGCATAGCACCCCCCTTTACTCTCCCCTCCACAAGACATAAAATCAAAGAAAAGGCAGTCGCTACCAAACCCCCCCCGGCATACGTGCGCACGTGCCATTTAGAAATTGTGTGGGGGCCCCAACCCTTCTCCCCGAAAAACCACAGTCCGACAGCACCCCCGCGACTGGCCTGTGATTTGAGACACCGAGAGATGCTAACACCTTGCAGGTCCATTAACATAAGGCATCGTTGGTTGAATGCGGTGAAATGGGCGGGTTCTTCTCGGCACCTGATGTGCTTCTTTGCTGCACCCCACGCGTGCCAAACGCCCCAAATTGACCAACTTAACCGGGTTCCACCCCAGCGGGCACCCTTTTGCACATACCCCAGGCACTCCCCCCGAGTCCTTCCATAGGTCCCTAACCACCCCCATCGAACACGGGGGTACAACCCCCTCCCGCGTTTCAAGGGGTCTCTTGGTGCCCCTCCTCTCCTCTCGAGGTAGTCACCGTGACTTTTTTATTGCTCATGTTTCCCCTCCCCCCCTCTGCCCTCCTTTTTCCTCTTTCCCCTTGTACTCACCCTCCCTCGGGTCCGCCCCCCCTTCTGCTATCTTCCCCTCCCTCCCCGCAGGGCTCCCGATCTCTGCGTGCTCCCACCAGTGGAGAGGCCCGGAAATACTCCCGGGAGACCCCGGGGACAGGGGGTACGCAAAGTCAAGCCCCTGCCAACACGTATCCCGCCCCAACGGCGGCGACCACACTAGTAGGCGTGATGTTGGGAGTCGATCGACAAAGGACGTTCTATAACACAGAGCCTCCCTTCCCCTCACCTCACCACCCCCTCCCCCCCTCCCGGCCTTGTGGGAACCTCCTGTGCGCCACGACTACGCGCCTGATAGCAAGACAGCAACCCCTTACCTGGAGCGAATCCCGGCCGACGGAAATTTCCGGGCCCCCGGCCCCTGCGCGGACCGTTCTTTTTTCCTCTTACAGTAAGCTGGTGAACTGATCCCCCCCACATGCTCGTCATACGGAACGCCCCCCCTCACGCCACTCCCCCCGGCCTCGCGTGAGAAGTCTCTTTTTTTTCCCTTCCTTTCCCCGGTCTTGTTGTGGGTGCTGGGGTCTTAGGTCATTTCCCCGTCACCTGACCAAGCCAGACGTTTCACCCTCCTTTGAATACAACACCAGTGATAAGAATCCCCCGCTATAACCCTTACGCGCGTCAGACCTTCCCCCCGTGTCGAAAGAGCTCCCTTCCTCACCTTTCGTACCCCCCCTACACCCCCAATGATTGCGTCATCGCGTTCGAGTCCAGTCAAGTTGCTTTCCCCCCTCATTTCCTTCGGGTAACCCCGCCATCAGTAATGTGTAACCGCTCCCCCCTTTTATTCTTTCCGTCGTGCCGGCAATTCCCACCCCCTTTCAAATTAGGGTAGGAAAAGGGGCATCTCCTGAAGCCCGTTTGTGTAGAGAGCTGCCCCATTGCTACTCATGCGGAACTGGGTGGCAGTTAATTCCCACTGAGATTTCTTTTTAGCCAGGTCGAGTCACGGGAAGGGTGGCACATGGCCTGGTTTTCCCCATCGATTGTTTTGATCAAGCTCACGTGCCTCTAGTGACCGAGTTTCTTTTGGCGACGTGCGCGGCAGGTTGTCCCATTCTGGTCTCTTCCTTTCAAGGGTTTTTTTGTGTACCCTTGGGGTAGGGTCGAGGGATGTTGTATCTCTGGCTTTGACGGCTCGGTTTTTTTTGGAGCTTTGTCATTTTTTCGGGGATTGGTTGAAACGGGGTTTTCAATCATCCCTCCTTTCCCCCCGGTTTTTTTTCCAGCTTAGCTTTCCTACCTTTGGTCAGGTCGGGGATGTGGTTACGGTGCGCGCGTGAAGCTCCCTGGTGTAGGTTGAGTGCGAGAAGTAGCGGGTAAAAGGCAGACCGGTGCCCAGCCGTGATCGTTAAGCGCACCCTCGGTTGCCGCATTTCCTTTACGCTTGCCTGGCCGTCGTGTCCCCCGGACGGCCTTTTTGGGAGACCTTTTTTTTTTGTTCGTCCCTTATGAACGATGGGTTCGTCTTGTTCCCTGCTGGTTGCAGTATGGAGATCTCCCCCAGAGTATTGCACCTTCGTTTCCCTCTGGCCCGTCAGTCCCCCCTTCATGGACCCCGCCTCGATTCCCGTTCAACGCTGCCCTTCTCCCCCCCCCCTCACTTTTTTGTCACTTGGCGGGGGTGCTATGACCCCCCCTTTTCCAGTTTGTGTCAGAGGCATTGCTGGTCATGCTTGGGGGGCCTTTCCCCAAGCGGTGGCTGCCCTCCAAGACCATTGGGCAACCTTCCAACCGCGCCCTGCTCGTTTCTTTAAGTAGTCTTTTTTTTCTGGTCACCGCGGTTATTCGATCGCTTTCGGGCCTTTTCCTTACCTTGTGGTTAGCGCGCAGGGCCTGGCGGGCCCCCCTTCAAACCCCCAACGATATGCCTTCAATTATTTTCGTGAAGAGGAACTTCCGTTCCTGTTTTTCTGTGGTTAGCTTGTTGGATTATTATGTGGAGAAGGGTCTTCTTTCCCGGATTTCCCTCCCCCGCGACGATTGAAATACGAGGATCGGGGAACGGTACACCGTTTCCCCTTTACCGCATCCGGGTCCTGATTTTCTACTATCCTGAAAGGCGAAGGGTAAGTTGAAATGGGTACCCCTTTTTTTTGTCATCATGGGACGGTCCACGGAAAAGGCCACTTGACTTGTAAGGACTAGATCGGGTCGACTTTCTCTAGAGCAGCAAGCGTCGGTTTCAGCTCCACGTAGAGTCATGGTAAGTCCTTTCTTTGCACTTGCGATGCATGGGGTAATTTTATCCCCCTCGAATGTCGCAGGATGGTTTTGAATTCCTCTCGATCCGCCCCGCGTTCACTCATCCCCCGCAGAACGGGTGGGTCCCCGTGGGGAACACACCGCTGGTCACCGGGGCTGTTCTGTGAGTCGCCCCTGGCGGCTCCATTAGGATTTACCCTGATTGTACCGGTTGCCCGTCTTTACCTTCTTTTTTGAAAATAGACCCGCCCCGCCCCCTGGCTGATCAGGAGACATTTCTTTTTTTTCTTATCATGTCCCACTAGAACCTCTCCTTTCTTATATTGCCGCATCGTCCCCAGCCCACTTAGAGTTTTCCTCCGCCTCCCCCTGTTCCAGCTTAGGATGTTGCCTTTTAGCGAGTGTCCCTTTTCCCCCGTGAACATCGCTCCGTTTTTTTACGCTGCCGGACCTTTTTCATTCCCCCAGGCCTGCCGCCGATCTTTTTGCCCTTTTTTGGGGTTTCACCAGCTTGCAGGTTTTTTTGGGTGCCCGGACGTCGTCTTTGGACCCCCTTGCCGCGGAGCCAATTGATACCCCTTTGTGGACCTGCCCTATGGGCGACGAGGTTTTTTCCGATATGAGGCATGGAGCGAAAACTCTTTTTGATTTTTCGAGGGGTGCAGGCACCTCCTGTCCTGCCATCCCTTTAGAGGTTTACTCTTTTAGGATTGCTAGCGACAAGTTTTTTCCCATCGTTCGAACTTACTGTAGCACGTTTTTGCGAAAAAGCTACTTTTTATATCCCCGATTCTGTCGGGACCCCCTAAGGCCGATGACTTCCTTACCGAGAGGGGGCAGATTTTTTGCTCTTTTCTTCCATTTTTCTTTTTGTAGCCGCTCCCATGTGAGTCGCCCAGTTTTCCCTGTCTCGCTCTTTCGGTCGGCGTAGTGCTTCTTTTCCCGTTATTTCTAGGGGCTCTTCCCGAGCCTTACGAATCTGAACACCCTTTCCGTCCCAGCCCTCAGCCAGCGTGGGCCGCCTGAAATAGTCTCCTGCCGCACGTTCGAAGGGAACGCATCCTTCCTTCCCCTTCAGAGTCTGAAGTTTTGTTTGTAAGTGATTCCTGATCGAGTGAGAGATAAGGAAGTTCCCTTTGTCTTTTTTCTTACTGTCTTTTTTTTGACTTTCTTTCAAGATGACCCTGGGCCCTTCGGTACCTACCCAGAATATGCCCAGTCTCCCACCGCGGGAGTTTTTTGGGTTGTGCCCGATTGCCTGAGGCGTCCTCCCCCATTCATGGTGACTCTATCATTCCCCCCCCCCGGCCCGTTCGAACTCCGTGTGACCTTGTGCCGCCGCTCAGCCCAAGTGTTTTTGCCCCCTCGAGGCCAGACCGAAGAGAATGTTCCCTCCCGAGGTCCAGTCGTGGTCCAGTCCCCTGGAGTACCGTGATAAGCCCCCCGGAGGTTTGTCAACGATCCCCACCCCGACCGAAATTTTTCCCCCTCCCAGTTGCAGCATGGTAATCAAAGTACCCCATTTCTGGGGTTCCTTTTCTCGGAGCCCTTTATGGTCCTGCTGGTCCCTCCCGATCCTTAAAGTCACGTTGAAAGGTGACCTCCTATCCTTTTTTTCGGAGAACGTACTTCGACCTCAACCCGGCGTGAGGAATCAAGACTTTCTATGAACTCCGGGATAGTGACCGACTACCCCTGCCGTTTTTCGGGTCAAGCAATAATCGAGGAAAGAAATTTACTTTTTTCTGCGAGTCTCTAAGGGTTGATCAATGTTACCTTGATGGCTTGGACTTGGGGTGGGAAGTTTTCGCCCTTTTTCCCTCTTCCCCCCTCCCTGGCCTCTCCCTCACCTAGTAGCGGATTTGTCGCATGAACTTTTTAAATGCAGCGATTTTCCCGCAACACATAACAGACTGTTAACCCTTTTTTTTTTTACGTCCGGAATCACCCAGCCAGAGTATCGGCATGTAATTTCGAGACAAAAGGTGCCTGTGTGAGACTGCATTCAGAGGTTCCTCCTCAGTTGTTATTCAGATCTTAGCTTTTTACCCCCCAGGGCCCCCCATTTGTCCATGGACCAGTACGCCCGCTTTCTGCATTTCGTTATGGTCAGTTTCTTTTGTTGGGAGTTTGCTCAGGGGATGGGAAGTTCTCCCCCCCTTAGGCCCATTTGTTCCCGCGAAGAGGAACTCGATCTTTCCCCCAACAACTTCCTCTTGCTTCGTCGTTGCTCCCAAGACTCCCCAGCCCCAGGACCCCGTCTTGTCCTACATTCCCGGCTTGGGGTTCCCCCCTCGCCCTGTCTGTATATCGTTTTAGTCCGTTTCCGCGCATCCCTGCCGGGATCCTCGACACGATGTTTTCCCTTAGGAAGGGAAGGCTAGGGATTCCCTTTTTTTTTTTTTCCCCCTCTTGTCACGGAAGGCATTGTCTGACAGATTTTTCCTTTTGAACCCGACCGCGGGGAAACCACTCCTCCCTTTGTCCAGAAAACAGCCGAGGGTCGGTGGTGGTGAAGCTGGGGCATGAACATTGACCCTCCGGGTTGCGGGAATTTTCTTTCGGGTATAACCTTCCCCCGGCTGAAAAGGTGAGTTTTAGCCTGGTAGCACTTCGATGGCCTGCTTGGAAGGCTTTTTTTCCCCCATCCGCGGGGCAAGGGCGTCTCCTCCGCGTCAACCTGTTTATACGACGGGCCGTTTTTCTTCGCCTCCCCCCATTAGTCGGGCTTGAGGGACTACTTGCATAACCCAAGGTTTCCTCCCCTTCTCAGGTTCGGGGTTTAACGTAGGTGCACCAGGGACCCATTTTTTTTTTAATCAGTCGCCGAGTACCCTCCTTTTGATGGGCCAGGGCCTGAACAACTGGGGAAGGCAACCCCGCTACAGACCTATGACCTGAACGACAGTGTAGCCGGTATTGGCAGTGGGGCACTTTTCCTTCTTAATCAACGGCCGGAGAGGTTTTCCTCAGGATGGCCGCAGTCGACAGGCGTCCATTCTCGAGTTCTGCAAACCTCTCTCTTTCCTTTTCGAGCAGCCGAGTGTCTTGCTGATGTCCTATCGGGCAAGCCACCTAGACACCCGTTTTGAACGGTTTCCCATTTCCTCTTCCCCCCTACCGGTAGCGATACAGGCAGTGTCATTTTTTTCGCTCCAGGGCGTCACCTCACTCGTGGTTCACGTCGTCCTTCTTCCCCCTCCCCTTCCCCCTGGTCATATAGGTTTCTTCCTTTTGTCCCTGTCCAGAACGTGATGAGACTTGTGATGCACCCCTGGTCTTACCCCGGAGCACATGGTTGGCCGTCATCAAGGAGGATTCGTTCCTTCCTTTGTTTTGATCGTTAAGGCCCCCGGTTTACCGAGAGCCTGCGAGTTGCCCATACAATTTGTTTTCTGCCCCCCTGGCGCCAAGATCGTCCTCGGGATGTTTTCGCTGAGAATGTCCAATCGAGAGCCCCCTTCGCTCAAGAGCCCTAGCCGGTACTCGTTTTTCCCCAAGTGATCTATGTGTCAAAAGATGCAAGCTTCCTTGGCAAAGCCCTCCTTTTTTTTACGTCTGTTGTGTGCAGATAGTTCTGCGCCCCCCACTTTATTGCCTTTAGAATGACTCAGGAGAGAACTTTCATTCCTGAGGGTTGGGGGATCGAGCTAGTAAGCCAAGCTGGAAAGTTTTCACTCGCGAGTTACAGAGTGCTGCTGATCCGTGTCAAGATAATAAAAGTGACCTCGGCCCCCTCTGGACATGATCCACCGGTTCGATAGCGTATTCCTCCAGGGTGTAGGGAGGGGTATAGTTCCAATGGAGACCCCTTTTGCTGGAAAGGGTTTTCCCCAGGTTTCCCCCCACTTTTTTAGCCTCTCCAGGGGAGTGCGCAAACCGACCTGTCTTTTTGTTCCACCCTTTTCCCCTTGGCCCGATGCACCCCTGCGGGGCTTCATGAAGTTCCCCTTCGCTTCACAGGCGAGCTGAACACAACCCTCCCGAGCAGTCACACGTACCCCGGTACAACTACTTTTCCTTCCGCCCGGAGATGAACTTGCTGATGCTTTTTCTCCCCCTTCAGCGGCAGGCCGTCTCTTAGCCCCTTTACTCCCCCCCCGGTACAGGGGCCTGGAGTTCCTGGTGACCCGCTCGCCGGACCAGCACAAAGTTCTCCTTCCTTTAGATCGAGGTACGCGGCGTGGCGCGCCATTTACTTGCTGATGCCCCTTTGAACCCCGTTGCTGATGTCATCGCGGCCCTTCGACCGACAGATTTTTACCCAGGATGTGTTCCTTTTTCCCCACGAATTCAAAGCGCACTTTCCTTCTCACCACCTTTTCATTGCTAGGAGCTCCTTTTTTTGCGAAGTTCCGCCAAGGTTGACCCAATTCCCTCCCCCCCCGCTCACCACCCGGGCCGAACCCGACTTTGGCATCTGAATCTCCTACCGAGCGCCGGGCCCCCCGAGCCAAAGAACGTCCTTCCCCTACGACCGTTCCCTTTTTGTTTTTGTGCCTGTCGGTCGGCGCCCCCCTGCGGTTTTACGTTTTCGGCAAAAACGACATTGTTTTTTTTTTTTTTTCCACATCTGACCTTTTTCCTGTGTACGCGCACCCTTCGGTGGACCGGCAATTGTGTTGGTACTCTTGCAGCTTTGCCTTTTGGAGCTGTCTGCCCCGTGGTTGGCAGGGAGCCCCGGAGCTTGCCCCCTCCACGCAAACTACTTTTTTCGGGTAGTAGCCGGCTTTTTTCCCCCGACGAGTGGTCCCCCGTCAGAAGATTCACTGCGTCCGCCGCGTTTTTTGTCCCTTCCCCAGAGTTACTTGCCATCAAGCATTCAGCAGCCTGCCCGCCATTGCCGCCCATTTTGGTCCTGCGACGGCTTGTGCTTCCTCAGAAGATGGTTTATTAAACGTCCGTGTGCCAACCCCTCATTGCCAAGGACTCAAGCAGCCTCCTTTGAATACCACCCTTTTTCCATGAATGTGACAGATAGACCTCGTCCTTTCCTTTGTTAGTAGGGAAGACCGATTAACCCCCAGCGGGATCTGCATTTGATCCCACCCCTTCTTCCCGTCAGCCAGCTCAAACCTACCGGAGCATAAACCGTTCCCCCGTAGAATTGCACGCTAACTCCGTCCCTGACACCTGCACTCGCCCGGGCCCCAGAAAAGGTCACTCTTTGCCTCCTAAGTCTTGATCAGCTCAGTGCGGTCACCAGCCCCCCACCGGTGCCCGTCAAGCTCCCTCGTCTTCGAAGCACGTCGTTTTTTCCCTCTACCCCTTCCCTCTGTGAGGAGGAAACCGGGGCATCTTCGTTAGCCTTACCTCGTTTGGGTTGTTGAGATGGTGCGATGGTGCCCCCAACGTTGTCCAACATCGAAGCGTGGGTCTAATCCAGAATTTTATCCGATTTTCAGTGAAGGTTTCCCCCTTTTTTTATTTTCCCCTTTCTTCCTTGATACTTTCAAGGATTGATGTTTTGAGAACGCCCGGGGCGGGTCTTTGTTCCCCCTGTTAAGTGGGGTTTCCCCGTGGTGATCGAATGTTCCTGAGTCCGTGTGGAAGGTTTTTCCTCGGGCTGTGGATTTTCTTTGTTAGTCGTGGGGCTGGCGATGTTGTTTCCCGCGTGGCGGCCGAGTGTGATTACCCTCCACCCGCAGAAACGGATTGTATGATCCACTTGAAGCGGTTTGGGGGAAGGTGGGCCCGGCGCGGCTTTTTTTCTATGTCCCCTTTTCTTAGCAGAGATGGTTTCTACTCGGGTCTACTGAGCGGTATCCCGGCCTATCGTCCCCGCCGAAGGTCAGGTCCCTTGAGGACTGCCGGCGCGTTCGGGTTGATTTGATTTTTTGTTTTTTAGGAGATTCGGCCGCTGGAAGGAGTAGGTTCTCAATTCGGGGAGACGGTCATCTCAATCCCAGAATTTTAGTTTCACCGTGGCGGTGCGGGGTGCTCCCCCGCCAAAGGGGACGCCATGTAAAGGGAACCCCCCCTCGTCCCCAGAGCCAACCTCCTTTTTCCCTTGCCCCCGGGTCCTCAAGGGCTTTTCTTCCATGGGTTCATGGCGTGTTCGTCCGGCCCCTTGCGCTCACCAGAAAATGGCCCCCCCGGTCCTTGCCGGATCTAGTCTTTTCACGCGGTATGTCTTGAGATAGTGTCTCGGCTTTTCCATGTGGTTTTTTCTTCGCGCGCCCAGGTTTCCTTCGTCTGACACTGTCACCCTTCTTATGCCAAGGAGTGTTCTCAGTCCTTCTTTCCCCCGTTAGAGGGCTTCTTAGTTTCGCCCCTGCGCGACGGGTCGTTCTCCGGCTTTTTTTTTTTTTCGAGGACAGCTGGCCCCCGGTTTTCAAAACTCCCGCCGGTTTGACAAATGATTTGCACCTCGTCTACTCTCCGACCGCGCGGGTCCGGCGCGGGTTGTCCCCTTTTTTTCTAGCGAAAATCCCTTCTCGAAATTCCCTTTTACGCTTCCTGTTTCCTCTGGCCGGCCTCCCCTGTCGAGCTCAAGAAGCGTTCCGTTCATCTCGCTCGGAGTAGGTTTGTAGTTGTCATGGCCCCTTTTGGTCTTTTCCTCCCGATAGTTTCCGCTTCGGGCCACCTCCTTTTCGACGCCCCGCGTCCATCACCTTGCCAATTACTTGTGACAGTCCGCGGGTTTTTTTTCCTCTCCCCCGTCCACCTTCGTGCTCCCCTTTTTCGTCCCCGTTTGCTTTTATCCAGGTCCTCCCGAACGAGTGCCCTTCGCTCCCCGCTTTGATCGTAGGCGCGTTCTACAATGATCCCTCGAGGCCTTTTCTTCCGTTGAGCTTTTTCCTCCTTCCGGTCCTTTGACTCCGAGTCCCTTTTTCCCAGATTGTCTGTGAAGTGCGCCGCTGTAAAAATCGGCCTCTGACCCTTTTAGATAGGTTTTTCCTCCTGCAGTTTACCCATCAAGCGTCGAGCTTCACAAGGATGAGGCTTTGTATCCCTTTGTGAGCAGCGAGAATAGTCCCTTGTGAGGATACCCTCTCTCTTCCAGATCGGGTCGTCTTAAGCGGGGGAGCGCTCTCTGAAAACAGCTGCTCTGCTCAACCATACGAGAAGGTCGGTGGTCGAGACACCAATTGTCTGCCCCTCGATTCGGCCTCCCTTGTGGCAGCACCTTCCCCTGTCCTAATCCTCCCATAAATACGAGCACGTTTCCCCTATTATTTCGCCCTGTCGCCCAGAACACCTCCCGTAGTCCATTTCATGCGTTTGAGAGGTTCCCGCCCTTGTGACTACGCGTCCTGGTGGTTTCCGATCTTTGATTTCTCAACCCTGAGCGTCGAGCCGCTCCCCCTTTTTTGTAAAGCTCCCGTGCATGTATGTCGAGACCGTGACCGGTCTTCTCTCCGGGGCTTTTTTTGGGAAGTTACTCTTCCAGCCGCAGTCCCCCCTTTCCCCTTGAACCTCCTCTTAACTCCCGAGGTTGGGTTCCCCTCACTTCTTATCCCGCCCCTGTCCCTCCAGGCCGAAATTGCCCATTCCTCGGATCGTTGTCGCTTCCCGTTTCGTGACGCTTCTTCCTTTTCCGCTGATGCTTATGGTAGGCCTTTAACCCTTTATGCTGTTTGGCCCGCTCCTGTCGTGAAGCTTAACCCTTTTTTTTTTTCTTTTTTTTTGTTGGACACCACATGACGGTTTTCCCCTCACGATCCTTAATAGTGCAGGTGACGCTGGCTGGTTTTTTGCGAATGGCTAGCCCCTCCTCCTGTTGTAGTGATTTCCCCGAGAAGTGCAGTAATGTTCGACTGTCCAGGTCAGCTTCTCCCCTTCCTATCGGCTCCAAAGGTGTCCCCCTTTAGACGTACAACTCAGCCGTCTTTCGATGAGGAGGAGTTGACTCACCTAGGCTCCTACGCCGTTGAGTCGGTTTCCCGAGCATCCCCGCGCTTCCTGAGGTTCTCCCCGACCCCCTATGCGCGTTCCAGTTCCCGCTCGGTTCCGACGGGATTTCTCTGCCGCCCTATGCCGAGCCTCCGGTGCAGCGTCCTCTTGGCAGGAGAAGCATGGCCCGTCAACGGCGCGTTTCGAGTATTTACGAAATCTGCAGCGAGGTTGTCGAACCGATTATTCCCTCCGGGACTCTTTCTTCCCTCCCGGCCCTCGAGTCCAGGTGCCTTGGGGTATTTCGTCCTACCCCGCAGGGAGCCCGTACCGATCAAGCGGCGGGTTTGAGGTTGAACTCTGCTGCCTTTTTCCTTTCCTTCCCCCCCCGTCACGCCCATAGTAGCGTTCCTGTTTATCCTTTCCCTGCCCCCACGCGGGACGCCCCCCCTCCCAGATGAAGTCCCCCCAACGTCGGTATCTGGGTAATGTCCATTTTCTTTCTTTTTTTA
>Ga0179593_1613170_pt1 | contig 17079 bp, 22 predicted proteins | sample CZODoug2_1_08_16_FD_185931 | JGI IMG/M metagenome (GOLD analysis project Ga0179593, IMG submission 185931) | Vadose zone soil fungal communities from Angelo Coast Range Reserve, California, USA - CZODoug2_1_08_16fungal (PacBio error correction) | ecosystem: Environmental > Terrestrial > Soil >... | reverse complement strand
TGTGGATTTATGCTTTCTTTTTCCCTCTTGCAATAAAGGAGCCCCCGGGCTTTTCCTTTCGATGGCAACGGCGCTTCACCTCCCCCTTTTTCGAGTGAGTACCTCAACTCTTTTTTTCTTTCTTGGTAAGAAGTAAATCTTCTCGTCCATCACCTCGGTAATCAGCTGTTTTTTTTCAATTAACCGGGGAGAAGGATGGCTTTTTTCCTTTCTTCTCTTTTCTTTGCAGAGTTTTTAGCTTTGTTCCCGGCTCAAAACGGTTCGACGTTCCCCTTTTTTCAAAATCTGGACCTGCTCGTGTTTTTCTTTGGTTCTCGTGGAAAGAATTGCAAAACACTTTTACGTTTTTTTCCTCGTCTATATTCGTCTTTCTGCAGCATCAGCAGGGCTTCTCCCTCTCCTCTCCGGTCCTCAGCAAAATCCGCGGTTTTGTTCTCCTGGTTACCGGTTCTTCTTCTTGCAACAAATATTCCCGTCCTTTTTCTTTCCCCTTTCCCCTGAAGGTTTGCATATCTCTGACTGGTGCGTTATGCCTGGGGTGGGGCCATTCCCTTTTCTTGCAGTCAACCTCCGGTCAAGACCCCCCCTTCTTCTCCCCTTCGTTTCTATTCGCTTGCCATTTCTCCTCTTCATTTTGAAGAAAGGACAGTTTTTTCCCTTCTCCAAAGGAGGCCTCAAAAATTCTATCATCACCTGGCGGAGTTGGTTATTTTCCCCCTTCATTTTCTTTTCTTTTTTTTTCCCCCGACCCCTCGATCTTTCCTTCTTTTTCTTTTTTTTTTCAAAGGATGATTGACAACTTTTCCCTCTTTTCCCCCCTTCCTCCCTCTTGCCGTTCGTTGAACTCCGGAACGCCCGAAAGCCTGCTTGTCTTTTGAGGCGACGGAGACCCTCTCTTTTTTTTGCCTGTAGGATTAAGTCTCGCGTGGGCCGACTGCCTTGAAAAGAGGAATTCTTCCCCCCCTTTTTCTTTCTCCCGCCCTCTCGACCTCCTCTCGCCCCCTGCCCGCCAGGAACTTTGGTAGTAAATTCTTTTTTCGTGGATTTTTTTTCCTTCTCTGTATGGAACGGCCTTCTATTAAGATTTATGAGAAGTCCCGCCTCTCCCTTCCCTTTTCCACCCTTTGTGTCCGTGCAACTCGGGACGCCTTTGGCCGGAACCCTTCTTCTCACGACCGAAGATTCATTGGTTTTTTCCCTTTTGCGGACGGGCCCGATTCCCTCTTTGTCTCCAAAGATCTATTTTCCCTCCCTGACAGAGAATAAGCGATCGCCCCCTCTTTTCTTCTCCCCCCCCCTAATACTGGAGAGCTTCTTTTTGTCTTTTTTCTCCCACATGGTGTTGTCACCTCGGATCCGCGCCCTTTCTTTAAACAAACGAATTGGCGTCCTCCCTGAGTTCTTTCGGAAACGAGGAGGACTCGTTGCTCGTCTCGCTCTTACCCTTTAAAATTCGAAGTATGGGTCCCTTTTTTTTTTTTCTTTTTTCACCGCGTAGTTCTGATGCTCTTTAAACGTTTGTTTTTTGCAAAAACGATGGCCTTGAGTGTGCTGGTGTGTCCCGCGACTTCTCCAGTCCTCATCGTTTTTTCCGTTTGATCCCTTTCCGGAAAGAGTGAATCCTTTCCCTCCCTCTTCTTCTGGCCCCTGAAAAAATTTTACCCCCCCCCTCTTTCCCCTATTAGCCATGGCAAAAAGGCAAGATCCCCCCACAAAAGCATAACCTCATTTTTCCTTTTTTTCCTTCTTTTGCCCAGTTGACGGCTGTGCCGTGATTTTACTTCGCCGCGACGGCCGCAAAAAGTCCCCCCCCCAAACACCGGAAAATTTCTTTTTTCCCCCCCTCTTTAGGTGCACTTCTCGGTCTGCAAAAATGGCTGATCGGCTTTTTTCTTTTATCCATCTAGCGTTTTGGAGGCCTTTTTCCCCCTTTTTTCTTTCCTTGAAGGATTTTAGGCTCTTATTACTCGTGAATTATGGCCAACTCACTTCGTACCCCCTCAAAACTATTCTAATGGGGTGGGGGTTTTCCCCCCCTTCTTCTCCTTCCTGTCTGTTAGCCCTGGCTTTCCGCGGTGTCTTGATGGTCGCCGGCTCCGTTGCTCCGAAGAAGGCACATTTCCCTCCTTCTTCCTCGCGTCACCTCAGGTATTCCCCTACCTCGCATTGCCAAAGGGCTCCTTTCCCTTCAAAACGCGCCAACTGGGAACACCCTTCCTCTTTCTCTCCTCCCTTCTCTCATCCTTATTTCCCCCCAAGCAAAACGGTTCTCTTTGATTTTTTTTTTCCTCCGCGCAACCTGAACCCCTCGACCCCAGTACCGCGAAGCCCCCCCCTTTTTTTTTTACCCCCCCCTTTTTTCTCCTAAACAGAAATTGGTTTTTCTGTTTCCCCCGTTTCCTTTTTTCTTAAGAGGTAGGGAGGGGCTTTTTTTTTCCTCCCCCTCTTCCCTCCCCCCCTCCCCCGACTTGTCCTCCCTGAGGTTTCTTCATCTCGCCCGGTGACTAGTTACGTCCTTTTTTTGTGGAAGGAGCTTCTTCCCCCTTCTCTTCTTGTCCCCCTCCTTTTTTCCTTCCCCTTCCGAATCAGGGAGCCACTTCTTCCCTGTTCAGTATGGGAATCGGCAAGCCCTCCCTTTTTCCTCCTTTCTCCTGCACATCAAGGTCAAGATTTCCTTTGCCCCCCTTTTTTTTTTTTGCGAGAGATGTAACGTTCCCTTCCGGCCGTGTTGAAGCCGGCTGTTTTCTTCCTCTTTTTTCTTCTCTTTGAAAGACGTAGTGCTTGGGATGTGTTTTTTTCTTGTCCCGGTGTAGGGGGTAAGACAAAAATCGTAGAGCTCTTTCGGAGGCGTAAACTCTTTCCCCTTCCCTTTCTTTAGGAATTGTAAACCAGCCGTCCTTCTGGAAGGTTAGAGTTGGATGTCTTCCTACCGCTGGACGCGACAAGGTCTTTTCCTTCTTTTTTTTCCCCTTTCCCTCACAATTGCTGTTTGCCTCTTTTATTGCTCCTTCTGTCTCGGTTTTTAGCGGTGGTGCCTTCTTGTAAGTGGGATGGGACATATCTGGCTGTTCTTTTTTTTTTTTTTTTTCCCTTGGACGCGTTTTTCGGCCACTTTTTTTTTTCTTCCTTTCGGCTTTCCCGCGGATTCACTTCGTTGACCTGTTTCTTTTTTTTCCGTGTTAGGAGTTGAGGTTGAGCATCTTCTTTCTCCCCCTTTCCTTTTTCCACAGAGAATTGCGGAATGTGTCCCTTAGGTGGCCATTTTTCCTTTGCGGAATTGGCGTGTATTCATTGAGTGGGGTCCCCCTCCGGTTTTCGAGCCTACAAGACTCGTTTCTTTCCTTTCCAAAACCGTCCTCTTTCGCCGGGATCCGCAAATTCTCCTCTTCCTTTTCTTCCTGTCTTCTTCCAACTTCCGCCCCCCGCCCATTTTTTTCGGGCGGGTTCCCTTTTTTGTCACTGTTCACTTTTGGCCCAGTCCTTTTTTTCTGGCCGGAACATTTTTCCGGTGATGCTTGGGGATCTTTTTTTTGGCAGGGAGAAGAGGGTCCCTTTTTTCCTTTTTTTTCGTCGTGGAATGGTATCCTGCCCTCGGTTTCACCTTGACCTGTCCTGGGATTAAAAAAGGCCCTCTCGGAAGTAGCCTTCCTTTCTTCGCGCACACTGCATATTGCCATGCCCTCTTTTTTTTTTACCCGACAGGAAAGAGGTACCCGCATCCTCCCCTTCCCTTTTTTTTCCTTCCCCACAGCTCCCTTACCTTTTCGAGTTGTTCCGGGCGTCCTTTTTCCTAAAAGAAGTTATTTTTTCCCCAGTTCAGTGTGCGCCCTCGCTTCCTGTCTTCGCGTATCGAGTGAAAAAAAAATGTTTTTGCTGGTCCCCCCCCTTTTCTTTCTATATAAGTTATAGGGAGGCGTTCTCTTTTTTTCCTTTTTTTCCCCCCCCTTCTTTTAGTTCGGCAATACCCCTTGGATTCCTTCTTTTTTGCCGTCCGCGGTGGAGCTGAGACCTTCTCCTTCTTTACAGGAAGTTAAGGAAAAGGAGTTATTCGATCTTCTCTTTCCCCTTTTTCCTCATCCTGATTACGGCGATACACCCCCCAAGTGGTGTTGGCCGTCCATGACGGTCTCTTTTCCTCTACATACCGTCTCTTTCTCCCCTCTGAAGAGCGTTTCCTTCCGCTATCCCTTCTTTTTTGTCTTTCAATCCGGGCGATTACTGGCTGACACCTTAATAGGAAACTCCCTTTTCCCCCCCCTCAGGTGCAATTACCCTTCTTTTCCTTCCGTCGCACTCCATTCCTTTGATTCGGCCGTTCACGAAACGCACTTTTTTTTTCTTTTTTTTTTCTCTTTCCTCCCTATCTTTCGCGGCGAGCCGCCCCCTGGACCTTCTAGGTTGGCGCAGTCGGCCCCTTTTCGTCCGCGACTAAATGGGTTCCTCTTCCCCCCCTCCCCGTCCTTTGAATGGGGAGTGTTCCCAACTCCCTGTTCGCCGCTGTCGATGTGCCGAAAAGTAACCCTCCAATGACAGGTTCCCCTCCGCTCCACAGTTTTCCCGCCCTCGCTGTTTGAATATGGACGGAGGTTCTTCCCCCTGGGGTATCAAATGTTGGGACCCTTTCCCCCTCCTCTTTCACCCAGCAAGACGGCCCAATTCCTCTTTGGCTTGGAATGGGCTGAGTACCTCCCTTCTCTTGTGAAAACAAACCCTTTCCCTTTTTTCTTCCCCCTTTCCCCTCGCCTGGCTACGGTTTCCCACCCTTCTTCTTCCTCCTAGGGAACGAGCAGCCTTTCCGAGGTGATAGAAACTCCCCCTCGAGGCCAGCTATTGACTATTGCCCACCTCTCCCCGGACGCGAAACGGGATCACCTTCCAAGGTAGGCTTTAAATTAGAAATTCTTTTTTCTTCTCGTCCAGGTTAAAACCTGACCCCACCCTGCCCCCCGACACGACAGATCTTTCCGGCTGCTTTCCCCAAGGTTATTCCGCAGTTTAGCCTCTTTCTCCCCCCCTCTTTTTCTTCCCGTCCTAAGTATTGTTGAAGCCCTCCCAATCACCAGCAGGCGGTTGAAGGTACTCCCTTCGATGCTCGGAATTATGGTTTTTCCTTTTCCCTCAAAAGTTCTTTCCCCCCCGCCCTGACATTGCCTCCTTCTCCCACAGGGAGCTTCGCAGAAAATAACACCCCTTTTCTCTTTTTTTCTCTTTTTTTTTTTCTCTCTCTTTGTGGATTTTTGGCGTTTTTTTCGTTCCCCCTTTTCGCACTTTTTCCCTGGTGCGTTTAGAAAAAATGGATTTGCACCTTTTTTGCCGATTTACCCCCTTCCCTTTTCCTCTCGCTTTCGCGCCCAATCCTTTTTTGGCGTGTCATAGCCGCCTGCAAGGAAAGAGAGAGAGTCCTCTTCCTTATTTTTTTCCTCTACTAAAATACTTACAGCTTCATTTTTCTGAAACTGCTTAAAATTTTTTCTGTCCGGTTGTCAGCAAAAAGAGCTGCGTTCGGTTTGCATTTTTCTCGGCGACAGGGGAGGTAAGGACGCCCTTTTTCTCAGGTAAAGCTCCTTAATTTTTCTCGCCCGGTGCGAGGGTGGTCACATTTTCCCACCTCTCTGGAAACCTTTCCTTTTTCACCCCCAGCTGAATACGCGATTCCTAGATGACTAGGTTCCAGACCCTTCTTTTTTTTCCCCCTTCCCTTGAGGGTTACCGGTCTTTTCACCCCCTCTTCCCCCGGCCCAGGGATGACTCAGCCCATTTACCCTCCCCGTCCCTTCTTCCTTGCGTATTGATGGAAGGAGTGATGATTTTTTTTTCTCTCCCCCCGTCTGCGAGGTCACCTCCGTCCCCCAAACCTCTTTCGCACCTGTTCTAGGGAGCTGCCCTTTCTTTTTGGAATTGTGAAGAAAGGCCTTTTTCTTTCCCGGACAGCGTTTTGAACCCCCCTCGTTTCCCACTCCATCCCTGCGTGCCCCCCTTCCCATTTAGTCAGCGAATTGGGCTCTTCTCTCCCTCGAGTGTTATGGCTAGACTCTCCGACAGGCTGATTGACAATGGACAAGCCTTCCTGCATCTTTCCCCCTTCCTTTTTTTTTCCAGTGGGCCGGAAGATTGTTACCCTGGGCGGACGGTTGAAAGACCAGAGGCGGTTTGGCTCCTGCTTTCTTTTTCGGTGAGCAGGATTTTTCCTTTTTTTTTACTCAAGATGCGTCCCCCCCCCCGATTGGAAAGACAACACCAGCATAGCCCCTTTCTTTTTTCCGCCAGGAAAAAACGATCTTCTTTCTTCCCTTTCCTGCTGATATTTCATAGCTGGGTCGGCCGTGTTTTCCCCCCCAACACTTGGGATATGGATTTCTGAAGCTTTCTCCTTTCCCCTGTTTTCGTGCCCTCGAAGCTCCTGATGGCTTCTGCGGCTGCGCCCGACGAGAAGTCTCCGGTCTTCCGGCCTCCCGTTCCTAGCACCTATACGAGAAATATTGGATCAATTCTCTCTTTTTTTTTCTTCCTCCTTTTTTGCGCGCCTCAGCGGCGCCTAGACTGACTCTTTATATCCCTTCGCATGGTGACCGCTGGGGCCCCTCCAAAAAGTTTTCTCTTCCTCTCCGGTTACTGTTTCACATTTTACTACGGCTCTTTTATAGGAGGACAACGATGGAGAATTAGTTTGCTCTGTATAACTCCGTTACACCCTTTTTCCGAGTTCGGGGGAGCTCTTCCCCCTATTTTTTGTACTCTTTTAAGGTCGGTTCCCCCGCCCCCCCCCTCACACAGAGGGCGGGAAAGAGGGAATTTTTTTCCCAAAAATCGGTATTTATTTGCGAAATTTCCCAGAATCTACAGGGGTGAGTTTTCTTCCCCCTTCCCCCCGGCAAGATTCCATTCGCCGACTTAGGATGAATTCCTGAAAGGGTCAACCGATGTCCCCCCCTTCCCCCTTCCAAATCTCCCCATCATCCCCTTCTTTCCGTGGGCCTTCTTTTTTTTCTTTGGGAAGGAAGAAATAGAATGACTTTTTTCCTCCCAATTTGGGGGTCCTGACCCCGGAAAATGGGCGTTGATGAACATCTCTTCTCTCCTACAGTTCAATAAGAGGTTTTTCCCCCCCTCCCCTCCTTCTTGCCGGCTTCAAGCTCTTTCCCCTTCCCCTTGTGATGCTGTAGGCTTTTAGGCTCGAACACCTTTCCCGTGACTTATGGGCCAACCCCTCCCCTCCCCTCCGCCCCTGGCACTTTTATTTTCCCTTTTACGACCAACATTCAGGCCCTTCTCCTCCTTTCTCGCGTATGATGGTAGCCTTTTTCCCCCTCCACCTCCGAAGCCCCCTTCCGATCCTGGCCATCCTCTCGTTTCCCCCCTGCGTGAAGCCGTCAGAAGAATCTTCCTCCTCCCCGTCTCTTGAGACCGAAGTTTCACCAACCCACCGAGAATCTCCCCCCCCGGAGCAGAAAAGATCTTCTCCTTTTCCTTCTGACCAATTTCCCAACTGAAACACCTCTCTGTCGAAGAATTCACACCTCCCCCTCCCTCCATCCCCCCCTTTCCCCCACTTTTTGCGGCATGGGTGCCCCCCAGATTTTGCCTCCTGTCGCGTAAGAGGTAGGTGCTTTTTAGCCATCACTTAAACCTTCCCCAGACTCCTTCTTCTTTTCCTTAGGGTTGAAAATTAATACGCACAGATTTTTCCCCTTTTCCCCTCTCCTCGGGGAAGGAGAATCGGATCTTTCTTCTCTCTTTTCTTTGTCTTACCCCTTTTTACGACTCCGAGGAGCATAGTCGTCATTTTCCCTCCCTCTCTTTCCGGCAGCAGCCTTCACCTCCCCCGGGTTTCCAGACGGACTTACCCTCTCTCTTTTTCCCCCTTTTTAGAGAGGTAAAAAGTAGTTCCTTCTTCTTCCCTTTTTTTTTCATCGGATGATGCCGATTCCCCGTCCACTCTAAGAACGTAGTGCTACATCGGACTTTTTTTTTTTTTTTTCTGTATAGGGGGGTGGAGCCCCCTCTCTCCCTCGGAGAGGGTGACCATTCCTTCCCCTGCGTGCGTAGTAAATAGTGCCTTCCTGGGAGGAATTGTTTAAAAACCCTCCTTTTCCTTTTTCCTTCTTTTTTTTTCTTTGAGTGCAGCTTGTTTTTCCCCCTCCTCCCCGTCTGGAAGAGACAAGGCCTTGTTCCCCCCCTTTTTGACCACATTGCCTAAAAAAATTGCTGTTGCCTCTTCTTTCCTCTCCTTCTCTCTCTTTTTTCGAGGTTTTTTTGGCTGCCGCCTTGGTCAGGATGTAAGTTTTGCTGGGCCATATCTTTTTTTTTTAAAGGGAGAGGGGTCCTTTCTTTCCCCCTTTCTTCCCCTTGGTCCCCTGCGATTATGCTGACTTTCCAAGACCGACGAGGATGGAAAGGCTCTTTCGCGCCCTTTCCCCTTCGGTGTGGAGCAGCTTCTTGTTTCCCTTTTTACCGCCCTCCCACTGCTAGTTTCTCACCCCTTCATGTAGGTTTGAAAAAACCCACCCATGAGAATTAGTTTCCCTTTCTGTTACCGACTTCTTTTTCCCCCTCCTGCGTAACACCTTCCTTCCAAGCCTTCCAGATCCACACGTTGTGTCTTTTTTTCTCGGCAATCCGGCGAAGGTCCTCCCTCTTTTTCTTTCATTGTGCATCCCCGTCGATAGATTTTCAGAAAAGACCATTTTCCTGTTGGGTATAGGAGGGTTTTTCCCCCTTCTCTCCTCCTTCCCTTCTAATTGATTCCGGCCAAGGTTTGACCGTCTTTCCCCTTCCCTCCCGGTTGATTGATTGGGTCTCTTTGCCTTCTTTTGTTCCTAGGTTAACCAGAGGGTGAAAAAGTTTTCTTTTCTTTTTCTTCAACTTTTTCATTCTCTGAGTTGTCGGGGCCCTTCTTCAAGTATTTCTCCCTGGTTACCAAGGAAAAACTCTTTCCTTTTCGCAAAATCGTACAAGTCTCCTTTTTCTTCTCTTTCCACTTGCATATGCTCCCATTGTTTTTCCCCCCCTGCGGTGGGACCGCCCTTCCCCACGCATAAGGGACTCCCTTTTTTTCCTTTTCCCCCCAAACGGCGCAGTTTGTCGAGTTGTCCGGAGAGAGGCTTCCTTCTTTCTCCTTTCCCTGTGCCCCCTCGCAATCGTGTTTACCTATTTCCTCACGTCGCGATAAGATCTGAACACCATTTTGTGGTCCATGCGAAGGATAATATCTACCTCGAGAGATGAGTAGCGTAAACCCTTCTCCCTCCTTCCTCCTTCTCCAACAAATAGTTTCGTCGCAGTCTGTTTTTTTTTCTAGCTTTGGCGCTGAGGAAGAACGTCTTTTTCTTTTCAACTCGCCCAGCAGTTCCCGTCAATTCTTCTAGTGGAAAGGCCCCCCCTTTTATTTTGCGACGGATCTCCCAATACGACCCTTTTTTTCCCTTCCAGACAGAGGGCCGGACCTTTTTTCTCAGATTGAAGACAGCCCAGAAGATTACGTTTTTTTCCGGACGCTTGAGCTATTTTCTTCTTCCCCCTCTTGTCATAATGGCTGACAACTTCATAAGGAAGGACCCCTCTTCTTTTTTTCCTCGACAGGCCGGCCCACTTTCCTTTCCATTAAAAAAATTCCTCAGCATCTTTTTTCCCGATCCGTTGTGGGGCGATAGCAGTCCTTTTTTCCCTCCTCTTTTCCCAAAATGCCGCCCATGATTTTTTGACTGTCTTCTTCGGCCCTTTCGACCACAAGGTCCCTCTTTCCATAGGGTACAAAGCCGCAGTCTTCCTTTCTGGAAGACCACCCTTTTTTCTTTTTTCTGTGCCGTCAATAAAACACCTGTCCTGCCTTTCCTCCCTGAGAAATGGGCAGATCCTAGCCCCCTGTTCTTTTCCTCTCCCTTTCGATGTTTGACTGTTTACTTTACCCTGCGAACCAGCATTTTTGCAAGGGACACACACCATCCTCCTTCCTCCCCTGCACCCTTTTCTCCCCCCTCTTCGGGGCTGGTAATGGGGTCTTCCCCCCTGGGCGGGAAATTTTTTTTTTTCCCCCCCCTTTACCGGCGCAATTCCCGTCCCCTGGGATTTCTGAAGAGCTTCGGGCAATCGCGAAGAATGGTTTCTTTTTTTTCCCTTTTCTCGAAAAGCTTTTTTTCCCCTCTCTTCCTTTTGCAATTCTCACGTTTACTCCTGACGCGGCAAGAGCACTTTTCCCTACTTTCCTTTTTCCCTTCGAACCGTGCGCGTTAACTTAGCGCAACCCACCCTTGCAACGAAAGCAGCTCTGTTTCTCTGACAACCTCAGAGTTTGAGAAGATTTTCCCCTCCCTTCCTTTTTTTCCCGTCTCTGACGCGAGCCTCCTTAGTACCTTTTTTTTCCCTCCCCCTGCAGGCGTTGAGGTACGCACTCGAGAAACTCCCTTTCGTTGAAGCGAAGTGATAGGACCTTCCACCCCCCCCCCCCTTCCTTAACAAATTTTCGTCTTCCTCTGCTCCTGATATCAAAAAAAACCCCCCCTTTTTTTTTGAGAGAGATGTGGATTTTTTTCTCTTTTCTTTCTCTTCCCAATAAAGCGCGGGGTTTCTTCTCCTTTCTATGCAAGGCGGCTTCACCCAAGAGCAATCAGTTTATCCCTCTTTTCCAACGACTTGCGGTCTTGCTTTCTGTAAAGAAGTGCCCCCTTCGACTTAGGAAGGGGAAAGCCTCCCACTCCCCTTCCCCTCTTTCTCTCCACTGCGGAAATAAAAGGGGCGTTCCTTCTTTTTGTCAGCGTCCCCCTGATTATTTTCTTCTTTTTTTTTCGAGGTTGGACCTGGCTTCCGGCGAAAAGGTTTCTACTTCTCTTTTCCTCCCTTCCAAATCCACCTTGCTTCTTTTTTTTTGTTCGGAGTACAAGGCGTCTGTTTTTTCAAAGAAGATATGGAACCTCTCCCCCTTCTTTCGATCACCGCTCTTGCTTGTCAGACATCCGCAGGTTATGCACTCGATGGATTTCCCCTTCCCCCTCTTTTTTCCCCCCCGTTATGCCTTCTGGTACCGGTTCTTGTTCTGGTGGTGAACCCCCCCCCCTTTCTCCCCCCTCCCGCCCATTACCTCCCCGAATTTTTTCCCTTTTTGCACTTCCTTTTTTGATGGCAGGGCGTTTCTCCATGGGAGACACCAGTCTTCCTTTCTTCCCCTCCGCACGCTCGGGGACGGCTGAATGCCCTTCCAACACGTTCTAGGAGGCTTCCCTTTTCTTTTTTTCCCCTTTGCCTTTGCAGAAAGACATTTTTTTCCTCCGCGGCGAAAACAACTCGTTTTTTTTTCCCCTTTCTTCTTCGTTGGTTATCCTAGGCAAGCCTTTTTTTTCGCAGGTTTCTGCGCAATAGAGTTTATGGCAGTCTCCTCTTTCCTTTCCCTTTTATTGACCAATGGCCAGCTTTTCTGATTCCCTTTTTTTTTTCTTCCGGCCCAGGAAGCTGTCTTCTTATGGAGGAGAAGGTCTCCCTCCTTTTTTTTTTCCCCCCCTTTATTCCCTTTGTTCTTGGTCGCCGGATGGACGAGGAAATTCCTTTCTCCAGTATGCGCCCGATGGCGAAAAGACCCCCCCCTTTCTTTCTCGATCTTCCGTTCGCCATTCTTATTATGAGGCGAGTAGTAAAGTTCTTTCTTTCTCTCCTTCCTTTCCTTTCCGGCCGACACCCCTTTTTCCTTTCCCTCCGGAATAAGGATGATTCAATGTTTCTTTCCCATCGGACAGAGGAGAGGACCTCTTCTGACCCGGATTTTTTTTTCTGGCTGAGCCCGACCTCCTCAGGGCTCCTCCTCCCCCTTTTTCTTTGCAAAAACTCATCCTCTTCTCTTGCAGAACGAAACTTTTAGGTGGGACGCTTTATTCCCCAAAGACTGACGAATCGATACCTTCTCTCTTTTTTTTTTTTTTCCCTTTCCTTTTTCTTTTTTTTTTTTGCCCACAAACAGGTGTGTTCCCGCGAAGGTAAGTTAAAATAGTTTAAACCCCTGACCTTTTCTTTCTCCCCCTGCAAGTTTGCTATTTTTTGAAAATTTTTTCTCCCCCTCGTCTCTCTAGGACACTCTAGAAAAGTCTGGAAGAGGTTTTTTCTCCCCTTCCTTTTTTCTTTGCCTTTTCACCGCTTCCGGCCTGGTCACCCCTTTTTTTCACCCTATGGCAGGCAATATGCAGTTGTGCCTGGGAAGAGGGGAGAAGTCCGTCATCGGCATTCCGTTTTAGCAAAAGGAAGAGGGGGATCTTTGCCCCGCCCCCCTCAGACTTTCCTGTAAGGAAGCTACCCTTTTTTTTTCCCCTTGCTTTTCCCATTTAGCCAAGGAAGAGCCTTCAAAGAGCCCCTCTTCTTGTCAAGATGTTTTTGCACATTTTCTTTTTCCTTTCTTTTCCTGCATCAAATAAGCATTGAATTCGCCGTTTTCCCCGGCCTATAAAAAACCCCCTTCCTTTCTCCCCAGGGGCCCCACGCACTCTTTTCTTCACATATTGGAGATCGGCTTTTTTTTTTTCGGATGGCAAGCACTCGTTTTGTCTTCCCCTCCCCAAACCGTTTTTGATGACTTTACTTTTTTACCCTCAGTGACTTAGGGCCCCCCCCCCCCCCAAAGTCGAAAATGCAAACTATTTCTCTTTTTTTTTCTCCTTCCCCACATTCAGCATTTCTTGAGCAATTCCTTTCGCGGTATGATGAGTAGAAGGCCTCCGCCTACAAGGAAAACTCCGAACTTTTTTTCTCAAAGGTTTTTCCTGCACTAACTTTTTTTTAGTGACCCGTTGTGAAGAAAGTCCGCCTCCAAAACGGATATGCAGCCCTCCCTTCCTTCCCACAGCCGAGCTAGCTCCTCTAAAAATTTCCTTTTCCACCCCTTACCATTTTCCCAGGGAAGAGAAGCGACAACTTATTCAGTAGAAGAATTAAAAATTACAATCCCCTTCCCCCCCCTCTGTGAGGCATGAGTCACCCTCCACTTGTCGACCACTTTAGGAGGGGTTTTAGGTATCTCCCCCCCGCACCCTCCTTTCCTTTCCTTTTCTTTTCACGACCCAGAGTTCCTTTCCCCTTTTTCTTTCCCGAAGACGTTTTTTAATCGATGCTAAGCGAGACTCCCCCTCCCTTTTTTTTTCCCTCTCCTTTCCTTCCTCTTTTTGGTCCCGTCCCGAATCTCGGAGCACTAGTCTGAATCGCCGACAACCTTCATCGGCAGCAGCGGCTTAAACAAGTTCTTTCTCCTCCTTTTTTCTCCCCTTTTCTTTTTTCTTTTCCTCCTTCCCGTTGTGGTTTTTCTTCTTTCCTTCCCCCTTTCTTCCATTGCGCGGCCTTGTTGAAGCGGTTTTACTTTGGAGGCGATGAAAAGACGTAGTGCTCCTCTGCTTTCTTTCTTCCCTCCTTTCTTCCTTTAGGGGGGTCTCCCAACTTTCCTTTCTCTTGAGAGTCCCTCCCCGGCGGAGTAAATAGGGGCACCGTCTTTCCTAGTCCCCCTCTTTCTTCCCCCTTCTTTTCCCAGGGAAGGAACATTTTGAGGTTTCTTTTTTCTGCCTCCAAAGCCCCGCCCTAAACGCTGACGCGTCCCCCCGAAACAGGTTTATCTTTTTGTCCTCTTCCCCCCTTTTCTGTTTGCTCTTGTAGTTTGTCTTTTCCTTGTCCGTGAATAGGTTTAGAGGTGGTTAAGGTCTGCTCTTTACAGTTCTTTTTTCTCTTCTTCTCCCGGTCTTCTGTTCTTAGTTTCCCCCCTTTTCGCAGGTTTACTTCGGGCCTTTTTGATGCGCCATGTGGCAATCTCTTTTCTCCTTTTTTTCCTCTCCCTGTTGACGCGTTTTGGTCTTTTTTTCTTCGGTTGCGGTCTGAGCCGCTTTCACCCGCTAACTGCAAAGGGAGAAACAGAGACTTTTTCCTTCCCTTTTTTTCCCCCCCCCCACACCATGAAGAATCTCTTCAGGGTTCATTCCTTTTTCCGTTTTTTGCCATAAGTCACTGGTAAAACCTTTCCCTTTTTCTTTCGAATCAAAAGTTGGGAAGTTACGTTTCCTTCCCCACCCTCTTTTTTTCCATTACGGCCCTCCCCCCCCTCCGATCGCCATTGTGCATCCTCTTCCTTCTTTGCCACTGAAGAGTAGATGTTCCCTCCCCTTTCCCTTTTCTTGTTTGCCCAAATGTTGGTTCCTTCGGATCTTGATTCCGGCAAAGGCCTTCCTTCCTTTAAAACCCCCCGTTCCCCTTTTCTTTCTTTTTTATCTTTGAAGGATCTTGCCTTTTTCCCCCTGGTGGGAACCGGTTTTCGTAGGCCTACCTGTCTGAGTTGAGTCCCCCCCCCTTCTGGGATCAACCACGCACCCCTCTTCTCGCCCCATGGAAAAGCATAGTGGTTCCGATGTTCCCCAGCCATCGTGTGAAAAACCTCCTCTTTTTTTTTCCCTCTGTACCCGGCCAGCAGTGACTTTTCCCTTTTCCCCCCTTGCCAGACTTCGAAAGAGTTACGGTCGAGTTTTTCCCCTTCCTTCGGAAAAAACGATTCCCCCCCCTCCCTACTAAAAATCCCTAATTGCACTCGCCACTTTTCCCTTCCCCTTCGCAGATCAGAGGTGATTGTGCTGTTTCAGACTTTCTCTCTTTTCCTTATCGAGCGTCCCTTTTTGAGCTCCTCCCCCCACCCTGAGTTAAGTTCTGCAACATCTCTTTTTCTTTCGTATAGGTGATTAGTTGCCGTCCCTCTTTTTCTTCTTTTTTCTTTCTCGCTCCCTTTTCCCCCGACGAACAGCAGTTCCGGCCCCTTTTTAAAGCGTCGAGGGGACGTTTCCCCCCCCTTTCTTTCCTCTCAGACCTAGCCCCCTTTTCTCTCTTCAAAATCATCTCAGATGGGGACGACCCTTCCCCCTTTCTTTCCTCTCGTTTCCTGTTTCCCTTCTCCCCGGGATAGAGAAGGCTATTTTTTGCGCATACCTGGATGGAACCTCATTTATATTTCCCTCAGGCACACGTCCGGTTTCCCCTCTCCCACCCAGAATAGGGTTATTTCTCCTCCCTAAATCCCCATTTTTCTCTTCTGGGCCCTTTCACCGACACTCTTCCCCTTTTCTTTCCAGGCTGCAAGTGTCATCCTTTCCTTGATCGAGACATGCCAATAAAACCGCGGGGTCTTCCTCCCTCCTCCTAATGGCCTCCGCGTTCCCCCCCCCTTTCTTGGAACCAGAGGGGAAGAACAACGAGTTGGTTTCTTTCCCAGGAAAAAACCTTTCTGTCTTCCCCCTCCCTCTCATCCGGATCCCAGAATCCCCCCCTTTTCTTTTTTAGTTGACTGGAATAAGACGTCGCTTTCGGGGGACCTTGCCAGACTGGGTCTCCACTTTTCCCTTCTCCTCTCCAGGCAAGCCTTAACCCCCCCTCTTCTGCAAACGCGTTAGGGGTGGGATTTTAAGAGTTGGTGCCAACACATCCTTCTCCCCCCTTCTTCGCCGGGCTACGGTTTCAAAATTTCTTTTCTTTCCCTCCGCTGAAGAATGAGGATGGATTTCGTGATCGAAATAGGACGAATAGAATCGTCCTTTCCCCCTCGTCTTTTACCCCAGCAAGGTTTCCTTTCCCCCTCTGTCAGGGCTGCAAAGGTAGCTTTTTTCGCCGTAACTTGAACAATGGCTCTCAGGTCCCCTTTTTTCCCCCCCCCCCCCTGCATACTCGATGTTTCCCCTCCCCTCCTCCGCAAAGGTATTCAGACCAGTCTTTTTGCAGAGTGCGACAGAGTTCCCGATTTTGCTTCTTCCCCTTTCTTGAGAAGCTTACCTTTCCCTCCTCTTTGCTTTCCTCAATAGCGCCGAACTTTATGGGAGGTGAAGATCCTTTCCTTTCCCATTTTTCCCCCCAAGCCCTTTTCTTACCTTGCTCCCAATGAGATTAGCAAGAAAATCCACCCCCCCCCTTTTTGTTTTGAGAGGAGGAGGGGTCTTTTCTTCCTCCAACCTCCTTCCCTAAATCGCAAATGTCCTTTAGACCCTTTTCCCCTTTCTTTATTGAAAGGAGTTAACACCTCCATCATTTTTAGAGAGTGCTACCTTCTCCTTTTTTCCTCTCCTTTTGCCAGTCCAACCTCTTCACGCATCAAATCGGCCGCTTGGTTCTGCGGAAGGGAACTAAACCGGTTCTCTCCCTTCCCCACCTCCGTCCTCGTGCCTGGTCTTTTTTTTTTTTTCCTTTGGCGCAGGGGAAGTTATACTTCCCCGCGAAGGATAAATGCTACCCTTCTCTTCTTTACCTTTTCTTCCTTTCGCGTTTTTTTTCCCCCCCTTGCTCATTGCAAAAGGAAGCTCTTCGCGGATCTCTTTCCGTTCTCTCAGCCTTTCCTTCCTGCCCCTTTCCTCGGCAGAAAATTCCCCTCCCGTTTTTCCCCCTTCGCGTCGTTTCTTTCTTTTGTAAACGGTAACTTGCCAAAAACTCTTTCCCGCCCCTTTTTCTACTTTTCAGCAGTTTCCCGCCCTCCTCCTCTTATCTTCGGCGGCCCGTGGCAGTCACTGTGCTTCTTTTTTTTTTTTCCCCTTGCACATTTTGGAACCCCCTTTTCCCCCCTGTTCCAGACAAACAGCCGACGGAGTCCTGAAGGAAAAAAACCTGTTCTCTGGTTTTCTTTTTTTTTTTTCCCCCCATACCTGGTCGACACGTCCTTTTTTCTTTTCTTCCCTCCCGAGGAGAAAACCAACTCTTTTTCCCCTCAATGAGGCCTTTCTTATTCCCCTCTTTTTTCCCTTCTCCTTTTTCTAAGGGACCTTGCCCTGACGCCCTCTTCTTTTTTCTTGCGGTTGTTCCTTTCTCCCTCCTTGAGTGAAAATGGAAGCTCCTTTTTCGTGAAAAGGGAAGAAAGAATGCTGAGGGACATTTTTTCCTTCTTCCTTTCTCTTCTACCCCCTCCCGTAGTCGTTCTTTTGAATTGGTTCCCTTTTTCTTCTGCGGAGACGGTGAATAGCTTAAGTGGTCGAAAGTATGCGCCCGATTTTTCCTCCTCCTTAGGCCTTCCTTTATTTTCCCCACACTATCTTCTCTTTCGGGAGGGTAGTCAAAGCTCTTTTTTTGGGTCAGGAGTCTTCTCGTCTTTCCACTTGTCTA
>Ga0179593_1755414_pt1 | contig 17080 bp, 22 predicted proteins | sample CZODoug2_1_08_16_FD_185931 | JGI IMG/M metagenome (GOLD analysis project Ga0179593, IMG submission 185931) | Vadose zone soil fungal communities from Angelo Coast Range Reserve, California, USA - CZODoug2_1_08_16fungal (PacBio error correction) | ecosystem: Environmental > Terrestrial > Soil >... | reverse complement strand
TAGTCTTGGTCCCCTCAATTTTCATTCCCGCCCTCCCTTTGTTGCTTCGGGATCTGTGTCGTCCTCCCCCCCCTTCATGCGCTGCTCCCCCCTGCCCCATGTCTCCCCCGCCTTGTCCTTCTTCCCTGAGAGTCGGCGAACTAGAACGGAAACATGTTCGGATGTTTTGGTACTTCTCTTTCTCATTTTTCCGTCCCACGACTTTGACGTGGGGTGTTGTCCCAAGGGTGCTGCACCGACGCACATGTTCTTTTTTGATACTTTACCTTTGTTCAGGCCCCCCCCCCCTTCTTTATCTTTTCCTTTGGTGACGGACATGGCTTGGGCGGGGGAGAACTCTTTTTCGCCGGAAGTTTGGCCTGTTTTGCCTTTGAAATCGCCTCGTTTGGTCAGCCCCTTTTCTTCCGTCCGGCCGTTACCCCAAGTTGTTATTTTATGAAATCGTTCCTTTCCGAGTTTCTACTTCGCGAAGCAGAACATCCTTTGGGCTGTCGAACTGGACCCCCCGCGCTCCCTTTTCCTGAGTCCCCCCCCGTTTCCATGATGACAAGGCCCATCCGCGGTATGACGCTTGCCCTTAATGTTGGTCTCGTCTCAGCCCCTTCCCTTCTTACGGCTTTCGTCCCCCTGAAGGGTAATAAAAAGGGTCCCGGCCTCTGAATTTGCCGGGTGACAAAAAATTGGGTTGTCTCTATCTGTCCTCTTCCCCAGCTTTTTTCTTCCCGCTTCATGAACGAGGCAGGTTGTGCCCCCCCTCGCGTCCGTGCGCGTTGACCTGCTCCACTCTGCCCCTTATGCGTTTCTTTTGATCCCCTCATTCTCGCTCTTCCTTACCCTGGGCGGAGCAAGAGGGGAAGGTTTCCGAGCCAGTGGTGTTACCGATCCACGGTTAGATAGATTAGGAACTCCTGTTCTTCTTTATTCCCATTTTCTTTTGTAAGCGCCGTAGTTTATCACGGCACGCGTGTCCCCCTTTAAGAGCGCAGGCACTTTTCCTTTTTGTATTTCAATTTCCTTTTTCTTCCATTATCATTAGGGCCCCATGAAGTGTCTTTCTTGTTCATGCGACACCTCCATAAAGGGCCTCCTCGACTTTTCTCTTTCACTCATCTCCCGACCATGGTCTGGAGGTTTGGAGTTATCGTTGTGCCTCTTTCTCTTGCGTTTGCATTCGGAAGGTATTTAGCTTCATAACAGCTCAGGAGACTAAATGGAACAAACTCTGTGTCTTTCTGCGGGCCTCTACACGGTCTGTTTCATTCCTTGACTTATTGTCTTCGACTCAAAAATACTGTCTTTCCCCTCCGGGGGCGACTTCCTGATTGTTTTTTTGCCCCTCTCCTCCTTTTTGCTGAGTCGTTTTTTTTCCACCGGTCAGAAACTGCAGTAGGCCAGTTCCTTGGTTGAACTAATTTTTAAGATCAGGTCTGGACCACTGTTGTTTTCCCCGCATTTTGGCGCTCCTTCTTTTTGCGCCCCCCCGAACTCTATATTTTTCCTCATTCCCTTGTTTTTTTCTTCTCGAGTTCCCCCCTTCTATGCGTCCCCCAACCCGAAGTAGTGCTTATGATCTTCCTCTTGTTCAACCATTTAAATTTGTCTCCTCCGTTTTTTGTCAAGGCATGTATTGGAAACCCCCTTGTCGCCAGCACCGAGGCATTTTTGTACTCATTCTTTGGGGTTTTTTTTTCACGAACCTTATTTGAGTCGTCCCTTTTTTCAATAGCGTAGGGATCGACCATTTTTACCACCCCGGCTCCCTTTGATGGACGCTCCGAGTTGAGTTTTTTCCATTTCTTCTCCTGATCTCCCCTTTTTCGATCTCCGCTCGCAATAATTTTCCCTCCTTATAATTTTTTCATAAGTCCCCCACGAACCTGGTAGGGCGTTTCTGTGAGTGATGTAGATTCACTCGCTCTCGGTCCTTTTCTTCAATACATCCTTCCTTTTTTTTCAATTTCTCCATCACCACTCTCAGGGTTGCCTCCTTGATAAGGAATTAGCCACTCCCCTGGAGGACTTTCCACTCTCCCCCTTCCCGTGCCCCTGGGGAAGCTTGCGTGCGATGCCGCTTACGGACGCTATACACCCCCATTGATTCCTGGTCTCTTCTCTTTCGAGGTTATTTGCTCTCCTCTCCTCTCGGCCCATTTATCCCCTGTTGACACAACTGGTAGACCTGCCCCCAGGCCCAAAGGGGAGGCAATTCGACCGTAATGCGTCCCCTACCCCCCCCTCCCCTGCGCGCTCGGCAGAAATTTTTAGGGTCCCGAAGGTCATTGTTAGGGCATGCGAAGTTCCACCTTGCATTGTTTTTTTCGCTGGTGCCTCGTGTGATGGGAAGATCCCTCACCCCCACAACCCTTCTCCCTTCGACGACCCCTCTTTCTTTACCTTTGACCGGCGCTTGACGGGTCCCCCCTCCCCGTCGGAGATGTTTTTCGGCGTCGGCTAAGGGTGTCCTTGCCCTTTCTTTTTCTTCGCGCCGATGTGCTTGCGCACGGACATGACCTCGCCTCTTTGGGCGTTCTTTTTTTGCGATTCCGGTTCTAAGCCTCGCTTTCTCTCTTGACCAGCGGCCTTTTGGGAAAACCCGCGGCGTCTGAGTGTGAAGCTTCGTTGATCCGGTCATTTTTTCACCCGAGGGCGACTTCTGCAGGTTGCTGCGTCTTTTTTCTCCAGTGTCCCCCCCTTTTACCGCCCCCCCCATTGGTCCCCGTCACCGCCCCCTCCTAGGATCCCAGTTGGTTGTTTGAAGGCAGACAGCTATCCCTTCGGATCTTCGTCACTTGGACAACCACCATCCATTTTTCGACTCGTTCGTTCCCACTTTTCATCCCCTCATCGTCCTCTAACCCTTTCCTTCCTTCTCGCGTCCTTTTCCAGCGGTATTTCCCGGCTGTGATATGTGCCGGTGGGGTCAGCAGCCAGGCTAGGTGTCCTTTCACCTTTCGGCCCCAAGCGCCAGCAGGGCTGTGTGGCAACTTCTTTCGTTTCTCCTTTTTTTTTCTCCTCTTTGTTGTTGTGATATAGCTGAAAACACGTGCAAAGGCCGACCCCTTTTTTTTGCTTGCTGTTTGTGGCGGCTGGCCTGTGGTTTGTTGTCGAACGCTTTTGTCCTTGCCCCTTTCTTAAGCCTCCCCCACCGCCTGCCTCCCCCGGCGAACGCGAAGTGACTTTTTTCGATGGTACTTTCTTCTTCCTTACTTCTTTTTTCCGGACCCAGACTTTAAGATGTTCTTTTTGCCCAAGGGATGCTGTTTCGCCCTTGTGTATTAGTTTTTCCCACCTTTTGCAACGATCCTAGTCGATCGGAGTTGGGACATGGTTTTGAGCTCCTTTTCTCCCCTAAGCCTCCGAAGCGCAGTTCCTTCGACCTCCTTTTGGCTTTTCGATTCATCGCTCCCCACCGGACGGCCCTAGCTTTCCAAAGGCGCTTCTCTCGACTTCAGCAAGCGCTTTTGGCTGTCGCCGTGGAATCGCCACTAGAGCCCCGTTTCTTCCCCAAGCCATCCTGTCGCCTCCTTTCGGCCGGCAATTGCCTTTAGCGGCTCTCCCGCCAATCTCCGATTTTAACCTTTTCTGCTGTCATCCGGGAAAACCGGCTCCCGAAGGGACAAAAAATCCCTTTTTTTTTTCGCTCTCGGTCCCTCCTGTTACCTTCTCCCTTTTTCCACGGGTGCCTCGTACATCCTCCCCGGCGAGGTGTGTGTCTGCAGCCTTACAGCTCAGGCGGGGATGTTGTCGGTTTTTCGTCGTTCTGGGCTCTTTCTCACTAGGGCTAGATATCTGGGTCGCCAGTTGGTCCGATCATGGGCCGAGACAGTAGTCTCTGATTTTTCCCGGAACGCCATCCTTCTTCAACTTTTTCTCTCCGCCGTTCATTTATCCTGCAACTTTTTATCCCAGGTGTCTCGTTTTTTCCTCTCGTTCTGGTAATTTTTTTATATTGAGGGCACCATGGAAGTGATTTGTTTGCTGCTTGACAAAGACAATGCCCGATTCATCTGTGCCAAAGCCCCTATGATTATTACACACTCCTTTCGCCGACCATTTTCTTTTTTTTTTTTTTCAAGTTCTGGTTCTCTTTGCTTTTCCCTTTTTATAATTTTCACCAGTGTCTGACCGTGTCTAAAATAGATAAATTTTTCCCCCCCTTCCTGATCGCCCCGGGCTGCCCTCTCACGGTCGTTGTGTTTTTCCAGCCCTTTGGGACTACAAAATAAAGGTCTTTCAACCCCCATCCGGGCCGATGAACACTTTGCCTTTTCTTTTCGTTTTCACTTCCATGCCCGTTTCCACATTCTCAGAAACGGACAGTCATAGAGAAATGGTGCACTTTTCCCTTCCCAGCTAAACTTCGGTTGTTTCATGGATAGCAGGTGTGCTCTTGCGACTCTCTCTTTTCCCCCATTTTTGTTGTTTGCTCTCTCCAAGTTTTTAAACCATTGCTAGTCATGCCAGAAGGTTTTAGTTGCCTTTTTTGCCCCCATTTTCTCTGCCCACTGTCCGTTTGTGTAAACGTGAATCAACCTCTTCGCCTGCCCTCTCTTGTACCTTTCCCTTTTTCATCTTTTTTCCCTATGTGTTGCAGTCTATTTTTCTTTTCAAACCTAGAATAAGCGTCGGCTCCGGTGTCTATACACAACCTTTCGTGTCCCCTGGTCTTCCCTCCAGGATCTACTCTCCGTCTGCTCTCCCTACCGCAGTTGACAGAATTCGCAACCATTCGCCCTCGGATAGCCTCCTTGACAACCTCAAGGTCCCCCCGGCTTCCATGGTGATGTAGGATAATCCGATCGTTCCTTTGGTCGCTTTGATTTTCCCCTTCCCTTGTTCACCATTCCACAAACCCCTTCTGGGTGCTCAATGAATACTTTAATTAGCCCAGAACTGATCGTCGGACTCCCCCTATGACTGGCGTCTTCTGCATTGTGACGCTGGCTTTTGATATTCTCCACAAATTTTTCCTTCTGCTCCCTCCCCGGAGCGTTTTGATCTGATCTCTATCTTCCCCCATTGACGGTGACTCTCCTTCTTCAGTACCCCCTCTTGCGCAGGCGCCCGGGTGCGGAATAGGTTGATTGCCGAACATCACCCCACAAACCTACACCCGATTTGATTCGCCAGTTTGAGTGCTTTCCGATCCTCCGCTTCGTTAGACTGCAACCTACCTTGGCTGTTCCTGCTTTTCGTTTTTTCCCTGACCCAAACCAGGATTTTTTGTTTCGACGAAAATTTCCGGTTGTGGTATGACCGGCAAGCGTCCCTCGGTCTCCCCTTTTTTTTTTGGGGGGGGTGGGGGGTGTGGGGGGGGGGTGGGGTTGGTGGTTTGGGTTTTGTGGTGGGGGGTTTGGGGTGGGGGGGGGGGGGGGGGGGGGGGGGGGGGTTCTTGGTTGGGGGGGGGGGTGGCCGCTGTGTTTTTTATGTACGGCTCCCCGCCCCGATGCTTGCGCTGAAGAAGGTTTTCTTTGGCGATTTGAGGCGTCTTTTGGCCATCCAGCTTTCTGATTCGTTCTCCACATTAACCCTGCCTATTGTTGTGCCTTTCCGTGATCCTTTTATCCGGTTGAGATACCACAAAGAGGTCGACTTCTTGCGTGTAGACTGGGTAGGTTCTCGACGAGCCCGCCACCAGGTCCCTGTTAATCGGTTCGTTGGTTTCCCCCCTCCCCCCATCCGGTTTGGCCTTATTTTTCTTGCAGTCTTGGCAATCCATCGTCGCCTTTCTTCTCAGCAAGTGAGGATCGAAATAGCCCATCGCCCCACTCATCGTATGTTCGGCCGACCGCAGGCGGTTAGAAGCCTGTTGTTGTTTTCAGAGCTTTTTTAAAAGAGCCTTCCTCTCTATCAGGGCGGCCCACAGAGCTGCGAATTTTCCCTTTGACCCCCTTTCTATCTATCTCTCTTCTCAGTGGTTTTGAGTTAGACAAACGTGTTTGCGCGAAATTTTTGACCGTCCCTCTGGTCTTCCTTTTGTCTCTTTTTGCTTGCCACCATTCCCCCCGATCAGCAGCTCTACCGCCTGAGGTCGCGACCTATCCTGACCCCTGTTCGCTTTTCGTGCGTATGTCCTGCTGGTCCCTTACCTTCCTGAGGGTTGCAAAGGCTTCACGAAGCTTAACAGGCGGCGTTGCATCGTTCTTGTATGGAACCCCTTTTCCCACTGATTCACGTCGATGTCGGGTGCCAGACCTGTGGGGAGTGTTTTGGAGCTTTCCCCCTTTAGGTACCTTCCCTCACCTCGTTTTTCGTCCACCCTTCATTACGATTCGGCGGCGTCAACAATCCGGATTTTTTTTCGCGTTTTTCCAAATGACCCCTACTTTTCCTTAGAAGGCTTTTTGTGCTGTCGCCGGAACATCGCCGCCTCAACGGGCCAAACCTTTAGAGTGTCGCCCGCCTCCTCTACATACTTTGTAACCCTTTATCGCCTCCGCGGGCCAATGTTGTGCACCCCGTCCACGGTCATACACCGGGCCACTTCTGATGAATTCCACAATCCTGTTTTTTTTTTCTTGGGCGGATATTCGTCATGCACAGTCTTCCGCTGAAGAATCCCGTCTTTCCTTTTCCTTATTCCTGGCCGGTCGCTGCTGCGACCCCGCACTCAATTTTTTTTTCCCCGAAGCTCTCGGCGTTGTCTCTTGCTTTGCGTTTCCCATGCTATTTATCGCCTGCTTGGGCTTGCTCTGGCGCAAGTGGTGGTTCCCCTAATGGGCCGAGCGATAGCGATTTTATTTTTTTCGTCTTCGGAGATGCCATGATCCTTCCCTTCCCTTTTTTTTTTTGGAGTCCCGTTGCAAATTTTTTTCATCACTTTTCTTTCTCCGTCTATCAGTTCTGGGATAACTTCTTTATATTGAGTACCCATGAAGTCTTTATTTTTTTTCAAGACAACCGAAAGGGTATTGCCGGCACGCGACCAGGACTTTCCCAGCCGATTTTGTTTTGGTTTCAAGGAGGCTTACCGGGGCGAGAATTATGTGTTCTCTGCTGTCGTAGATCGAACCCCCTGTTTTATAGCTTTCTGGCAAAAAATCTCCCTTATGCGGCCTCTCCTTCTTTCTACCCCGAACTTCATCGATTTTGGCGTGTGTTCGGTACCCACCCACCTCCGTTTTTTTCTCCGACGCAGATGAACAACCGGATGATCGGATCCCTTTTAGTTTCTTTACTTGTGCCGACGTAGTGTTCTTAGGCCCTTTCTAACGGATCCTTTGACCGATTGTTACCTCATTAGGGAAGCGACACTAAAACCTTCTTGTTCCGGGAATAGCACTGGCTACGTCTCTCTTTGTGTTTGAGCTCCTCGTCAAGGTCTGTCTCCCCCCCTTGGCTCCCCAACTCTGTTTTCGGTTGCTCTGCTATTCCCCTGAGTTAAACAATTTCTCGGCCTCACTGTCAGTTTACTGCCATTTGTCTGTCCATTCATGTCATTGGCGACTTCGCCTATTTTTTCCTTTCTTTCCAGCTTCCTTGTTTTGTCACCCCCGTTCTTTTTGAAGATTTATTTTTGAGTCGACCCCCCCACTCAATAGCGTTGGTATTCTGATTACCAACTAGTGTCATAATCGAGCTCAGGATTTTCATCTCTTTTTATTTTCCCCTTTTTGATCCATTCGAAATCTCTCCCTCTTCTCCCTTCCTGAAACTGACCAAGAAAATGGTCGGCGTTCCTGAGTGATGTCGATCCATCTCTTTCTTTTTTTTGCTTTTCATCCCCTTTGGCATGTCTTTTGCGCATACCCACCTCGGGTGCCCTTCCATTAATTAGCCTTCTTCCCTTAACCCCTTTGCTTTCCATATGACTTTGGGCTTTGCAGGGGGCCTTTGAGAGCCAAGATACGGCTCCTCTCCAATTTTTGCCTGAAGGATGCATGTCAGTCTTGGAACTTCTCCTCTTGATCTCCCTCTTTTTTCCTTTCCCCACTTGCCAAGATCAATCCTTATTCCCCAGCAACCGGGGAGACCTCGCGACGAATTCGACAGGCAATCACACCCCCCACCGGCTTCCTGCCCCCTTTCTTTTCATCTTCCTTCTCTGTCGGTCCCCCGTGACCTCATGGGAATTTGAAGTGGGACGCGTCTTTTCTTTTTCGTTCTCGTCCAACAGGATTTTGTCCTTCGACGCCGGTATGTCCGGTTTTATGACCCGTCTCTGCGCTTCTTTTGAGTCCCCTTTTGTTCAATTGCCGGACTTGCTTCCCTGCCGAGATGCTTGCCCAATCTGGTCAATTGGTTATTTTGGTGCTTTGGGACGTCCCAACAGTTTTTCTTGACGTAACCTCGGCATTAAACTGTCTTGGTGTTTCCATGAAGGTTTCCCCCCCCCGAGGTTCTCTTCTTCGGAGTGTAGCCCTGTCGGAGGATTCCGCGGATGCGTGTTCCCCTTACAGTTCCTTTCACCAGCATTTCTTGGACTTTTTGGTTGCTTTCACTGACTCCTCTTCCACCCCACCTCGGATCTTCGTGCAGTCCGGTCAAAAACCTCCCGTTCTTTTTTAGCCTTTCGGTATCGGTGAATACCCAAGTACTCTTTCTCCTTCTATCCCTAGATTCCCTGCCGTTCTTCTCCTTGCCGGGGTGCAGCAGAGAAGGGTTCGTGTCCTCCAAAAGAGAGGCCAGCTTTGCTTTTTTCCTGGCCCAGTGCTGCGACTTTCCTTGAACCCCATCTTATTCTGTCCTCCTCCGGTAGATACGTTCCCGGAATTTTTTTGCAGCTCTTGCTCGACATGCTGCTGGCTCTTTGGTTACCTGACCTGCTCTGGCCTGCTGCCCCCCGGCCTCTCTAGCAGCCGGCCCTTCTTGCTAGTTTTTTCTTTTGATTTACTGGCGTTTTTCGATCCGCACCGGAACTTCCCGGTTTTCGGATTGTTTCCCAGGGGGAATGCATTTTTTTTCCATGGGTTTAGCTGATTTTTCTTCTCCGTGCCCTTATCTCTTCCTGCGGGTGCCCCGGGACCTTTGGGGCGGGGTCTCTTCTTTTTTCGTAAATCTTGCAGCGCAGGCTACACTTCTCCCCATTAGTCGTACCTCGTTTTTTACTTCATTTCTCTCCCAGTGGCGGGTCACCCTCAGGACGGGGGGGAAATAAACTTGTTTTCCTCGAGGTCTACGTCGTGGCAAGAAATGCCCGTGCTGTGCTGCTCGCAGCCCCTCTCCCTGGCAACCCCCCCGTTTTCTTCCAGATGCGACTCCATAGCGGCGGCCCGTGGTCGGCACCCTTTCCAATCATTCACCAGTCCCCGCCTCTTTTTTCTACCCGGGACACATGAATTTTCTTAGATGTGCCCCCAACTCTGGGCGCTATGTCCTGACCGCTCGTCCAGCTGATTCGGTTTTCCTTGTTCCTTCCTTAAGTCCACCTCCCCTTCCCTTTTTTCCTAAGCTTGGGGCTGTTTTTGATGGTCCGCATTTCGTTTTTATTCTGCCTTGTTCGGAGGGGAATGGCTTTGGGCCGTTATGTTACTCATGGGCTCGGAGAGAGATCATCCTTTTTGACTTTTACGCGCGTGAATGCAGCCTTCATTCAAATTTATTTTCTTCTGGCCGTAGCCTTGTCTCTCCCCCCCTGTTTTATCAAGTTTTTTTTGTTTGTTTGTGTCTTCCTTTCTGTTCTAATTTCCATTATCCTTTGGCACCCATGAATGAGTGTGGGTTGATTGACAAAGACAATTTGAATTTCCCGCTCATCAGACGCTCTCCCATCACTAGACTTTTTTCCATTTTCCCTTTGTTCTGGGGTTTCTCCGTCTTTTCTTTTCCCCTGTTTTCCTCAACAAGGTTTTCCGGCGCAAATAGAAAATGTCAACAATGGTCTGCTTTTTTCGTGTTGGGGTATCAGCAATCGATCTGAAGTTGGGGAATCCCCCACAGGTCACTGTTCACTTTTCTTTGGTAGTCCTGTCTTTTTTCCCCCCTCATTGTGTTTTTCGTGTTCTCCCCATGGCACGTTACACCACTCCTTTTCATGGCCATTTGTTTGAAAACTTATTAGGGACTCTCAGCACTACAACCTTTTTCTGCGCACCTCTGCCTTTGGGCTCCTCCTTTTCCTCCCTGTTTTTTTTTTCTCTCTGAGCGTCAATTTTTTCTCCCCTTGCTATGGTCCATGTGGCAAACAACCCCCGATTTCTCCCGCATCTTTTCCTTGTCGTTCAACATTCTCTCTGGCCTACTCTTTTTGCGGTGGTGTAACTGGCATTCCTTTCCCCCGTCCCTCTGAGTTTCTTTGCATCTGTTTTCCTTTTGTCGCCCGTTTTTTGAAGACCTTCTTGTGAGTCTACCACTCAATAGCGTCGGGGATTCTTTTATACTTTTTTTTGGCACTCAGGCGGAGTTTTTCCATTTATCTATTTCCTGATAGACCTTGGTGATTCCTTACCGTCCCGTCAATTTCCCTCGGATTCTTTCCCCCCCGCCAGACCCTCCCTGTCGGGCTCATGCTTCTGTAGATAATCGATCTTTGGTTTTCTTGCCCCCTTACCTCCTTTCGGAATGGTTTTCCCCTGGGCGTCAACCCCCAATTCCCCCATGACGAGCCTTTTTCTTGACTCCCCCCCCTTCTGTCCCATGCTGCTTTTGCCGGACGATCGTGAGAGCCAATGCTCGGACCCCTTTTATGAGGATGCCTTCCTTTTAAATTGATTGCTGTGATCCTTCCTCCATTGATCCTTCCCCCCCCTTGTGCCCCCTTTATGATAGCCATTCCATCCTTGCGCAGCGCGGTTTTTTTTACCGCGACGAATGCCCCGCAATTCAAATCCTTTTCGGCGCATTTTTTGTTCCGTCCGAAGCGTCCCGGGCTCGATTTCTCCGGCCACTCCGATTCTTGTGCTGGACTTTTCGCGTGAATGTCCGATATAGAACCCATTTTTTTTCCCTTCGACGAAAATTCCCGGTAGTCCGGGTAGGACCCCCCTTTAGCTGGCCGGGTTGACCCCGTCTCTTTTCCTGATACTGTGCTGCCGGCCATTGATGTAAGGCGCCTTGGCGGGCGCCCTTTCGGTTTTTTCTTGCCGCTTGGCGGCGATTCCTGGTGCCCCCCCAAAAGTCGCTTCTTGCCTTTTTTGTAGGGCCCTCGTTTTTAGAGTTTTTTTTTTTTTCTCGCCTTCCTCTTTCCTTAAGGTGCGTGCCCAAACATTTGTTCTTCTTTCTTGGCGCTCTGCGGAGGCTCTTCGCGAATCTAGGGATCACCGCCCCCTCCATTGCAATCTTTGCCTTTTTTTTTTTTTGCGACCTCCCCTTATCAACACCGCAGTGCGATCTTCGTGCGTGGCAACACCCTCTTCTTTCCCAGTCTTCCTGAATCGCCAGTACCATCGTTTCGTCCCTGATTCTTTTCCTTCTCGTGGTCTTTTTTTTTTTCGGTCCGCCCTTTCTTTGCCAGCGAAAGTTTTAGGTCCGGCGGACCAGAGCCTTTCCTTTGAACCCGTCCCTCCGCACCCCCTCGTTGTTGTGTGATCGAGATGAATTGTTCGCTCTTGGCTTTTCTTCTGGGTTCCCCTTGCTTTTTTTCGTGACCGACTCTTTTTTTTTTTCCCCCCGGCCCATGGCTCATCAGCAGGGCTTCCCCCCGCCCTGAAGGCTCTGGTACTCAGACGTTCGATTTCTTCCATCTTGTATTCTTAACGACTTTTCCTCTGGGTCATGGTGTTGCCAATTGCACGAAGATCGCAGGTGTTTTTGAGTCACCCGGCAACCCCACTTTTTCTCGATGCGGGTGCCTTCTGGTGGGGAGCTTTTTTGCGTCTTTCTCTTAAGCCCGAAGAGACTACACGCAGGAGAAGTTCCCTTTGTCTCCTTCATTCCGGCCCTTCGGCGGCCTCAGTTCCCGGTTTTTCCCCCCCATGCCGTGAGGGTTCCCGTCTGAGGCAGTCAAAGCGACTTTTGTCTCGGTTCCGCATTTCGCCCCCAAAGAGGCCCAACGTTCTTCGTTTTTGCGCAAGCCATCGATTTCCGTACCTCCCCGGTGGCCCTTTTTTCTTGCCGCCTCGTTCAACCCGGCTTCGGGTCTCCCTTAATACGGCTTGGAATTTTTCTTCCTTCCCCCCAACCCTGTTTTTTGTGGCGTTTTAGTAAGCGCGTCCTATTTTTGTTTTTGTGTGTGTGTGTCCTTCCGGCCGCTCCTGACCAGAAATCAATTTGGTTTACGCTCGGCCCAGGCGGTTTTTTCTGGGTTCCGGCATTCGTCGCCTATTTGCTCAACCTGGGTGTTTTTCTGCGCACGGAGGCGGTTATTTGGCCGTGGTGTCCCGATCATTGGCTTTCGACGTAATGTTTTTTTCCTCCCTTCATTCTCCCTTTTTCTTTTTTGTTTATAGCGCGTTAGCTTGGCTTCACGCAAGCGTCCCCCGAGCCCGAGGCCTTTTTAAAATTCCTTTCTTCCCTTCCCTATATTGAGGGCACCCCTGCGTGATGGTTTTTGCGCAGTGACAACAGACGAAGGTCTTTGCCAAGAGAACAGTTCTTTTCTCTAATCAATCATGTTTTTCCGCCGCCATTTTCTTGAGTTGGTGATTTCGGAGCTTATCCGCTTGCTTAATTTACTGCTTGTTAGTTAGTCGACTCAACTTTGGTCGACTTCTCAAATATGAAACACAATTCGGTCTACTTTTTTTTCTTCCTCCCCACGATCTTTTTTCTATTGAGTTTGGGACTCCGGACAGGTCTTCAAACTTTTCCATTTCCGATGTCCCTTTCCTGGTCTCCTGGACAGGCATCTCATGCTGGTTTTCGTGTTCAATGACTGCATTGCAGGCACCTGCCGCCAGCGAGTTTCTAACTCCCTCGCTCTTCTCCCCAACTTCGGTTGTGTTCTTTGCAGGTTGGCGCTCCTCTTGGATATATCTCATTTCTCCTTCTCTTTTGCGTCCAGCTTGCCGCCCAACATTGCATGTCCAGGACAACAAACGAAGGTTTATTTTTGAATCTTCCATGTCCCCCTTGTTTTTTGTTTTAAACGATTGGAACACGTCCGTCTCCTTTCTTGTCCCGTCTCAAGGCATCGTGTTTCATTCGTTTTGGTCTTTTCTGAATTTAACCTCCTTTCGTTGATTTTCTTTTTTCACCAACGACGTGAGAGCCCGCATCGAGTCTCTTCCCTTTTTCCTTATCCTTTTTTTCTGATAGACCTTGTTTCTCTACTACTGCGCCTTTATAATTCTCGCCGGTTCAAGCCTGGACCATGCCTTTTTTCATGAGTTCTTCTATTACTCGATAGCGGCTTTTTTTGATTCCTGCAATACCCCCCTTTTCTTACTGCGCTCCCAAAAACATCCACTCATGGGTGCCACCCTGGAATAGCCCCAGACTTCTTTGAGGTGACGGTACTGAAATGTTTTTTTTTTGCGGGGTGGACGCTCGAGCCAATGCTACGCTTATACAAAATTTTTTATTTCTTTCCAGTCTCCGGGAAAGGAGTTGGATTCTGATCTCTCTCTCCTTTTCTGCTCCGTGTGTGTGCGCCCCCCCTCCCCTCCCTTTCCTTTTTTTCCCCAGTGGAAATAGCGAGTTTTTTTTTTCATCCCATAAACATCCCCGCCTGCGAGCTCCCAGCAATTGATGGTTGCCGCTTTTTTTTTTTCGATGTGGCGGTCCCCCGTGACCGCTGCTGCAGACTGGACGCGTTTTGATTTCTACGTTTCCCATGATTTTTTGTCCTTCGACGAATCGACGGGAGTCCCTTTTTTTTGACCCTGCGCGTGTACTCACGCTCTTGCTCGTCTCCTTTCCCTTTTTGTTCACTTGTCTCCTTCTGACGCCCTCTTCATGCAGCACTCTGGTCATTTTCACGGTTGTTTCCTCCTTTGGGCGATTTACGATTTCCGGCGACTCCAAAGTCGTTTTCCCCTGACCGTCTTCATTTGGCTTCTTTCCGTCTTCTTGGGTGACGCCGCAGTGATCGACTTTTTGCCGGTTCCATCGGTCGAATTCTCCCTCTCTGCGCTGCGGAGGCTGCGTTCCTGGCCAAGGTCCTTTCCTCTCGACTTTTCCAGTGGGGGCAGGTGTTTTCCCCCGCAGCTTCAACACTGTTCGTCTCCCTTCGTTCAGTCCCTTTCCCACAATCCATTTTCCTTTGTTCAGCCAGTGCGCTCCCCACTCCTGGGACTCCCTTGAGTTGCAGACTTCAGGGCAGGTAGATTCGGGTTTTCCTTTGCGGGTTTCAGCAGAGAAGGTCTTTGTTTAAAACAGAAGTTTAGCGCGCCCTCGCGCTTTTTCCCCGTTTCCCTCCTTTCTCTTTTTCCTAATCCTTTTTTTTCTGTGAGAGAGTTTGTTAGACTTTTTTGCATTCGTTTCACTCTGGCCGCGCTGTGCTTGCTTCGGCTCTGTTTTTCCCCGAACCTTCCTGCGCCGGACACTATCGGTGCCCTTCCCTTCAGGTCGGCGCCCCAAGTGACGGCCCTTTTCGTATGTTCCTGGAGTATTCGATTGTGGGTCGAGGCCTCCGCTGGATGGTGTTGCCACGGGACTGCGAAGATCCGAAGTGCTCCTAAGTTTCCCCCCGGCCCCCTTATCCTCGTCTCTGCGGGTGCCTGGGTGGTGGGGCGGTAGTCTTCGCTTTTTCTCCATCGCAGCTCTACACACTCCGCTAAGGTCGGACCCTCCTTTTGTCTCCGACACTCCTTTCTTCTCCCCACTCCCTGGACGGAAATAAGTTTTAATGCCTTTTTTACGTTAAGGCATTAAGCTGAACTTTTGGCTTCCGCACAGCAACGGTTCCCCTTTCAACGTTCTTCATCCGCCTGACTCGGGCCGTAAACCGGCCAATTGGTCCCATCGGCTACTTTTTTTCGGCGTTCCCCTGTCCTGCTCGGGTCATACCCCGGGACTACGGCTATGATTTCTAGGGTCCAAAAAATTTTTGGGGCGGGAGTCCAGCCTTCCGTTTGTTTTCCAGGTGTTTCGAATCGACCGTGGATGCGGAGACCGCCCCTTGCAACTTCGCAGTCGGGGATGGTTTGATTTGTAAGAATTCGTCTCCCCTCCATGGGCTCGTCGCCCTTTTTTTTAATATTTGGCGCAACGGGTGTTCATTACTTTTCCCGGATGTTTTTGCCTTTTAATCAATTTTTTCTTCATGCATTCCCCTTTTTTTTCCTTTTTTTTTTTCTAGCGCGGTAGCCTTTGCTCCTCCTTCCCTGCAAAGAGCCGCAGGCATTTCAAGTCAAGGTGGTTCTTTTTATCCTCCCCCTATCTGCTGGCACCCAGAAGTGATGTTGGTGTTTTAAAGACATGCCGCTTTTCGGAAATCCCATCCTTCCTCGCGAGTTTGAGCACGGCTGTACTTTCTTTTTTTTTCTGGAGGTTTCCGGAGGTTAGCGAGGCGACGTTCATGGCTCTCTTCTCTTGTGAATTCCCTTTTTTATCAGGAGTTAATCGATAAATGGTCCACACTCCTGAGCTCGGATGCGTCTAATTCTTTATCCTGCACCTACCGACGCTATTGAGTTTGTCCCCCCAAAAACTACCGGTAACACATCCACCCCCCCGGCCCTGATTGCTCTGTATTCTTTTCCTCTCCCCCCCCTTCATGTGGCGCCTTTTGTTTCATTGAAATGCACGCCTGCCGAAACGTACATTTTTTAGCTTCTGTGCTCCCTCGTTGCTCAGAGCACTAAAACCTCGTTTTGACATAAGCAAGGTTTTTGACGCCTCTCTCTCCCTCCTCCGTTTTTTTTTTGCAGTGCTCTTCTCCTCCCCTTTTCGATGTTTGAAACAACACCGAAGTTTAGTGCTCTGGCTATTCCCTAATGATTTTTCTTCTTTTCTACCGTCCCGTCGGCCCGGGTTCACTTTTTTTTTCCTCATTGGTTAGCAATTCTTTTCCAGAGCTTCTTTTTTTTTCTCTTTTTCCCTCCGATGGGTTTGACTCAACCTGTCTTTGAGTCGCCAAATCAAATTTTCGGGATCGCGGTTGTGATTCCGTGAGAGCGAGGCATATCTATTTTCTTTCTTCTCCTTGTTGTCGTCCTCCTCCCGCGAACTTTCCCTAATGAGCGCCTTTGATAAGTTTTTCTCATCCATGGTTTTGCCATTCGGGATGTAGAATCCCGTTTACGGTTCTGTGCTTTGATTTTCACCTTCTCATTGTGCTTTGTCCCCTTTATCAACCACATCTTGTTGCCCTCATGAGTTCATGGCTATTTTTGGACGTTCCCCCACTGATTGAAAATGCAGGGCGGGCTCTTTCTTGCCGCTTTTGCCAATGCTACGGAGTCCTTCTATACAAACCTAACTTGGAATGAAGGAGTGTCTAGGGAAAAGTTCTTTTGCATTTTTCTTCTTTATATCTAGCGGACCCATGTACACCTTTTCTCCCAATTCTAGAAATACAAGGGTTACTGAAAAAGGGGAGGACTCGCGAAAGCGAGGACCGCCCCCAATACCGCTCCCGGCTTAGGAAGATTTGGGCCGGGTCTGATTTCTTTGGCCCCTGGTATATCGAAGGCCCCCCGTGACCTGATCTCGGACGAGATGTTTTTACGTATGCCCCCCACCAGGATTTTTTTCCCCCGACCTTTTTTCCGTCTCAGAGGGACTTTTGCCCGCCGTAGGCCTTTGGATAGGAGCGTTGTGCCACTTGTTTCCCCCATTGATGTACGGTGGCGCGCGTTCCTGGACCTTGTTTGGCCTCTTGGGCGTTTGGCTGCTCTTGCAGGCGACATCCAATTCGCTACTCTCCAGGCATTGGTCTTACCCCGCCGATGTTGGTGGTTCCCTCCTCGACGTGATTCGAAGTTTTTGACTTGACTTTGTTCTGCCCCTGTGGAGGATTTCCGCGAAGATCCGAGGGCTCCCCCTCTGCATTTTTGCTTTTCTTTGCTTTTTTTCCTCCCTCTATCCCCAAAACATCAAGCTTTGAGGACTTGTCTTTGTTAAACCCATCCCATGTCCTGTTATTCGCCCTTTTTTTCTGAATCCGACATACTTTCTTTTCGAAGTGTTTCCCTTCCCCTTCAGGTCGACGACAGGCTGCTTCATGGTGCCGGGTACCCAGTAAGCAAGTGGCGGTCCTTTCCAACAGAGCCGGCCAGCCCCCCGCATGGGCGGGGTAGTTCCATTTCCCGGTTTTCCT
>Ga0179593_1524026_pt1 | contig 17080 bp, 17 predicted proteins | sample CZODoug2_1_08_16_FD_185931 | JGI IMG/M metagenome (GOLD analysis project Ga0179593, IMG submission 185931) | Vadose zone soil fungal communities from Angelo Coast Range Reserve, California, USA - CZODoug2_1_08_16fungal (PacBio error correction) | ecosystem: Environmental > Terrestrial > Soil >... | reverse complement strand
CCTCTGCACCTTAGCAATCTCTCGGTGCGCTCCCCAAAACCTCTCTTCAGTCCTTTTCCGTCATTGCAGCGATCAGACACCCGATAGGTGCTGGGTCCCGCACACCCTTTCCAGACCTCCACCCCGACATTTCCCCCCTTGGTCTTGTCGCTTTTCCTTCTCTAGGGGTCTTGCCGTGCGCGCGTTAAGCGAGTGTATTTGCGCGCGCTCCCGCTGGTTCGGTTGTTTTTTTTTTTTTCCACTTTCCTGCTTGACTCCTTTCGCTTTCCCATTTCCATTTTGGTGCGGGAAAGTCCCTTTTCGTTATCTTCCTGGGTCCGGGGCCAACACGCCTTCGGTTCCTTCCCCTTTAAATTTTTTCCCTTGCTTCTTTTTGTTTGCGCTGCGAGTCAAGAGGTCGTTGCTTTCATCGGCTCAGGGTCTTCTCCTGTCTTCTGTCCTTTTCCTCGGTCGGTTTTTTTTCTTCATCCTTCTCGGAGGGACTTTTCAAGGGCCTCAGGAAGGCGGTTTGATGCATTCCTTCCCCAGCCCCAACCATTCGTGTGTTTCCTTCTTTCCACTGGACCTCCCCCCCCTATAACCAGAGGCAGGACTCGGAGGAAAGAATTTATTTTCCCCTTGCTCTGTCTGCGGCCTTCCCGTGCGTGTCCACCTTATCTTTTTTTTTTTCTTCCAGCAAACCTTTCTTTTTGCACGACTTGCTTCCGGGCAATACACGCGCCATCGATCTCGGTCCGCGACCAGGCGTCCCCAATTTAGACCTACTACTTCCCGACGACTCCAACGCTCCTCTTTGGCACTTTCTTTCCTTCAGCAACATCCTTCTAAGGTTTTTCCCCTCCCCCCTGGTCCCGTTCCGCCGTTCCCCCTCTTTCGATCTTTCATCACCGAATGAGCATTTCGGTTGCGAATACGAACTTCAACTGAAGATTTCCAAGGTTCCCCGGAATTTTCCCTTTCCACCTTGATCTTTCTTCCCCCACGACCTTTATGGGCACGACCTCATCGTGATCACGATGACACCTAAGCGTGAGTCAGCTTTCTTTGCGCAAACCCCCCCCCCTCCCAACCCCCTTTCTCAGATTTCATCGGCGTGGGCCCTTTTTTCCCACAATGTCAAAGCTATTGCTTCCTTCGCCAGCAAGGTTAGTGTGCCTTTCCGCGCCGCCGTTTTCTGTGCTGTTTCGGTCTCCCCCTGTCAGGCAAGTTTCTTTCGACTTTTTCCTTCCCCCTTTCCCATCAACGGACCCCTTGGAATCCCTAGTTCACCCATTTGACGCCCCTCTTGCCCTCTTCTCGCTCCCAACCCCTCCCTCCTGCCGTTTTCCATGGATTTTTCCCGCGATTCATGAAAGCATTCCAGTCCTCGGAGAAGATGAGTTACAATGATTTCATTGTCTTCCTTTTGATCGATCTCTCCTCCCTCGATATCCCCTCTTCTTTCAGAATTCACTCGCGATTTCCTCCCCTGCTTCATCCCCCGGAAAAGTCGGGGGTTTGGACCCCTCCCCCCCCAAGATTTTTTTGGAGTTTCCTCCCTCCTGTCCATCTTTCCCTTGGAGGCTCCTTCTCGTGTAAAGGACTCTTCCGTAACACAGGATTTTGGATTACGTAAGAGAGTATTTTCGACTTAGACAATAAACTTTCATCTTCTTTTCTTTCCCCCGTTTTTTTTGCTAGATCTCTTTCTTTCCAAGTCGTCCCCTTCCAATAAGCTTCCTTCTTTCCTGCCCTCATGAAAAATAGCTCCTCTCTTTCCCTATTCGGAAGAATCAGGTAAGATAACGCCAGTGGTGGAGACTTGGGTCCACCCCAAACGCCCTCTTATGCCTTCCTCGGTTTTTCGTAACATTTCTTTAGCCCTTCTCCCCTTCCAGAAAGGAACCCCCTTTAGGAAATACTTTTTGTTTCCCTAGATTAATATTCTAGTTTCTTTTAGTTTTTCTTGACTCGTCGAGAAGTTTTTTCCCTGGCTCCCTCTTTTTCCTTGGAGGTTCCTCCCTTCTTCTTTCCAAGGCTTCTTTTCCCCTTTTTTCATACCCCGCGTTCTGATTGCCCCTGGTAGAAGGGGGGAAGTGATGCCGCAAACGTGTGATGTTTTCCGCCCGCTTGCTTCCCTCCTGGTTTTCCCAGCTCCCGACGAACGGTCCCCCTTCCCCTAAATCTTCTCACTCCTTCGGAGCTCAGCAAATAGGCTTGATGCGAAGTGTTCGGTTCCGTGTCTACTAAAGGTTTTTCCTTTCGACGGGTTTTTATGGCTTTTGATCTCATCCTTCCTTTCCCCCTCCTTTTGAAGTCCGGTTTGACTTCCCTGTCACCCTTCCCTTCCTGACAGCAGGAAAACGTTTCTAAAGATCAGTTTTTTTTTTTGCACCCTTCTCCCTCCCTTTTCTTGGCAACGTCTAGTTTCATCGATCCTCCCCCTTTGCTTCTCGGAATTCCTCTTTTCTTTCTCGACTTCGAGAACGGCGGTACACGTTGCTGGACGCTTAGTAGTTTTTGTCTTAGTCCAGCCCCCCCCCCCAGATAGTTGCCCCGTTTTTTGCGGAGGCTTTCTTTTTTTTAATTCCTCTCGTTTTCTTGAAATTGGACGCTGGTAGGAGGACCCCCTCGAGTGGCTTTAGTGGGTTTCCCCTTTGAACCCCCCTGCGGGCTCTAGGTTTTTTTCTTTTCCCTGCGAAGCCTTTCGGTGGACCAGCAAGGAGGAAGACATCAGCCTTTTCTTCCCTCATAGACAGTTCAAGCCCTTCCCCCGTTCTTCCCCTTTTCTTTTCCCCTTTGGTACCTTCCGGACTGGGGCTCTTTTTTCAATAGTACTTTCCGCCTGACTGAGATGGGCTCCCCTTACTGCAGCGCGGTGGCGCGAAATGCGGAGACTCTGACGACCTTTTCCTGACCTACCGTAGTGACTTTTTCCTCTTTGACCTTTTTATTGGGTCTTTTCTTCTCTTCCCCCAAGAGTTCCCCCTCCCCTGGTTTGAGACCAGGCCTTTCCCCGATGCCTCTTTCCTTGATGCTTTTTTCAAACTGACGAACTTTAAAAAGTTTTTTTTGTGAGGTCTCCCCCCTTTGACGTGAAACTTTTATAGCAAGCGCGCCCGTTGCGCCACCATTATGCCCCTCTTTCAGAACAGAGCTGCGGACCTTCCGGACCGTTTTGGAAATTTTCCAGCAGCTTCCTTTCCTCAAGTTCGCCCCCTTGTCGGATTGGCGAATATGCGGTGGAGTCTTTGCCATTTCAACGACTTCTCTAGGCCCCAACCCTTTTCGCCTGACCCCCTTAAACCTTTTTCGAGATCCGCTTATCGCGACTTGCGCCGGATGAGAGAAAATCTCTCTATCCGGGGGGTCGGATCCTGTCGATCATGGCATTTTTCCGTCTTCTTCTCCCTTTTCATCGACGCTTCTTTCGAGGTCCTCCCTTCTTTCTCCCCTCTGGAAGGATTTCTTGATGTCGAACGATTTGCTGCATCGCTCTCCGCATCTTCGCTGCAATCTTCCAGTGTTGTCTATTTCCTTCCTTCTTTATCTTCTTTCTTTTCTCGCAACGGTCACATCCGCGGTTCCAAATGCGCGCTTCAATAGGTGGCCTTTGCTTTTTTCTCGGAGATTTCCCCTCTCTACGGCACGGCCAGGGGCGGAACCGAAAACCGCGCGGCTTTTTCCTGTTCTTTTCCCCAACCTAGACGAACGTCGGCAGTCTTTTCCAGTCCCCTCCCCGAGTTTTACTCCTTTGGATTTTTTTTGCGCGATCTCCCCTCTTCAAGTTCTTCTCATTTGTATTTTGGACTTGACTTTACACTTTCCTCCCGTTGATTCTCTTCTTAGACGCTTTTCTTCCCTCTTCGTCGGCGAAGAGTGAAGTCAGGAGGGAGGTGTTTCACTTCCCTCCTCTTCGTCCTCCCCCCAATCGCGCCGCCCCTCTTGCTTTTATGGTCTTCCCCTTCCCGTCCACCTCCCGAGGCACCTGTTTCCCCCTTTTAAGAATTTTCCTCTGCGTCGCTCAACATGTGATACTTTTTAACACCCCGGCCTCTTCTGCGTTTTCGGAATGTCACAATTTGACGGTTCTTTCCCAAATAGTTTCCCCGCAAAACTGCGCCATCTTAGGTCCGCGACCAGGGTTTATGTCACATCTCTCGATGCCCGACGTTCACCTCCCTTCTCCCCGATGGCCTTTATCGGGGACCCCCAACCAGTTATTTTTTCAAAGCAACCCCCCTTTCCTGTTAAGCCGGTCTCTCGTCGATCCCGGTAATAATCTGTCATTTCTCGCAGATGACCTGAACGTTCCCCGGTTTCTCCTCTTCTTCAACTTCTAGACTCCTGTCGGACCCCCTTATAGTGTCCAACAAATAAACTATCCCTGTGCCAGATGGCTCTCTTTTTTCTTCTCCTCAACCCCTTTTCTTTCACTTGAAGCGGACTCCCCCCCACCAAATAAAATTTCCACTCGCAACCAACGAGAGGAGACAGCGACTCCCACACCGTTTCCCCCCCCCCTTTTTCCCACCCCTCTCCCCCTCGCAGCCCTTTCTTTGGAAGTTTTTTTCCCCCTTCACGAGGACCCGTTAGTTTTGCTGTGGTAGCAGAGAACCCAGAAACCATTAACAGGGGAGACAGCCCTTTTTTTCTCCAGGTACCTTCCCTTAGTCTATCCCCAGAACCCCTCCCCCGATGCAATTTTCTGACCCCCGATGAGCAAAGATCTCCCGCCGCCCCCTCTCTTGCGACTCGAAGATCCCCCCTAACTCCCCTTCCTCCTGCGAAGAGTGCTCTCGTGACAACGCAAAAGTGCCGATGGGCTTCTGCGATGAGCTTCCGTATTAAGATTTACGATCCCCCTTTTTTTCCCCCCCCCACTTTTTGTTTTGCAGTTCCGTCGGCCTTCCCGTGTTGGTTGGGAGCCCGACAAACCGGACCTGGTGGTAGCCAACAAAATCAATTTGAATAGGGATCTTCGCTCTCTTTTTCCCCTTCTACCTTTCGGTTCTTTTTTTTTCAAAATTCCCTCTCTCTCCCACTCATATTTTTGTTTTTGAGAGTTCATACAGAGTGCGGGAATTTTTCCCCTTCCTCCCCTTTCCAAAAATACTTCCTGTTCCTTCGAGCAGCAAGTTTTTTCTTAGATTTTTTCGGTGGCCCTTTTTTTGTCGGTCCCCCCCCCCCACCCCGCCGGTGCCCCTGATGAGCATGTCCAACGCCGCGTTGTTGTTAACGTCCAGCGGCCGTTCCCTAGATCGATCGCCTCTCCAATTCCCTTTTCTTTTCGTGTTACGAGGGATTTTTGAAATCTCAGAAGCCCTGGTCCCAGAGATAATGACTCTTTGCAGGCGATGGCCGAGATTCTCTCTAGAGATTCTTTCATCTTTTTGAGGTTCTCCTCTGACGTGGGATTTTCTTCTCTCTCTCTGTAGAAAGTTATGTGTTCTGACGTCTTGCGCGACAAGAACGACCTTTTGACCGCTTCCTAACGGACTCCCTCCCCCCTGCTTAAGCTCCCCCCTGCTGATTTTTTTACAGGTTCCCCCCTTTTTTGAGTAGACTGCGTGTCTCCGAGAGAGGGGGCGTTTGCCGGCTTTTGTCCTCGCCCCTTACTTAATCCTCCCTGCGTTTCTTTTCAGAAGGCCTCTCGAACTTTCTTCCAGGGACCCCCCCGTCACCGATAGTTCCGTTTGGTCGAAGATCCTTGTGGGCTCCGAGCTACATTGCGGCACGGGGCTGTAACCTTTTCCTATTAAGCCACAGTTCCTAGTTAAGGTCCCTCAGCTCTTCTTCCCCTTCTCGCCCAGGTTCTCTTCTGTCCGACAGGCCTTTTCCTGTTCTGAATTCCGTCTCCCCATCTAAGGAAAGGTGCCCATAGCGGAGGTTCGCGGTGGTGAAAGCGGGAACGTTAGTCTGTCAATGCTCTAGCTTCCCTTAGAGTTTACCCCGATTAGTCGGCCCCAGGCTCTTTTTGCTGGGCATTGAGAGAAGTAATGCAGGTCCAGAGTCAGGCCGTTCCCCCCCCTTCCCAGTTTTTCCTCAGACTTTCCCCTTCCCGAACAGCTTTCCTCTTCTTCTTCCGTTCAGAGGGCGGCGCCGCTTTTTTTGCGTTTATATGAATCAGAAAATACGCCTGCCTTTTAGCACCTTCCTCCGTGAGCAGGCTGGATTTTTCTCTCCGACCGTGCCCTGGATCTTCTCTCCCAATGCTTTAAATAGCCTCTCCTTGAGAAGACCCCCCCCCCCCCTATGTTGATGCGGCGCCTCCCGGACAAACCGAGTCAGCCGTGTTCTATTAACTGGTGTGGTCCTTTTCCCTTCCCGAAGTTCTCCTTTTTTTTTTGCCCCCCTTAATCTTTTTACTTGGTACCCCCCCTCCGTTCAGCTTTTCGCAGCGATCGTGATACAAATTCTTCTATGCGCTTTCTCTTTTCATCTCTTTTTTTATCGTCTCCTTCACAGATTTTTTCCACGCCCGGCGCCGCCTAGCACTGAGTTCAACATGTCGGATCAGTCATCTCCCCTTGTTAGCTCCTGCCCACCCCCTTTTCCACTTTCTCCGCCCCTTCTTTCTTCCTCCCCTACCGAGTAGACCCATTCGGCAGATAGCTTGTTCTTTATGCCGATTTTTCTCAGCCTGCGATTTTTTCCACTTTCCCCTAAGTTTTTTCTAGAGATCTCCTCCTATGCGCAGGCGCATCTCCGGCCTGGCGCGCTCGTTTCCGAAAACTTTTTTGTTATCCTGTTCGGCTTCCATCAGATTTTGTAATTGACTCAGATTTCCCAGGTTTATCATCGCTATCCCCTGACCCCTCCTCTTTCTCTTCCTGACTCTCTCTTTCTATTTTCTGGCCTCTCTTAGCTCTTGACGTGAGAGAACTCTCTCGATTTTCCCCCCTCCCCGTTGAGCCTCTTTTTTTTTCCTGTGGCTCAGCTGCCTTTTTGTCAGGCAGTCAATTTTTCCCGGACCGAAAAACTCGTTTCAATTTTCTTTAAGGCCCCCCTTGATTCTTTTGCAACCCTTCCTCTCTGATGACCGGGTCTTCGGACGCGGGTGGCCGGCGCGTCGCATCACACAGAGCGTTAATAGGTGTCCACCCTCTTTCTTCTTTCTTTTTCTTTTTCGTACTTCCCTCCCCTTCATTTTTTTTTTTGGCTGAGTTTCTTCAGTCCAATCGCCCCTTCGGAGGTCTGAATGGATAAGGATGATTTCGCGCTCCTACACCCGTTTTTAATCAGTTCCCTTTCCCTTATAACCCTCTGTACGAGCTTTACCTAATGACGCAGGCTGTCGCTTCAACACTGCCTGATATGCCTTCCTCCCTTGCTGTCCCCGGATGCTTTTTCCTCCTTTCCAACTTTTTTTTTCTAGGGTTCCGGTAAAAATCCACCCCCCCTGAACAACATGCGCCTGGCCATGTCCTAAAAGGGTTTCCCCCACCTTAGCTCCCGACGTTCATCCAAGACTAGATTACTTATCGCGGTTTGATCCATGCCGATTCGAACCACTATCTATTTTCTGGTCTGACCAGCAAACCCTTCTGACTTTTTCTTCCTACCTTTTTTTCCCTAGTTTCTCTCTGGATCTTTCCCCCCTATGAGATTGCTGATATGGGCGTGCCCAATTTAAAGCACGGCCCTCCATGTGTCATTGACCACCCTCTCCCGGACCGTTTTTTTCCGATAGTTTTTTCTTGCAATTTTCCGTTCCGCTTTCGGTCTTGAGATGAAGGGCGCACATGACAACCTCCACTGAACCCTCTCCTCCCCCTGCCCATTCCCTCCTTCCCCCGCCCTTCTTGTGACAACCTTCAGCAAGCCTTTCATTTCGCCAGTAAGGTCGTGATGACGTCACCAGGTTAAGGCCGGTGATTTCTTATCTCCTCCCCCCGCCAACTCCCTTCTACAGAAGGACAATCCCCCCTTCATCACAAGGAACCGATGGCCGGCATCGAACGCCGATGGGACAACCAGCTGCTACGTTTATCGACGACTTTTTCCCAGACTCCACAAATATCCTCCCCTGGAAGAACCCTTGACGATTACCCCTAAAGAAAGACCAGTCCCCGGATAGATAGGTCCCCCCCTTGGTGCTTATTGCTCATTTCTAGTCCTCCTTCTTATTTGAGTCCCTTTTGTTAATGACCCCCTTTCGTTGACTCTTTCTTCCAAGGTCGGCCGTGTGGGGTGGGTTAAAACCCCTCCATTTTGGTCGCACTTTTCTTTGCTCATCTGACCCTCGTCTTTTCAGATTTGGCGCGGATTTCCTTTTTTCTTCTACTTTCGTGGCTTCTCTTTTCCCCCCTTTCCCGGACCCTCCCTTTTCATCTCCTCCTTGAGAGAGATCAGAGTGACGGGGATTCAGTCGCCCTGCCAATTTCCTTTAGAGCCGTCCTTCCCTCTCCCTTCTTGTCCTCGATCCTGGTTTTTTTCTTTTTTTCAACAAGGTTTTCTTTACAAAAACCTTTCCTACCGGGGATGGATTTTTTTGTCGGCAAAGATTCCTTCAGTGGATCGTACATTCCCTTTGCAATCTTCTCTCTCCTCTATCTCCTTGACGGAATATTGGTGTCCTTTCCCTCGACGGTGCTTCCTTTGAATAGGAGAAGAAATTTGGTGGCGCTTTATTGGTGTTTTTTTTGACCTGTTTTGATTTTGTTGTAATCGGCGCCTTCTCCTTCCTCTGAAGTTGGTTTTTTCTGCCGTCAGTACATTCTGAGGACTGTCGCCGTATTATGATGGCCTTTTGCGATGACAACACCAGCCCTTTTGCCGCTTCCTTTGCAGTCCCCCGCTCGACATCCCTTGCTGCGCTTCTTGGCACCATGTTTGCCCGGGGTATGCGTCGAGGATTGTTGGCGTTTCAGACTCGAGGGTTGTTTTTCCGATTTTCTTTTTCCTCCCCCTTTTATAGTCATCCGCCCTTGCAGCCTTGAATCGTCCCTCTCGGAAGGCTTCTTCCCCGATCTTGTCCTTGTTCTGATCATGGTGGCGTCCGATCTGAGGCCTTCTGTCCCTCTACTCCTCAGGTAATCCCCTTTCTTTTTTTATAATTTTCGACCAGGGATCTCTTCTTCCTTCGTAATCACCGTTGGCGGCCGAAAGGAACCTCCATAGTTTTTTGACTGCCTTTTTCTAACCCTCTATCTTTTTTTCAAACCCTTCTTCCTTCTCTCGGGATTTATGAGAATTCTACTTCGACTGGTTTTCGGACTTGGCCATAGATGGAGCAAGTTTGTTTCACTTTATTCAAGAGCAGCCTTTTTCCCCACAGGATTTGTCCTTGTTTTGTCTTTGGTTTTGGTTTCTTTTTTTCGAGGGGACATTTGTTCAGTTGAGACATCAGCAGTGTTGTCCAATTCTTCCGCGCGACCTTTCCCTGTAATCTTTTCCTTGTCCTCTCTTCCCAGATTTCTCTTGCGGGTCTTTGGCACATTTTTGAGTTCCCCGTTACTCATCAGAGGATGCCCGGCGGCGACATGATGACGCTTATGTCATTTTTTTCTTTTTCCCCCCTAGTCACGCATTCCCGTTTTTTCTGATAGGTTCCTTGTGGATTTTCGGTCAAAACCCCTCTTCCTCCTACCTTTGACGTTCACATCTTTTCTTCTTGCCAAGTTTCTGCACGGATTTTTTTTTTTTAGGTTTTTCCCTGATCCCAAAGCCTAGAAAACTCCTTGGATTCGCAATTGCCCGAGCCGTCTTGAGAAACAATTTGCCAGGGTCCTTAGCCCCTTGCGGACTTCTGGGACGGCCCTAATTCCCCCCTATCTGGATCCTGCCGCCTCTTTCGATTTCATCCATTTAGTATAGGCGGAAATCTGGGTCATTTAGCAGCTCTCACGCTCCTTTTTCTCCGTCGTTTGGACCCTTCTTCTCCGAAGACCTTTCCCCGACCACAAATGGCGATCCCCAGAGAGTATTTGTACGAGCCGTTTGAGAAGGATCCTAGATCCCCGTCTCTTTCTCTCTCATCCGTTTTCTCTCTCGCTGTCGATTCTGCTCCTTCAGAACTGGCGATAAGAGGCGATTTGAGAACAATGGTGTTCTCTCAGGTCTTCTTCGTCAATCCCCCCCCCTCTTTTTTCCTTGCATTACGAGTCTTTTTTTTTTGCTAACGCCCTCCCTATATTGACTTCACAAGGACATGTTTCCCATGTAGATTCCCAGGGCGACTTTTTTACATTAGCCGGGTTTTTAGATCTTCGTTCCTTGAGCGAGTGCTCCAGTAGTTTTCCCTCTGCTTGACCCACCCTCGGCGTCTTTTTCTGTACATCTTTCCTTGTTCTTCCTTCCTCGGCTTTTTTACACCTTTTTTTGCAACGGGCTTTCTTTTCCTTGGGCAACGAAGACCGATGGTGAATTGCCCCGTTTTTTTCCCCATTGACTCTAGGCCTCTCCCCCTTTGCTTGATTTCCTATGGCCTTTCTGAAGACCACTTTTCATCCTTTCTCTACGATCGCGGTGAGTATGGGAGAAGGTTCCACTTGATTGGTTTGATGAAGTACCCTTCCCTTCCCCCTCCCCCCCCAACGCTTCTGGACTTTTTTCATGTCCCCACAACTCCCCGATTACAAATCTAATATGTCACTTGTCTTAGGGAAGAATTAGACTTGCTGACCATGCGGTCTTGTCTGCCATTTCCCGTTCTTTCGTGCTCTCTAACAGAAACCACAACCTTATAATGGCGGCTTCTTCCTTTTCTGGCTGCGAGGGAAAATCCCAACAGTCCCACGACCTCGATGCCAAGTTCCTCCTGAACCATGTACCATTTTGACGGTTCACCTCCCCCAGACTTTCCCAAAGGCGCTCAGAACCCCACCGGTATCCTTTCTTCATAAAAACGGTCCGTTACGACGTAATCTTCTTTTATACCTAGCTGATGCGATGAGTTCCTTTTACTGACTCATTAGATGGGTTTCCATTCCATCACAGGCTCCATTTTCCTCCGGCCCACCTCTTCGAACACACGACAAGTCTTTTAGATTGCCTCACTATTCCTTCCTTCCAGTCTCAACTTCCCTTTCTTAGGCTTTCGCTCTTTCAATGACCCCTACCCCCCTCAGCTTTTTTTTTGCACAACTCTCCTCCGGCGAACCACCCAGTGCACCTGTGCAACCGCCAGCATTTGATTTCCATTCAAATTTGTTGAGACGATGTTCCTTTCAACTCGGAATACTCCTGTGCTGGTGTTTCTTTTGCTGACCCAGCTCTAACTCTCGTTCAAAAATCCCCGGCACCACGTCTATGCCGGCATAACACCGCCGGGACCAATCGTCCGTCAAGCTTTCCCTTCTCGAACTGCCCCCCCAAACTTCTTTCCCTGGCTTTCTTCCCCCCCTTAAATCCCATTCCTGGAGACGATTTTCCTTAGGACCCCAGAAGATTTCCTCCGAGTTTTGGCGATTGCGAAGGCGATTCTTTTTAAGACCCCTCCTTCCCCCTGAGTTGCCAGATCCCAAGGTACTTCCCCTGATTTGGTTTTTTCCCATGAAAAACCCCTCCCCTTTTTTTTTTTCTTTACCCCTTTCGGGCTAGGAAAATCCTTTTTTTTTCCCCGGTCAACTATCTAGAGTTTCAAGCTTTTTTCACAGGATTACCCCTGTTCTTTTTTTAAACTAATCCTTTTTTTTTGTGATTTCGTGCCGGGAATTTTTTTCCGAAGTCGTCCCCTAAATTCTCTAGTACTTGTTCAGCTATTTTGACCTAGCCGGCCAGCTCTTTTTCCTTTCTAGGTCCTCCCTTTTGCCCAAGCGCGTAAACACCCCCCCCCCGCAGTTGTCCCCCTTGGATGAGAATCTTCCAGGTTTGTAATTCCTTCTAGTAAAGCGGCCTCAGAGCTCTTAGCCCCTTTGTGGCGGTCCTTTTTTTTTTTCTTAATATTTCGCTCTTGGATATGGTCTGGATTGACTCCGCTCGCGGTTCGGCAGCGTCCTTCCTTGGTTTTTTGATCCCCGAGCGCCTTCTTTTTTCAGAGGCTCTCTCTTCCTCGATTGGCCGTTTATGCCGGAAACTCGTTATTGCCTTGCGGGCTCTTTCCTCGCGACCAGAAACCCCCAGAACGTCTGAATACGCCTTGATGGATCTCAAAATTTCTCTTCGCCGTGTTGGGAAACCTTTTTTTGCTGTGCGTTATTCTGACTGGTCTCGATTTAAGATTTTTTGTCGCCATTCCTCCTCCCTCCTAAAGCTTTCCCGCCGCCTTTGCCTCGGTGGACTTTCCCTGATCGATCGCATGTCTTCCCAGCCTTCTTATTGTCAGTTCACTTTGGGGTCTTTATCGGACTGTGCAATCTCACCCTTCTTCCAGTGTAAATTCCGAAATGTCAAGCTTCTCTCTTCTGTACGACTTCGTTGACTCCCCTTACGTTTTTTTTCAGGATTCATTTTTCGTAGCCTCCTGGCCACGTAGTTTCCTGGTGAAAGTTCCCCTCTCTTCCCCTAATTCTTGCACTACGACCTGGTTCTGTGACTTGCCCATCGAGGGCGCGTTTCTGCGATTTGCCCTCGCACCTTCTTTCCCCATTTTGTGGGCTTAAGCTAATGTTTCCCTCCCCTTTTCACTGCGGCCCATCAGCAGTGTTGGAGAGACGTCCCCTCCTTACCTCCCGGGTTCGCCCCGTGCCTCTGGCATTTCGTGGTCATTGACGCTCATCCCTCCATTTGCCGTTTAATTAACCTCTGACTCATCTCAGCTCTTCTCAGTCCCGGCGACTTCCTCCCTTTCTTCATGAAAGACCCTTTTCCCCCGTCATCAGCATGACCTCTTTTCTTCGCCGATAGGTCCTCCTGGGCCCTATTTATTCTAGCGTCCCCAGGTGCCCAGGGCTGGAGTTCCCTTGCTGCCCTCTTGAGGCGGCGGTGTTGCTGTCTCGAAAGGAACCCAGCCGCGCGTTTTTCCCTTCGACCCTTTGACCGCTCCTTTCCAGCATTCTCCTTCGAACTCCCTCTCCTTTCTGACCTGATTCGGACAGGAGCTTCCTTTAATCCCTATGCGAACGCCCATGGACTGCGCAACTTTCCACTTGTCTTCCTCCTTTTTTTGTCTCCCCTAGCGGTTTTTCTCCCTGAGTTCATTCCTGCCAATCGAGGAAGTCCTTTTTTTCTCCCGTCGTCCCAAATTTTTACTGAGATAGATCGCAGATGATAGGTCCTAAGGAGCATATCTTCGAATCCTTTTTTGTTGGTGGCTCTGATCCGGCGTCTCTTTCCACGAGGTCCCCTATGCCTCAGATAGAAGCCCCCTTTTGTTCTCGGGTAGTTTTCGTCCCTCTCTTTCCTTATTGCGTCCCAACTCTCCTTGACCCTCACGAAGCAGATCTTTCCATAATCTTCGGGCGGAGACCATGCGTCAGTGAATAGGGATTGCAGTTTCCTCGGTCCTGGTCCGCCTCTCCCTCCGTTTTGTGGTTCTAGAGCTTGTCCCTTCAAGTCAAGGTTCTTGAAAAAGCTTTTGTTTAGGGGCAACACACTCCCTTACCGGCCCTTCCAAGCCTCAGAGGTTTTTCCTGGTTTTGAAGCGTTTTTCGCTCTCCGCAATCCACATAGGTCCCCCTTCTTACTATAGGCTTTCTTCATTCCCCACGCTGCTTGACTTCCCCTCCCCAAGTCAATTTTTCATTCGCCCTTCTGAGTATCTTCCCCTCAGGCGGACTGTGTGTGAAAGGGTTTTGGGGGGGGTGCCCTCCGATAAGAACGCACCCCCCGCCTTCTCCGGTGCTCTACAACGGCTCTGGAGCTCCGATGTCGCCCGCGCAACCTGCTGTATGTTTCCCTGAGATTGACTTCTTTTCCCCGGCATTAATCTTCAGTCAACCACTGTTTTTTCTCCTGGGACAATCCCCCCTGCAAACTGCGCACCTTTTGGCCAAGGTCCTCGACCAGTTTTTATGTCCCTTCTCACTCGATGGTACCCCCCTCTTTTTTCCCCCCCAAACGCCTCCTGCGTCCTGGCAACCTGGCATATCCGGTGATACCTTGTCCCTCGCAAATATATCCCTTTCTTTCCCTTTTCCCCAAACGGTACCTTTTTTTTTTGAAGCGCTCGTTGTTATTTCGGCCTGACAGAGTCTCCTTTGAAGTCTTCGTGCCAAGGTTACCCGAAACCCTTCACTCCGGGTCAGATTGAACACCCTGATTTTTCTTCCCCTCCGGCCAGATAGGTTGCTGACTTATTCGACCATGAAATTTCGGATGAGATGCCTTTTTTGACCCCTTCAATATCAACTAGCAAACTTCTCCCGCGAAAACCGGCCCGAAGGCTCCCCCCCAACTTTTTTTTATGTCTCCCTATTTTGTTTGATGCCGCCCCCAGTCTTTTCTTTTACCCGATGTACAAGGAAACTCGTCCCAGGTCGTGTGTGGCGCGCTCCCGGCACCTAAGGGAGACATTCCCTCTGTGTGACCGGCACTGCAACCGGCCAAACTTTCTTTCCCCGGCATGTACAATCTGACGCCTCGCAAGGTATCCTGATCTCGGCCCCCAACAACCTCGAATCCTAGTGTTCCTTCCCCCTCAAGCATCCTTCTTCCCGAAGATGACGAATCTACCCCCCCAAAGGATTGCCGATGTTCTTTTTCCTCTTCCCCCCCCTCGATCTCGCGTTTGAATATGCCGCTGTCCCCCTCTTGAAACCGTTGCATTTCTTCCAAGTTCGGCAAAGTTCTTCTCTGGGTACCAAAGACCCCCCCCCGGAACTGGTGGTTCGAATTACACTGGTGGGGACTTCCCCACGAAAGCTCTTGTTTTACAAGGCTACCAGGCTTACGTACGCTTTTATTTAGTTAGTCTCCCTTCTTCCAATGAAACTCCTTCTATCTTTTATCTTTCCTTCCGTTTTTTTGTTGCTCTCCAGAAGTCGTCCTCCCGAACCCCTTTCCTAAGTATTTACCACTTCTTGTCCCTAAGTAAGGTCCGCGCCATTTGGTTGCAGAACCAGAGGGTGGCGCCACCCCCACCCTCCCTGACATTGGATTATTTTTTTCTGCTTTTGTTGTTCGTACATCAGACGCTTCTCTTCTCCCTCTTCTCAAGGCCATCCCCCTTCAGGAAACTGGGGTTTTTCCCTTTTCATTCTCCTTATTTTTTTTCTATTTCTTTAATTTCGACCAATCCTGATTGTTCCCCCCCCCGGAGATCCAGATAGTATCTTTTTATCTGCGAAGATGCTCCTTCGGCGTTTCGTTTCTGTAAAATTTTTCTTTGTAAGTATATGAGGATGACATGGTCGAGGACAGAACCCATCCCCACGGCTTGCCGAGTCCTCGGCACTACTTTTTCAATCAGACCTTTTTGCTGAGCATTTTTTTTTTTGTCAAAGTTTTCCGTGTCTTGTCTTTCTCCTGAAGCTTTGACTCTTTTAGTTTTCCCATCGCCCTTTTCCCCTTCTTAACGCCGCCTCCTCCTTATTTTCATCGGCTCCAGATGAATGGGGGAGGTCCCCCAATCATTGGACCTGTTTTCTTTCAGGGTTACCAACTTACTCTGCATTTTTTCTTCATCAGTTCCTCGTTCATGTAATCTCCCGAATGTCCTCCATAGAGAAGACTCGCCTGAACCTGGCCAGCCTATCCATTTATAGATTGTTGATGCTTCTCTGTTAAAATAGTGCACGGTGTCCCGGCTTTTTTGGTGTCCTTCGAACTTTTCTTCGGAATTTCCCTTTTAGACGCCCTTTTCGCGGGACCTTCATCGATGGGATCGTGGGGTGGACGATTTCTTCCATTTCTCCCCCCACTTTTTTGTGGTCTCCTGTTCATTCCTTTTTACAGGAAATGTTCAGGTGAGAAATCAGCAGTGTGAGCTGACCTGATCCAGTCGCTTGTCCTTTTTTTTTTTTTTTCCTACCCCTTTTCTTTTTTTAGACCTTCATCCTTTTGTGGCATTTCCTACTCATTCTTCAGGACCAGTCTTCTACCTTCCAGTGTTATTCATTTTCAAAGAGACACAAGTTCCATCTCCAATCTTACCTTTTGCTGCGGATTTTTTTTTTCCACCCGATTAAGAATCGTTTCTAATTAAATATGGATGGAGATTTCCCTCCTGAGAAGGTTACCTTTTTTTTTTTTTTGAAAGTACTTCCCCTCTGTTCCTTGAAGGTAGAAATCTTTTTTTCCTCGTTGAGGCCAATTTCTTGGCCATATGAGAACGCGCTTTACCTCTACTTTTACCTTTTTTCTTTTTCCACTTAACCTCCCTCCCTTGGTTCCCCCCCGTATCTTCGGGCTGAAAGTCAGGTAGTGGCTTAGCGATGCAGCCCTTGTAGAAATCGCTTCCCGGCCTCCTAACTACATTTTTGAGCAGATGTTGCAGACTTGCGCCTGAAGTAGACCCCTCTTCCTTTTTCTTTATCTCTGAGTTTCTTTTTTTCTCTACCACGGGAGCTCCTCGATCGCCAAAAATGGTGGTTCTCTGTAGTAGGAGTTTTCTGCCCTCACCGATCGGTTTACCGCCACCTCCCTTCTACTATAGACTGCATCCTCATGTTAAATCAGTGGCGGTTTCGGACCACTTAGCGTTTGCCGAATGCTTTTTACGCAGAGGCGCCCATTTTAAAGGGGTGTTTGGGGGGGGAACCAGAGAACCTTTGCCTCCTGCCGTGTCGACAACGGGCGGATTTTCGGAGTCAGGGGCAAACAAGCCCTCCGAAAAGTTTAAGTCGGGCCCAGGCAGCCAGATTTCATGAGCCTGGACGAGGGTGGCCGCTCCTAAAACCTCGGTTTTTAGTTAACCTTCTTCATTCCTTTGAAGGTTCCTGTTCATTTGGCCGGGCCCGCCGTCTGGACTGGCCTCCGCGGCTGAGTATGCGCGTTTCTAAGTAAGGAGGCGGGGTTTCCGGGAGGACTCCCTGCAAACCCCCGCCCGCACTAGTTTCGGCAACTTCACCAGATTTTTTTCTCTTCATAGTTGAGGGAAATTACTTCGAGTTGTCTCTCAACATGCGTTTTTTTGATGTCTGAATGAGTGACCTCTGTCCCCCTTGCATCAATGGCCCACCTGAATCTTTGCCCGAAGGCTGCGCAGCGGGCAAATCGTCACCCTAAACTGCGCCTCGTAAGGAAGGCCCAGCTCGCACACCGAAACCCCACCCCAGGG
>Ga0179593_1691618_pt1 | contig 17081 bp, 18 predicted proteins | sample CZODoug2_1_08_16_FD_185931 | JGI IMG/M metagenome (GOLD analysis project Ga0179593, IMG submission 185931) | Vadose zone soil fungal communities from Angelo Coast Range Reserve, California, USA - CZODoug2_1_08_16fungal (PacBio error correction) | ecosystem: Environmental > Terrestrial > Soil >... | reverse complement strand
TCTGGGTTTCGGACGGTTGTCCCCTGCTTGTTTTGCACTGTTTTTTGTGCTTTGTGACCGGAAGGGACTCGGGGCCTCAGGGCTTCGAAAGACAGCTTGCCTGTGTGGATTTTTTCGGACCTTTTTGAAGACGACCTGCGGAGCGGGAGAAGCCAGGATGCACGAGGGGCCCCGGCGTGTTTTTTTTTGTTGTTTTTCAGCTCCACGACAACATTGCCTTGAATGGAAAACCGGAGAAGGAGCCATCTTCATGACCCCCGTTCCCGGGTCCCTTTCTCGAATTTTCTCCCGCATGTGGGAGAGTTCTGAACCTTGCGGCGTTCGGGGGGGGGACCCCCGTTTATTTCGGGTTTCTCTCGCCCGGGGTAATGTTCGCCCCTCTTTTTTTATTCTTTCCTTCACCGAGTTTCGGAAGTTGCGTCGTAAAGGTCCCCCCCCCTTGTCTATCCCTTCTTTTAGTACCCCGTACGCATTATTCTTTTTAATTTTCACGTTGGGACATTTAGTTGCCGCCCCCCAAGGGTGGGTTTCTACCCGCTTTCCTACTCGGTCACCTTCTACACCCGCCTCGCCAGTTAAAAGGCATGGGGCCCCCTCCTTTCTCCGCTCTTTTTGACATTTCCATTTCCTTGCCTCGAGCTCGACATTGAGGCTTACCGCCCCTAACCCCCCTTTGAGCCCCTGTCTTCCCTTTCCCTGTGTTGGTATGGTAAACTCGCACCATCCCCCCCTTTCGGGTCCAAAACCCCTGAGATTTTCGTATATTCTCCCTCCTTCCTTTTACACACCTCCGAATTCCCAGTATGTCCACCGTTTATACCCCTGTTTCTAAGACCCCTCCCTAGGTTTCGCCGCCGTTCCCAGGGGTTTTCTCTTTATCGCTCCCCTTTCACGATCCGATTTCCAGTTTCCTTCCTGCTTTGGGCCGCTTCTTAGTTCCCGTCCGCCCCCTCAGTACCCCCCGCATCCAGGCGTTGAAGCCCCCAGAGGAGTGCCCCATCGGATCACGAACTTTTCCCCCTCCCTGTTGCACTTCCCCCCCCCGTTTGTATTTAACACCCCCCCCCCTGACTCCTCCCCCCGTGAAGGCGCCTTTACCCCCCCCCCCACGACGACGGGCTTTGACCCCCAGAGAGCTCCTTAGCCAGGAGTGCCCTTGATACCCCGACCCATCTTCCTGAAAAGGCCCTGGATCTCGGAACTCGACGCTCCGCTTTTTCCCGTTTTCTACCCGATTTTTGAAACTTGTCTTTCCCGAAGCCGCCCTAGTTCAGTCCCTTTTATTCACTTTTTCCCTAACAATCGGAAACCTTTTTTGCCCCTACCCGCCGCGTTCCCCTCGCCCTCCAAAACCAGTGAACACCCCCCCCCACAGACGCGTACAAATGTTTGCCAAACTTTTTGGAAGGAAGTTGTTGATTCCCCCTCCCGAGCCTCTCTTCTCTCCCAGTTTAGAAGAATACTGACGGCCGTTTTTTTTTCCGCGCCTCCCGAGCGGTTCATTGCTTTACCCTCCCCCTGCCTCCTTTCCCCTGCGGCCGTTTATTGATTGGTCGTCTGAGTATATGTCTGAAGACTGTCTACGGCCACCCTAATTTCCCCGTCCTGTTTTTTTCCCCTCCCGAAACTCTTCCTTTCCGTAGGTTGAGCTTGAGACCGAGGTGCCTTTCCCGGCCCGTAGCAGGAAATCGCTTTAAAGTAGTGCATTTTGTTTTTCTTCTGAACCCCTTTTTTTTCTTTTTTTGAGAGAGCTTCTTTCATGGCCCTAACTCCCCTCGACGGGAGGGTAAAAGAGATTTCCTCAGGACTGGGAGTCCTCGGTCTAATCCTACAGGAGATACTGTCCCCTCTTCGTTTTTCGCCTTATGTGACTCCGCCCACCCCTTTTTTCATATGGTACTTTTCCGCCTTGCGGATTTAGTTCCTCGTAAGACATATACCCGATCCGACCCAGAAACTGGACTTATTTCCTTTAGAGTTCGGCCGGTCGACTTTCCCCATGGAACTTTTTCCCCTATCGACGCGAGGGCCACCACTTCCCTGTTTCTATCCTCGCCCCCCTGTCTATGCTATCGTAGATGGGTTTGATAACAACCTTCCCTGCCGTTCAGCCGGGTGCCTCTTTTTCCCCCTTTCACTCCCCCTTTTAAATTTCGCCTGGGTTTAATAACCCCCCCCCCTGCCACCTGTTTCCCTTTTTCCTTCCCTTACACCACCAAAAAAGATAGCTCCCACGTTTTTATTTTCCAAGGTGACACCTTCCTTTCGAAAGGTCTTTTCCTCAGCTTTTCCTCGACCACCGCCCCGCCCCCACGACCCCGAAGCACCCTCACAGTCATGAGTGGAATGAACGATTGTAGGGCCAGTGTTCCCTGTGAGTAGTACATATAGTCTTTTCATCCCTTACGACCCCGCGCGGGTCTTTCGAGAGGACCATTTCCTGCCCTATACTGACCCTCCTCCTAAGGTATTTCCTTCCTCCTAGAATGATAGACTTTTTTCTTTTACCCGCCGCTAGCCCTTTTCTCTAGGCGGCCAAGATGGTTACCTTAGCCATCCCTCCAAACCAGTGTCCCCACACAAACTCGCTCGGCTGATCGTTCATCGGGCGGGATCGACTTAAGAGCACCCTTTGGAGCGACCTTTCCTTGTATTCTCCCGGTCCTGGAGCGTTGTTTTCTTTTTTGGGGCTCGAGCGGAGACTTCTAACTCGCACTCGTCAGTGGTGTTTCAGCCCCCCGACCCCCACAATACATCCGACTCAGGAAGGGAGTCGGGGCTTCTCAACCTTCCCTTTTTCGATCTCAGTCAAATTCTGGTCACCGACCCCCTGCCTTCCCCTCTGTCCTTCCCACCAGGCATAGAATGGACTCCCTTGGCGCCCGTGAACCGAATTGTGGGTTTTCCCGTACTCTTCTCCCCCAGACCCTCCATTTTCGACTGCAGTCATGATAGCCGACTTCGTTCCTTAATTTTCCCTTTGATCCTACATGTCGGGTTTTGGGCTTTTCCGAATTTTTTGGCCTTCCCCTAAACCCTCTGTATCATCATGACCCAGATTCCTAATGAGAACTTCCCCTAGACCGGCCCAGATATTGCCGAAAGTGCCCTCCTTCCATTCATCTCCTATACCCTTCCCCGTTTTTTAAGATTTTTTCCCCGAGACTTCTTCAGTTCCTACCTTTTGGTCATGATGCCTCGGTAACCCGGCGGCACAAGTCCCCCCAACCACCAGAGCCCTCTCGATGAGTTCCTCGAACAGGTCGGTCTCTCCCCCCACCGACAACCCCCTTATCTCACCGACCCCCAAGGCCACAGACTACGCCCCCGCCCCAGCCGCCTTCACCCCCCCCCACCTGCCACACACACACCTCCACCCCAGACCCACGGCCAGTAAAAGTGCCAAAAGATTACACCTCCCCCCCCAGCCCACCTCCCCCCCCCCACCACCCCCCCTCGACTTCCCAAACCTCCCCCAAACCCGAATCGTTTCCCAAGTTGTTTCAACCCCGCGTGCTATGATGGAGAGATTCACCCTTTCCCGCGATTTTCCTGACAACAGGTTTTTGCCCTTTTGCTTTCTCCCCCCCCCCGCGCGGCCCCCCCACACTCCACCCCCACCTCCCCCAATTCCCTCCGGCCTTCAGCAAGTGTTACAGGAACTGCAGACTGAAGGCATAGCTCCAGGGTTCTTCCCCAGCCCCTTGCCAGTCCCCTAAGAATTTTCCCCCCCTTTTTGAGGAGTTTTCCCTAGCAAAGAATTTCTTTTTGACCCCTCATTCATTTTAACCCTTCCAATCTGGAAACCCATGTTTCTACCAGTGCCGTTTTCTCCCTTTATCTATTGATCCTCCCCTCCAGTATGGTTTCCTATCAGCCGATAGAGTGTGTTCATTCTTTACGCCCTGCTTCTCTTGAGCCCTCCCTGATTCCTTATTTCTCCTTGTATTCCCGAGAGGAACAAGCCTCGCCTTTTTCTTCAACCTTGACCCCCCCTTACTCCGGGCCTGGTCTCTACGGCCGGCCTGGGCCAGCCTTTGTGTTCTCGGAATTAGCACTCACGGCGGTCCAGAGGCGACGATTATTTTGAAGCCTCTTTGAAGGTTTGTTGTTGTTTTGTCGCCGACCATCCTAACGGTTCAAATAAGTTCAGATCTGTGGCCCCGTACGGGTGTTTTTCGATACCCCTCTTCTCACCCCCACTGTCTTTGTTTGCGCTATGTCCCCCAGCGTTTTTTCTTCTTGACCCTTTGGGGAATGGTTTTTTCCGCTAACGCTTTTCCCGTGGATTGTTTCTTTTAGTCCCGCTTTCATTGTCCCTGTGGGAGGCAACAATATACTAGTTCTTGCTTTTTCGGTTTCCGGGTATCCCACCGCGCCCCCCCACGTCTCCTCTCCTTGTGCCTTCCTTAGTTGGGCGCCTGGACTTTCCCCTTTGTGTTCCCGCTCGTTTTAGGCGTCGCTATTGCCGACCCGGGGTGCTTTTTTGTGCGTTTCGTTTTCTTTCGCCGCGAACTTCCTTTGGCTCCGCTGGTAGCGCCTAATTCTTTCAGCACTTGTGAGAAGATTAAAGCTTTTTTCTCGGAGAGGTCTGGCCTCGCTTAGAATAGACTGTCCTTTTTTTACTTTCTTCGGTCTGGTTTCTTACACAGGCTTTGGCCTTTGCATTCGTCACCTCAAGTCGCCCGTCTTTGTCCCCGCTTCGCTTTAGGTTGTTTTTACGCCTAAGTTACCGGCTCAATGCCTTCAACCCGTGAACCTTTTATCCTTCCCCTACGAGGCTTTCGTTAGACGTTTTTTTTTTTTTTTCTCAACAATTTCTTTGTTCTTCCAGACTTTTGTAGCCATTTTTAGTAACCTTCCGAGTGACACAAGGCCCCCCGCTCGGGAAAGTTTTTTGGACGTACTCTTCCACGGAGGATGCCGCCTGCCCGTCGGCTTGATGTTGGTGCGTGGTGTTCTCTTGTATCGCTTTCCTCCAAGTCCTGAAACCCTTCCTACTGGCGATCTTCAAGCAATTCTTCTTATGACCCCATACAAGATTATGATGCAGGTCCCCTTTACAAAAACGCAGGTCTTTTCCTTTACCGATGGATTTCTTGGTTGCGACCTTCTAATTATATCAACTCCCTTTTTTTCCCTAGCCCCAGCAATCCCTTAGCGAGGCAAACTGACTTTTAAGAGAGTCCCGGCCCCCCTTTTCTGATTCTGCTCTTCTGAACGTCTTTGTGCTTTCGATCCCCTCCCCTTTTTTCGTAGCGCTTACTTTAATGTAAGCTTCTTCAACGAAGCCCCCAGACGAGACCGACTTACGATTCTTCCTTTTTTTAGCTCTCTTCGACAACTTCGTCTCGTAGCGCTGTCCCCCCCTCGGGACACAAAGCTTGTTCCCCCTTTTTACCGTTCCCTGGCATCCCCTCCTCGTTGGTCCCAATTTTTTTTACCATCGGACGGTTTCCTTGGATAGATTCGTTTTCTTTTCTCCTGCCCCCAAGTTGACCTTCCCCTAAGACCGTTGCCGGTTGGACGTAAGTACCTCCACGCTTGGTTGTTGTCCTTTTTGCTGATGGATAGGTTCTTCCACCTGCGGAAGAAATGAAGAGTCGCCTGAGGTTGGCACAGGCAGTCTATTTCTCCCCCTTCATACCTCCTTTTGATTTTGTATCTCTTCCTCTTGATACACTTCTCTCTTACGCGCATCCTCCTGGAAAGGTGACTCGCCCTGAAAAACCAACTCCAGTAACGCTTTTTTCTCGTGCTTTCTTATATTCCTTGCACCCCCTTGGTGGACTTTTTTCCCCGTCACCTTACCACGACGACCGCGGTGAGGTGTACCCCCGACGCACCATCCTTGTTCAGATAGAAACTCTGTTCCCACTTCCATGCTCCCCTCCGGCCGTCTGGTCCCCTCAGTCTGATCAGAGCTCCCATGGGCCTTTTTCTGATTAAAGGTCGAGGGTCAGAGCCACCTTCGTTTCCCCCATAAGAGCGGACGGTCCTGAAGCGTCACTTTCCCGACGTCTCAAGCCATTCCCCATTGTTTTTTTCCCAACCGAATACTTCTTTTCCCGCGGCACGGATAGATGACGGTATCTCCTGCGAACTTTAGAATTAATTCCTTTTGTCCTCTTGTTCCTCTTTCTATCGAGTTTTTTCCGACGACGTCCTTGTTCCGACCCGCGACAAACCTCTTCAGCCTAGTGTTCGTAAACATTCAAGAGAAAAGTTGCTGCCCTCTCCGTATTTTCCATTTAGTCACTTTTTTTCAGCTAGTTAGTCGGAGTCCCCTTGGTCAACTTTCTCCCAAGATTCTCCTGAAGACCTCCGTGACTCCTACCTGACTTTCCCCGTTCCTCTCAGGACTTCTGAAGGCTTCCGGTCAGGGTAGCCGGCCGGTTCCCCCCCCTATCCTTTCCCTTTCCCATCCCAGGTGTATTTTTACAGTCGTCCAATTGTCAGAAACCCTTTTTGCCCCCGCTCTTTCAAATCTAGGTTCTCGTGTCTTAAAAGAGAGATCCCGGATAGGTCCTTGCCCCTCCCTCTTCCCCTTTACCTCTCCGTCTCGTTGAATCTCCCTCCAGTGCTCTTTCCTTCATAAGCTGCTTGCTTCCAGTGTATCCATAATTAGAGTTGAAGTACCTCCTCCCTTGTGTTTGAGTCTGATATTCTCCACTTTCGGAAGCCCTCTGGTCCCCGATCAGCACCCTCCTTTTTGGAAGTAGATCACGGTGTTTCTGAAGTGCTTCTCGCGGTTCCCTTTGATTCCCTCTTTTTGAGTAATTCCTAAGGGGCCTATTTGCCTACGCCCCCACCAATACAATAGATTCCTTTCTCATTTTCTGCCAGGCGATCACCCCTATTCCATGGACTTTAACGGTCAAGAAACGGTTCTAAGTGGGACCCCCCCGGGCCTTGATAAATTGAACAAAGCAGGAAGAGCGAGCAGCCGTTAACCTCCCCAGTCCCCCCCCGGCTCCTCCCCATTTTAGTCCGCCCCCCTGAGAACTTTCTTCAAAGTTCTTCCCGATCGAAAGAGGAAGCTTACGCGTTAAATGTCCAGGATTTTCTCACCCCCCCTATTCTTTCGTAAGCGGTTTACCCCCCTCTTATACAGACTTTTCGGTGGGCGAGAAGATGATTCCCAGTAGTCAGGAGTCTCCCGGTGATGTCCCCTTACTAATTTCGTTGACCGGACTGTCTTCGACTCCTTTCCAGTCATAGATCCTGGCGAAACCCCGGAGCAAGGCTCTTTCGCTTTTTTTGCTCGTAATTGCCAAGTCATGATTTCTTTTTAATAGTCGTTCCGACGGGCACTCCCGGATTGACCCGCAGTCCTGTGCGTCCCCCGGAGTCCTTTTTTTCCCCAATTGACTACCCAAGACCTTACTCACCATGGAAATCCCGGCTCGCTGAGTGAACCCCCTATCCGTAGCACCTCCCTGGTGGTTCTCTCTACTTTTTTCGCCTTTCTTTCTCTCCCGGATTTTCGTTTTTTTACCCCCCTCAACGGCGGTCATCCTGGCGTGGCGGACGTGGATCAACTCCCCAATATTACCCGCATTGCCTTTTCTCCCCCCATTTACGACCCTTTTTACTTGACGTTGGCGTTCTTTTTTCATAAGGTGCGGTGCTGATATTTTTTCAGTTTCAGCGCCTTCCGCACCCCCTTTTCTGTCCCTTCGATCGGTTTCTGCCATGTGCACCCTCCGTTTTCCTTCCCTGAATGCAGTTTTCCCGGAACCGCCCTTCCAGAGGGTTCCTACCCTCTTCCACCCCACCCCAGTCTCCCTTGCCTAACTGTATAGTCGTTTTTCGACCATCCTTCATTCGGAATCTAGTTCTCACCAACCTCCAATCCGGCTTCGACTTTCAGGAGAACCGTTTTCCTTTTGGAAAACTTTTTTTCCCTGCGTTGCCTCACGGTCTCCTCCGATTCGGACTACCAGTTCTAGCAAGTCTTTTTTTGATGTTGATGGACCCCCCCCCGCCCTTCTTATGCTTCGATCTACTCTCAGGGTGATGGCTGTAGGTTGTACAGCTGTCAAAGGCCCTCTAGAAGCGTACCGAGATCGCCCACGAAGTTCTCCCCCCTCTTTTTGCGGACTCCCCCCCGCCCAATAGCCTGATTCCCCTCTAAAACCCAGAGGAAGGTGGCTGCGCCCTGCTTTTTCGTTCCGGTTTCTCGAAGCTTCTCGTCCCGTGGCTCCAGTGACACCGACCCGGTCTGAGAAGACCGCTTGAGTTTTTTGAAAGTCCCCTGCGCATGGGGTCCTCTTCGTTTTCGACTTTTCTCCCCCGTGGTTGCTTCGCTCTTGAGGCACCGTCCTTGACCCGTGTGCAATCGCCGACAAGTTTAAAAACGACTACAAGTCATTTCCCCCCCTTTTTTTCTCCCCGTCGTCCCAAAATCTTTTTTTCTCGAACAGCTCCCCTTTTTTTCCCGCCGGGGGGGGCATTGTACATTCTCCCGGCAGGCCTGTCAAAGACTTTTTTTTTAATTTAGACTTTCCTCCCGTTCAGAATGACAAGCGTCAGCTTATTATCTCGGCTTGCTCTCAGATTTAAAGGGTGAAGGAATTGCGCCCGGTATTCTTTTTCCACCACCGCATCACTCCCCCCCGCATTTCGGGACTTCACCGTCCGGTCGATCGTCGAATCAAGGAGATGTTATCCACAGAGACATCCGCAGAGCTAAGGTTATAAATGATTCCTTTGATAAAGTCTTCATCCTTTTTCTACTCTTTTTTTCTTTCTCCCCCCCTCTTCCCCACTAGGCTAGTGCCCAGTTATCCTCAAGAGCGCAACGGCTGCCCGCGTGGTGATTTTCAGGAACAGAACTCCCCCCAGAGATCCTTTTTTCGGATTCAATCCTACCGCTTCACCGCATCGTTCTTTTGACGAATCCTTTCAATACCGTTATTTAACGATTGCACTCCAACCGAGACCCCTTCCTCTTTGATTCTCACTTAACCCTTCTATAGAGTTGTTCACACCCAAAGGACAAGGATCAGCCGACGTGAAGTCCACATCCAAGGAAGTGTAAATGGCGGATTTTCCCCCCCCCACCCATTTCCCCTAACCCACCAAACTGTTTTTTTGGGGAAGAGCCCTCATTCAAACCCCCCCAACTAGATTGTGAGCAGTCTCGCAGAAACCCCATGTGCCCATCATACTTTGAAACCCCTCTTTCTTGCGCCCTTCAACCCCAAAACAATTGAGCGTCTCTTTTCGCCCTCGTGCCAGTACGAGGACTTTTTCTCCAATCACGACCTCTTGAGCTTGCCGGTGATAACAACTGCCCCAGGCCCCGTAGCGAAATTCGATGAAGCTGGCCTTCCTATTCCCACCCTATCGCCCTGATCCTCTGGGCCCCCTGATTTTGGCATGCATAGTTAGTGTACTCCGCGCTCTGTGCCGCCCCGTAGTTAGTGCAGTTCAAAAACAGGGTCCCCAACGCCTCCCCTCAATTATTTTTCCCGGCCTGCGATTCCCTCCTCGCCCAGACCCCAAGAAATGTCTATGTCCAGCTTCTGGTCCCCCAAGGTTTTTCCTTTTAAATTTTGAAAACAGATGCCTCGCCCTATATTGGATGACCCCCTTTAGAAAGGATCCCATCTTATAGTAGGGTTTCTTCGACTCCCCATCTCAAACGAGATCCCTTAGTACTTAGGTCGTAGACTTATCATACCTTGCCTCTTGAACGATTTTCGTCAAGCCCTTCGCAAAAACCCTGACCCCCCGGGACCCGTGCTCCCCCTCCCCTTCTTTTTCCCCCCATAATACCTGTTTCGGCAATTTGTTCCACGATTCGTTTTCCTCTGTGAGTTTTATCAGGATGTGTTTATTCGGCGTGTCTTTTTTCTCTTTTCCCCCTGCGCGCTTTTTGACGACGGTGAAGCTGGTCAAGCGGTTCCTTCAGCTCCCCTGAATCCGGTTGCTGGCCTTCGATCCGACATGCTCAAGGGGCTCCCCGATCGGTCCCTGACTTGACAGGTTCAGCTGGAAATTGACTAGATCGCTTTTCCTCCCACCTTTTACTGGAAGTCGCCAAAGCGCACCCTTTGTCCCGTTCCTGGTTCGGATTAGAATATACGCATGGTTTACTTTCTTGAAAAACCCTGGAATACTGTTTTCCCCTGTTTCCTGAGGCTGAGTGTTGGTTATGATTCCTTCCGAGTGTTTTTAGTTGAGAGGCCCCGCGGGTTGTCTGAAAGTTCGAGGATTGCAAGGCAGGCCAACCTCACAGGTCTCTCCCTAAATCTTTTTTCCTTCGGTTTCCTCTCATGAAGCTTGAAAAATTCTTTTAGATTTTCAGGGGTTTTTTGGGTCTATCATGACGTTGACCCCCCCCCCCCCCTGTAAATTTTTCCATGTTTCCCTTCTAGACAGGCGGGGTAAATCGTCGCTATGCTTCATGGTTGCCTTGAGGATCTTACTAGAGCTTGAGCCATCTTCATTTTCTCCCTCCTCCTGACCGGTCGATCGGTTTTCTCGTTATGGCACCTCCAACAGACCATGAGCGGACTACAAACGCGTCCTTTTCAATCCCGTACCCCCCCCCCCTTACACCCCAAACGCTCCCAGTCTGTCAAGTTGATACCTGTTACATCAGATATTTTTCGCGTCAGTGTTACAGGGGTGAGCTCCGCCCCGCCCTCCCTCATCCCAGCGCCTCCTGGTTTTTTTGTAGCTTCCCCCCACGATGCCCTCCCAGGCGTTTTCTGCCTGATTGCTCGCTGATCGGCCCCACGATCATTGCTCGTCGTACCATTAAGCGTGTGACTTCTTATCCTCGCGTACTTTCCTTTCTCTTGACACCGCGATTTGGTGATCTCAGTAGAGGCCCATCCCTTTAATGAGGGAAATGTTCGAAACCGAAACATGGACAATTCACCTGCCTCTCTATCCTCCTCCTTAATTTGTGCTTTTTGTCCTCTTTTTTTTTTCCCTGGAAGGCTTTCCAGGGCGTATGATTCTGGTGTGGTGACCTGTTTTGACGCACCCTTCCATGATCCCTGTTTTTTTTTTTTTCAACCCTTCCCTAGCGAGTTTACCCCTCCCACCACCAGGCAGGAAGTTTGTTCCCCTGCGACCTCGTCTTCTTTCGAAGCTCCTCCTTACCATTGACGTGTTGATCCCGCTTTGAATCTCCCTCCCCCTCCCCAAATCGTCCCCCTCGACGGAATCACTCACCCCCCCGTCCCAGTATTGCTTTCGTCCTATGGGTATGGTCGATCGGCGATAAAGGCCGCCCAGCCTCCCTCCCTACGCCTCTTGGTCTTCCGTCGTTCCGCGCCGAAGAGTTCCTTCGAGAGACGTCTTGAGTATAGACCGATTCAAGACAAATTCCCTTTTCTGAAATCTCCTCTTCCTCGAGGGTTTTCTTCTCCCAACAACAAAGGAAAAAATTCTCTCTCTAATCATATAACTTTTGTTGAGAGAGAGGTTGTCTGTCCCAGCCTCACTACTTCCCCTGATTTATGCGAGGCCTGGATTGCCCTCTTCCTCCTCTCCTGAGGATCCAGAAGTCCAGATTCTGTTAGTTCAGCGAGGCCCCCTCCCTCTTTCCGATCTAGGTTTCAGAGAGTTTCGCGGAACTGCTCGTGCCGAATTCCTCCCCTAGAAAATCAGCCGACCAAGCCTGGACGGCCGCCTATCTGACTTTTCTCGGGTCGCCAGGACGACGCTCTTCGCGCTTTTATCCCAAGTCCTTTTTCCCCTGATCTTAGCTGCGCCCTGCATTTCGATGCGATTCAGCGCCAGTTCCCCACTTTCACGTCCTCTTGTTGGTAGTACTAGCTAGAACTGTGGAAATGGGGGTTCGCCTTGGTTTTTTCTCCCCACCCCCCCTTTTGGTCTCCCTGGAAACCTCAGTAGATCTTTTCCTCTTGCGAAGCGGAACATTTGACACCAAATTATAACTTTTCTTCTCCAGTCGCGGGGATCTCGACATGACTGCCGATGGGTCTTGGTGAGAGCAGGTCACTCCTTACATTTTTACCATCGGCACTCCGATCGTCATCCCCTTTCTCCCCCCTCTGATTCCTGGTTCCATTTGAGGGGGAACAATAAATTTTTAATTTCACCTCGGGTCCCCAGATGCCCTCCTGAGCATGATCAGTGGTTTTGGGCCGATCAGAGCTCCCCTCCCCTTCCCCCCCTTCCCCCCCCTCCTTTTCATCGGTTACTTCCGGCGATCCCCGACCCCCCCACCCCACAGTCCCAAATTAGAGAGTGGTCTGATCGGCTACTTTTGCGGGATCGAGTACTCGAAACCCGGTCAGCTCCCTCCCCCTCAGAGCCCCCACAAGCAGTGGTATTTTTTCTCCCTTTGCCTTCCTTGGTGTTCAGGGGTTTTTCTATTAGAGCGGAGGAACAGCTCCCCTCGCATTTCGCACCTTTTTTTTTACCCCCCGCAACAGCCTTTTTACTGCTCCACTTTCTGCTTTGCGCCCCATGAAATGCGACGCTGAGCTTCCCCTCACCCTTTTCCAATCCCCCCTTCCTCGAACGGTTCGCCCCAGTCCTTTCCTTGTCGAGTGACAGATTTGCGGTGGACCCCCCCGTCCCTTAAAGACCCCCCCGCCTGCCCACTTTTCCCGCCTTTTGAAGTCCAGATTTTCCTCCCATATTTTCCGGTAATTGGTATGAGACATGTCGAGGGTTGGCGTTGACGACCACCGAGACTTTCACTTGGCTCCAAGTCACCCCCCCCACCCAAACCCCCCTTGACTCCAGAATTAAAAGAGTCCTCGCCCCACGATGACGGCCAAAGTAGAAGACCCTTTGAAACAATAACTGAAGAGTATGATCCCGGTTAACTTGCCAACCCCAAACCCTTTCCTTGACGTCGGTGCCTGAAATTTCTCAAGGCGCCCCTTTTCCCTATGCTTCGGGGATCCCCAAACCCACGACTTTTCCCTTTCAGGGCCCCCCCCCTCCAGGATGAGGCCGAGAAGAAAGGTCGTCTAAGTTTTCCCCTCCCCGTTTTTGCCCATTGAATCCACGACCCGTCAGGTCGCCTGCCTCCTTCCAAGGTGCCCTCCTCTGACAGCGCTCACCCCAACCCGCCAGCCGGCTTACAAAGCTCGGCCCCACCCTTATCACCCCCTGTGACCCTTGTTGATGGATTCCTGTTGCTTATGTTTTCCTTTGATGGGTATTTTTTTGAGAACATTTATTGACTGCCAGGGCCCCTCCCAGCCATATCGTCACAGTGTCTCACCTCTTCTTTGGCTGATCTTGCTGTTCCGTGGGGTCTTTGACCTATACATCCGGTTCCTCTTTGGTTCATCATAGCGAGAAGCTTTCCATCATCATCGTTCCACACTTTTCACTGCCCTTGTTCCTCCTCGGCCCCCATTCCGGTGTTGATGTTCCTTCCCCCTAGAGTATCCTAAGTCGGTTGTTGTCGATATCGCCGCTTCGTTTGCGTTAAGCCCCCTTTATTCCGCTACTTTCTCTGAGTCCATCGGCTTGATCAGTTGAACCCTTTGCAATTCCAATTCGATGTTGTGAATAGATCCTTCATTCTTCGAGGCCAATTTCTCTCCCGCCTTTCTCTGGTTTGGATCAGCAGCACTCCCCTCTTCTGAAGAGATCTTTTTTTCTAATACGCGGACTGTCCCCTGCTTCGCAGTACCCCCATTTGTTGTGGTGAAGACCAGTACAGACCTTCATAAGTTTTCCCTCGGGGGTTTCGCTACGAGCTCTCCACCACCTTTTTTTTCTTTTGCCTTCTGCGCTTTCCACGAAGACTTTTTTTTCTTTGTCGACCCGGTGGGGGAAATCTTCCGTATGTACGCTCATGTTTTATTCCCTGTTTGAGGGCACAATCTATCTCGCTTTGGGGTTTTTTTTTCCCCTGGTCCCTATAATCCCCACCACGGGAGATCGCTTTGTTGACGATGAAAAGTTTCGGTTCCTTCAGTGTTCCTCTTTTCGAAGACTCTTCGGTGATTGCCTCCTTTTCTTCCCCTTGGGGTAGTTTTTTTTTGTCGTCGACGCTCCCTCTGCAGCGTTTCTCCGTGATCGAACTGGTCGAGACTTTTTCAGCAGTCGTGTTTTTTCGAGTCTCTTTAGCTTTGCAGTTGCAGTTGATCACCCGTTTAGCCCTGTTGATAGTTGTGGCTTGGTACCTAGCCTGATTCGACGCCCCTTTTTTTTTGGGGGCGTTTGCGTGTTTTTTTTCTTCCTCGACGGCCTTCTCACCGTGATCTTCCCCTGAGAGCACGCCTCTCCCGAATAGCGAGCGTCTTGTTCTCACTTTTCTAACCCCCCTGATGCTGGTAGACGGCTGGACCTGTCTTCCAAATGCCCCCTCCCTTGACCGTTTGAGATATGAGATACTAGATCTGTCTTATAGACGTTCCATTGCCTTATTTTTTTTTTCTGATTTGGTTGATTCGGGTAGGCTTTCCCCCTTAGGTTCCAATGTCCTCCCCAGAAGAGAAGCCTCCCTTTTTCTATGGGACTTTTTTATTTCTGATGAGCCAACGCCCCCCCTCTTTGACCCATTTTTTTAAAAAATCGGTATTACGTTCTGGTTCGGGATTCCCTTTTTTCCCCACGGGAATCCTTTTTCTCCCTCGAATTCACCTGTGATCGTCCTTACCCTTCCTGCTTTCAGGCGTGGTACCGCGGGGCGCTGCTTAGTGTTCGTCTTTCTTCTCTGTGTACTGGCTCCCATTCCCCTTTGCTATTGCCTGTTCCATCTGAATTTACACCCCTCAGAGTCCCTCTCGTCCTTTTCCGAATAATGGGCGATTCCCTTTCGTAGATTGTCCCCGGGACATCCGTCATTGATGGTGCCCCTTGGTAGTCCCGTTACTCTTCTCGATTTCTTCAGTTGCGACACATTTCCATATCCTTTCATTGACGCCTAGTTGAGGTTTTTTGAGGGTAGAGAGTTCCCTAAGTCCTGTGTTTTTTTTTTTCTCCCTTATTTTGGCCCTCCTTTTAACCAACAGCCTGGGTTTTTGGTCCTTTAGCCGTTCGATGTCTTTTAAGTTTTTCCCCCCTTGGTCCTCATTTTTTTTTTTTTTTTTCCAGCTAGTTGCGCGGCTTTCGCAATCCTCGGAAGAATTGGGATCGTTAGGCAGGTCTCCGCGGATACACGGCCCCCCTTCAGCAGCCCTCCCTTATGAACCACGTCAGTTTAAACCCTGCTCTTTTCGGTGACTGTGTGATATTCTGCCTTTCCCCCCCCCCCCAATGAAACTTGCAGTTAATCTTCTTTTTTTCTCGTCTCAGGCTAGCAGGTGAGTTTTTTTTCTTTCCAATGTCTTCCTTTGCCGCCCCTCCTCCTTCCCCTTTGTCGCCAGAGTGCCTCAAGGCTTCGACCCCCTGAGAGCTCCCAAAACCTTCTCTTCCCGTGATCTATCCATGCGTTTCCCCTGCCATGGGAGCATGTTTTAATGGTCTGTTATCCTTCAATTGCTTTTCGGCGGACGTACAGCATTCATAGAGCGAAGGTTTCGCTTCAGGAACTCTCCCTATAAAAATATATCATCCGGCTCCCCCACCCTTAATACTGTCTCGTAATTTCCTGGAAAGAACTCATTAGTGTGTCCCCCGTTACTATTATGCATCCACCGGTTCCTCCAAACCAGGCGGCCCTGCTTTACTCTAGTGTTTTTTTTTCCCCTTTGACGTCGATTGATGACATAGTATTTGCCAAGGGGGTGCCGCCTTGAAAGCGTCTCTTGGGCCCCGGCACCTTTCAATTCCTCTCCCTTCTCCGTGAATTCGGCTCTTTCCCGTAGTCTCCCCCTGTCTGTAGCCCGGTACCTTAAGTCGAGAACAGTGTCCCCGTAACTTTTTCCTTTCCATGTATGCGTCCCGGCCCCTAGGCTCCTTTTTCCGAATTCTTTGTTCCCTCCCTCCTATAGGCGGCCAACGAACGACTCGCGCTCACCTCGGATAGCAGTCTCAACCTTCTCCCCCACTTTGCGGATTTTTGTTGCTCTCCCCCTCTTTTTCCAGTGGATACATCCCCATCCTTTTTCCTTTTTTTTTTGAGAGAGCTTATTGATCACTGGCCGCAATTCCAGATGGTCGATCAAGAACCGTGGGAAGTTCTCGATCACGGTGCTTCCATCCGATTGCGCTAACGTTTGGCCCTGTCGCTGTTTTCCTCAACTAGTTATCTTCCCCTCCGCTTTTTCTCCGGTGCTGAGGTCTCATGTGCCATCCCTGGCGTGGAACCTAAAAGGTTCTCGATTTCCCAGGTACCTGACCGCACTTTAATCCCTCTCTTCTCACTCCCCCGTCGACCTAGGCATCCCTGCTTCGCTTTGCGAACTTTTTTCTAAATCTTTTTTAGCGTTTTCCCCGGCCCCCTGGTTTTCGAATCACGATTGTCATCGACCGTCCCCCCGTGCGCTGGACGGTCCTCGCTTCTCACCTTTGCTCGTTCACTGTTCTTCTTCTTCTTTGCCTTCTTTTATTCTGGACAGCATTTTTCCAATGGATTCGGTAAAGTCTGAGAACGTAATCGACCCTTGGCGAAAGCAGTTTTTCCTTAGGATTAGTATTTTCTCACGGTTGCCTTTTTGGTTTAGTTCCCTCCTTTTTTTTTTGGATTTTTTCCGATGAGGATTGGTCAAAAGACCCGTGGATAAACGTTCCAAGGAAATTACCCTTCTTCCCATGGGCCTTCTTCTCTCCTGGTTAACTTCCTCCGCCCTTTCTCCCTCTGAACTCCTGGGTATCCGAATGGAAGTGGTCTCTTTCTAGAGGGAGACCATTCATCCTTTTCAACCCCCCTAGGCTTTTTTCCTCCCTTTCCTTTTTAGCCCGTGCCCCACCCCACAATATTAACTGAAGTTTTGCATTGGGTTATAGTAGTCACATAAAACCCTGTCCCTTTAAGATTCGAGAGTTTTTTTCTTTCAGATTTTTCCTCGGCTTTTCCGTTGGTGTATCAGCTCGCGGCAGAAAGATACCAATTGAGGGAGGGATTTTATGATTGACCGTCCTTTCCCCATCTTCCCGATTCTTCTGACGAATTCCCCTTCCCCCCCCCCCCAGCATTTTCCTCTCTTGGGAAACTTCCTTTACGGAAGTCCACAGATTTGTGG
>Ga0179593_1555606_pt1 | contig 17081 bp, 13 predicted proteins | sample CZODoug2_1_08_16_FD_185931 | JGI IMG/M metagenome (GOLD analysis project Ga0179593, IMG submission 185931) | Vadose zone soil fungal communities from Angelo Coast Range Reserve, California, USA - CZODoug2_1_08_16fungal (PacBio error correction) | ecosystem: Environmental > Terrestrial > Soil >... | reverse complement strand
TTGATTGGCAGGCATGGACCGGCTGTGCGCGGTCCCGTTCTCTTTTTATGCATGGCCGATGCTACCGGCCCTCCCCCAGACGTGGCGTTTGTGTGGTCTGCGGCTCGTTATTGCCCATCCAACGCCGTTTTTTCCATCTGGTTCTACGTTTTTTCTTTGGAGATCCTGGGCCGCGTGTTTTTTCTGGAGAGAAGGGTTTCCCACTGTTCCCCCTGCTTATGATGATTCTTTATGCTCCGGGCGGTGTTTTGGTCGCGTCGTCCCTCTTTGCTGGCCCCTTTAGATTTATTTAGCTTTCCGCTTGAATCTGATTTATTGATCGAACGCGCCCCCCCCCTCCCTGCTGCGCCCCCTCCCCAGGCGCGTACATCCTGTTTTTTCGCGCGCGGAGTTGTGTTTTCTATACTTTTTAACACCAGGCCCTGAGCCTCACTCGATTTTTCCCTGTGCCTCCTTCCCCCGGGACGAAGGCTTTCCCCTCTTCACTCGATCCCTGGTTCGATAAGGCGTGGTAGTCCTTTCCATTTTTTATCTTCAGCCCTTAATTGCACGCCTTTACTTTCTACGGCATGTCGCTCCCTCGCCGTTTTATCCGCCGTGTTTACTGCCGACATGTGCCGCCACTAGTTACCTTTGTGGGCCGTTATCTTTAGTTTTATTATGAGATCGCCCCCCCGCTCCTGAGGCGCTTCCTGACTTGTTCGGTCACACTGTCTGGGATGGAGGTTCCGTCCGGACGGGTTATACCCCCCCGCTCTCTCGCTTAGTTTTGCCCGTGATCGCCTTTTTCACCTCCTCAGGACCCTGTTTTTACCAACGAGTGGTACAGTGTCGCACACTCTTCTACGTAAACGCACTTCTGAGATTTACCTGTTCACTTGGTGAGCCTCCCTTACCCCCCTCCCCGCTTATGGAGTCACCTCTACTCCTTACTTTTTCCCTCATCGTCTCCTTTTTTTTTTTTTTGATTTCGATCGTTCGCCTTTTCTGGTGCGGACGTTACTGTTCATGGCACCGTAGAGAAGGGGCTCTTCCCCGCTGCTTCGCCAAAGACTTTTCCCGCGGGGTTGTTTGTGCGTGTTCGGCCTCATCGAGCGAAGAGTCTTTTGTTCTAGTATTTCTTTCGAGTCAACTCCTTTCCAGTTGTTTCCGTCCCGCTACGAATGTCCCGTTTCCCCTGATATTTCTTCAAAGCCGCAACTTTCCCTTTTTGGTTTTTTTACCCTTTTCGCTCATCTGACGGTCTCTGGTCTTTTTTTTCTTTGTCCTCTTCTCTCTGTCCGATTCAGATTTTTTTACTCGCCGCTCCGGTTATATTTTCCGGCATTTCCTTCCACTCCCTGTGGGAGCTGCCCCCCTGCACACCCTTGGAGGAACGTACTTTTTTTTTTTCTTCTCTCTTTCGACATTTTCTCCCGATTAAGTCCCACCCTTTCGTTCAGCGGAAGCCCTTTTGCTTTGATGGCGCCTCCTCGACTTTTGTTCCGGAACAGATTGTTCTTCGCTTTTTTTAATGCCCTCGTGCTGTATCCCTCTTCAGTCTGTTTTTTTTTCGAGCCCTCCCACTCCTCCCCATATTTTAGCACACCTCCTTCTCCGCTAAGGTTGGAGCGAAGGTGGTTCATGCGATTTCTTCCCTCCTTCCTTTTCCTATGCTCCGTTTACTTTTTCCCCACCGCGGATTGTGAGGTTTGCTTCTGAGATGACGCGCTTTATAGTTCACCCCCCTCCCTTCCTCCCGATTCTCCCCCAGGTTCCAAGGCATACTTTTCCCTTGAGGTGGGGCTGCGGCGCTATTCTGTCAGCCCCCGAACAGGCTTCACGGCCCTTCCTTGATGTTCCCCCCCCCTCCCGAATACCTGTTTCAGGATGGGCGTTCGCTTTGCCAGCCTCTTTTTGTAAGTGCCGTGTATGGCCTCTCTTTGCCTGCCACAAAAAAAATTGCCTCTCTCGTCCGATTTTGCATAGACGGATCGCGCACTGTTTGATGCATGGTCGTGATTGTGTAGCGAACCTTATTCCTCCGGGTTGTCCCCCCTTCTTTGCGCGCAGCGCGGCCGCCGCCTTGGGCTGGTATACTCGACTTGTGCCACTGGCCCGCTCCCTTTTCTTATTTATGAACTCCTGACCTACGTTATACAGAACACACCTCCCGTCGGTTTTGCTCCGTTTTTGAACCTTGTGCCTGGTTCCTCCTTTGTTGGCTAGATCTACATGTTCTTACTAAGGAGCGTTCCTCAAAGTGCGTTCTGTCCCCAATTCGCGTTTCTTTCGTGTTATTGGTTTGTCCCATTCCCTTTCTTTTTGAGGACATTGTTTTTTTTTTTTTGCTTCTCGCCTTTGGCCGCGTGTTCTTTGCCAACCCGGCGAACCTGTCATGCCGTTCTTTACCCTCAGAGCTTGTCTGCTCTGCCTCGCTGTTCTTTTTTTCCGCTTTTTTTTTGATAACTGTCGGACGGCAAGAGATATTATTCCTTGCCTTTCCCGCTAGGCTTTGAGCTTGTGTTTCGAATCCTGACACCTCGACCATTTCGTCTTTTTTGAGATGGTTCTCCTCCTTTCTTTCCCTTTTCCCCTTGAGCAGTGCGTATATCAGAATGGGATCTTTCCCCTTCTAGGGTATTGCCTTTACCTGTGGGCATTTTTCGACCGCCCCTTTATGATCCCCGATTAGGGCGATCCCCTTATCCAACCCATTCTCAGTATTCGGTAGCAGAGGCTCGACGCAGAGTCACCGGCTCACCTTGCCCCTTTTTTTGCCCGGGCGTCTGCTCGGATTTTGCTTACCTCCTATGGTTAGTTTTTTTTTTTCCTCGATGATTCCCTTCTTGGTGGATCACGAGTTGCTTTCCCCCTTTTCCCAGACCTTTTTTATTTGACGTACGAGCGGTAGTTTCCTTTCCTCGCCTCTCTTCTTCCTTACGAGACTAGTGTGTTCTTTTCCCCTCTCGGGATCAGCTGGCTACCATGACTCTTCTTTTGAGGGTCCGCTGGTTAGTGGTCCTTCAGCCCCTTCAGTATGATGCCCAAGCCCCATCATGTAGGGTTTGCGTCTCGGGCGTAATTCCCCGTTCCTCCCTACTGACGTGGTCTCCCCCTCTTTTTCCCCCATTTTTTCGCTCTTTGAGCGAAACCGTTGACCTCTCCCTTTTGCCAGCACCCCGAGTCCACATCCCCCCTGCGGCTTGATCTAGATTCAGCCGTGTCGAGCCGATATGCACCTCGTCTTTTTTCCTGCGTGTACCGCCTTTTTTTTTTTCTTCAAGGTCTCTCTCTCTTCACTTGTGCACGCCAGGCTCGGACACTTTCGCTCTTTTTCGTTCTTTTCATAAATCGGTGCTGGAGGTTTATCCCCCAGCCCATTGCTTTTCGGAGTGAGCCCCGGGTCGCCGACAAGTCTTCCCTTCGTCATTTAGTTAGCCCGAAGATCTGGATGAGACCGTTTTCTTGGCGCGGGCGCCGGCGCTCTTCTGGCCGCTTAGCATGTTATCAACACGAGTCTTTCTCGTATGTGCCTGGGAGGTTCTTTTTCTTCTTTTTGAGAGATTTCCCCCGTTCGGGTATGCGGTGCTTTCGGGTTTGGCGGTAATTTCGTCTTTTTCCTGGGGGACGTCTTTTTTGTAGCTCAAGCTTTCCTGTTCGAGGCGTTTTTCGATTCCCCGTTCCTCTTACGCTTTTCCCGTGGCGTCTCTACGCCGCCGTTTTCAGGCGACATTGTTGCTCGTAGTCCACGGGGCATCCCGGTCTAGTCTAGCGCGGCTTCTTTTTCGACTCTGTTCCTATTTCGTCGTCGCGACTGTTGCGGGCAGCGGCTGCCTCTTGGAGGCTTTCGCCCCGGCAGTTCTTTTTTCTCTCTGTAGTCTTGCACGGCTTTCTGCATTGAGGCTTTTCAACCGGCGAGCCTTTTTAACGTCCTAGTACTTTTATTCCCGCTCCCCTGGAATTCTCCTGTACGAGGCGTTCCCTGGCGCTGGCCCGGTGAAGTTCGTACCTTGTGTCGGCGATTTTTCTTTGTATTGCCCCTCTGTTGGCGTTTTTCGGTACCCCTTTTTTTTCTCCTCGGGTCCTTCAACTTGAGCCTTGCTGGGCGGACCTTTGCTCAGGATTTTTCAAGCTTCGTCGTTTCCCGCGATTCGTATTCCTTCCGCTCGTCTTTCCGATTTCCACGATATTGACCTGCCTGTTATTTTTTATCGGCTTAGCCCCCTTTTCGGCAGACCCCCACGCGAGAACCTGACCTGCAGAGTGCGTTACCTCCCCTATTTTTCCCACCCCTTCTTTCTTATTCTCCCAAGGCCCCAATTTCAGAGAGGGCCGCCCCTATTATCGCGCCGCCGTCTGTTTCGGGTTAAGCCTTAGCTAACTTATTCTGTGTCGTTTGGTAGCTGGTCTTGCCATCCTATCTTTCTCTCTCGCGTGGCAGTCTTGCCACCTCTTTCTCTTTCGCGCCTGTCCCTAGGACATGGGTAGCTCCATAAGGTAACGAGCCCGATCACGACCCCTATTGTGGGAATTAACGGTCGCACGTTATTATTTTCGGTTTCTCTCTTCCCAGAGACGATTCTTTCTTCTACGCGCAGCCACGAACGGAGTATCGCCCCCGGGCGATAGGAATCCTTCGTTACGTTTTTAGCGAGCCCCCGCTTTGGTTGCCGATACTTCTAGTCCAAATACCCCCGTGTTGAGCCCCGAAAATTTGTTCCTTCTCATCACTCACCCTGGGCCATCGTCCCCGTTCCTTTTTTTCGTCCGATGGAGCGCCATTCTTGCTGGGGTTTCCGAGGTTGCCTTTGCTTTTAGCTAACGGGGCTCCCGTAGCTTGCACCCATCGTTTAGCGTCACCCCGTGCGTCAATGTTTTTTATTCTCCCGATGATCTGTGTGAGTATGCGGGGCTGGGCTCCTCTTTTTTTTCCCTTCCACGGGCCCAGCGGCGGTTTACTTTCCCCCCAAACCAGTCTAACTTTTTCGTTATTGCGGCGGGGCAAGTCCTTCTTTTTTTTTCGCAAACTCTTCTTGTCCTCCACTGACTATTTTTTCTTTTCCCGTTTATTTAGATAGAGGGTCGAGGTGGTCGTTTTCTTTTTTGCTTGACGAGCATGGCTGATGGCTTATTAAGCCGTCGGCCCGCCCAGGAATCTTCGCCGGTTTTCGTCGCACCTTTTTTCCAGTATGATACCTTCGAACGCCCTGGTCGCGAAGCGCTCGACCCCTTTCCTCCCAGCCTTTGGGCTTCCCATTTCGGCTACACCGCCAATACTCGGTTTTTCTCCACTTTCCCTGAACTCAGGGGTGCCTCTATCTTTTTTACTCTCCGGGTACGACTTTCCGTGCCTCTTGTGTCGCGGCGGATGCCGGTGCCCCCCCCCGTCGTCGATCCGTCTTTCTATGGAGGCTCCCCCGGTTGGCCCCATATGCCGGGTCCCTTTTCCGCGCCTCATGGCTACGATGTGATCTCTCCCTTTACAGTCGAACGCCCCTTACGCGTCGTGTGGATTTTTGTTGCATTTGTTGACCTTCTTTTTTTTAGGGGAGGCATAACGGATCGGGGCGTTCGCGAGTGTTTACCAGTCTCGATGGGCTCGAGTGGACCGCTCTACCACCCCACTTTTCGAACGGTTTTCGGAGCCATTGCCGCGCGTGGTCGCGAAGGGAGTTTTTGCTCGCTGCAGAGGCCGGAACATTCTTTTTGGTCGGCGGCTCACCTGCGACCCGTTTCCGCCGGTTCTAGTGCTCGGGCTTTCTCTCCTTGATCGGGCTTGGCTCCGTTTCTCCGTCCGCTCGACATTTCTTTACGGTACTATTCATTTAGCTTCGTTTGCCTCTATGATGGGTTCTGATTCGACACGTTTTTTTTTTCCACTGCAGTGAGCCCCCCAGGTCGCGCCCCTGGTCTTCGTCCTTCCTTGTGCGACCATCCTCCCCACTCAGCTAGCGCACTTTCCCGGCATCAGGCCCGGCCGAGCAATTCTGTTTATTTTAGTACGTTTGACCCTCTCGGTTTTGGCCCGAGCTCGCTCCTCGCTTTCTTCACGTTTTCGTTCGTTTGTCTTTGGCATAAGAAACCTCCCCGAGGCGCTGTGGACCTTTTCCCTTTTTTGTCACGCCACCCCGGATTTCGCCCCCATCTCATAGCGGGTTAGTCCGAAGCCCTTTCCCTCCGGTGCACAATCCTACTACATCATTCCCCCGTCCCCGTGCTCCCTTTGTTTAGGTCGGTCCACTCAATTTTCATTCCAGTTTTTTTCGAGGGCGTTCAGTTCTTTTTTTGATTACCAATGATGTCGCCCATTTTGCTCGCTATACAGTTTTCATGAAAGTTTTCGCCATTCTGTTTCCCCCCCCCCGGCATCATGTGACCCGGTTTCGATTTTAGTATTCGCCTTTGTTGGATTTTTTTTTTTCCTCCGTTTTTGTTGTGTCGGACTATGCGGATGCTCACCGTGGGCATTCCTCGGCCCCACGAACCAATTCGAGAGGTTGAGTCTCGCCGGAGCCCTCCCACCTGGAGCATCCCTTGGAGTTTTTTTTTTGTCCCTAGGACTCTGCGGCCACGGTTTCGTATTACGTCGCCCCTCCGGAAAGGACGATTGCACGTTGAGGCTGTGGTCTGATGCCCCTTCGCGGGCTTTTCCTCCCCCCGTCCCTTCCTATTTCGACTCACGCCTGTTCGTCCCCATCCCGCTCACCGTGGTTTTTCTTCGGCCCCCACTTTTCACGTTCTGGACGACTTCTGGCGGCCATCGAGCCCTCACGCGCTCGTTACCGGGTCGCGAGTCTTGTATGTGACTGTCGATGCGGGGCCTCGCTTCAATGATGAATTACACCATTTCTCTTTCGCGTGTCGGAGTCCCTTTTCCTTTTTCGATTGCCCGGCAAGTTTTCGTCCCCGTATCTTTTTTCAATGCCCGGAATGCTCGTGTTATCGGCGTCTAGTGTTCGTCACGGACTGCTCCTTTCTCGAGATTCTTGGGACGGCGCCCTGAATGTCCGCACGCGCGCGCTTCATCTGTCTCTGACTTCCGTCACGCCGCCCGTTTTCAATGGTTCTTTCGTGGACCCCTTCGCCCTTTCTCTGGCCTTGCCCTTTCTCTTCCCTCGGTCCCATTTCTTTTCCTGATTTTACCCCGCGGACTTCTTGCAGCGGTGATTGAATCGCAGGCTTTTTATAGGGCTTTGGACTAGTAGTTCCGATTCCTGTGCACTCGCGAGTTTCAGTTCGTCATCTAGATCCTCCCCGATAAACCCCTACGTCCCCCGAAGCCTGTTGGTGTCGCCTGAGTTTGCTTCCGTTTTTTTTCGTGTGATCAAGTTCCACGCTCCCACTGCCGAGATGCGCGCCTTTTCCCCCCGGCGCGTCTTGTGCCCACCGTGGCGCGTCCATCTCGTCTCAGGGGTTTACCCGCGGTAAGCCTCTATAGCTTCGTTCATCGAGCTCCCGGCACATCGTCGCATGCTCCCTTCGTGACCCATTTTTTTCTATCCGCGATGCCCCGTTTTTCCGATCCATGAGGTGCGCAGTATTTCCGTTGACGCCGCCTGAGTTTTATTTGCGGTCCTCGGCGGACCACTGTTGAGCGGCTCCGTCTTTGCACGCCATGTTCGGAGTTCATTGAAGTTTTCTCGGCGATCTGGCCTTTCATGTCTCGTCGGATGATCTTCCCACTGCCCCTTGCGCCCCCCTGCCCGCACCTGACGATCTTGCCGCCTGACGTTCCTCGCCATATTCTCCCTTTCCTCGCAGTCACGCCCTTCATGCCCCTCTCCCCACCCATCAGCCTATTTATGAAGTTTGATTTTCACGTGACTTCTTTTCTTGTTATCCCGAGTGTCGGTAGTAGTACCTCCCCTCATTTCTATATGGACGTCATCTTGTACGACCCCCTTTTCTTCTTCCTTTACTCTTTTCCTCCTGCTGGGTCCGCTCTTCTCGCCGTGTTTTGGGCTCCCTTTGATCCGACCCCCCCCCCCCCTGTTGGATGGACTACCCTTTCCCCTCTTTCGTAGAACCTTCTTACGACCTCGGGTATTCCTATGAACAGCCGGTCCTGGTGTCTCGAGCGTGCTGTTGTTTTACCATTTGTTGGGTCTGCGTCCCGGTTATCTCCCTTCCTCTGCGGTTCCCCCTCTATTGCATCACGTGATGTGCTTGTTTGGTAAGACAGTTGTTTTTCGCTCGCAGATGTACGTTGACCCCCAAAGTTGCTTTTCATGACTTCCCTCCCCCTTTTCCGTCCTCTTTCTCCCTTCGCTCAGGGCGTTAGTTTTTTTGTCGGGATCGGGTTTTGGGCTTGCTCCGCTTCCCCCCTTTCTCATTTTAGCGCCTCGACTATGTGAAGCTCCTTTGGCTTTTCGTCCATCTTCGGTATGGCTTCACGTGGCGACCTTCTCTCGGGCCTGTAGCTCCCCCTCTCTTTTTTTGACCTTGGTGCGGCGGCCCGGTACGAGGCCTGGCACCGCTGCTTGGCTTTCTTGTTTCCATTTTCGCCTTATTTTTTTGGTGTATGCCCCCTTCCCTCCCTTAGTGGCGGGGATTCTCGGGTCGCGCTTCGTTTTTTCGGTTCGCGTTCCTTTGGTGTGCGCATCCCCAAGTTCCGTAGGTCTTGTCGCTGGATTTAGGTGGTTAGACCTGCACCGACATCCTTCCCAGATTTGCTCTCCTGGTTCTTCCCCTTTCTTTTCCCTGATTCCGAGGCCGCGGTTTTGTTTTCTTTTGTCCTCCTTTCAGGTTACTGTTACCACCCCCCTATTTTTCCTCTCAGTTCCCGCGTCTCCCCCTGGTAGAATTAACCGCCCACAGGTCGCCGCACTTTCCCTTCCCAGTGGTTTTTTTTCTCTCATTGTACTCAGTACGGGCGCTGCCGACGTGGCCGGATCCTCCCTCCCCAAGTCGCTTCCCTCTCTAGCGGAACTCGCCCGCCCCAATACGACCGGGCTCAGCCCGCTTTCCGCAACCTCTATCTCCGCGGGCGAGCCTCTCGACTCGACAACAACGCCGCCGCGCGCGATCGTGCCCTTGTCCTCGGTGTTATTTTCGTTTCCGACGGTAAGTTTTTCCGCCGATGTCTTTTATCTATGACAGATCCCTCCCCCCCCGACCGACTCTCCTTTTGCTTGGCCTCCCCTCTTTCATCACGATCTTTTGCCTATGTGGCCTCAAGCCTCTTGTGAAGACTAAAGTTTGCTTTATTTCCTCCCAGTCTTTTTTTCGCGCCTGTGTATACAGTTCGCGTGTTGGTAACCTCCCTATCCCTATCATCTCTCATGTATCGTTTACTGTCCCCAGTCTTGCGACTGCCCGCGCGGTTCCCCGTCGCTCCTTTCCCTGGATTTCTGTGTGATAGTCGCGAACGCGTTTTCTGACAAAGCACTGGCTTCCACTCGCGTTGTTGGCCTGCGAGTCCCCCTCCTTACCGCTCTTCCTGGGTTTCAGTGTAAGACTTTTCGATTTTTTCCCCCCCCCCACCTGACTGGCTCGTCTCTCGCGTTTTTTAGCGGTTAGGCTTTTGCTTTCTACTCAAGCCACTGCAAATCCTGTTCTTTTTTTAGTTTGCTTCTCCCCCCGCACCAGTTTTCATTTTCCGATCCTTTTTTCCTCCCAGGTTGCTCTCTGATGTTTTGAACGTGCCCCCTTTCGCTGTTTTCTTGCACCTTCTCCTGTGACACATTTCTGGGCTTGATTTGTCCCTTTCCCCTTAACCTACCGTGTTTTCCCCCCTTATTTTGTTTTCCCCTAGGAGGTTGAATCCCTGTTGCCTCTCTGCGTTTCGATGACCGCGTCTGGACTTATTAGCTGACAGCCTCGAGACCTTCGGGCCGCCGCCTCGAATCTTTTTTTTCTGGATGGTTGAGTTTTTCGTTCGCCTTTCCTTCCTTTTAGCCCCCTCGTCCTTCCCTCTTTCTCTTTACCCATAGCCCTTGCGTTTTTTTCCCCCTCCTCACTCCGCCGGCGCGGGGAGGCGGTGGTGTACTCGAGCGTCGTCGGTTCTGGCCTCGTCATATACTGCCCCTTTCGAGACGGTGCCCAGGTTTTTTAGTGTTTGGGAGACATCTCCGCGATCTGGGCATCCCATGTTATTCTCTGCAATGCCACCAGGCTTTTTCATATGATCCGATCGTCTTTCACTCTTTTCTCTGCGGGTCCCCATACTTTGCCCCGTCGGACCTTCTGTTATTTCCGACGATTAGATTTTCTGATGATGGTCGTCAGGCGACAAGCCCCCACTGTTTGTCCATTGCCGTCTCTGGGCTTTTTCCCTCTCGTGTCCCTTCCGATCTTCCGAAAGTCACCGCTCGCCATGAGATTGACATACGCCTTTCTCGTAAAATGCTGCTGCGCTGTTGAGCGACAGTTATTGTTGGCCAGCTGCAGCTGTGTGCTGTTCGCTCGCCTTTGCCTCCGGTACCCGCTGTTCCCCTTCTTTCTGTCCCAATCCTCGAGAACTCGAATTGACTCACACTTTCCCCCTTGCCCCTTTTGGCCCCCCCCGGCTTTGCTTGCCGTTAGCGTCCTTCTGGGCTGATCATCTCTCTTTTTCACTTTCGTTTTTGTTTATTTTTAGCATCTCCTGAAGGCGAGACCGCTAAGGACTGCCGCCCGTCAATGGAATCTTGTCGTGCCACCTTTCACTTCCTGGTTCCTATTGTGATTTCGCGGGATGTTCTGGTGACTTATTTGTGGTGTAAAACAGTCTAGTGCGCCCGTCGGTTCCGCGGGTCAGGTCTACGCTCGCTCGGCTTATCAGAGCTGGCCCACCCTGCCTCAGTGTGATTTACTGACTTAAAACAAGCCTTCCACGGGCTGCACAGTCATTCCCTTTTCCGCGCGGTATCTTCCTCAGCCGTTCATTCTAGACCAGAAGGGTGTCTCCCGGCCTTCTTCTCCCGTGGGCCTCCGCATTTACCGGCCATTTGCAGAGAGCGGTTTTTCCTTCTGATTGACCCATCTCTCGCCCTCTGGGAACTTTTTTTTGACCTCAGACGGCACTTACTTTCCTGTTAGGTACTTTTCAGTCTCTGCGTATTTAGCGCCTTCCCTACGCTCGACTTGAACTTTACCTTTTTTTCTCCCGTGGGCCCTTGGCTGCCTTGGATGCGTCGATAGACTTTAGCTCACCACATCCCCAACTCGTCTCCGCTTCCGTCGCCGGTCCCCTTAATCTTCGTTGCTGGTATTTCGATCTGAATGAGTGCGCTCGGCTTACCACACCAAATCCTCGTTGCCGTTGAGGTGTGGCATGGACGGGGGCCCCTCATTCTTCTTTTATTTTTTTGACCATCTCCAGGCGAAGGGGCTTGACTGCTTCCTTTCCCGCCGGGCTTCGGTGTTTACTCGACAAAACCACGCCTAGTTTTTTCTGGTAGTTCTCCGCGGGTTATTTTCCTTTCGCAGGGCATTCCCCCTTCAACGAGTTTGAGATTTATCATCCTCAGTTGGAATTTATATCCTCTGTTTTCTCTTGCCACTGATGAGTCAGAGTATGCTCCGTGTGACCGGGGGTAGCTCGCGACATGGCATGTTTAAGCTCCCCAATTCTCCCTCTTTTTTGCGTTGCGCGTGTGGAGCAAGCCATCTCCCCTCTTCACTTTGTTTGTCTGCCGAGACCCCTCATCGACGGCAAAAGAGCGCCCCCGGTGTTTTGTTATTGTGCCTTTTTTTCCCTTCCGCCTCCCTACCCTTCCTTCGTCTTGCTGTGCGCTAGAGTTTTCTCTGACACCTTTCGCTTTTTGCGAGCCTGGGGTGGACGATTTCGTCCTCCGAGTTTACCATCTCAAACTGTCTTCCATTGTCTGACACTTCGCTTCGACGTAGCGCACACTCGTTTTTCCCCGTGTCACCCTTGTGCCGGATGAATAAAAGCGTTCGCAGAGCCCTTATGCTCCGTTGGCCTCACATTACGAGTTTTGTTAATACCTCGTTGGCCGGCGCCGCGCGTCGGCTCCTCCTGATTTCGTTTTTTTGTTCAACGATTCGGAGCACGATTCGTTTGCCGGCTGCGGGGGTTTTAGATCCGCCCCTTCTGGTGTTCTTTCCTTGCGGACCACAGTTTCTAGCGCGTAGGTCTTCCTCTTCTGGTTGGCCGCTTTTTCTTTTGTAGCTCCGGTACGTCGTTCCACTCTGCTCGGGCTTGTTCGCTTGGCAATCTCTGTCCGCGAAAGTAGCCCCTTCTTCCTGGCTCCGTCAACGTGGCAACACCCCCAGTTCTTTTTGAACGGGACCCCCTTTTGCGCTTCGTGCATGGCTGATCGACCGAGGCGCAGTGGTTTCCCCCCCGATCCGTTGCGTATAGCTTTTTGAGCATGCATCCGTAGAGGACGAGGCTCTTCTTTTTCGGAGCCTTGTAAGGGGTTAGGAGAAGGCCCATGGCTCTCGTTTTCTCCCTTTGAGTCGCCCCTTTCAGAGGTATGTTCCCGTCCCGCGATTTTTCCCATTATCAACGGGGTTCTTACGGGAGGGATTTTTGCGTGTTCAGTCGAAGTGGTCCTTTCCACTGGAACTCCTTTTCGTGACGGATTTAACCAGGGGTGCAAGCGATTTTATTAGTCTTTTTTGGTTGGAGGCCGATATTTCATTGTTTGACGTCCAAGCCGTTGACCATCGACCCACGATTCCGACCCCCCAGTCCCGTTCCTACCCCCTATCTCTCCACAGCCTTGCCCCACGGCGGCCTCTCCCCCCTCGATGATTTTCGGTCCGTCCACCCAGTTTGGTAGGGGGGATGGGACACTACCAGGCCCCCGCCAACTGTTGGGGTGCCGGCTTTCCCTTCCGCCGACTCCTCGGGGTCGAGCTTTTATTCCACCGCCGAGGACGTTTTTTCTCCCCCTTCCCCGTGCGACCACATGCCGTGCTTCTCAGACAGCGCGGAGAGGCCACTCTTGAATTTGGCTCTCGCCTTCGGACCATCCGTCACCAGCCGATGCCTGCACCCAGCCCCTCGTTTCTAACTCTTCCCGACACACAGACCTGAGCCGCTCCCCGTCTTCTTATATGGCCGATTGGCCGATTAGCAGGAGCAGACGGGCCTCCTGCGAGTATCACCTTAGGCACCAACCGGCTTCGGACCGTTTTTTCGTGAAAGCCTTTTAATGAGTCCGTAGCGCGACCTCCCCCCGCCAGTCTAAAGTTCAGCCGGGCTGATCACCCTTTCCCGACACCAAGAGCTTACAACCCGGGCCCTCCACCGTCTACTTTGTCTGTTTTTCATCTTATTCTCCTTAGTAGCTTCGCGCGCGGACAGTTGACGCTCCCCGATTGCCCGTTTTCGCTCATCCCCCGGTCGTCTCATTCTTTGCCCCATGTCCCCGAGGAAGCATCACAACGTTAGTCTCCATGTCACCACGAATGGACGCGTACTGCAATTCATGAGGTTTTTGATGTCTGGGTGTGTCCTATAAACACTCGGAGGCTCCACCTTCCTGGCTCCTGTTATTTTCCCGTCCCCCCCAACAGTTCACTTTTATTGCGGCTGGTGTCTTTCCAGTGCGGTCGACCCCGTCATTCCGCCGACCGAGAGTTGTGCTCGTGTCGCTCTGTCGAGTTGTTTTTTGGGTTTTCGGTTGTGTGATGACTGCTGGTTACGCGCGTCTTTCGTCCGTTAACACATGAAATCACGTCCGTCCTGGATTTTGCTAAGTTTTTTTCTTCACCTCCCTTTTCAGCATCTCGGTCGCGCTCTCACGCCCTGTTCCGTTCCGCCTTTTCCCCGCTGCACAGTAACCCTCTTGTGGTTATGACGGCCTTCCATGGACCGCTGAAAACCATTCTTTTCCCCCCTTTTCTTGACCCACTCCGCGTTGTTGCTTTTTTTCCTTTTATACTGATCTTGGGATTTGCACGGTGAAAGGCCTTGCCATTTTTGTTTTCTGGGGGTACCCACCCCCCCCCCCGCCTCTACTGAGTTCGTTTTCCAGGCCCTTTCCCCTTTTTGTGGGCACGTTAATCCTCGCATACCGATGGTATGATTCCTCGGTTTCCGCGTGCCCCTTCCGGCGACAAGCAAGGTCCCCTCCTTCTCGCTTTGTTCCTTTTCTGAGTATCGAAGATTCATCCCTGCTCGCGGGATTCTTCAGCGAAGTCCCCCCGATCTCACCACCCCCCTTTTTTTCACATCATGCATTAGACCTCCCCTATTCTAATGAGAGTAGGAGGCCTATCTACTTTTTCTGACCCTGCTACAATAGAACTTTTGTCGGCGAACCCGCTCCTTCGGTGTTCCTCGGCTTGCGACCTTGCTTTCCTTCTCCTTTTATTAGGTTTTTCTTCGTTGAATTTGGTATCGATGCTTTTTTTCTCGAACTAACAGGAGTGGTCGTTTCTTCCGGCGGACTCGGCATGCCCAACTTACCTTCTACCGGTTCATTCGAAGCCGCCGACGCCGACAACTCCCCCCCCTTGTCGAATACTTCCCCTGGCCCGTAAGACCGTTACCCCCCTCCTCCGTCCCCGGACAAGACGTCTTGCTGCTCAGCCCGTTCTGCTCCCTCGATGCCACCAGTTTCTTTGTAAGGTGAAAAATTGTCTTTTCTCTCCCTTTCCCCCCTGTTTTGGTTTCTTCCCGACCACCTTTCGTGTCTCCGCTGTTCTTTTTGTCCTCGTTTTAGCAGATACCATATTTCCGTCCGTTGCCTGTCCGTTTCCGTAAGGGTCTTCATTCCTTTCCGCACAGGTGGCCGCGAGTGTGGTCAGGCCCTCTATGTCCCTTCGTCCAAAGCGGCTTCTGCCGAGTAGGCTATTCCTTCCTGACGCGGCTATAGTCCTCCTTGTTTCACCGCGTCTTCTCTTTTCCTCCTCCTTGGGGTCTATTTCTAGATCTCGCGCATTGTCACGTGTCACTTTTTCCTCCCCCACATGTCGGTCATTCGAGCGGTGCGTCCTTTCCGCCCTTTTATTGGGGGTCCCTCTCGTCCCATCTGTCCTCAGGTTGCGTCGCTGCCGCATTGTCCCTCCTCCCCATGAACGGACCCTTTTCCTGCGTACTTCGTGGAGGTTGTAGTATGCCCCAGCACCTGAGTCTGTTTTCCCCTATTGGTTCCTCCCCCTCCTGGCCGTTGGTTGCGTCGGACATCCCGCGTTTTTCCTTTTGTAGTCTCCCTTTTTGCAGCTGTATCGGCTCCCCTTTTTGCGGCCCTCCCGTTGTTTTACTTTCGCGGGCCGCCGCGGAGCCCCTCTTGTTTGTGACTGACCCCTCTGAGGGCGGCGGCGTTTCTTTTTACTTCCCCCCTGCGCCTAGGGTCTTTTTTCGCTTATTTTATTGTCATTCCCCGGCCGCGCGCTGATGGGCCTTGTGTTAGAACTCTTTTCTCTTTACGGTCACAACTTTGTGTCGTGGTCGTCGTCATCCTTCTTGGGTCCTGACCTCAGGTTTGCCTTTACACGCGACGTTCCTCTATGCAGTCTTCTTCCCCTCCCTCCTTTTCGGCGCGGGTTCCTCCTCCTTTTGCGCCTTCTTTCTTTGTTCCTCGCGTGTTGGACTTTGGTCTCGACCACTTCGGTATTCTCCTTTAAGTGATAGAGTGCTACCTCGTTTTATGTTGCCTCGCTCCTGAGTCTTGGGACCATCAGTCTCCCTTTTATTTCGGCTTGTCTATGCATTTTCTTTATTCTTTTAGACGAGTCACGTCCGATCTTTCGTTTTGCGTTCCTCCGCCTTTTTTTTCCTTCACATCCTACGATCCCCTAAGAGCTGTGTCTTCCTCGTCCAACGCATTTCCTTTTGCGGTCTTAATCTCCCCGCCTCGCTGCTTGGGGGAGGTAACCTTATCCCCGCTTTTTGGTGCAATTCACGTTTGCGCGCTTTAACGGACTCGCGCCCCTTCCTCGTCCCTTTTTTTTGCTATAGTTCAAGTCCCTTTTTTGACGCCCAGATTTTGCGAACTATCCTTCGCTTTGGCTCGTCACGAGGACTTTTCCCTCAGGTTTGCGAGCGGCTAGCCTTCTAAATTTTTTTTTTACTGTGGTTACGTCCATGTCGTTGGCCCCCGCATCGTTTGATAATCCTTGCGACCATGGCTCCTGCGATTCCTTTTCATTCCTCTTGTTGCTGACGCCTTCGTTCTCCCCCTTACTACGGCTCCCTTTCTCCTGACGACTCCGACGCAAGATTCTCTTTTTCATTGCGCACGTACGATTTTGGCGCCTTTCATGCCCCCCGCCTCCCGAGGTTGTGGAGGTACTGAGGTTTTTTTTGGTCCCGTGTTACAATCCCATCCGAGTGCGTTCTCCGACATCACTTTTTATTTTTCCCCATCCGACAGCCCCGCGTGTTGTATCAGAGTCTCGATTTTTTTAACTATATGGACATCCGGACTAACTTTTTCTCACGCTCCTGGATTTTTGTCGAGGTATCGTCGTTTTGGTGCTTTCAGTGCGTCCAATCCCTTGTCAGACTCATCCGGCCTTCTTCTCCATCTTCGGTTGCATATCCGTTTTGATCCCCTTTTTTCCCCTTTGGTCGTTACTAGGATTCGCAGTTGCTGTTCGGCGCCGGTTGTCCTCGTCTTTATTTGCGGCTAGGTGATCGAAGTGGATTTTCTCGCGAGATTTCCTCGTTTAATTTTTTGTGTCCTCGGTTTCGCGGTCTCCCGACGTTAACATCTTCGTCTCTGGTACTTCGCATCTGTCGCTTGACGGCATACAGGTGCGTCTGGCTCGGGCTTACGCCCTTCCCTTTAGTGTTTTGCTGGCCCCTGATTGTCGCTCCCGAACTCTTTGTTTTTTGTTTCGTATGGGGGTGTTCCGTTAGTTTCGGCGTGTCAAAGTTTTTTTCGGTTTTCCCTTGATGTTTCTCTTGTCGCTTTGACTAGCCTGGCGCGGCGAGCCCATATCTCGGTTTGGAGCCTTGTATTCACATTCTTTGAGAGGTGTTTTGTAGTTTCTCTCTCCGGAAGTTGGACTCTTAATATTTCCCCCCCTCGTGGTTGGTTCTTCTTCGGCAACTGATACACTTTCTTTTTTTCATCGTTGGGGGGTGAGGTTTTGGCGTATTTACCACGTGGTAAGTAAGTGGTAATGACCTTTCAGTTGACACCCCCTCTTCCGCTTTCTGCCCTCGAAGAACAGTCTATGATTCATCCTTTTTT
>Ga0179593_1270271_pt1 | contig 17081 bp, 20 predicted proteins | sample CZODoug2_1_08_16_FD_185931 | JGI IMG/M metagenome (GOLD analysis project Ga0179593, IMG submission 185931) | Vadose zone soil fungal communities from Angelo Coast Range Reserve, California, USA - CZODoug2_1_08_16fungal (PacBio error correction) | ecosystem: Environmental > Terrestrial > Soil >... | reverse complement strand
TTTGACTCAAACACTCCTGTTATACCCAGGAATTTCCTACGATTTCATTCCCCATCTTCACCTCAGTTCCCGATTCTCGCCGCGCGTTCTTTTGCGCTTACAGGGAGACCAGCTCCAGCTCGCTTGGTCTCCCTGTTTAGTTTATTTTTTGTTATGATCTCCATCCCACTCCTTGAGAGCCCTTTCTTGCGGGCTGGTGGACTGCCGGCCGCGCCAAGTTTTTTTTTTTCCATTTCTGTGTTCTTGACCACCGCGTGGGGACACGTAATGAGCATTTTTTTTTTGGAACGCCCGGCATACGAAATAATCTTTTTCTTAGTGAGCGATCGCGCAGTCCCCCGGTCCTTTGACAGGGCCTCATGCCTGGCGACTCTGTTGTTGAAAAACCGACGCGATCCTGTCCGGCAGGCGGCGGACGCTTTCGGCGGGCTGGCGCCGAATAGGAAAGTGAAATTTAGTTTTCTTATTGTGCAGCTCTCCACCCGTCTCTGCGTATCGTGACCCCGCTGCCTCCCGCTTTTCTTTTCCCGGTTATCTTTGCCGGGATGGCGCCCGTTTCCTGGACGATCCTTGCCGCACCGTTTCTTTTTCTTTTTGACGACTGACAGCGATTTTATCTCTGTTGGAGATAGCCCAGATCTGCTACTTTCTCCCCTTGAAATCCTTCGCCCTTCTCATAGGCGACCCTTTAAGACGACGGATGGCCCCCCCCAGCACCACGCCCAGCAGAAGCCCAAAAAAAACCACCCCCCTATTCCGCCGTCTGGCGCGGCGCTCCCGTCTTGTAAGGCACGATATTTGCCGTGTCCGCGAACGGAATTTCTCGACACCACTAATGCAACTGCGCGACATTGGCGATAGTTTGCCGCTCTTCCTCCGTCTGAGAAGATCGTTCTCCGGTTGGCTCAGCACTCCGCATGTCATTCTTTTCCGATCCGGCCTTAGGGACCCGCGCCGCCTCCCTTCCAACACGTCCTACCTGGACATTACAAACCCTGCCTTGCCAGACACCCGTCCGGTGAAACCCCAGCATTTCCCCTTCTTTTAAACTTGTTTTCGTTGCCGTTTCCGCCTAAACTTCTTCTCGGACGCGGCTTTTTTTCCTCCCTTTGACAGCTTTAATTTGGAGCCTCCACTAGTCCTTGAGCATCGGCCCATGACTGGCCTTTCAATGGGGGTTGGTTTCTATTACGGTCCTCCCAAAATGCTTTCCTTCCCCCCCCGCCGCTTTTCCTCTCAGGAGTGCCAACCCTGGAGTTTGGAGCGCTTTCCTCCGACTCTCATGCAATTTTTTTGTCGTTCTCTTTCTGTCGCCCCCGACCTTCGCCCCGCGCCGACTATGTCCTCCGCCCCTATACACATAATCGTGTTTCTTGGCCTCTGATTCGACGCAATCTGCGTATAGACTGATCGGAACGTTCTTGAGTTGGCTTTTGGGGCCATTTTTCACGTACATCCTTCTCTCCACGTCTGCGTCTTCTTTTACATTCGGCCTCACGGCACGGCGATTCGGCCGCCGCCTGTTAAGGAAACCCACCCCCCAGCCTCTTTTCTTCTCGTGGTCAATTAGAGCTATGCCCAGGCGCCTACATCCGTTCAGGCTCTCTAGCCCCTCATGAAGCTATGTCTCCACAAACGTCTCCCACGGTGCCTTCCACCTACGACATTTTTTCCCTCCCTGTCCCTCGTGATCTCTTTCTACGTGGCCAACCCCTTCTGATTCCATTGTACGAGCCGGGCAGGAACGTATTCCCCTTATGTCGGAGATTGCACCAAGTGCGCAACCTCCCGATGAGATCCTCCCCGTTTTGGGGCGAACTCACACGCAACCCCGTCCCGTGCTTCGGCTTCCCACGGTCCTCCCTCACCTCTCACACTATTTGGTTTCGGTCAGCTCTCTGATCGAGGGTGAAAGGTTTCGCCCGCTCTGCTCCTGGCGATTTTTTCTTGTCCTTCTGAGGGAGGTGCTTCCCCAGCTCTATTGAGATAGTCTCATTAAGCCCCCTTCTTTTGCAGAGTTCTATGCGTTTATGCGATGTGCACCGCAAACCGAATCTTTGCTTCCCTAGTATATCACTGCGACCGCTGCGCTTCCAATACGTCATGATCACCTTCGCCCCTGGCCCCTTCCCTTCCTGTGGGTGTCGTTCTTTCCCTGCTTTCCTACATGATGCATCCCCCTCTATTTTCTAGTATAGGGGAGCTCGTAGAAAAGTATGTTCTTCAATCTACCTCCACCCGTCTGAATCTCGGACAGTAGTCACATTGCGCAGCCGGCTCGCCGTGTATCCGGGTATCCCTCTGTTCTCCCCCCCCATTTCCATCTCACGGTCCCCGTTTTTGCGGCACACTGTTTGACCCTTTTCGGCCGCAAGGTTCAAGCCCGCGCCGTCCCCAGGGCGCTGTTGACGCGCCCTGCTGCCTCCAACACAGGCGAGAGCTTGATTTCTTCTTCCCTCGATCCAACAAAAAACGAAGCTTCGATCTCAAGCTCGTGTTGGAGTAGAGAGTATGCTCACGCTTCTCCGCCCATCTCCGTTTCCTTCTCCCGGTCGGGCGCGCTCGAAACTATGGGGCTGGTGGAAGACGTGACTGCCATTTCACCCACTATTTCTCCCCCCTCTTCTCTTTCTTCCCGGTTCCCCCCCCCCCCTCCCTTTCTTTTTTTAATGCGCGAGAATTCGTCACCTTATCACGGGCCTTTATGGCGAGATATCTCGTACAGGGCTTTATGAGAAAGATGCCTGACAGGCGTCTCCAGCCCCCTCGTGAGTGTTAGTTGGAGTTGTTCGCCGCCTAGCTCCCCTTCGCGGACTTTTTTTTCTTTAGCCCTAAGTCCGAGGCACCTGCATCGACGAAGTTCCAGCTGGTTGAGGCCTTCGCTTAGGATCCTAATGTTTGGCTGCAGATATTTTGCGCCCTTGCATTTCCCCCCCCCCGCCCTCTCAGGCAACAATCACCATCCAGATCCCTGACTGAGATCTCTATTTACTCCTCTCCTTTGTTGTGTCTTCTAAAGGGAATTTTCTTCCCTGGTGCTTTTTTTCCGCTCTCATTTTGAGGACATTTCAGTTCGACAGATTAAAGGCCGCTTCACAAGGTTGTCCCCCCAGAGAATCGCGGAATCCTACCCGCTTATACGTAGTTTTATAGGCCTCTTTTGCGATACCGCTCCTACCAGGTCGCGTATCTTCCTTATTAGGCGTCTAAACATCTCCCGGAACACGTCTTGGCCCGGTGGTAGGGTCGTGTCTCTCGTAGGGATTAGACCCCGGTTTTCCGAGATGCTCGGCCGAGAAGGGAACCCTAGTGATTATCCTGTTCCGCCTTAGCTTCCCGATTAAGAGGAAGGGTATGGAAGACTCCCGATACCGATTTTGTAGACGATATTGACCTTTCCAGCCTTCCATTCCTTAAGAGCCCTCCAAACATACTTTTCGTCGACTCTCCGTCCTTTAGGCCGATGCGCTCCTGATTTGGCGGCTCCGATGGAGAAGGCTCGCGAGACCCTGAGGTGTGAATTGAGCCCCCGCGCACCCTTTCTGTTGTTGTCAGTTTTTGAGCGCGACGCTGTCCCCGCTTTTTCTTCTTGTGTTGCTTTCGAGGCGGGAATGTCCTGGTCCAATGGAGCCATTTGTGTCGTCCCACTTATTCGTCCAATTTTCGGCCCGCCGGGTGTGCACGCACCCGGACACGGATATTGAATTTCCTGAGTCCCTCATGACTTCTCGGCCTGAGCTTTTTGCCCTGTTTTTTCTTCTGGACTTTCCTCTGCTGGTCGCCTTTTGGATCTTGTCCCAGCAGTGGATACCCGCTATCTTATACATCTTTTCTTACACCCTTAGCTTGTCCCGGATTTAGAGTGCGGAAGCCAGAGTGAATTACTCCCCACACCCCGTCATTCCGGACCTTGGATCCTTTATACGTGAGTCGGGCCGCCCTGCCCCCTTACTAGAGTTTACATTCACGCTATGCCGATGCTCCTGTGGTATTTTGCTGGCAGTCGTATAGAGCCCCTAGAAAGTGGACGCCCACGGAGTCCTTTCTGCCTAGCTATCGAGCGTGGGCATTGAATCTCTGTTGCCCTCTCTTGAGACTCGTGGAACCCCCTTTTTTTTTGCGGCGTTGAGGCAAAGTTTGAAGCCTAGATCAGCTATCTGAACGTCAATTTTTTATATTGGCTCTTGTACCTTTCTACCTGGCAGCCTAGAACGTCAGTGGTGGCTTTTCCGGCGCCAAGAAACCTTTTATCTGCTCACCTCTTTCGGCGTGAATCCAGCTTTCTTTCTGACCCTCTGCTGCCGCGAGGGCGTCGTTTCCTGGCGCACGTTCCTCTCCGTGTTGTCGTCTTTTCCAGGGGTTGGCTTTTCTCTTTGGATCAGATCGTTCAGTTTTTTTCTTGAGATGTCTGATTTGGCCGTTTTCTTTGACGTGGGTGATGCTGCCGAAGCGTCCCTTCGGTTCTCGAAATCCTGTCCTTGATCTTAGTTAGACCTGGGATATTGTCGGATTTGACCCGAATGCTGCTTCGATACACGCCGAGTGTAGCCGTCCTGCGTGTCTTCTAGAATTCTCAGACGTTGCTGCCGATTAGTGCCTTTCCGCAGAAGCCGCGTTTATATTCTCCTCTGTCGTTCCGCCCATCTACTCTCCTCGCGGACGTGACTATCCGGGTCTCCTGGCCTGCGTTTGTCGCGCCTCGATTGCCGGAAAAACAAGAGATTTTCTCTTGCGTTTGGTATGGGCGTCGCCCGGTCTTTTCTTCAGCTTTTAGGGCACACTTCTCCCCAGCAGCCTCCTTCTTGCCTTGTGCTTTCGAGAGACACACGCCGGGTTCCCTCCTGAGATTCCCATTCTTTTTTTGCGGGGAGATTGGCCCAGACATTTGGCTTTCCCCGTCATGCGCCCCCCCTCCCTTGATGCTGCCTGTTGAGATGCGGCCTGGAAGCTTTTGTCGTAGACCTTTTATGTATCAATCGACAAAAACCAGAGCGTCCGTATGAGGGAGTCGGCCTGCAAGTCCCACAAGGGGACAGATATTTTCAAATTTTTTTTTTCCGCTGCCTTGAGTGACACTCGAGGTACTTTTTTTGCTTTCTCCCCGGTTGCTTTGTTCCTTCCTCCGGTGCGCTGGTCCTATGGCCTTACGCCCGATCAAGGTAATATTTCGTTGCGCGCTCGGGAGAGAGCTTTCGGACTTTTGATCGCGCATAAAATTTTCGCTACCGATCTTAGTTGCAGTTCGTTTTTCTTTCCTCTAAAGGTCCCCGGAGATGAACTTGCACATATAGGTCAATGACGGCTGACCGTCTTCGCTCTCGCATACGGATATACTATTTTTGATGGTCTTTTTTTGTGGTTTGGGTCAATCCCTAGCGGTCAAGGGTCGCCTTTGATCCTCTAAAGTTTGTTTTCCTATCGGTCTCTCAGCCAACTTCTGTGAGCGGCCGTTACTACGGCATCCTTCCCTTCCTTCCTTTTCGAAAGGGAAAAGGCCCAAGCCGGCCCTGATGGACCTTTTTCCCGTCCCGTTTTCTTGATTTTTACTTGCAGTTTCTTGTTGAAGCTTCGAGACCTATAGATCTCGTGCAAGCTCTTATCGTGCCCGCTCCCTCCCGCCTCTCCATTCCTCTTACCCAGTGAATTTCGAGATCGATTTCCTCGGGTAGAGGCCAGGACTTTTCACGTTCCTGGGTCTTGCGGTTCCTATATCTTCAGACACTGCGGCGAGGCCTTTAGGAGATGAAGGGGCGTTCCACATTTCGCAAGTCGGGTGCCCCCTCCCGCGGTTTCCCCCGAAACCACGCAGTGAAGTTTTTCCGCCTTCCTCTCTAAACCCCCGATCATCGACTTCTCGCCCCTGCGTTTTGATGGCGACATGACCCCCACCGTCTTCTGTTACGCTGATGGCTGCTCAAGGTTGCGATCTCGTGATCCTGTAAGGGCCTCAAGACCTTCCGTGCGCGCATCTCCTCTTGTCGGGTGCAGAGGTCTGTCCTTACCTCGTCGACAGCGTCTCTTTTTATTCAAATAGCGTTTTTTGTCCCACTCTCTATTACTTCCTTAAGTTTTTTTTATAGATCCTGTTTCGGTAAAAACGCTGTTTGATCCTGATAAAGTCCCTTGTTAGACGAGGTTTTTCCCCTTCAACCCCATTTCCTCCGCGCTCTGAGACTTCGTATTGAGGGACCTCGGGCGTCCCTTCGAAGTTAGCATTGATCAATCGTTTTGTCGCTCAATGGTGGTTCATGTCGCATCCCCTCATGGAAGCCTTTCGCTGCCGGCTTGCTGAGTGCCGTTACCGGCTGCCAGCAGCCTTCTGCTTGGTTTCGACCCCCCCTCGGCGGGCCCTCCGACTGCGCCATGGTGGGACAAGCGGCAGATAGACCACTACCTCGCTCCGGTCTGAGACGATTAGCCGTCCTTCGCTGGACGGGCCCCTTCTTTCGTCTCCCTCCCTCAGACGCTCTTTCTCTCCGTTCCTCTTGCGGCTCTCCCTGCGCTTCGTTCGCGTATCAATCATAAGGCACGTGACGAGTTACTATATTTGACGCCGCTCCAACCGCTCGTCGTCTCGTTCTCTGCCTTCCCACGCTTTCCTCTCCTTGGGACCAAACACTTTTCAAAGGTTATATCCGTGGATGGGAATTTTGACTGCGATCATTTTCTTTTAACCAGGTTACGATGAACTGTCTTTCGGCCCGCGTCAGAAGCCATGTTGGTCCCTAAGAGCCGCTATTCTACTGGGCGCGTATATTTTTTCTTTGATCATAGGCGGAACTTGAATTTCCCTCTCGGATTGCCATCCCCACTTGATACTCCACCCCACAGCTTCTATCCTTCGGTGTCCTCCGCCCGCGGACTTCGAGTCCGTAACTGAGATTGATTCTCTCCTTCCCTGGCGGTTCGAACACCCACGACTGCCTCTCGCTGTCTTCTTCTGAAGCGTCTCCTCTATACTCCTCCGAGCCTCTTTGCCCCGCGGGAGTACCGACCTTCAACTTTGACGTGATATGGCGATCAGGCCTTCCGCGCTACTCCGGGCCACCACTGCTACCTCCTCTACCAATACGCTATTGGAAACAACTTCGCGGAACCCCCATCGTTTCCCTCTCTTTTTTTTTTTTCGTTGCCCTTCCCCTTTTCCCCTCAGCCGGTCCTTTTTTTTGTCCCTTTTCAAGCATTTGACTGGAGACAGCAAAGTGCCCTTGTTTTGCGCAATTAGGCATTGAGGGTTCTTTTTGGCTGGGTGGAGCGCATGACCTTAGCCAAAATGGCTTCCCATACGTAACACCCCTGCCTCTTTAATTCTTCTTCAAAAATTTTCGTGTCTCTCTCCCTCCTTCTACTTCTAATGAAACCTCGATGATTTCCGGAATTTTCTTGAATAGCACCTTCCATCTCCTTTCGCCACCCCTCGATCACCCCTTCCTTTCCCTGTTTTTGTTGTTTTAATGGAGTAGGAGGGCCTACCTCTCGGCTTACTCTCGGCACGCCGCTCGTCTAGTTGAGTCTGGGAGGAAAATAACCATGTTGAAACGCTCACGGATCTTCCTGCCCTTCTGCATACCTTCTTCTATGCTCCTCCTCCTCTTACCTTCCTATCTTCTTGTTTCTTGCTCAACGTCCATTCGTGGGCAAGCTGACCTGCTATGAACCTGGCGTCCTATACCCGTTCAAGGATTTCTCCCATACTTTTTTTCTTTTTCTCAAATGTTTAATCGTTTCCGGACCACTCTCCATTCAATACCCTCTTTCTAGGCTGATCGACTTTTAAGGTCCCCCACGGAATGCTAAACTTGAAGGCCTGGGAGATTCCGAAGCCCATATTGGGGCGATTTTCCTTCCCCCCGGTCATACGATGTCTCCTTATCCTTTTTTGTCCGCCGGACCCTCCCCCCCTTGCCGTTTATCCGGAGCCCTTTCCCATTTAACCGCGTCCAAGATTCTGTTTCGGTCAGTCTCGATTTCGATTTTTGCTTTTCCCTTGTTCGCCCGTTCTCTCCGTTAACGTCTCTCCATGTCGGGCCCCTCTCTGCCTTCGGTGACACACGATCCGTAGGTAGCTCGGCCTACATTCAGCCGTGGTGCCCAACTTTTCTTTTTTATATTCCCTCGGCCCCCCTTCACCCCGCACCCCTCCCTCCGGCTTCTCGGCACTTCTTACCCGCCCTCTTTTTTTCGGCCCGACTGTCAAGGCGAAATTAGCAAGGCCGGCAGGAACGGTGGTGTCCCCGGTCCATCCTTTTTTCCTGCCCCCTTTTTTCGCCAGCGAGGTTCCGATGTATCCTTAGCTCTTCCGTACAATTCTTGTACTAACGATAAAATAACCCCCGCGAAGCCTTATCGGAAATCCTCCATCCCGCATGCCCTCTCGCTTTGTGGTCCTCTATCTCGTCCCCCCATTTCATCGTCTGCGTCCTTTTTTGCGGTGCACACTTTTCAGCCATTGTCGCCGACCGTGGTAAAGATTTCGCCGCCCCAATGTGCTCATGTGACTCGCTCCTTTCGACCCCCCACGGGAGAGATGGTTCGATTCGGCTCTTCAAACACTTTTCTTCCACAATCGCGCCTGTGCTCTGAAACTCTCAAGCAGCCGTGCGGCGCGAGATATCCTGTTCCTCTCGCTTCCAAATCCTAAGTTTCTTGAGGACGTATACGGCCGGCGATTAGACACTCTGGTTTTTGCTCGTCCCGGAAGTTTTTTTTTCATCCACCCCCAAGATCGTTCCACCTCGGTCTCCGGGGCGTTCGAAGGTCTTAACGCGGCAGAGTGGGCACCAAACTTCTTCATAGGGGCTTCCGGAGCGAGCTATGGTCACCGCCCTCCCCCCCCTCCCCCGCATCCCACATATCCCTACCCCCCCTCTACTCCCCCCCCGCCCCACCCTCTGCCCCCCCCCCCCACCCCCACACCCACACACTCACCTCCTCCATGCGAACTCACCCCCCCCACCTACCTTGCCGCTCTCCCACTTCATATCCCCCCCCATTACCACTCCATTCAGCCCCCTCTCAAACCCCCCCCCCCATCCGTCTCTCCTCTCTCTTCCCCCCCCCCTACCCCGCTCCCAACCCCCCCCCCCTACCCTTTCTCCTTTTACTTTTTCTCCCCTCACACTTCCCCGCTCACCCTCCTACATTCTCACTCTACTTCACACCCACCCACCTTCGACCCTCCCCCCTCCCATCTCCTTCCTCTCTCTCCCCCCTCCCCATACCCACACCCTCACCCCCCCCCCCCCCCACCAATCCTTGCCACCACCCCCCTCCCCCCCCCCTCACCCTACAACATAATCACCATCCCCCCCCCCCGCTTCCTATTGAGTCCCCCCACACCTCCACGATCGCCACCTCCCCTCCCCACCCTCCCACCCCCTTCTCCAGTTCCACCCCCCCCGCCTTACTCCCCCCTCCTCAACACCCAACCCTCCCCCCCCCCACTGCCCTATACCCTCCCCCCCCTATCCCTCCCCTCCCCCCCCACCCCCGACCTCCTCATTTTTTCCCCCCTACCCCTTCCCCCCTCCCCCCCCCCCTCTCCCCCACCCTACCCCCTCCCCCCTTCCTTTCCCTCCTTACTCCTTTTCCCCAACCCCTCCAACCTCGCCCTGCCACCCTCCCATTTCACACCAACCGCACCCCACCCTCCCCATTCCTCCCCCCCACGTCCTCCGCCACTTCCACCCCCCACTCCCCCGCCTTCCAACACTCCCACACCACTCCCCCCCGACCCCCCCCCCTCACCCACTGTTCTTCTCCCACACCTCTTCTCCTCCCCCCCCCCCTCCCATCCCCCCCCCCCCCCCCCCCTCCACCTCCACTCCCCACCCCTTTACCCATCTCCCCCCACAATCCCTTCCATTCCCCCCCTGCCCCCATCTCCCCCCTCCCCCCCGCTACTCCGCCCACTTCCCCCCCCCCCCCCCATTCCCCCCTCCCGCACACTCCCATCCCACTTCCCCTCTCCCCCCCTCGACCCCACCTGCCCTCCCTCCACAACGCGCGGCCCCTAGGACGACTGATGAGCCCCACTACCACCCTTAGCCTCCCTTCCCCATGGCCTACCCGTCCCTGCATCCAGACCTCCCTGACTGTTATTTTAGTCGTCAGCCTTCTATTCTCCTTCGAGATCCTTGTTCTGTGAAAGCAGCTTATAACGGGCGCAGTCCGCATAGCTATATCCTTTTGTTTTGCTTACCTCTTCCTCCGCCTGTTATGCTGCCAGATAGCTTTGCGAACTGACCCCTGTACCAACATTGTCGGAAAAAAGAACCACCCCAACACATGTCCCTTACCTGAGCCTTCCTTTCCTCCATTCATCCTCCTAAAGTTGTTGTTGTTTTCTGATTGTGTATTATGGGCGACGAGATTTGACTTAGGGTGATTTTTCTGCCCCGAGGATCTTTGGTAGTCTTTTACGTTCTCCGATAATCCTTGCCTCCCAGGCGGCGGCTCTATCTTATTTGACCTACACACGTATAGTCTTCCGCTTCTTCCCTTCGAATGGGAGACCTGCGCTGTACACGGCTCCAGCTTATCTTTTTTTATAGGCTTTGCGTACCCCCCCAGCTCCCTGAAGACACGTCTCACGGTCTGTCATGTGTACGGGTCTCTCTTGTTTTCTCGCCGGTGTACAGTAGCCTCAGCTCACTGATCTGAGCCCTCGATGACTCAACTTTTTCGCCGGCGCAGGACGTCTTTAAGGACCATTCTCTTTCCTCAAGAAACGTATCTAGTTTAGGGTAAGATTTGGGTTTTATCTCCCTTCCCGTCCCTCCTATCCAAGGCCCCATCTTTTTCGAGAGCGCCTTCAGTTTCTTTTCCCCCCCTGAGAAGTTCTTTTTGCGTCTTTTGAGAGCTGGAGAATTTTTCCTCAGCAGCCTTTGACTTGAGATACTTGACCCTTCTTTCTTGTTGCAGGTTTATCCCTGAGTCCCTTCACTCTCTCTCTGTGTGTTCGTGCAGTGGAATGGATTTCCCATTTGTCGACCTCTTGTGATGCTATCTTTGCACAGGTTTTATCCAGGATTCCCCCATCAGTTTTCGCACAACGATTCCGATGACCTTTTTCTAGATATGACACTTATACGGAGAAGAGGTTATGTTATTCCCGTCTGCCTTTCCGTTTTCTGCTTTCGTCCTTCTCTTATCTTGCTCCCAGCCTTGTAGACATCTCTGTCTTTCATCTTTCACGTATCCCATCTTAACCCTATTTCGCTTATGGTTCGAGAATCTGGAGATTCCGAACAACTTCATGCCGGTGCCTTGTGAAATTTCATTTTTCAGTCGTGGCCGCGCCAGGAGTCGGGTGAGTTCCGTCATACGATACCTTTCCCGATTTCCGGTTTGTTTGGGGGAACTGGATTTAGCATAGATTCGAAATATACTTCGTGCCGTAAACGTCCCACCGACACGTGGTTTGTGTTGACCATCTTTTCCTTTCTGCCTAGCTCTCGACGCGGTGTTCCCTCTGGCTTTGGTCCCAGAGATTTTTTTGGATTGGCTTTTTAAGGGCGCGAGCCTCTTGGCCCTGGCCGATGCAGCCTTTGTTTTCTTCTTTTCCAGCTAGCTCAGGTGAGTCCCGACCCTGCTACTGGCTTTGTACATTTTTTCAATGGAAGCGAGCCGTGTGGATTTTATTTTTTCGTCTGCCCGTCCCCCTGGATATGATCATAGTGAGGGCCGTTTTCCAGACTTTGTCTCCCCGCCGGTCTATATTGGACTTTTTTTTTCCTGAGAAAAAGAGGAACTTAAAGTTGAGATTTCCTGGTTGTGCTTCGACTGTGGCTATCATCTTTCCCCTTTTTTGATGTCGTTCTGTTCCCGTTCACCGTGATGACGTTGAGTTTATTCTGACTGGCGCATCTGACTTCTCCTCCCCTACCTTTTTAACTTTTTTCCTTAAGCGCCCTGCTTTTGACAGAGTATAGATGAGGTCTCACCACGTCCTTCTTGGCTCCCTGACCATCAGCGTGTATCCTTACCGTCTTCCTCGAGCATAGCCGCACGTTTTCCTCTATTTTGAAGACTCGCCCTTTTTTCATAGATTATTTTTCCCGTCTTTCCCTCTCCTCTCCTATCTTCTTCCTACTTGCTCTCTAGTCTTCTCCGCGGGCCTGTGAAAGACGGTTCTAAAATTTCCGTATGTGTCTTGAGTTCTATTGCGTTGGTCGGACTTCGGTTGATGGGCTCCTGTTTCTTTTTTCTAAGTTCCTTCAAAGGCCGACCAATTCCATGAAGAAGTTGAACTTCTCATTGGGACTGTTCTGCTGCCTCCCCCCTGCCATTGGTTCCTTTTTTTCTTCCTTATACTTCCAACTTCGCTTTTTTTTTGCGGATTAGGGAGCAATGTGTTCGGCAGTATAATTTCCCCAGCTTGAGTCCTTATCAAGAATGGCACAATTGAGAAGGTTTCTTTTTCCCTTTCTGGCGCAGGCTTTATGCCCTCCCCCCCCAAGTCACGCTTCCTTCTGAGGCGACGTAGGGAAATTTGTCGAACTCCACCGCGTTTACCAAAAAGCTATTCAACTAGGTTTCTTCTTTTTGTCGTTTTCCCTATAACTGGTAACTCGCTCCCCCCCTCCTTTGTTCTCCTTTGAGTCGCGGTAGACCGTTGTGGCCGGCTGTCGTAGATGGAGAGGGAAGATCTTACGGATTTTTCACCTCATCCAGGTGAAAGCCTGACATTTCGCTCCCTTCGGTTCGACCCCTGTATGATCGGCCTGCCTTTCTCTCAGTGCCTACTTCTTCAACTCTGATTCGGAAGGTTGTGTTGGGTAGAGACCCTTTTTACTTGCTCGATTAATTATCTGGCCTGAAGCTCCGGAAGAGAGCTCCACTATACCCAAGAATCTCTATCACGCTGGCTTGTTTTGTCTTCAGGTCTTTTTTTTTCAATTCCGAGCGTCGGAAATTTCTCCTCTTCTCCTCTCCCTGATTTTCGCGAAGTCCTATATGGGACCTTCAGACCACCAACTTGCTTCTTCCGAGCGGGCAGGATCATATCGGACCTTCAGGAACTGATATCCATAGTTAAAGGCCCATCCCTTGACAATACTCCCTTTTACATCTTCTTGAGGTTCCCTTAGTTTTTTGTTTTAGAAGGTATCCATCCCTTCGAGCCTTTTTGTAATGCTTTTTCTCCAATCTCGATCTCTTGCCCCTGTGAATTATTACTTCTCCGATACCGCTTCCTCAGTCCTTCCTACTGCAGGTAGAGAAGAGTAGGTAGGCTAGCTTCATGCTTTGTCCTTTTTTCCCAGGTTTTTCACGCCGGCGCGCGGGCTCTCTTCATCAGTTCGGGAGATAATTTTAGGATCTTCAGGGAGTTACCCAGATTTTTTGCCGTCGTGTTTCCTCCCGCGTTTTCGCCCCACGCAGATTGCTTGGCGCCGGCAGGCATCCCGCAGCCGATATCCTTGTCTCTGACCGTAGGGTTCTGTCTCTCATTCCAAAACTGAGGATTTTGATCCCCGCATTGATTGCTCAAGGCTCTCTTAGCGTGTTGGCTGCCCCGAAGGGTCGTCCAAGAACTCCTCTTTTTGCAATCTCGCGGGAGGTGACGATGTTGGAAGGCCCTCGTAGACCCGGCTTGTCCTCCGGATCACTCTCGTTTTTTTCACACCAATATGACTCTTCTTTTTAATAATACTTCCTGTTTTTTTTGTCGTCTGAGAGATGTTTCCTCAACCTGATAAGTTCCCTAATTTTATACTGGCCTTCTACAGGTCTCTCCATTAGTTCCCCCCCCCCCTCCGATGGCTCGCGACGTATTCGGCCCTTATTTACCACTCCTCAATCTTTCCTTTTTCTTACGGTCGGCGAAAATCAGTTTTGTACTCTCCAATCCTCCCAATAACTTTCTATTGATCAGATTCCGTCTCGTTTTCTCCCCTGTTCCCAGACAGTCCTTTTTTTTTCCCCTCTTTGGCCGAACGGAATGACCCACATTGGTGGGACCTCCCCCTTGGGAGGGCTCCTTTAACATTCCTCTGAAGGTTATTTTCCTGACTAGAATGAAATTTACAACTAATTGGACAGCCAAATCTTCCCCCCTGGCGCCCGCGACCTCTCCTCTCCGACCTGCCGGCGGTTGCGCTTCTGGTTGCGGCATGGCTTCCAGAATAAGGTCCCACTTTTCTATCTCGAGATTTTCTCAGCATCACCCTCTTCTTCCTATCTTCGAACGCTTTGCGACGCCGGACTTGTAACATTTTATCTTTGCTGAGGGACCTGGCCCGGGCGCTAAGGGTTATTGAACCTCGAGGACTTTTTATGCGCTTTCAAGTGGTCTTGAGTCCGCATTTCTATAGCCAATATCGCGACGTTGCTCCTCAATCATTCCCCGGTCTCATTGGCGAAATTACGACGCTCTGCTCCAAGCACTCGGACGCAACCAATGGTCAGCCGTTTCGTCTCGGCGCGCGCGGGAACGACGTCAAAGGTCTTCTCTGAGTTCGCGCCGTTGTTTCTTCTCAACCATGACCAATTCAAGCTTTCCGCTCGGCGATTCTACGCTCGGCCTCGATCCCGCGGTTCCTCTCTCCCTCGTCGCCGCGGGCGCTAAAGTCCACGCTTCCCCAGTGATCTTTATTCATCTCGTCAGAGCCGAACGGGCAACCGTTGTCTCCTCTACCTCACAATACCTCGATTTAATCCCCCGCCCCCAATTTCAGGAACCCCACCGACAAGTTCCATTCGCGAACCCATTGGGTTCAGCTTGCCTTCCTCATCACCGGTCATCCTTCCTCTTCTTTTGTCCCTGTATTGAAGCATGCGCCACTGGTCTCAAAGAGTCCCTTGCGACATTGCCAATTTCGCGGCACTTTGGGGGCGCTAAGTCAAACTGCGGAAAGCAGACGCCAAAACAGAATACTTGATCTCCGGAGGGACCCCCACTTTTTCTCTTCCGCGGAGTATCTACTCACTTCTCACCCCCGGATGGATGTTTGTTTCTCTTCTGGAGAGCACAGACAATCTCGCATCTGTCCGACTATTCCCTCCCCGAAGATCACCATCATTGTGTTTTTTAGGAGTCGAATACCTTCTTATCACCATGATAGGCGCATCTCTGCCATTCCTGGTGTTTTTACCGGCCTCTTTCCAGTCGATGATTCCCCGCGTGAGTGCTCCGGCGACGGCAATCCTCATCCGGAGTCTGATTTCTCCGCATACAAGGCCGTGCTACACGCTGCTTGGTATTTCTCCAGCCTATCCTTCGTTGTCAATCCGTGGTCCTTTCGTTTCCCTGCGACTTACGACCTTCAATTTTTCTTTCTCTGCCCCTCACCTGACGCTAGTCGCCCAAACCACACGTCCCCCCGTTTCCCGGCCCACCATCCGACATAACTTACCCGGACGTGATCTCTCGTTCCCGGTCTCAAGTTTCTCAACCCGTTTCCAAGATACTTCATAGCCCCGTTCTGAATTGGCCTACCGCCCATATTTGGCTATGTTCCATCCTGCGCACGGCATCACTCTGGAGGCCACCCGTTTGGGAGACTTGACCCGACAACCTAGTCTTGGACAGGTCTCTGCCCCTCCAATCTTCTTTCTTTTCCGCTCCGCTTATCGAGGGCGGCACTTTGCTCCCTCCTGTCACTTCTCATGCTGGAAACTGAGTCTTGAGGTTTTCCCACTCTCGAGTTATGGAATAAAGTCTGAAGTGTCGCCCCCCCCTTCTCGGGGACCTCCTTCTCGGCCGGTCACCCCTGCAACAGTTCTCATCTTGGATCACTTCTCTCCCCATGATCCTGGAGATTCCGACGTCCCTTCGCCCCCTTTCTCCCCCCACTTCGCATTACGGTGGTGTCTGCATCTCATGTCTGTATGACCGCCATCGACCTTTCCCTCGCCTTTCTGATGTATCAGGTCTATTCGACAAGGTTGTTTTTTCTCAACTCAAAATACCTTGCATCATCACGTGGAACGTCAGCACCCTTCGCAGAAGTGAAGGTTTTATCAGGTTCATCCTATCTCGCCACACTTACTGCCTTTCCTGTTGGCTCCACCCCTTTGTAAGAACCATGGGCGCTCGTGTTCAATGACGAGCCTCCAGGGCGAAATTACTTTCCATTTCTCTCACACACCCCTTTGAGATGTCGTTGTCGCTTTTTCTTTTCGTCGTCTCACTCCCCCAACGCAGCTTTTCGATTCATCAAGAAGTCCTCGCGTAGTATCTTCTCAAGCTCGCCCGCCAATTCCCCGCCGTATTCTCTTTACGCCTACGGCCGTGCTCCCCCCCCCCTTTTAACAAATTTTTCTTTGATAGGCCGAAGTTCCGACCAAAACCCCAAGCCTTTACCACCTTTTCCTGTCCCTTCCGACCTTTCCCTTACCGCTGGCAGTGCAGATGCTTTCCCCCTCCCTCTCGGATTCTCGTTCGTCGCTCTCGGTACCAGGAGAGAAAGACAAGATGACGACAATTAACTGCATCCAGAAGATACGTGCTTTTTCGTGTTGCGCTCGCCTGTCTTCGACCTCGCGGCCTGTTCTGGAGCGGAGGCCTGGTCCTCTTCCCCCTCCATCGGCGACGTTCGCTTGTCGAGGCACCTCAGAGTTACCCCTCACGAATGTTATGCAGGCCTATTCTTGTGCGCCCTTCCCTTGTTCTTTTTTACAATAATCTATATCAACAATTTCAACAGCCATCATGCGACCGCTATAGTTTTTCCCTCTAATCCTTGTTGGTTGTTGGTTTCGAGAGTCTAATTCGCATTTGATCCCACTGTGTTTCGGTGCGTTTTTTTCCCGCTCGCTATTGTGACATTGAGACTTTCTTCCCTCTACTGGAAACCCCGCATAATTCTGATGCCTTCGAAGAGTCTAACATCTTCTCTTCGCGGCCCTTCGCCTGCGCGAGATGGACATTCGAGGACGCCTTTCCTCCAAGCTCCGTCCCACGTCTTCCTGGTCTGTTTCTTAGGTATTTCCGGGTCAGGACAGGAGATGTCCCCCTCCGGAATCGCGGCCGGCATGCCCGCTTTATTCTCCATGTTTCCTCCCCCCAGAGCGCGTCTCTCTGCGCTAAGGACCTTTCAAGCCTCCACCATGTCTCTTACCCCTTAGTTTTGAGACGA
>Ga0179593_1578865_pt1 | contig 17082 bp, 23 predicted proteins | sample CZODoug2_1_08_16_FD_185931 | JGI IMG/M metagenome (GOLD analysis project Ga0179593, IMG submission 185931) | Vadose zone soil fungal communities from Angelo Coast Range Reserve, California, USA - CZODoug2_1_08_16fungal (PacBio error correction) | ecosystem: Environmental > Terrestrial > Soil >... | reverse complement strand
TTCACTTTCCCCCCCGTATGTCATTCAACCCTGTCGAACCCGGGCTATGCCTAAATCCCAAATCTCTCTCCCCTTTTTCTGCTCTTGCTGCACCCATTTCCGCCGCGACACCATCCGGTTTTATGGCCCCAACATTCGGTCTTTTTCTTTTTCCCAACTCCCCTTTGCCGCAGCCACAAGGAAAAAGATTTATGATTTTGCGTATCCTCCTTTACTGATCTGGACGAGAGGAACGCATTCTGGGGATTTTCCCCCCCTCTGCGAGGAGTTATCTCTTACTTCCCATCGGATTTCGGTTTAGAGGTTGAACTAAAATGCGCAAACTTCCCCTCTTGCAGCTCCGGCGTACATTGTCCTCCTGCCGCCTTCATGCCCGCATGTCTGTCCTTTTTCTTTTTCGTTGCAACCTTCTTTGGAGGAGGAATCCGTCCTGTCGTCTGATTTAGGAGCTCAGACCAGTCCTTTTGCGACTGTCTCATTCGCTCCCTTTCTCTTTTTTTACCCCACGCAGCTTTACAGTGTTGCATGGAAGTTCTTCCGTTTGGCCAACTCCCTGAGTCGGTTCCCGCCCTTTCGGCACCCGGCGATTTGCGGCACTTTTCCGGTGAAGCTTGGCTCTTTTCGGAGCGAACTTTTTGCTGAACCCAAATTGCAGCGTCTTTGGCCGCGGCGGCGCTGTGTTCTTGACTGGGCTTTTGGCGCGGCGGGCATCACCTTGGCTCTCTCTGTCGAAAAAGCGAGACTCCTCCCATTAAGAAGCCTTTCAGCTGCTGGAGCTCTCAATTAGTGTAAACGGCGTCCCTCCAAAGCGTCAGCCTCTTTTTTCTACCCGGACGGCGCCCTTCCTTGTATTGCGGAAGCGCTGTTGTTTTGGATTCCTTTTTTGTGTTTTCTCTTTAATCCTAATCCGTTGTTTTTGTGAGAGCCCCTCCCATTCCCCGCAACCAACCTGCCCGCAACTTTTTCTTTCCGCCGAAGCACCGGTATCGAGCTTGATACTTTCCCCTTTAAAATGGGGAGCCTTTTTAGTGACGGCGACTCCCTCTCTCCCCCCCTTCTTGAATGTATTCTCTTTTAACTTTCTTTCGGTCAGAAGTCCGTTGATCCCCACGCTTCCACGCTTCACTCCCTCCCCTGCGCCTTTTCTCTTAATTTGAATTATACCCCCCCCTGGCCCTCCGGTCCCTCCCACCTTCTTCCTCCCTAAAGCCCCCTCTTCCTTCGACTTTCCTCTCCCGGGATATTTAGCCTTGCGCCACGTCCAGCTCCCCTTACTCTTGTTGTATTGTTTACTGCGAGAGTTATCGCATTTTCGCCACACTTTCCTTTCGCGTTCGAGAACATCCCCCTTTTTCTCCCCCACAGCGGATCTCCTTCCCCAAGATTCGTCGGACGACCTTACACCTGCTCCGTAGGAACCTGCGTCTATCACGCCACCCTATATATCTGATGTCAAATCCCCTGTGGGGCCGATTGGCCGCTTGCTCGCGATTTTCAGAGTATAGGCTTCGTGCTGTTTCCCTTTCCTCCTCCACGTCCTTTCCATCAAAGGCACTACTCCCCCGCTTCCAGGTCGATTCCCTTCTGACTCCTCTTAAGCCATCGGTCCAACCTATACTTCTCGCAGCGTACCGTAGTTGCACAGTCCCTCGCATGTTTTTTCTTTTTTTTTTTTTTCGCGGACATCTGGCGTGCGACCAAATTTGCGCAATTTCGCGCGGCTTTTTTTTCGGGGTTTGATGAACTTATCGTTTTCTGCGACCCTGCATCCCTCCCTGTACAGAGGTTCCCTTTTTTCCTTTTGATTACGCTGGTCTATATTTTCCATCGAAACTTGATTCGTCATTTGTCAAAGTCTTTTTCCCCCTTTCCTCTTCGCGCATTAGTCCGCGGTTTCCAATGCCGCGCACCAACGTCCATTCCCCTTACGTGATGCACGCTCGATCCCCTTTACGTGGTGGCGTCTTCGCTACAATTCGGGCAGCGCTCGTAGTGGTCGAACTGCTTGTTTTTTTTTTCTTTTTCCTCTTCCTGACCTGCCACAATCCCGACCGCGGCTCTTCCCTGGTGCGTTTATGGTGATGGACTTGCCGGGAAACCGAACTTTTTTACTTCATTAAATCGGCTCCTCTTCGAACACGCGTATCCGTTTTTCCCCGCATATCGAAGTCCCCCCCTGTGGTTGACGCGGTCCCCCTTAACCAAGTCGTCTCAGGATGGGTCGGAAGGTATTCTTCTCCCCCGGCCTCATGTCTGGCGTTCCTTTTCTCGTTGACCTTCCCTTGCTCTGCTTCTAAACTATCCGTCTTTGTCTTGACCGGCTACTGTCAGCGGCTCACGACACACCTACCCTCATTCTTTCTCGGAGGGTTTCGTACTTCTTTTGTGGAAAACAAAGTTCAATTCAGCAAAGTCCCAATTCACATGACCTTTTTTTTCCTTCATGTTATTCGAGCCCGTATGATAATAAGCCTCTGACCCCTTCGCTGTTGGGTTTCCACTGCCCTTGTTCACCCCACTCACAAAAACAGCTCCCTCAATAGGTAATTTTCCTTTCTTTCATTTTTGTTGGGTTGGCCCACTGACCTGTGTCCCCCCCATTCCAAGAGGCTTCAGTACAGATGTTACTGAATTGCCCCGTTAACTATTCCTAAAACATTGGCGGAGTACCATTGCGTTTCCTGATGAGTATCGTTCTTGAAAATCCCACGCCCCCTCCCAACACCAGTGTTTCTTAGAAGCTTCGTACCGCTTTTCTTTTCACCAGCGACATTTCACTCTACATGAGTGTCTTAAATGCCCAACTCCTTTCCCTTTCTTGGACCCCACAATTTTCATTGAAACTCTTTCCCCCATTATGGAGTAGTTATTAGGGAACCCATGGCAGTATGAACCCCTACCTCCCCCGGCCTCCTCTTAACGGAATCTCATGATTTCCCACCCCCCCCCCCCGCCAGCACGAGGTTCAGGACTACTTCCCCTTTTCACGATTCCCCTGAAAAGCCGGAAACTTATGCCCCCCTTCTTGATGACTGTTTTGGTCCAAAGTGCACTGGGTTATTGACCCATCCGGAACCCCATTTGTGCTCTTTGTCCTAAGTTGATGCCCGATCTCTTTTTTCCTTATTGGTGTCCCCTTCCTACGTCGAGGAACATTCACCCCGGTTTTAAGCTGTTCGTCCCTTATTTCCTCTAATAAGGTGTTGGTTATTGAGAGGACCAGCGGGATTCCCCGGATGTTCTTTCTATCGGTCTCCGGTACCCCCCTACATTTCTCGCCGCGGCCATCCCCCAACTATAGTTGTCACTTCTCGCTGGGTCTTTGTTTGGCCCAACCCCCCCTGACATCCAAGAATCGACATTCCTTCGTGCAAGTATCTCTTGATCTCCCGACTTCCTTCCCATAGTGCTGGCGGCACTTTCTCCCTTTCCTTAAAGGGATGGGGAAAGTTCTGATGTCATAGGTTCCTTCCTAACCCCCATCCTCTCCCGAACTATCATCTATTTCAAGAAAAATTTGGTCCCACACTTCCACCCCTTGCTCTCCCCCTTTCTGTGAAGGAAGATTCCCCCACTCCTTTCGGGTTTCAAAAAAAACCCTGAGCGGTCCCCTTTCTTACTTACCAGTTTGGTTTTGGCGCGGTGGTTTCAAAATACTGCCTCCCAAGCGAACCTGTGCCCGCCACCCACCACCCCCCCCACCCCCCACAACAATTCACCCATGAGTCCCGTCCCCCCCCCCCTTTTTTTTGGATGGGCAGGAATCGCTAACTTGGTTTTCAAAATCCATAGTCCTTCCCCTTCCCCATCAGCCGCGGACTTGTTTCTTCTTGGCACTCTGGTCCGTGATTTCCAACCAATGTAAAGGCGCGTACTCCCCCACTCTGAAGTTTTGACTGTGAATTCTTCCACAAATTTGAGGCCGTGGGTTATCCTACCCCCAGACTAGTGCCGCATGGTAGTTTCGCTCTACCCAACTGATTATAGGGCTCTACTGGTTTAGCTGGGGCTTTTGTTTCATCAGGGCATGGGGCTCATGCCTGGGTTAGTTTATAACTAGCCCAGGTCACTTGTTGACACCGCGTCCCCTGTGGTTAGCGGTTGTCTGGTCTCTTTCTCGCCCGCCGGTCCGTCAAGGCAATCATCGAGCCGCTCTTTATAATCCCCGAGATTTCCATGATTCGGCGCCCCGCGATCACTCGGAACAATGGAGGGCCGCGTTTCATTCCCTTTTTTTGCGTCCGCCATCTCGACTTGTTTTTATTTTTGACGCTAATTCCCCCCTTGGCAGGCAGATTGATTTTATCCCCTCTCTTACGAGGGTGCTGCTCTTCCTTCCCTTCTTCTCGATGTAAAAAATATTTTTTTTCCGGCCGTCTCCCACGCACATCTCTTCTTAGCGAATTTTTGTCCCCCATGCGTCTGGCAAGAGCGGGTCCCCCACCCAACACTTTATTCGACACTAAGCTTCCCTCTGACGAATTTGTCTGCTCCCCGCCTTTCGCTGCCAATTCCCACGGCCTTTCCAAGGCCCCGCGCTTTCTTTTTCCCTCCTTAGGGCCGCGGCGGCGGAGATTATCGCGAAGCGCGACAACCCCCCGTTTTTTTTGTGTTGACGACCAACATTCTCTTTTTGCCAGTCCTTTTCCTCTTCGTCCGTAACACCCCTTGTCACCCAAGTGTCCCTTGAATTTGGTCGCCGTCCACGAGTCTTAATCCACTCCCCATGACATATGCCCGCAACCACCCGCGCGAGACATTGCCGCCTTTAACTTCTTTCCCAGAAGAACGGCCCCTTTCGCTTTCCCCTACGGGGTCCCCCCACTGAGTTTCTGTGCCACCCTGCCTCCCTCTCATTGAACAGATTTATTTCTTTTGTTTTCTATTCCGACCTACTCCTCTTTGTACGGCGACCTGGACCTTTCTTTTGCCCACGCGTCCCTTTGCGATAGGCTCTCTTCTCTCACCACGTGGTTTTTCGGAAATCACCTTCCACTGGTGCCACATTGGTCTCTCGGGCTTGACATGACCTCATTGCGCCGCGCCTCCTGCCACTTTCCTCCGCTTCCTGTGTGGCTGTGGCTGTGGCGAACGTATTTTACCCCTTGTGAATATGTTGGATTCGTTCCCCTTTGTTCACGGCTTTAGCCGCGAACCTTGTATGGTTACTTCTTTTCCTTTCGACTACACCGAGCCACATCGAGTCCAGTTGGAAGTGATTTTCTTTTTCGAAACGCTGAGCAGCCCGGCCCAATAGCCCCCCAGTCTGTCCTGCATACCTTTCGGCCCTAAGATTTTGAGCCCTGAGGCCGTTGATGAATTTAACGATTCCTCGACTTTACACCTCTGAAACGAAGTGGCGCGGACGATTCAGTTCCTTTGTAGGTGGACAGCTTTGGCCCACCTGCGGAGCTGCTACGAAATTCCCAAAGCATCGACGAAACCTCTCCTTTTTTGCCGTGATGGTCTAGTCTCAACCGGCGCTCCCCCTGTTTACGTGCTGGGAAAGGATCTTGTTTCTTAAAGTCTCCTCGATTGCGGAGGGTTGTGTTCTTGTGAAGGGAGTTGATTCTCTCTCTTTTCTCTTTGTATTCGCTGAGATCCCATTCCCCTCCCCTTCCCCCCAAGAGTGAAGAATAGAAAAGTATCCCCGCTTCTTGATTCGCGCTTTTAAAAAGATACGCGCCGTTTCTATTTTTATCCCTCGCCCGCGGAAATTTGGAAGTCCGCTTCCCTGCGTCCATGATTTTTCAAGGGACGAAGGTGATCCCAATCTCTCCTTTCGACTTCCCCTCCCAGCAGGCCATTCCTCCGCGGATTCAGAATTTCTCGCCGTTACCTATCGCCGGGCGCCACCCGGCTCAAGCTTTTGTTTCCTCATGTGGAGACCTGGTGACGTCATCCGTCAACCGCGTTCTCTTGTTCGTTTAGCCAAAACGTCCCCTTGTGAACCACGTACTCGATGTGTTCTCTGATGTTTGCTATCGCCAAGTCGCGTCCCTTTTTTGCGGTTTCTAACATCCAGCGTTGATTATCCACCTTTCGTCCGCGTCCAGGTAACTCTCGTTTCTCCCCTCCCCGACCCTTCCACTGCGCGGAGGAACATGCGGCAGTACTGCTCCCCCTTCTCTGGATGTCCGCCCGAGGCGTTTCTTCAGGGTTCCGCTCCTATGTGATTTCCTTTATTTTAAAACCGCAGTTGAGAAGTTATTCCCCTCCTCTTAGGTGACTCGTTCAATCCCATTCCCCAACCCTTTTTGTCGAGACGCGCCTTGTTCACCCTCGAACCTCCCTCAATTTTTCATAGAGCCAGAGTATAGTCGTTTGACCTACGATGTTGGCCATTTTCTTATTTTTTGTACATGGTTCATCCGTCTTTTGAGAACATTTTCGCGTCCCCTCGCCGTTTTTGCTGCATCTCCGGGTTATTTTAAGATTTTTCTCCCCATAATACGCGTCGCCGGAACGGCATGGTCCTGTACATCGGTTTTTCCAATTTGGCAGCTGGATTCCCTACTTTTCCATTTCACGGGGCTGGCCTCCGTAATTTTCAAAGTACATTTACACAGAGCCCCCATTCCGTCATGAGCCATAGTTTCTCACCCGTAAAGTTTCAACTTCGACACTCCTTGGCTCCTTTTTATCCGGGTTCGGTACACGCTGCGCGCTCACAGCAGTTATTTCGGCTTAGGTAGAAATGTTTTTTGGTGCCACGTCGCCTATTGTACTGATGACCACAATGCGCTCCTATTCTCCTCCCTGGTGCGTTTCTCGTGATGCCAAGACCAATATTTAAGACGCGAAAATCTCTTCCGCAGAGTCGCTTTTTTCTTTCCTCGCATCACGCCAACTTCCCGGTGGACATTCAGCCCGTCAATTTTTTCTTCAGCTAAGGTCGTCGTCTGTCCTTAGGAATGCACGTGAAAGGCCTGTATGTGCCTCTGAGTTCTTATATAGTTGCGAATGTTTTTTGTTTCCCCCCTTCGGTTATTCGAAACGCGCTCTTTTTTTTTTCTTGACCGGATACTTTTCTCCCGCTCTCACCTGACCCCCCCCCACAAGCCCTATTTCGCGGCTGGTTTTCTTATCGTGGATTTTTTCCAAACTGAGTTCAATTCAGCCCTGGCCACTGTTTAAAATGCCCCCCGTTGCTCAAACTTATGGATTAGGCTTCTTTTTTTGACGCTAGTTCCAACGGTCGAGGTATTGTCGAGTCCCCCCCCAGGCCTACCCCATTTGTCCTAATTCACCCAACCACAGTCAGAAAACGTCTCGCGGTAATTGGTTTTGCAATCCATTTTTGACCCCGATGCAGACATTAAAAGCCAACAACCGCAAGCTTTCGTTGCTTCCCTAAATAGGCAAAGCCGCCCATCCATTCCCTTTTAACCCCCGAGCCAGCCAACGACTTTCCTGAGTACCATGGGCCTTTCTTTTTTCCATGTTGCGCAGCTTTCCCTCTCCACCTACACGCCCCCACCCAACCATCGCTGTTTTATAAGACGAGTTTACATCTCGTTGAAAGTTCCCACTATAAGAATTTCCTGACTAATCCTCACAAAATTGTGGCAGTCTGACCAAATTTCTTTGTACCCTGCTGGTACATCCATTATTTCTCTTATTAACACTTGGCAGACTTGTCACGTTCCAGATATCTCAGGAGCTCAAGGTCGGGGAGTTCCTCACATGATTGTGGATCAGGATTCTCTTTAGATGCTCTTGACAAGCCTCCATATGTCGCCTCCATCTCAATGGGGGCTTTACTCTTGGAGAGAGTGACCCATTCCCATGTTGAGACTAACTCGCAATGGGATTTCTTTTGGGATCTCTGCGGCCCGGTGGGTGTACACTCCCCATCAATCTACTCATATCGTCCCCCCTTTTTTCCCGCTGGTCTTTATCTATTTTTTCCTCCAAAGTTGTTGTTGTGCGATTCTTTTCCATCGACATCCTTGCCCCCTGCCTAAACCCGGGAGTTCCTCTCTTCTTCTCTTTGAAGATTGTGTTACAACCCTAGGCCCTTGCCGCTAATGGACCTTCATCCAATGGACCTTTCCGTTCTCGAACTTTTCTATGGGTCAACTTTTCCCAACCCATTGATTCTCTTCTTGGCGTAAATCCTAGAAGTTCGAACCTCCTGCTAACCTCCTGGTGGCGATTATCCTTTTTAGCCCTTTAACGTGTCTTCGGTGTGCGGAACCTTCTTGTTCAGTACTGCCTTTTTTTCCCTTTCCCTAACAAATGGCTATTTCCCGAGACGTGTACCCCCCCTTGGTCAAACTTCCGTTTCTGTCTTTCGACCACTTCTTTTCGGCCCTCCCCTGCGGTTCCTCAGGGTTAGATGTCTTTACTTACCCCCCGATTGTTTTCGGCTTTGATTTCTGGACAACACTGTCCGCATCGAAACTGGAATTCCTTTCCCAGTCCCAATTCTTTTTGGCGGCAGGTGTTACCGGGTTGACTTATATTCATTCATCTGCGGACTCCATCGCTTTTTTTCAACGATTTCCTTTCTCCCCACCAATTTACAAGTCTTCTCCTTCCAGCTGAAGTTTTTTTTTTTTGTCTGAAGTCTTAAAAAATGGTAGGCACGTGTTTTACCCCCACCTATACCTTTAGCGGTAGCGCTCTCAATGAGCTACGGTCATAGAATCCTTTAGCACGGTGTATGCTGAAACGCGGCTTCCATGCCTCAGTTTTAGTTCCCCTTTTTTTCCTCCAAAGCCCAAACGGCGGTTTGTTGTTTTGAGAGCCGTAAAAGTATGCGGTCTTACCCCCTAGTCGAGTTTCGAATCCCGCGCGCTCTTCGTCGCACCCGTTCCTCTGACCGTGGACCCTCATTGAGGCCGCTGCTACAACTTTTTCACGAGCCATCCTGTCATTTCTTTTTCTTCTTTGACCGGCGGTCACTACTAACCGTTGGCTGGCTGCTTGTTTTTTACCCAATAGTCCTCGGTTTCGACGAGATTGAGCGTTTACCTCCCTATTGGTTTCCGTCCCATTCCCACGCTTTGTCTCCTCCCGGTTTAGCGCATTTCCCCGTTCGAAGAAAGGCGACGTTTCAAAAACACCACTCTCTCCCCTCCCCGCGGGAACTGCGCCTTGTTTCCCGGCGCTTCATTCCCATCGTCCAAGAACAGCGCTTCCCTGCACATTTTCACCCCCCGGGTTAAAAGTGCGGCGTCTTTATTAGAGCTAAAGGCGCTATCCTCCCTTTGGTTGTGCTTACGGCTTTAATTTTTCTTTTCCCCTCCGCTGATGGAAAATTCCGTCTCTTATTAACCCCTCTGAACCCCGCTTTCACTCCGCTGTACACTTCCTCATTTTTTCTCGCCGAAAACGTTCTTCCCATTGGGCAACCCTTTTCGTTTTTCAAACCTTCCCCTCGCGAAAGTGCGCCTCCCTTTACCAGCAGACCCGCCCCCATTGTCCGCTGAATTCCAGCCACATCGGGTTTTTTCGTGCCCCGCCGATCTAATGCGCAGACAAAGATTTCTCTTTTTTTGACAGACTTGCCTTTTCCTTAAGGCTTGACTTTTCTTCTCTTCTTTCAGCGATTGCCGTGGTGATTTTTTCGGCTTGTCTTTTTTCCGGAATACCGCATTCGACTCTTTTTCTCGTGTACCATCTCCGCGACTTTTCATCGTGCAGACGCCCGGGAGTACCCCCTCCTTTTAGCATGCCGCATTTATCTTTTTCTTTTTTTTCTGTGGCTTTTGGCTAACGAGATACCTGACTTCTTTGACTGGAATAGGACCAAGTGAGTTTCTGAGTCCCTAGTGACATGGACATGTTTTTTCTTCCGACGGACGAGAGTTACATACCTAGCCCATCTAGTACGTGGTTTTGCCCTTTGGACGATGGAGCGTACCGCGCTATTTCCCTTTCCGAATCACTTTTTTTTTTCTTGGGCAATTCTCCTTCGACCGCGGGTCTTGGTTTCCAGACTCTTCCGTTGTCCTTTCCTTCCAAAACTAAAGCGAAGTTCCGCCTTCCCTTCCGTCTTGCTGCCGGTTTTTTGGCCAGGGGGGCCACCTTGGCGCGGGATAGACCCTATGACTGACGAAATTCAGTAGATTCCCCTCTGTGTCGTTATTAGCCGCCCTTATGAATTTGCGGCAAAGCGTTAGTTGTCCCTTCTACGGCTTACAGGGTCCTCCGAAGCGCTTTCGTTTTTTTTGGTGGTGGCGGGTCCGGCCTTTCCTTTACTCTCTTCATTATCCTCGGTGTTGTTGTTTCTCGATTTTCCTCCTTCCCCGTCCACTTGTCCCTCCTTACGCAGCTTCCTTACGCGCCGGATTCCCAAGCCCCTTAGTCCCCGACTTTTCTACTTGCGTCGTATCCATCCCCCTCCCGCGAAAGGGAAGCTCTCTTTTTCCTTTTTCCCTTTTTTTGGTCCCATTCCACGCGCGCTCACGAGTCCCGCTCCTTCGCGGCTTCCCTTCCTTTATCATCACGGAAGCCGTTACTTTTGTCCTGAAAAGTTGCTTCCTCAACTCTCTTGTGCTCTATTTTTTCCCGCGTTTTTCTCGTTGAGAAACGTCAAAGAACCACACCCCCCCCTCTGTGTCTGCGTGTATCCCTCCCGCCGGAATCGCCCTCATTTCATTTCCGCTTTTTCTTCATTGAGTTTCCGTCTCTACGAGCGGATTCCCTTCCCCATTTCCTTTCCGTTAGAGCGCCACCGTCTGACTTCTCCGGAGGAAGGGCGGCAGGATTCTTATTACCTTATATCTTGCTTTTTTCGCTGACGTCATGCACTTCCTCGCTCGCGAGTTACTGAATTTTCGTGGCAGATTGCTTGATCCTCCCCTCCCGGTCAATCCCACGCATCATTTTCTCTTTTCCCGCGATGCCGTTTTCCCATTCCCCAATACACTAATATTTTTCTGCGCAAGAGTAATATTCGTGCCTTTCACCCCGCGATTGGCCTGCGTTTTTCTTCCTTTTTCCTCGCGCGTGCGAAAATCGTCTTCCATTTTTGCGGCGTCTGGCCTGCCGGGTCCGAAGTTTGATGAAACGTTTCCTTTGCAAGTCCGTCATGTAACAGTTCTCCCTCCCCCTTAGATTTACGGCTTATTTCCATCGACACGTGGACACCTCCTGAAGTCGTTTCACTCTCCCATCACCAGCGGAACTTTCCTTTTTCTATCTCCGCCCCCCCATCCTTTTCCAGTTTTCTGAAGGATGCGGCGCGGGCCATTCGTTTCCCTTTCAAGGCCGCGCGCCCCACCCCTTTTCCTCAGTTTCGGGCGTAGTTCGAACTTTTTGTGTTGGTGAGTCGTTTCTGCACATGTTTGCCCAAATTCTTCCGATTCTTCTTTTGGGACCTTTTCCCCTGCCCCAACTTTCTCCCTGCTCCCAATCAGAGTGGCTTTCGGAGAAACCCGTACGATTTCGTCGCCCGGTGCTCTCCCACCCATGTGCGGGTGGAAAGCGGTTCCCTCATCCAGTAGCAAGTCGATCTCCTTGATCTTCTTCCCTCTGAATATTTCAACGCGCCCCGATTTTTCGGCTTTTTGCGCCGACCTTCCTTTCCTCTATTGAGTCGCTTATGATTTACGCCTCACGTTTCAGCGCTCTCACTGCCCCCCCACGCTCTTTCGCGGCGGTTTTGTCCTTTCTCTTTTTTCCAACCAAACTGAGGTCCCTATTTTTTTTCCCCCCTGCGTCACCATTTTCCATTTAGTTCCTCTCCCTGCTCAGTTGTTAGCTCCGCCTTTCTAGGTGGGGTTCGAGTTCCCCCTTTGCCCTTTGCAATAACCTCAAAACCCCCCTTCCCCTAAAACTATCTGTATTTTCTAAATTTTGGACTCCACTTACCTCGTTGCAGAAACATTTCCCCCTGTCAGTCGCCAGATTCCAACGACTTTTTTTTTCTTTTTTCACCACGTTAACTTTCGTCCTCCCCCCCCCTACCTTACTGAATGGTTGCCTTTCGGTTCGATGCGGAGCGGAGTATTTTTTTTCCCCACGAATCCCCCCCCAGTTCCCCCCTCTATGGTGTACTTACTCGAGTTCATTCTTCACACCGCTCATTTGGGTTTCCATCGGAAGAGGGTTCGTTGCCCCTACATGATCACAACTTTTTTTTTTTTTTCCCCCCCATTTCTGGACCTTTGCTTGCTCTTTTCCCTCCCCTATTCAGTCTTACCACGGGCAGATACATCCCCAGACCTCCTTCTTTACAGGAGGGCTCCAGTTTTTTTTCCGACAGCCCATCGTTTTTCAGTCAGGTTCCCATCAGCCGATGCTATTCCCGCGAAATCTCTGTCGTGATCCTTTTTTTTTTTCCCAAGAGACTGTTGCAGTTCCCCCCCCTCGGAAACATGTGCTTCGACCTTCCCTTCACTGGGCGATTTTCCTATCTCGTTTGCCTTAGGGGTGCTCCTCATATCTCATCGCGGAAATCCTTTTTTTCATCCTTCATCCTCCTCCTTTTTTTGTTTTTTTTTTGCTCCTTCCTTCCTGTTTCCTTGTTGAAGAAACAGTTTGGGCTTGTCCTCGATGACGCTCTTTCCTTTGTCCCCAAGGTCCGCCGCCGAGTCGTCATTTCCCTCCCGTCGTTTGCGTCAGTTCAACATTTCGATGGTCACCACCTTCTTTCCCAAACCCCCTTGAGATATTCCCCCTAATTTCCCCTTTTTTTTCACGAGTCCCTTCGGCTTTTTTGAGACCTCAGCCAACGATTTTTCGCCCAGTCCGATCCTTTTCCCTCCTCCATCGGTCGGGAATGATGTTCATCTTTATGGACTCGACAATCCTCCATCCGCGGTTAAACCTCTTTTTCCTGTGTCAATTTTTGCCCCAAATCCCCCAGGTTTTGGATTTTTCCTCCCCCCTTCTCGATTGAAAAACAATTTTTTCCCCCCGAGCGGTACCCCCTTTTCCTTTCTCCTTACACCAGCTTTTTTTTTCTCTTTTGATTTCTGGAAAAAACCCTTCCGCATTTTTCACAAGTGAAACGGCCCTTTCCCCCCCAAGCCACATGTCTTGGCTCGGCCAGATCATAGTAAACTTTCCCCCCCCCTCAATCTTGTTATGGATGTCTTCCCCCTTTTTTCCCCCCCCTGTCTGCTGATTTTTTTTTTTTTCAAGAGTGATTTTCCACCCCCCTTTCCCGGAGAATAACGATGAAGTTCTGTTTGTGAATTATTTTTCCCCCTTTCTGCCAGTTTTATCTTCCCAACACCTCTCCTTTTGTCCCATTAGTATCGCCCCCCAGCTGAGATAATTGTAGCCACAGTTTCGTCCGGTTTGTGGCTGTCCCTCCAGTGCTGGCTTCATCCTTCTTGGCCAGTTAGCCCTCTCCGCTGACACCCCGTCCCTCGAAATCTTTGTTTCTCTTGTGTCGGGGTTCCGTATGAAAGTCTTCCAGTGTAACCCCCCTCATTCGCCTTCGAATTAAAGAGCATTCCAGCTTTTTTCCGCCCCCGCCTCTCTTCACCCTGACCCAATATTGCTATTTTTTTTGTCACAATATGTCTTCTTCTCCAGACTTCTCGCTTCCTTATTCGTTTCGGCAATGTCCCGAACAGTTGGTCGGCGATTCCGGTTTTTTTAGATTTTTACGCGGTGTTTCGCCTCCTTTCGTTTCCCCCCCATTGTATCTACCTGTCACTTTCTTCCGGTTCCGTGTCATCACACTAAACGGGCCTTTTTTTTTTTATTTGTTCAGAGTCCTGTCCTCCCCGGAGACGTGGTCCCCCCCCCAACCCTTCCTCGTTAACCTCGCCCGCGCCCCTGACTTCCTTTTTTTCTCTCAGGCGCTGGCCCTTTTTCCGAAAAGGAGGCTCTTCCGTTCCACGGGAACCGGCCTTCGTTCGGTCGTCCCCTCCGCTTTTCTTTTAAGAAAGAAAATTCCTTTTGATGTTTTTCCCATATTCTTTTTGCCCTGGCTGGTAAAAATCTTAAAGCTTTCAAATCCATTACTTCTTTCCCCGGTACATGACTATCGGGCCTTGAAAACTTTCTCACACGCTGTTGACCCCCCTAGGAGAAAAACCCGCTCTCCCCCCCCTGCGACATGTTTTTTCTTTTCTTTTTCCACATGTCCGAGTCCCTCGGGATGCACATCGGCGATTCTGTGTCCCACAAACTCTCTTCCAGCAGGAACCAATTGTTCCCCCTCTTTTTCACGACGTACGCGGTCCCTCTTTTTTTACCTCGGACCTTTCATCCTTCTTTCCTTTGATGAAATCCTACTGGAGGAGGTGTATTCTCTCCCGCATTTTCCTCAACGGGCGTTCAATCAACATCGTTTTTCACCCCAGCCGCTAGGACCATCTCATCATGAGTTTTTTTTTTTTCATTCTCCGGCGACAGCCGGGTTTTTTTTTTTTCTCACGAGCTTTTTCTCATTTTTCCTCCTCCTGGGGACTCTTAAGATTGGCACAAGCGTTTTGTCCCATTGAATGTCGTTCTTCCCCTAGCGTCGCGCGTCCCCGTCCCCTTTTGGGAAGTGTGATTTTTGGTGCCCCCAGCTGAGCATTCTTCCCTCCCGGTTAACTAATCTTTCCAGGCGAGTTACTGCGGCAACTTTTCGTCTTCTAACCGTGGCGCTTTGACGTTATGAATGCACGATCTCGCCCAATTACGAGACGTTTCCCTCGTAGCTTGCGTGACTTTCTTTTTTCATCGGGGCATAACTGCAGTAGCTGTCCTCACCTCCCCCCCTAGAGAAGAGATTCAGACTTCCCCACAGCTGGAGTGCTTTAGTCTCCCCTCAAAGTCAAGTATCTCCTGCAAAGCGATGCTTGGAATTGTCTCAGGCCTTTCCCGGGTTTTCCCTTTAGATGCTTTTGCCTGCGTGTGGTTTTTTTTGATGTCTTCTCTTTTATCCTAATCAGTGGTTGTTCCTCCTCCCACTCACCACCCCCGCAACAGCGCTTTCCCCCTCCGTTCGCGGTCTCCTAAGCTTTCCCTCCTTTGCGCGTGAGGACCTCCTCCCCCGCCTAAATTTCCTTTTCTCCTTAGTATTCTAGCTTTTTTCGTTTCAGAGTCCTTTTTTTTCTTCCCCTAACGCGACTTTCACCCTAAAAGCTCCCGTCAGAGGGCACTTCGCTTTCCCAATGTCTTTAACTTCATCGCTTTTCTGATGACCCCCCCTCCGGGCCGAAGCCTTCCCCTAGCTTAGGTGAGACTTTCACAGTTCTAGTTCCTTTTCTTGAGAAAACGTCCCCCTAATCCTTCCAACTCGCTTTCCCTAGTGTACTCGCGACGAGCGTATCCAGTCCCGGTACCATTTCGGCGTGCTAGAATTTCATGCGTCTCTCCCCCCACCCGAGGTTCTCCTCATTACCTCTCTTTCGAAATCTCCGCTTTTTATCCGTGAGGAACATGGGCCTTTTTTCGCCCCGCCTCCTCCTCAAGATGGGCCCCGACTGGATGTGCTGTCGATGTTCATGCGCTAGATGTGTTTCCCTTCCGAAGAGTTTTTCTGATTTATTTTCCCCTATATCCCAGATCCCTCGTCATCCCCACGGTAAGAGCTTCCAAGGTCTGTCCGCCCTTCCCCCCTTCGAATCCAAAGGTCACCAATAACCTTTGAGCCTCGTATCGTCGTTGTTCACTTTTTTTTTTTTTTGCTTTTTTTTACCAGTTTCTTGCCTCTTTTGAACTTCGCGCGAACTTTCCGCGTTTTTTTTTATCCTTCTTCGATGACCGTTTTGTCTTAAACTCTTTCCCAAGCTGCGTCCAGTCCCCGGCGTTCCCATATGCCGATGGAACCGGCTCTGATATTTTACCTTCCCTCCCCCTGACACACATCCCTTAATTATTTCACCCCTAACCCCTCTTATTTATTAGCGCCTTGCTAGCCACGCTCCACAATGTCCAGAACTCTTCCTCTTTGATCCATTTCCTTTATTCCCAAGGTTTAAAGAATTCCCCGTTTTTTCCCTTAGCTTATCTACCTCTTTCCCAATGCGTGGTGTGGCACAATTTCAAGTTAGTTCCATGACGCCACCTTCGATCCTGCTTTGGGCCCCCCCCCCCCCCACCCCCCCCCCCCCTGTTGCGTTGGCATGACTTTTTCTTGACCTCCATTTTCGGATCGCTTTCTTTTTCCCTAGGCGTCACTCTTTTCTATCCTCCGAGCATCGCCGCCCCTTTGGTGGAATGCCCGCCTGAGTCCTACTCCCTCCCTCCGGATTTTTCACTGGAAAAGATTGCGACCATGGATTTTCAGCCTATCTTTTCGCCAAATTGCTGTTTCCCCTGAATGATATATGATGGTCTTGCACCGTTTTCCCCCTTTTCATCGCTCTCCACCCACTACCCCGCCTGATTTACGCGGAGGGTTGTCGTCCGCTTTTCTAACCTCTTCAACATGTTTCACTCCTTTTCAAATGCCACCTCCCCCTTCGGATTCTAAGAGTCTTGCAGTTGGTTAGCTCTAAGGACCGTATCTTGGGGGTAGTCCTTCCTCCAGTTGTCCAACCCCCTCAAACCACCAGTCATGCAATCTGTAATTTCGTGTAATGTTAGTCCCCTAACTGAACCCCCCGTTTCCCCCCCAATTCCCTTTTTTCCAGCAGATTTTTTCTTCCCTGTGATTTCAACGTTAACTTTCCCTAAGACAAACCATTGGGGGTAAGTACCGTTACGTTTAACGTTGAGATGCGGCTCACTTCTCTTTTGACCCAAGATAACCCCCCCGCGGGTGTATAAAGACTCGGCCTCTAGAGGTTCACACCGCTGTTCTCCTCCCTTGGTATTTACCTTTCTCACAACCTTTTGTTCTTTTTTGTGTCACCCCCCCTTTTCACTTCTTCTTGATAGATCATACATTCCTGATTTTTTTTTTTTTTATTTCCCACCTATGGCAGTACTCTCTTACTTAACTCTCTCGTGGATTTTCCTTTCTTTGCCCGGCCAAGCCTTCTTGTAATTCTTCTAATATTTCTTGTAAACGCCCCCCCTCCCCTCCTCTTTTCGTTATTGATCTCAAAGTTGTGGCAAAGCCCTTATGAGGAGTTTGCCCTCTACACTTTTTTGTAGCACGCGCCTTCTTTTCGATTCGGAGGAATGTTGTTTACACGGCCATCTATTTTCCTCTTTCCCACTACCCCCTTCTGCTTG
>Ga0179593_1259718_pt1 | contig 17082 bp, 11 predicted proteins | sample CZODoug2_1_08_16_FD_185931 | JGI IMG/M metagenome (GOLD analysis project Ga0179593, IMG submission 185931) | Vadose zone soil fungal communities from Angelo Coast Range Reserve, California, USA - CZODoug2_1_08_16fungal (PacBio error correction) | ecosystem: Environmental > Terrestrial > Soil >... | reverse complement strand
CCTTGATTTCCTTCCCCCCCCCCCCCTCATCAGCGGTGGTGGTTTCCCTTTACCCTGTTGCATCGGTTAAGCCCCCGGGTGTTCACCCCCCCCCCGTTCTTGGGCGGATCTCCCTGTTCAAGACGGAATCCCTTTTTTTCTTTTGTTTAAGAATGGACTCCTCCAACGACTCTCCCCGTCAAGTGTTTCTCTCCCTCTTCCCAAATTTTTCTTTTTCTCACGACTTCCCGTTTAGTTCTCCTAGACTTCTGAACTAGACTCCTCAGCAGGGGGAGGCCTGGGAGCCTCCTCTGCCTTCGCGTCATTTGATCGTAGGACACGGTTCTCATGAGGGCTCTCGCGACTTCGTTATTTTTTATTCCCCCCGGTGGTGTCTTCTCCCGGCGTAGGTATGTTGGTCTATGATTCTGTGGGGTGTTTTTTCGCTTTGTGTGTTCTGGGGTGGGTGGGGTTTGCTTGTTTTTTTTTTTTTTGCTTTTTTGAGCTGGCACCCCCGGAGGGGATTTTCCTGTCATTATTAATTTCTCTGATCTTTTTCCCAAACTTTTCTCACGGATATGCATAACTTTTCCCTACCGGTACAAGCCCCTCAGCCTCGCCACGTTTTAGAGTCCTCTACTTCCTCGCACTGCTCTTCCTGGTTACTGTAAACAAGGGAGCGGTGCCCGATCAATCGAGACACAACCAGGCTTTGCGCATCCGAGATTTCTTAGCAGGAAAGTCCGCGCGTTGGCGATAGACGGTTAGAGACTTATTCCGTTCGCTTTTTTCTGTTTTATCCTTTCTATTTTTTCCGCCCAGGCCTTGACTCTTCCTCAGATAGTCTCTTCTTATAGTTTAGAGCCTCACCGCGACGAACTCTAACCCTCGCCCTCAGTGCAATCCGCGAGTTTTCGTCTTTCCTATTGGGTATTTTTTTTTTCTGTGCGTGTCACTGATCAAGATCTTGTCGGATCTTTGTTGCGATGAAGGAAGGTTCCTTTCGCGCTCTACCTAGCGGGGCATCCGGTTCAGTTAAGTCCTTTCCCCTTTTTTCTTTATCTCTTTTTTTTTGACAGGAAGTTTGATTCTTTAGTGGCTCCATGATGTTTTGATTGCCTTTGGCTATTTTTGGCTTCTCTTTGGTCGTCCCTTTTCCTTTGATGAGCCGTTTTCTTTCGTTTCCTTTGTTTCTTCTGCTTCGCCTCTGTCTTCCCTACACCATTCTGATCTTGTAAACCGATTCTTGTTGGAGCTCTCTAAGTAGTTTCTTTTCTTTTTTCTCCTCTTTCTATTGCTTTTTGTTTTTCTTTAGGACGATCTTCGGCGGTTGGTCTCGAAATTTTGGTGGGGGTCGCCTTATCCTGGCCTTGTGCCTTCTTTTTTTCGATAGCTTTTGTTTTTTTTTTTATAGAGCGAGCGGAGGGGGTCCGACGTCCGATCCAAGAACCCGCAGTATGGACCGCGCTTCCTGACTTGTCGACAGTTTTTGGCTGTTGTCCTCTTTTGATCTAATCTCTCTCCTCCCCCCTGACTTGGTCCTTGAGAGCAAAACAAGAGGGATTCTCCTCGTGGCCAGTCGCTCTTTGTTTAGTGTGGGAGACTTGAAGTGTCTGACCGATCTCCTGCTCTTTTTTTTTCTCCCCTTGTGACTTCTTTTTTTTTTCCCTTCCCACTATCGTCTTCCTTACTGTCTTTGAAAAGTTTTACTTCAGTTCCCCGGCTACAGCCCGCTCTCCAAGTTTCTCTACCAAGGTGGTCGTTCTCCCTGGGCGGAGCCCGGGTTCATCTGCTCTCCTTTTCCCCTTTTTTAAAAAGTTTTTTCCCCCCCTTCGTCTTTTGGTGATTGAGATTGGATTAACTTGGATCGCGGTCTTTCCTACACCCGACACACTCAGATTGTCATTTCCCGATGTTGTTGAGGAGTCCGGGACGGGTTATCTCCTCGCCGGCTCCCTACGCTCCATGGGTTTCTTCCCCACTGAGAAGATCTCTCTTTAAATATCCGTTTTTTTTTTTTTTCGACGATTCTCTGTTCCCCTCCATGTCCCTTCTAGCCTCCAGTAGAGAAACTTCCGATCCCCCCCGTCACAATGCCTGACGCTGGGGTGTGGCTCTGACTCGAGATCCCTTTCCTTTCCGCCCTCCCTTACCCCCCAAACGAGGTTTCTTTCCCCATTTTTTCCCCCCCCCCCCCCCTCATCGCAATAGAGCTTTCAAAGGCGATTTCTCCTCCCCTTTACGCCCACGGGATACCGCCTCTTTCGCACCCCGGTGGGCTGATCTAGGTGTATCGTTATGAATCCGTACATCGTGTTCCATTTGGGGTTGTTCCTCTTTCCCTCCCAGTCTTGACTCCCGATCTACGTAGAAGATATCTTCCTTTCACTGCTTCAGCGACTTGGATTCATCAAGAAGAAGCCCTGACCCCACGAACGCGACCTCTCTAAATGAAACTTCGGCTTAAGCAAGCGCTTTTTTTTTTACCATCCCCCCTCCCAGATCGATGATAGTTCTTACTATCACAAACTATGCCCAGGTCGGAAATGCCGCCTGTGAAGAGTTTCTGGGTCTCTCTCCGTCTTCACACTTTTCGACGAATCCCTCCCCCCCTTGGACTTCCCTTAAATGAAGGGGTGGGGTTGTGGTTTTGGTGTTTTTTTTTGGGGGGTTGTTTGGGTTTGTTTGGTTCTAACCCCCTTTGAGCAATCCCCCCTCCTGCGATTTCCTACTGCACCTCCCCTTCCCTGTCGGCTCAACACAGATCGCACTCTCGTGCTCCCCCCTTGTGAAAGCATTGTGCGAATATTACCCTTCTTTTCCCTCTCTGAAGAGCAGTCCCAAACATGAGCGCGATAAGATGCCCCTCTCCCTTTCCACACGCACCGGCCCCGTTACTAGGCAAGGAGAGGTCATGGTCCCCTTGCTCCGCCTCGGACTTTCCAAAAAATGCGGCTCAACACGAGAAGACCTCCCTCTGTACATACCCCCCTTCCCCTGCCTCCGGAGAAGATCGGCTCTCACCATGTCAGTCTCTCCGTTCCAAGGTACCATTGATTCAACACCTCGACGGGCACCTCCCTCCCAGCACTCTCCATCGACTCTCCACCTTTTTTTTTTTTTTTTTTTGGGTGTTCTTCGCGGTCTTAGATTGGTGCGGAGTTTTATACAGTTTCGCTGTCCTCCTAATAAGACCGCAGGGAATATCGAAGCCTGGGGTTTTCCGTTACCCCTCTTCCCTGGAACAGACGCGACTTCCCAGTCTTTCCCCTCTAGCCGTCTCATCGGGTTAATTAAAGCGACTGTCAGCTCTTTCGAGTAGCGTTGATTGCACACTCGTCAGTCGCCGTTTAGTAGCTGTCTGTTCCCACTCTCCGTTCCCGACCTTTTGAGGCTTTTCAGCCGCTCTCTTTTCCAAACGGTTTATGATCCCTGTCCCCTTTCGTTGCATTCCCATCCTAGCCGATGGTCGTTTTCAGCCCCCCCCTCAACTGCTCCTCCCCCCTTTTTCCCTGGTCCGGTGTAAGGATTATCGACCAGGCGGACGATTACCCCTCAAATGGATTAGCTTGTTCCAGCAAGGCGCAGCACGAGTATTTTTTTTGGATCGAATTAAACATTTGACGATTTTTTAGCCCCCCCCCCTCTGTATAGTTAGACTTTTGTATTCGTCTTCCTTTCCAAGATTTCTATCCCCGTCGGGGGTCCCCTTCGTCAATGCGACTTACTGAACCCCCCCTTCTCTTCACCCCGCCCTCCCCTCTCCCCTGTTCAGTGAGAACAAACAACCTTGTGATACTTCTGGCGTAACAGGTTAAGCCGGGATACTCTCTCTTCATTCTCCTTTTTGTTGTGTTTTTTCTCTGAGATTCCCCATTGCTTCTCTTCTGTCAGCACGCCTCTCCGCGGTGGTGGCTTTCCTGGCAATGGAGTTCAGCGTTCAGCAACTGGTGTTGCGATAAATTATTCATGGCCTCGTTACCCGTCCTCGTATCCCTCGTTTTTGTAATACTACTCTCCCTTCCCTCGCCCTAAATCGGTTTTGCCCATCGTACCCCCCAATGGTTACTGGAAGACCGCAAAGTAGTGATTTCCCCTTTTCCCCTCCTGCCGTTTCTGGGTGATCGTAGGCTTCGCTTTTCGTCCTGTTCCCCTTGTTAACTCATTTTGATTTCGACAGTGGCCTTGGTGATGCGGTGGACCAACCGGGTCATCTTATATGCACTTGAAAAGTAACCTACAGTACCCGCCCTTCCATCTCGCCATTTCTTAAGCTAGCTGACCCTTCACTTTCGTCAGTACCGCTTTAGCGGTTGCCTATCATCTACTAGTTAACGGCTCCACGGTGTGGCAGAAGCACTCTCTGGCCCCGAGCCTTACCTTCCTGCCTCTGGGAACCATTCTCCGTTTGATTTCTGCCCTCCTCCTCGTTCGTTTTTTTGGTTCCCTCCATAAGAGTTCAACCCAGGGCCATTTTTCCCGCTCAGTTTTTTCTATTCTGCTCGCTTACCTTCCTAACACGGAGAAACCATGGAGACCATTCTGCATCCGCGCCAACGCTCGGATGGATGAGTGTATTTTGGTCGTTGGCTTCTCTTTTTCACTATTAAAGGTATCTGATAGTGAACGCTGTCCCCCCGATGCCTACCCTCTTTTTTGCGCTCAGAGTTCTTTTCTACGATTAAAGTGTGGGTCTTGACGTTTCCAGCTTCGTTCTGACCGTTGTCTTTCGGAAGTTTCCTGTTTTGACCGACTTTCTCAATTGAGCCTGATTCGGTCACGCCATTTTGACTTTTCCTTTTTTACCAGTGGTCCCTTCCTCCCGGTTCTGTTTAGAAGATAGGGAGATTTGGGTAGTTAGTATTTAAGCCCCCCCCCCGTTGTCTATCTGTCCATGCGTTTCACCTCTTCTTGGGATGTCCGCGCTTCCCTCCGGTGTTTTTCGAGAAGAACTGGTATTTCGGTGGAGTTCTGACTAAGGAGGTTGGATGGCCACTTTTTGTGGTTTATCACTCTTTTTTTCTTTAATTTCCTAGAGGTTCTAGCGATACTCGTCTTCTTCTCTTCGATGAGGGGTTTCAGTACTTTGCCGTAGCAGCCCTCGTTAGAAAGCTGTCCTCGTGCGACAGTGGAGCCTTTTGCTAGTCTACACGATATCTCTTCCTCTTCGGGCTTTTTCCGATCCCTCTTTTTTTTTTTGTGCTTCGTTTTTCCCTGTCCTTTTTAGAGTTCGTTACGTGGGAGGCGTGCTGAGGGCGATGCATGTGTGAGACCTTCCTCTTGCGCTTCCGGCGCCGTACCGAGAGAAGATTTTCTTTCTTCATCTTTGATCACCCCCCCCCCCCTCTACTCCAGTTATTCAAATGTTTACTCCTCTCTCCACGGTTAGACTTCGTTCAGCGGGCGGAGAATCAGTTCTGGTCATTCTTTAGCTTATCCCCCCCCCCCCTTCTTTTAATCCCTGCTCCCGGGTTGGCGCGACGGCGATGGCTTCCCGTGGCTCTCTCTTGTCGATATCACCACATCGAGTTCTTCCCTCTTTTGACCCCTTCGTCCGGGCTAGGATTCTCTCTTTCTGGACCGCCTCGCCCCTGGGTTTTTACCCCCAAGGAGAAGATATACCTCCTAATAGTTGTTGTGTCTAGATTCTTTCCTGACGAAACAAATGAGGTTACTACTTTGCCGTTCTGACTCACCGCGCCCGTCCTGCCGTAACCACCTCTCCCAGTCTCTTTTGGGAGTGTTTCTTTCCCTCCGAGCCACTTTCCCTCCCATAGAACTTTGCGAAAACCGGCTCGAATGACCCCTTGTACGTAGATAGAGTCCAAGTGCCATGCTCCGCCCCCCTTGGCTGACTCCCCTTTAGAAGTATTTCTTTTTGAGGTTCTCGGTCTCCCTGAGCTACCTAGCTGATAACGAAGCGCTACAGAGTGAGAAACTCCTATCGACGGCGCGTCCTTTTGCCGAGCAGGTTATCGCCTGTTCCCTCTCTGCATCGTTTTAACTCATCATCCGTAGAACACATGCTCCCTCTACTCTCCCCTCTGCAAAGGTCTTGCCTCCTCCCCGGTCTGCGGGGAGAGATCCCCCCCGATTTAGATGATGATCGGATGAATATCACAACCTGATTTTGACCTTTTCCTCCAAAGTCTGTCACCTCCCTTTGTACTGCTCATTTTGGCAGTTCGGTCTGAGCGAAGTCTCACAAAAGTCGTCGCAGAGATCGCATCCGCGGCAGGCCCCCCCTGGCCCCCCCCCTTCCTTTTTTCAAACCCCCCCCGTTTGACCTCGTCCTCCAAACTTCGAAGATCGGTCCCTGAACCGAACCGTATAAGTGAGCAACCCCCCACACCTATCGTCCCTTTTTCCTCCGTCCACCTCGCTTTTCCACCTTCCTGGGCCCAAGATCGGCCAACTGTTGGTCGGGACGACCTCTGCACTTTCGACCCCCTCCCGCACGAGCTTCAGTCCCTTTCTCCAGGTCGACGTGCCAAAAGACCTCCACTGACTGAAAAAGGAGGTCGGTCCCTCATCCTGTGCTCCTTTCTCCTAACCTTTTCCCCCCTTTCGTCCCCCAAAAAACAACTCTCTGAACGCCCTTGGGTAGAGTAAATCCCACCTGCGCCGATCGTAGACTCGCTTTTCCTTTCAGCTTGTTCTTCCTCCTGGACCCCTGCTCATCTATACTTTCCAAATATACTTATCGGACCAGCGAATGAAACCCTAAAGCACTCTCAGCCGATACGTTCAACCACCTGTTTTCCTCCCTTATGAATTCTCCTTTCCTTTCATTTTGGTCCGTGTGTAGTAGAGGTCTCTTCTGCAGAGTCTAAGCACGGAAGGACGGCTCGTTTCACTCTGGCCGGTCCCCCCCCCACAGGTTCCCGTAACTTTTTCTCTCACCTCAAGAAAGGCCACCTAGTCTTTCGCGATACCCTGTCTTCAGGTGCAAGACGCGTGCTGACGGTATGATGGTCTCATAGTTGACTCAGCACCCCCTCTTTAAAGGGCTTCATCTCATAGTTATTATCGACCTCTGGTCCCAAAGACCGGCGGGCTGATCGCCGGGCGGGGCTGAGGCCCGCTTTCCAGCTTTCAACCTAGCGAGTGGAATGTTGGCTAGGTCCGGTTCCCCGTGCTTCAGGTGTAGCCCAGGCCCCTTTCAAGAAGGAAACATACGCAGGCGCATCCCCTTGGGTCTGCGGTGAAAGTGCTACTCCCCCTTTCGATTCACCCCTCCCCACGGAGTGAGGTTAAGAATGCGTTACGACGTAGTTGTTTGATTCCATTAAACCCATTGCTCGTTTGCATCCCCGATTTTCGTGCGTTTCTTTTCGCTCTGGGTAGGAGTAGTCCAGAGTTTTACAGCCTGATGCCGTCTGTAAGTCCAACTCTCCTTCCATGCTCAGCATGTTAGGTCTAACCCCCTTTTCTTCCACAGCCTCCCCCCAGTTCCCTCCCGAACCACCCCGGATAATTCTGTTAGGAACCCCTATTCCCCTCAGTAAGTTTTGATACCCTTCCTCCTTCCCCTTTTTTTTTTTTTCGTCTGTCGATCCTCTTGAGTCCTCTTTTTTTTCCTGTATCCGCGGTGTGGTCTCCTGAACCTTTTGAGTTGAAGCGTTATCCCCCCGGTTTTGTTTCGCCCTTATTTATACCTGGAAGTCCTTAACCCCGCCCTATGATCTCAGTAGGAGACGTTTTTCTTAGACTACCACGACCGCCAACTCGTGTTGTGCCCATCGTTCCCCTTTTGGCCTCTCCCATATTTTTTTTCTGTAACCCCCCTTCTCCCGTCCGTGGCGTTCTGGTACGCGCATTTTTCGCCCCTTTAAACGGAATTTTAACTGGGATCGACCTTCTTTACTTTGGAGGTTTTTTTTCGCCGGTGGCACAAACCGGGTATGGCTATGCCTTCACCAATGCCCGGGGTAACGCCATCTCCCCGCCCGTGCGAGCGTCCTCGTATCTCTCAGCCCTTCCCGTTCTATTCAGGTAGAAGTGGACGTGACCCGCTCCTCAGTTCAGCCCCTTCCTTTAGTGCTGGCTCAGTTTACCCTCTTTGATCAAGGCGCCGGTCTTGGCAACTCTCGCCTTTGATGCCCCCCTTGGGAACTTTTCCCCTTTAGAGTTTTTTCCATGACGATTGCGGAGCCCGAGGTTGCCAGCTTCCTCTCCCCCCTCCGGGCTTATCGAGATTGATCTGACCCCACAGTTCCCCCACCTTTCTCTCACGAACCACGTGAGTAAACGTTTTATTATCCCGGATCCGTCTTGATGTTCGGTCTTTTTCCCGCTCGGTGTTGTACGCTCCTGTGACAGATATTGCACTTTGCGATTTCTAAAATGGTTGCTATTCTCCGGCTCGTCACGATGATGATTAGTTGACTTTCTCACCAGCATGTGTTTTTCAGTTTTCCTGTTCTCTTGGGTCTTCCAGTTTGCGTGACAATCCCTTGAGCAAGGGAGCTAGGCTCTTCTCCCCTTTTGGCATATTGCAGCTTGTTTTCTTTTTTGCACTTAGAGGTAATCTTATTAGCCGCTCTCTGCGTAATTTGTTTACTGACTCTCCCCCCCCGTTTCTTTCTTCCCGTCCAATTTTTATGATATTGTCCCTAGTTAACCAGCGTTGCGAGAACGCGCCATCGAAGGCAGATCGTTCCTTGTGTTTTATCCGGCAATGAAAGAGGTCTTCTGCCTGCAAGTTGAGTTAGGAAAAGATCGTATGCAGGTCTTTCATGATAAGTGCGGGTTTCTTTTTCCCTTCTTGGTTAATTGCCTGCTTTTTCTTATTCAGCTTTCGCGATTGTAGGGGAGGTGCGTGAAGACGGAAGACAAGCGCCCCGCGTACTACCCACCGTACCTCATGAATGGATGTGCGAAAGGGACTTTTTGGGGACTAGCTAACCTAGAACTGTGTCGACAGCTGCTGTCCCTGACCTTTCTCCCCCCCCCCACAAATATCGTTTTTGCTTAGACGAAGTGTCTCCGGGATCTGGTGTAGTATCTTGCTTGCGAGGACAGTATTCTCTTCTCATTGTTTTTTATTATAGCAATGCGGTTATCGGAATTTGCTACCGCCTCAGCTGAGTTTGCCGGATTTCCCTTTTTTCCCTAGCCTTTCCAGTTTCCGGCTAACAATCCTCTCGTGTCTTTCCTTCTCCCGGTGGAGTTCCGGAGGGAGGACCTAGGAATGTGGTCCCTCGGTATCCCGTTCCCGTTCGGAAACCATTTGGTTCCCGGCGTCGGGTTCTCTTATGGAGATTGGTTTAGGGATATCGAGTCTCGAGGTCCACCCACACGAGATCTTTGGCCCCTATGTTTTTTGACGGATTTTGGTCTTCCTCTACGTCCGGTTCCCGTCCTCTCTAGGGGTTTTCCGTAAAAAGGAGGAAGTAACCCTTTCCTCTCCTCCTCGTGTTGTTGTTGAGATCCTCTTCCCTTGTCTCTTGACACCCCTCGCTTCTTTTCTCCGGATTTCGCGCCCGGACGGATCCCCCCTTCCCCCAAATTTGGCCGACATGTTATGCTTTTTCTTCTTTCGACCTCCCTTACTTCCAGTTGAAACCATCGCCATTCTGCCACCCCGTTTCCCCTCATTCCCCCCCCCTTTTTTTTCCCCGCAGACCTAAGAGATCCGTTTCCCCAACCGGCCGTGTCAGCCAATGAAGCCACATGTTTTTTCACTTTCCCCCCCGTTGGAGATGCGGGATTACCTTGGTCTTCCCTTTAGTACCTCTTTTTCTCACTACGATGGAGAACGAAGCGTAAGAAATTTATATGACGGAGTCCTTTCTCTGCAGGAACGCGGTTCGCTCCTCTGGGCTCACTCCCTCGGTTAACTCCCTCATCCTCCCCAATGACCCTCCTACAGAGCTGCCGCCAGGTCGCGCGGCATCCAGTGTGGGTGGCTGCTTTTCCCTTACCCTCCTTCGTCCTCCTGATTGATTTTCTTTTTTTCCTAGTCCAACCCGCTTTCTCGGTCTTTTCAACGTCAGCGTGTTTAGCCCCTGGGTAGGCGTTTGAGCTCCCTACTTCGGCAACCCCCGCGCTAGACTCGCTTCTCCTATCCCACCCTTCCGGTTTTTTCTCCCGGCAAGGTCATCTTCTCCCCCACAAAAGTGTCTCGAGCCGCCAACCTCAGACTATTTCCGTCACCCTACATACCGTTCCTCCTGACCCCCCACCCTCTCGCTTTTTTTTAGGCGATCACCCGCTCGTTTTTGAAAGAATTCCCAATTTACCACCAAAGGGATTTTACCATCGCAGAGCGACACCCTCCCCCTGCAGAGGACACGTGACCGGTCTCCGTAACCCAGTTTTTTTCCCTCCCTCCCTTCCCAACCCTTTCTGAGTACCATTCCCTTCGTGATAAATGCGGTTTCCCAGGCCACCACTTCCCGGCCGCCCAAACCCCCACTCTACTCCAAGCCCCCCTCTGGAGGAGGAAACATAAAAGTACCAATCCTAGTCTGGATTTTTGATTTCGAAAAGTGTCTTCTTTTTCAAGTTCTATCGTTCACCTCGACTTGACTGAACCCAGCAGAACCCCTTCCCTCGAATCTTCCATCGCAGATCCGAAACTCTTTTGAGCGTATCGATGGTTTTATTAAGGTGGTTTTTTCTTACGTGTCGGCGCTGTTCCCTTCTTCCCCCCCTTTATAGTAGCCACCTTCCTTTAACGCTCCCCCACAGGAGGCAGCCTCGAGTCACGCCAGGGCCCCGGTAGTGGAGGATGCCGAGGACCTGTGAGACAATGACCAGGCACGGATAACCCGCGCGTGCCGTAGCTAAACGGAGGAGGGGCCCCGACCCGCGGAGAGGAGGCTCGGCAGCAGAGCGTGGCTGTAGCCCCCCAGAGCCCTAGTTGAGATGGCGGTCTCGTATTTTAACGCGTTTCCCGTATAACTCAATCTAGTGTTTAGGCTCAGCTCTATTTTGTCACCGGTAGATTGGATGCTTGTGCTGCCGGTCGGTGACCCGTTTTCTTCTTGAAGGCATAGCGAATGGTTTTCCCCCTCCCATTCACCCCTTCCCCATGCCCGTCCGAAGATTTCCCTTGGTCAACTGACTTTTTTTCCCTTGACCGGAGAACAATGATAAGATACCCATACGTACTCGAGGTTAATGCACAGGATCTCACGGTTCTTGTTTCCCTCAGCCCACCATGGAGGGGTACGCCCCGCTTCATTAGAGGAGACTTGGCTTCGTAGTCCCTGTCTCTTCTGGTATTATCAGTCGGGCCGGTAATCTCGATCTTTGCTGCATTGGCCCCCCCGTGCTGTACCCAGGTCTTCCCCCCCCCCCCCGAGGAGAAGGTAGGGAATGAGCATCCGAAAGGTTAGAGTGAGTTTGAGACGACAGTGTGGTTGAGAGAGAGATGCCCGACCGCTTTGACCTGGGACTACAACGTCATAAGTATACGCGGTTTTTGTTTCTCGCTTTTGCATCTTTGGTTCCGCCAACCTGATTGCTCCCCCTACATGCTTTTTTATGGACGATCGCCCCTTCCCTGTCCGTCCCCTCAGTCGGGGGCGCCTGGCCTTCACTTACCCGATTAGACAACATTGCAGAAACAAGTGGGTTCACACGTCAAACGCTTCACGGCGCCTACGCAGAAAAGGAATTACTGGTCTTAGACCTCTAGACTGAAGTGGGGTGATTTCCGGGTGCTTTTCTGCTGGGGTTGCATCCCGTAGTTTTACGTGACCCCCGGTATCCTACAGCGGGGAGTTGAGCATACGGGGGCCGTCGTTGGAGTAGGGTGGAACCAAGGTCGCTTCGAGGCTAGGAAGTCCAAAGGCAATCCCGGGAATGACCCCTTTTCTATATGCCCTTGGAGAATGAAGTTTCTATGACCACTCCAGTAACAGGAGAGCTGGCCAAACGACCTTTCCGCTTTTTCAGATAGCGATTGCCTGCTTTACCTTCGTGTGGCCTCCCCTGAACCGCGAATGAGAAACAGAGTGGAAAGTACGCACAGGTCTCCTCCTATAAGTTATTTCGCCGACCCTACTTTCCCGTTTTCGGGTCTTTTTTTACATGCCGTTGACGTCTACCCCCGCTTGTCCGTCTACTCGACTTTCCGGCGGTATGCTTTGCCGAGCCGACGCGAATACCTGCTCCCACCCTTTTAACGCCTTTCGCGGATCCGCTCCCCCCCGTGTGAAGGACTCTAGCTTCTTCTGTGCGGTGCTGTGATTTCTTTACCCATTCTTGCTTTGCCTCCTCCAGCCCCTTTGCGCTCCCCTCGCCCTCCGTTCCGCCCCCACCCGCCCCCCCCCCCCCCCCCTACGCGTCGCCCCATGCCCCACCCCCCCGAGAGCCCCCGCCAGCGGTCACCCGCAGATCCCCCCCCTTTTGCCCCGTCCGCCCAACAGAGAGCCCCCCCCCCCCCCCCCCCCAATATGAGATTTTTTGTTGCGCTTTTTGATTCATTTTGGTTCCGACTCTTTCGCCAGTGATCACTTATGACGTATGTCCCCCATTCTTATATTGCTTTTACTCGTATTGGACTGTTTTTACCCCGGTAAGATGATATGACAGATAGGGCCTGGTTTGTTTCTCTTTCCTCTCTTCTTACAAAACGTCCTTTGTAGTATTCCATGCGAACCGCTCGCGGTTCTGCTGCCTCGATCATTTCACTTCTTTTTGTGTCGAGACCGATAAGTACTATGCGCCTGGTGTCATTCCAAACGAATTTATTCAGTGTTTTTTAACTTCCTTGGTTGCTCCTATTCATTCCCTTTTTGGCGAAATCAGGTTAATCGATTCGCAGATTTCCACACTTTCTCGAGTTCGCATCTCCTGTCAGAGATCAAAGCCGAACCCGTCTCGACCTCTGTTTTGACTGCAACTTCTTCGTTTGTCCTTTTAACTATAACCGAGGCCTCTCTTCGGGATGCTTCTGCTCCCCCCCCCAATCTTGTCTCCCACGCCGTGTCATTCAGATATGGAGTCTTAATGGCGTGACTGGTGTGCGTGATGCTTCGCGATTCCTCGGGAACTATTCGCGAACACTTCTTCTAGGATCGATGCGCGTCCCCTTATCGCGTTCTTCCCGCTTTTTTTAGGCTTTTCTCTGGATACCTCTGTCTTCACCAATTTAACCCCCTCCACCGTGGTTGCGTCCTTACAAAGTGGAGTTTTAAGAGGGCGTGAGTTCTCCTTTGGTCCTCGGTCTGTGAGCTTTCGGTGACCCACGTCTGCCGGTTTTTTCGTTTTTGATTTGATTCACGTGGACGAGTACGGTTTCACAAGCCCCCTTTCCTTCCTTAGCCTCTCTTTCTGTACTGTTTTCTTCACCGGATCCGGGTGTTTCGGGCCTAAGCGCTCATGGGGGTTAAAGAGATATTTCTAGAGTTTACATAGCCCTTGTTGTTTTTCGAGTAGATCGATTTTGTCCGAACACTGCTCGCTTCGGTAGGGCTGCAAAAAATGGGTGGCTGCTTCCCCTTCTCACCCCCCGAGTACCCGGAGCCGTCACCAACATTGGGCTCTGATAGATGTAGGGCGTGTGTATGCTCGAACTCTCCCCCTCTGCCTCACTTGCCGCGCCATCCTTTCCACCTTTTTCTGAATTTCCGCGAGCGCCCCCAAAGGCCTCTTTTTCCTTTGCGAACGCCCTGAGACGTCGCCACCCCTGTGGATGCGTGCTGTCGCTTGTGCCTTTTTGGCTCCCGACCTATGCTCCTTTAACAGAGTGAAGAACCTTCGTGCCGGCGCCGTGCTAGCGGCCGAATCTTTCTTGCGAGCTTGACACATCTCTGCCTGCCCCGTCTCATACCCTACCCGCGACCAGAGAGCCACCGTCTCAGAACCGATGGTTTTTGGCGCGTTTCCCCGCCTTCGTTTGCTTCCCTACGCGGTGAGCCCTATTTCTCCCCCACGGTGGACAACGTGCCTTCCTTAAGAGGACAGTCTGCCGCGCGGCTTTCCTGGTTTGACGCGACCTATATCGGCCCCCACCGAGAGGCATTTAGAGCCATTCTCTCTTATCCAAATACCTGGCCGGCACATGGAAGGACCGTTCCCCACAACCGTGATCGAGCAGAACAACGATTCCCCAACTCACAGTAAATTTAACGGTCGTTTCGCGTACCCCCCCACCCCTCGCACCGCTCCACCCCGCTTTTTTGATTAACGCTTGTGAAATTGTCTCTACACGTTGCCTACTCTTTTCTCCCCTTCCTAAACCATTGACCGTCCTCGCTCTGACCCTTGTCGACTGGCAAAACGAATGTCAAAAGCGTGCCACTCCCCCAAATTTTTTTTTTTCGGACAGTCATAGGGATCCTTCGACAAGGAACCCTCCAACATTTTCCGACATACCACCCCCCCCCCAATGCCGTTTCATGCCCTTCCCCTTTGTGCGAGGAAACGACCTCAGGCCATTCCGACGCGCGACTCTCTCGCCCTTTAGAATTATCAAATTTCACTCTCGTCCAATAGCCTTTATGAGTGACCACCAGGACACCCCCATCAATCTAATAGAGACCCCGCCCCCCGCTGGTCCTTCTATGATTTTTTTTTTCGGTTCTGCGCTCCATCCTATTCGATAGGAGAGATAATACCTACCTCCCCAGACCACATGCAACGGGACCCGCCCTTGACAAAGGAGGGCTGGGAGTCCTTTACACTGCACTGTACATCACTATGCACTGCAGTAGACTATCTTCCCACGTCTTTTCCCACCCTCTTTGCGGAGGTCACCCTTTGTCCTCATCTCGTTGTGAGTCCCCCACGTCCTGTCGTCGTTTATTCTTAACGTCCCCCGTTGCAGAATAGCAGGTCTGGTTTTCGCTCAATATCCAGGTATAGTTAATGATTAGGTCGTTCTTGATTTTTCAAGGGGTTCAGGACTCGCAGACTGAGGGGGCACCAGCCAATCGCACGACGCGACGATCCCCTGCGGGGAAAGGAAGGTTTTTCACCCTTATTTTCAGTCACCATGCGACGCCCCCCCCCCCTCCCTCCGTCCCTCAGGCGCCCTACGTATGCGGTTTTTTACTCCCTTCCATGAATGTTGCAGCAACGGATTTTCTGGTCGCTTTTTTGAGGACGTCGGTCGTTGCCGGACAGGACGCACAGAGCGGACCGTTCGTGCTTTTGACACGATGTCATTCCGGATTAGTGCGACAAAACTGGTTCCCCGTGGCTCCAGCCAGTTCAGCCCCCCCCACCTCTTTGAGATAGGTGTCACCGGCAGCAATTTATCCGATAGGGCCCTCTTTACTTCTTTTGTTGTTTGAGGGATGTACTGGTTCGGATAACATTTTTTTTCTCCTGTTACCGCGATTCAGCTCAGCTAAGCTGGTGGGGTGTCGTTGTAAACCTGTATGGGGCCTGCGGCTTCCTCCCAAAGGTTGTTAGCCTGTTTTTCCTTTCTGAATATCGTACCCGCAACGCCGGCTCTCATGCCCGTGTTACCCCTCATTCTGTTCCACGTTAAGCACGCCGTCAAAGTTTTTTCCCCCTACCAAGGGTTGTGACTTAACGTTCCCATCAGTGGGGAAGGGCTATAACGCACCTGGCTCGCATTCTGACCCAGCCGCCTTTGGGTTTCCTTCTTTTCCTACATTACTTCCTTTCCGAGGTTTCCCCTCGTGGTCTGTTTGCGCCCCTTCTTAACCCATGTTCATCGTGCTATTCCTTTTCACCCCCTTTACCTGCCTTCAGATAGCAAGTTTCTCTAACGATCCAAGCCGAAAAGTGTACCCAGACGGTTCTGTGAAAGATATAGTTCCTCTGCCCCTCCCAGGAGTAAAGGTTGGTAGACTGCCAAGAGTTTTTTTTAAAAGAGCAGGAACTTCGCTTTTTTTGCCCCTCCTGTGGCTCTCTCCCTCCTTTTGTTGAGGTCCTTCCCTAAGATTTTCCCTTCAGCCAGACTTGGACCGATCACCCTTATGCCGTTGCTTCTTTCTTATTCGACGCGAAGAACAAGGTTCCAAACCAGAAACTTAGATGACTGACACAGACTCTCGCATTCTATGAGAGTGCTGCGGATGCTGTCTTTTCCGTTTCGGTAAACGCTACCTTTTTCCTATGAGCAGAAGTGAAAGTTGACCTTCCTAAATGGGGGAGAGCATGGAGAGTAGCGAGACGTCGCGTGGGCAGTTTTCCTTCCTTGACAAGTTGTATTTAGGTTTTTTGGTGGTCGCCATTTTCGTTCCGCTCGGGCTCGCCATTGAGCCGGGTCCTCATTTTGGCTCTTTCGCTGCAGGTTTGAAAGTTAGTACCCGAGTAGTCTTGACGATTTTTGGCCCGCCGGTAAACCTCCTCCCGTCCTCTCCCCTTCCGGGATACCCCACGGGCCCTGGGACTGTGTTCATGTTAGAACTCCGCCGATAGAATGACACACCGGGGTGGCGAGAGTTACAATTTTCGTTACCCCGATGCGGTGGTTCAGACCGACGCCTCGAAAGGGCGATGGTTCTGTGGGGCGTCGTGCTAAGTCTTATGTCGCCTCCGGGTTTCGTTTATGAAGATCTGCCCTATTTTTTTAGGATCTCCCTGGTTTCAGCCTATCCATGGAACTGGCTTTCTTGTGTTAAGTCATTCTCGCTTTTGGTTCCCTTCTCGCCTCCTAACAAGTCAGAAATGGTCTCGCCCCCCCCTTTTTTCATGACGTTGTCGTTTGCCCCTCCGGTTTGCTTTTCCTACCACTTTTCAGAGTATGCCGGGGAGGATGGTCCCGCGCCCCACCGCTTGGCTCATTTCTCTTTTCAGTCAGTTTTTCGCGTCGTCTTTTTTCTAGGTGGCCCCTCTCGATGCTCCTGAGTGAGCATAGTACTGCGGTCCCGTCCTCGATGTTCCTTTCCTATTTTATAAGCTTTTTCGCTTCATCTTCTTGCTTCCCGATCCTTCAGTCCAACATCCCCTTCCCGCTATCCACGGTGTTTTCACTTCACAGGGTTTTGCCTTTGCTTAGCCGGACTTTTGGGCTATTTTTCCGCTCGGCCCCGGTGTTTTTGGTTGCTTTTTTTTCCCGATTGGCTCCCCGTGGAGAGTTCGAGCACTAACCCAAGCCCTCCCGCGCTTAGTAAGCTTGTTCTTGCTAGGTTCGCGATTCGCCGCGATCCCTCTTGGCGTTAAACTTCTCCT
>Ga0179593_1377397_pt1 | contig 17084 bp, 25 predicted proteins | sample CZODoug2_1_08_16_FD_185931 | JGI IMG/M metagenome (GOLD analysis project Ga0179593, IMG submission 185931) | Vadose zone soil fungal communities from Angelo Coast Range Reserve, California, USA - CZODoug2_1_08_16fungal (PacBio error correction) | ecosystem: Environmental > Terrestrial > Soil >... | reverse complement strand
CTGCACAAGATTCCTCTAGGTGCAACCACTCCCGTGATTCTCCGTCCTCCTTCATTCCATGGGAGACCCAGATTATACCTCCTGGTTCTTTTTCAACTCTCAGATTCCTGAGTTACTTGAGACAGTTGCAATGGGCACAACTCCCCTGTTGCCCCTCCACACAAAAACCTGGTGACCTGATTCTTTTCTAGGTGACATCATTGACCACCTAGAGGTTTCATTCTTTGCGTCATTGCACCCCCCCCTTGAGGCTGCAGCAGCCTCCAAAATCTTCGCCCCCCCCTTCCCTAGACAAGCTTGATGTTTTTGTGCTTATCAGGTCAAGGTCCTTCCGTCACTTTTTTCCCTTTATGCTAGTTTCCACTGGACCAGGCAATCATCTCCCCTGCCCCCTACAGCCCTTTTACACAAAGGTTATCAGGCCGCCACTCCCACAGAGTTGCAAACCCCGCTCTACCAACTTCAGCAAGCCGCCCCCCTTAATTAAAGTCCTCCCCCTGACCCTCTTTTTTTGAAAAAACTTTTGAATCATGCAAATTTCTGTTCAAGGGGTGTGGACATTTTCTCGTGGCAGGCAATCGACCTGCTGCCCCCTTAGACTCTCCGCAATTCCATAACACTAGATCAGCTGATCCACACACAGGTCATTGATTGGAATAGATCTCTCACTTACCTTACTTTCCTCCCCCCCCCCTTTCTTTGGCTTCGCCACTCCCCCACCACTATATCCTCAAGCAAACACACCCTCAGCCGAGGTACCTATCTTATTAGCATAGCAAAGGAAAAAAGTCACCTTTTATCTCGTCCCTTTTTCCCCCCCCCCAAATCCAACTTGTCTTATCCCAGATGTCCCCCCAATACATACTCGGATACCTTTTAGACAGTAAGTCTTTGATCCTTTTCACGGCCTCCAGCACTCCAAATCTGCCCAGTCCTGGATGACTTATCTGCTGCAGGAATAGCTCGCCAACTCTACCATCCTTTCATTGCACATTGATTTCCGGTTTCTAGTTCTTTTACTAAACCAATGACATGGTCAGCCTGACTTTGTCTAACAGTCACACGTCCCAAATTAGCTTGCCTATCTTTGTCTTATCACCCCATTTTTCTTTACCTCCCACCCCCCTGGAAAAATTGATCTCACGGACCCACCAAGTGACCCCCTTGGTGGACAATAATGGGGTTGTGCTGATCACACCTCCCCTTTGAATTTTTCCCTGCATCAGCAATGAGTTTTCACCTTCCTTGCACAATGCCCTAACACAGAGCCGGTTCTGAGTAATGTCCAGGAGTGTTCAATCCTTATCATCAAAATGGCTGATAGGGAGAATACAGCCTTACCCTGGCCACAGACAAGGGTTTTCTCTCTCCCAACCTCTTCTTTCATACCCTGTCCACAGCCACTAAAGTTCCATGGTTCTTTTCTGCTGCACGTCCGATTTTTCCCCCTTGCTTCCCATCCCCCCCGAATGTTGCACCCTCTGATGTATATCACTTTGAGTAGGGGCTGATTTAGAATGCCCCCCCAACCAGTCTCCCTCCCTGAATTCCTGAGAAACTGCATCTTTATTGGCCCCGGTTCTTGTTACCCACACTGAGGCAGTTTTACCCTGTCACAGAAGTTTCGTCCCTAGAAGAATTTGTGACTATCTTCCCTTTAAAGCCCCCACCCCTTGAATCCCACTATGACCGCAATTTAGCGTATTATAGGGGGGAATGATATCCAGCTCTTCAAACATCCTTATTTCACCCCTTTCATCGAAGCCATACAGATTCCCTATCCCTTGCCACAGTATCCTAAAGACACAAGACCACATTATTGAAGTAGACACTCAATATGCTACTATACCCCCCACCCCTTTCCCAGACCCATCCGTTGTTTTGTGTGTGCCCCACCACTTTTTCCTCTGGTTAAGGGTGCCTTTTTTCTTTTTATTTTCCTTTCATTTTCTGTGTATGAGATCACTGGTTACTTTCCGGTGAGGATCTTTGGGCGATATTCGGCTGAAAGTTCTATGCGTATAAATGAGTGTTGAATTTTAGTCCCTATTCCCCCCCCCCCCCTCTGTTGCTTGTTCCCCAGCTTTTACGTTTTTTGTCTCCTTCATGCTTTTTCTTTATACCAGGGACGACCCACCCCTCTCCCTTTCTGAGATGTCTTCCTTTTTTCCATTCTCCTTTGTCACCAGCATGGTAACATCTATGCATTCTCCATTTTTTTGGAGCCAACTCCTCTTGTTCCTTTGTGTTTTCCAAGACAAACTATTTCTTCAGACACAGTTCTTGTTGCCTAGGTTTTTTTTATCCGAGACCCCATTTTTTTTAGACTTCGATTTGCACAATTCTGAATCAGAACTTTTCACTGTTGAGATTAGCTCGGTCACCATGTCAGTTTCCCTCTTTCTCCTTCCCATTTTTGCAGCATCACTTGGTTTCCTGTCCCACATGTATGCTCAATCCCATGTCCAGGCAGTTTGATTGAATTGAAATCCATTCACCCTCCTTTCTCTCTGTTTTTGTTCACCGCTCGGCCTAGGCTTTTTGAACTGCAGAAGGACTGCATGTGATTTCTTTCTTTTTTTTCCCCATTCAACATTTGATGGTTTTCCTCCCCCTCCCCCCAAACATTCTGCCTGTATCCACCCCTATTCACTGTCTTGTCTCAATTGTGTACCATCCCCCTGTTTTTTTCGCATAGAGTATGCGTTTTTTTTTTTTTTTTTCCCTTTTTTTGTTGCATCTTGCTCGTTCCTTTTCTCACAATCGTTCTCCTTTTGACTTAGACAAAGTCATTCAGTTATTTTCCCATGAGAAGTAGCTGGTTTGACCTAGTTTCTTCTCTTCCCCCCCCTGTGCCCCATTGGACTGGGCTCTTTCTAGTGTCTGTCGTGTGTCAATCCAGGAATCCTCATTTTGCTAGTTGATGTCTTCTTGAAACCGTACTCTACTGAAGGTATCAAAGTAATTCTTGTGCCTCTAGTACCTCGTTGTTGGTAAGCACATGCTTTTGTTTTTTTTCCATTTACTATATTAAGAAGTGTTTCTTTTCCTTTTGAATGTTCTAAATACGCTATTTTCCCCCCCTTCCTCGTGAATAAATGAGTTTTTTTCTAATCTTTTTCCTTTTTTGTATCCCTTTAGGAGTCATGTGTGAGGATCTTGTACTGCATTTCCCACCCCTAGAGGTGGTTGATAGTGGATCTTCCTTATCTAGGTTAAGACCTTAGTGATCCCTGTCTTTATCTGGCTCTTCATTTTACTGTGATTGACTCCTAATCAAAGATTTTGCCTGGATCCGCAAGGTTGCCTGGGTTTCAAAAGATCCTCTTGTTTGCTGTTCTTTCGATGGTCAATCTCGTTCTGTCTCAGTTTTACTTTATTTGCCGCCCTTCTGACCCTTTTCTTGCTTCAGGCCTTGTCAGAGCTGCCTTGTCAACAACAAGCCTCACTTAGTCATCTTTTAGGGACTTTACAACAACAACTCCCCCCCTGTCTAGGTTTGAATTTTCGTGGTCGAATCATTTTGGATCCGTATGCAGACATTCCAACATTTTCGCTGCACTCCTAGTTTCTCGTGAACAAGGCATGATATGGCACTCTGTTTTCGGTGCACATCTTTGAGTTTCCCCACATGGCAACTGGTATACCGGGACTCTCTCTTCCCCCCACCATCTATTGTTTTTCTTATCCGCCATTCTGTGGGGTCTGTGTTCCCCTTGACACTTGGAGTTATACTAGAGGCCTTTTTCCTCCCTTTTTTCCTCCTAATACGTGTTTTAGTATCTACCCAGAGGCCCCATTTTCTTTTTCTTCCCTACCCAAGTTGATATCCACAAGTTCTTTTATACCATCAGAAAGCAGCTGGGTGTCTATCCGCCACGGCTGTACACCTTTCCCAAGGTCCCGGGGGTTCAAGTTGATTGGTGAACACTCCCCAACTCCTGTTTTCCCCCCCCCCCCAAATCCTGCCTTCGTCCTATTATGACTTGTCAGCATAGGAAAACTCTGGAGGTCCTTGCAGATCACTTGCCCCCACCGGGGATGCTGTATGAAGAAATCCCACATCTTCGCAACCCAAGACCTCCCCTCTGGATTCTTGACTGGTGCACGATCCGTCTCCCCCCAGAGTGGACCCCCTTACTTTTTGTTTGCTGCCTCCTGGCCAGTTCCTTCTCTTTCATAATGAGACACAAAGTATTTCTCACCTCAACTTCAGGGTCCAACCCAAAGCTGATACCCCCCTCTCCCTAAATCCTTACCCCCCCCTCCCATCACCCAATTCTGTAAACCAGGCTCATGAAACATGCCAAATTTTCAAGTCCACAGAGCTGTTGTCCGGCAATAACAGGCAATCCTCTTTCCCTTTAATCCTTCCTTAAAGCCTCGCTCAGCTAATTCCCCTCCACCACTAATTCTTCTGGAATGCAGAATCTAGCACTTCCCCTGACTCCCACCATTTGATTCGAAACTACACCATCTCCCCTCTGATTTCTCCCCCCCCCCCCTAATAGATTTAGACTACCCTGTAGCCCCCCCATCACTTTTTTACTTATACTACATGTTCACCCCCCCCAACCCCCAAATCTCCCGTTCCTCCCACAGACATCTCCCCCTCCCCTATCTGATTCCTCCCCCCTAAATTAAAGTCGGCCTCTCTCCCCCTCTTCTCCAGAATACGTGCCTGACCGACTGAACTTACCCCCCCACCCCCCTCTACCCCTGCTCCTGTAGATTGGCCCTTATCATGACATCAAGACGACATGCCAATGACTCACTGGTTATTTCTCACAATGTCACCCTTTTCCCCCCCTTTTCTTGCATATTATGTCCCCCCCCCATTTTTGATTTCTAGAGCAACACATTGGCACTGGTACACCATTTTTTCTCCAAGGACCCATCCAAGGCCTTTTTTTTTATACAATTACTGATTCCCCTTTTTGATGATCCCACTTCATTTTCCATCCGAACACCTCTCTGCATTCTTGACCCACTCCTTATTCTGATCCTTCCCATGCCCAGATAAAACCCCTCCTCTGGACCCAACCTTTTCTCCCTTTTCCTGTTCCACTCTCTTTTCCCCATGGGCTTTTAGGTTCCCCCCCTTTTCAGGCACAGGACCTCCTACTTTTTTGTGCGAGAGCACACCAGAATGCCTCTCCCCTTCCCCTTTCTCCTCCCCCCCCCAATTCCATTTTTCCCTTTCCATTTCTGATGCTGTTCTCAACAGAATCTCCACTGCTCTCATGTACTCCCACCATCTCTGGCACCAACCTGCTTATCTCATACACCGGTATGTGGGATTTCTCCCTGTCACCCACCCGGCCCCGAGGAAGTCTGGTCCCCCTTTAGCCCTCCCTTTTCAATTTGGCCACCCCATTTACAACCTCACCCTGAAGTTTCTACTCCCAGAGCAGGTCTTTTTTCCCTTTCCCTTCACTTTTCTCCCTCCCCAGAGTGTTATATCCCACCCATTCCCCAGCTGGAGCGGCCCGTTTAGGGGGGAATGCTAATCATTTCCCACCCTTGTTATAAACCCTCCTCCTTTTTCAGATTCCCCCCCCCTAAATTCCCAATCCCACAGGTTCAGACACAACACCCGGATGAAGTCTCACCCATCCAGTCCAACTTCGACATCATCCCCATTAAAATTCAAATTTCCCTTTTTTTGTTGATCGATCTGGATGTACGGGTTTAGGAGCCTGGTTGTCTGTTAGGTGATTTCCTAACCCCGTTCTGCTTTTCCGTTTACGGTGGCAGTCTGTTGACTCCTTTTCTGTCTGGGCAGTCTGAGTAGACTTTTTTCTACCATTTTTTTTTATGCTAGGCCCCCCCCTCTTCCGCCCCTGTGTCGATGGGGAATTGGTATAGCCTTTTGTTTGGATTTGATACAATTTAAATATCTCTCTCAAATCTTTTTCTATTCCACTCTTTCCCCCCTTTTTGTTGTAACAAAGCCTGGTACAATAAACATTCATTTTTTCTCCCCAGACATCCCCTTCTTTTTTTTTCTAGCGAACCAATCTGTCGTTTCCCAAATCCGTCTTTCACCTCCATGGGGTGTTTCCCCCAGTTCTGAGGCTTGGGATATCTGTGCGAGAATTGACCCTCCTTGCCTGGACAGAATTGAAATGGCTTTTTCTTCTGTCCCCATTCGGTGATAAGATCACAGCCTTTGCTCCCTTCCTCCCCTCATTTGTTTTTTTTTTATACAATTTTCTGCCTTTTTTGATTGAACTCTTGAAATAACTCTCCCACCTCTTCATGTTCCCTTTTGTGCCAGTTTGAACTGCCATCCCCCCTTGGACTGTTTTCTTATCTTTCCACACATTTGAATAGGGTTATCATCCCCCCCCCTTGACCCCATCTTTCCCCCCTGTTTTGGCTGTTTTGCCTTTTTGAGATCACTTTGTTTCCCATTCCATGTGTGATATAGCGTATTGGGGTCCTTTTTCCCCTCCTTTCCCCCCAGATAGGAAAGCCCCCCCTTTTGTCCAGCTTGGTCTTCGAAATACCATGACCATGTCATGTCCGACTGTTTGACATTATGCTTGAGTCAATCTCCCTGGTTCCCCGTCCTCGCTTGGTTTTCTCCGGATTTCCCCGAGTCAAGCAGGACACAGTTGATTCCATTCACTTGTCCTCTTTCGTGATGGAACCTCCCCCCTTCTTTCCCTGACGTCCCCCCCTTCCCCTATGCAGATATTTTTTTTTACAGTCCCTCAGTCCATAGGCTTTTTTTGGGTGGAAACAGGTACCTTTTCCTTCTACAGAAAGTGATTGTATTTCCCCTTTGTGACTTCCCCCTCTAAACCCCTCTCCCCGTTTGGTTGTTGCTTCTGTGCTCTGGGTTTCTTCCCCCAAATGTTTTTGGTTGGGGAAGGCCCGTTGGACAGTTCATCTCCTTCATCCTTGTTGATAGTGATCCATCCGAGCCTTTTTTTTCGAGCTCCTTGGTTCCTGCCTTCCCATCCCCCTCTTCATTTGCCCATTTTTCTAAACCACTTTTTCATGATTTCCCCATGCATGGGTTTAAACCTGTCCCTGGTTATTTAGTTTCTTCTTCTTTTTCTGTCGTGTGATCTTCCCTCTGTTCCCCCTTTTCTTTTTAAGCTTTACCTTGTGTCTATCTATTTTCTTTTATCTGATTCCTGTCCACGTCATCAAGAACATTTTTTCCCCCCCCTTCCTCTTAGTTAGATCATTGCATGCACACCCCCCCCACTCCTTCTGTGTGGAAGTATTTCGTTCTCAGATTTGGATTTGAGGAATCCTCCTACCCCTCCCCCCTCCCCTGACCAGACCATACTACTTTTCTGCTTGGAACCCATAATAGGCCTCGGCAAGGTATTTTGTCACTATTTGAGTTGTTTCTCAAATGCGGTCATCTAAGGGTTACAAGCTTTTATTCTACCACATCCTGGCTATCCCAGTGATCTTTGGACCCCCCCCCTTGCTTCTGTTGATCTCTTGGTTTATTTCCATCACGGCTTTTCATCCTCCTTTCTCCATGTTGTTGATACTCTCTTGACCCCAGTTTGCCTCTATGTGAGAACTCAAAGTCTGTCCAACCGGAAAAGCAGGCCCTTTTGTCGACCCTTCCTTTCCCAGTCCGACCCTCGTTTTCCCTATGATGATGAGAAAGAGGATGACCAAGGGCTGGGCCCCCTCCCCCCCTGTGCACCCCCCACCACTGGTGACTCTTCCAATGCTTCTCTTAAAGCAAATAGAGCTTCTCCTTGCCCCTTCCCCCCCCCTTTCCCAACAGGTTATTGCTATGCACAAACTGCGCCCAACCTCTCCCAAGCGGGAAGTCTTTTGCCTTCCCTATCAGGTTTCCCCCAGACTTGTCAAACTTGCTTGTTTTGACAAGGCAATCTTTCCGGCCTCCCCACCGTAAGAGAAAATTTTTCCTTTTCCTTGACCCCACTCCCCCCCCTTTAGGTGAAAACCATCCTTCCCACCCTACCCCACCCCTCAGCATACCTTCGCCCATCACCCCTTCACTTTGTCCCCCCAGGCCTTTTCGACAATCATGTCTTTGAACTCCCCCTGTTCCTTTGGCCACCCAGGCAAATGCTGCCCTCTCCAGAATCCTCCCGTTACGAGCAATATACACACTGCAGCTCTTCTCCCCATCAGTTTGATTGTTGACCCTCTTCGCCCCCCCTCCCTGAACTCCTAAATGATTAGACTACAAACCCCTCCATCTTAGCACCCAACCCCCCCTACTTTATTCAGTTGGGTACCCTTTCTTGACCCCCTTCCCCTTTGTTAAAGACTTCTTCCTAGTCTCCCTTCCCCCTCCCAAACCCATATATAAGTATTATACCCAAAAAAGTATTCTACCAAATATATTCTCTTTCTCTTACTCATCTTCCCTCAGTAGCACCTCCCCCCTCCCAACCCAATGCTGCTTGGATCAAGGTGTGCGCTTTTCCTCGGCCACAACCTTTTTCTCATTTCTGTAACCTACATTTTTGTTATATTGTTCCCTTTTTTCCCTCCTGACTATGCAAACTGCCCATGGCCCTTAGTCTTTACCCAAGTCAAAGAATCCCCCCGCTTCGCGCCCTCGCTTTCCGGATCAAACCCCACCCCCCTATCCTTTCCCATGCCCCCACTGTACACTCTCAGTCCCCACCTTCACCCCTTTTTTCGAAAAGTACTGAGACATTTCTTTTCATCACCTTTTGATTCCCCGACACAGACCCCTCTGCATTCTTTCCACAGATGATGAGCTTTCTCCCCCCCCTCTCACCCCTCAGTATCAGACAAAGGTTTCCTTCCCTTCTTCCCCTTCCCTTCACTTTACCCTTTTTGATCACCGCCTTACAGTCAGTACATGGCCCCACATCTCCTTGAGATGAGTCTCACAGCCCCGCAAGCTCCTCACCCTCCCATCCCCAATTCCTTGTCTCATTTCCCCCCTTAGGCATTTCCCAGAGATCCCCTCTTCTTTTCTTAAGCCTGAGCTTTTCCCCCCACCGGGCCCTAATATTCATAGCTTTATGCCCTTTTTTTCATCTGAACCCCCCCAACAAAGAGTGCGGTCCTCCCCCCCAAACCTGTCGTGCATATGTTGTCCCCCCTGATTTGACACTCTGCCTTCCCCCCCCCTCCCACAAAGAACTCTAAAAAGAGCAGACGCTGAGATCTCCCCCCTTCCCCTTGTATTCCTGCCAACAATAAGTATCCCCCCTCCTTGACTCATATCGCAGCCAGAGGGTTCTGGGATCTTTTTTCTCGCCCAAAGTCCCACCCCTTTCCCCTTTACCCCCTCTTCTATCAATACCTCCTCTTCGCCGACTCTCACCTGTTCCCCCCCCGGTCCTCCAGACACCTCCATGAATGCTCCCTCCCGTTCCCCCCTACTCACCATTGCTACAAAGCCCCCTTCCCCCTCCTCCCCCATTTTTTTTGAGTATTGATTCGGTATCTGGTGGCTGGTGAAACTGGAGTCTTGTTCCCAGTAAGAGGTGGTTTTTTGCTTCTCCATGGTCCATTGTTCGGAGTCTCCTCTTGGGTATTGCGTTTTTTCCCATCAGATTTTTTTGCTTTCCACATCTTGTTGCCTCTCAACTTCTTCCCATGCCCAACCTGGCATACGCATCCCTTTGTTTAACTTTTTGTTGGAAGCCTTTCCTCCATGATTTTCAAGGTCCCTTCCTTTATCTTCCCTTCGCCAAACTTCTTTGAAAGGTTGGAAAATGCCACCCCGTTGTTAACCCTCCGGACACCCCCCCAGATGAGTCCTACCCCTCGTTTACTTTGGGTGGTTTCCTATGCCTTTTCTCCCCCCCCCACTTCTTTCGTTTTAATAGTTTTGTTTGACATCCTTCCTGGGGGGTCCCTTCCACTTTGACGATCCTCCTGGTTTTTTTCTTTTGCTTCCCTTTCCCCCTTTAGACCAGGCCAAAGTAGAGTGTTTCTTTCCAAATGGCAGTGAAAGTACTATTTTTCCCCTCCGACATTTTGTTTCTTGCACTTATTGCCCATCACTTGTCAATCTATGACACTCCAGGGACATGCCCCATGACCCTCCTTCTGTGGTTTTCTCGTGCCACTCCTTTCCCTCCAGATCAGAAAATTTCTTTTTTTGCGTCCAATTCCACCTCATGGCTTTGATCCTAACCCCATTCCAGAGTATGTACCCCCCCCCCATGTCACTGTTTTTTACTTTTTGGTGATCCTTTGCCTTTTGTAGGATTATTTCTGATTTGAAGGGTTTTCTCTCCCAGCCAGGTCACAGATTCATTTGACGTCGACCCCCCCCTCAGGTTCCATGTAGCTTGTTTAATTAGATAGCCCCCTTCCCCCAATAAGCTGATTTCCCTGACGTGGTTCTCTTAAAGTTTTGCTCCCGATCAAGGCAGTGCACAGTGATTCATCCAGGCACCTTTCCAGTCTTCAGAATTGTAAACTCCCCCTTCTTAACCTATCCATCCCATTCTTTGTTTGTCAGCCCTCCGACTGATGCCCCTTCTTTTTGAGTTGGGAACATGTTACTCATTCCCCCCTGCTGTTTTGTTCCTTATGAAGGGTTTCCCCTATTACCCCCCCCATGCTTTCCCCCCTCCATGTGTATTTCTAGTAGGGCGTGTAGTTTTATACTGTTGTGAGTTTCCCTTGACGTTTCCCCGTTCCCCATTCCAATAATAATCTTTTTCTGTGCATAATGATTATTGTTAGTGTTACCTTTCCCCTTATCGGCCAATTTGTGTTGCTTCCCCCCTTTCTGTTTCCCTACCCAAGTCCTTCCATTCCCTCCGACGTCTTAGTGGGTCCGTCTCAGTTTACTTTGTGCTGCTTTCTGTTCTTAGCAGCTTGTTTTCCCTCTGAGAGTTGAGTTTTCCCCTCACTCCTTTGTCTCCTGGTCTTTTGAGATGATTCTGTCCCCCTCACCTTTTTTGACCCCCCCAGTTCCCTTAGTCCTCTGGGGACCCAAAATTGCCCCCTCACAACTCATCATCATTTTTAAGGGTGAAGGCTTTATGGGCGTCTCTTCCCCTGCTTAGCTCACCTTGTTGCAAGTGGACTGGCACCCCCCCCTCCTTTAGGTTTCTTTTGTGATTCTCATAGGAGCATTTGACCAGTTATTTTCTTTCTTGGTTTTCTTTTAACTTTCCTCCCCTTCCCTCCTGGATGTACTAATCCCCCCCCCCCCTCTTTCTCTGCTTACCGTATAAGGCGTTTTTTTTCTCTCCCTGTCTGTAATAGTGCCCCTTCTCTTCCCCTCCTTGTGTTGTTAGCTGAAAAACGTTCCTTTCTGAGAACTCAAGTTCCAACTCTCCCCCTGGACAATTTGCATCCTGTCTCAAGGCCTCCCTCAAGCTCTGTTATACTTTTTCCCCGCCTTCCCCTTTTGACCTTAAAGGAGTTGCTGTGGGCCCCACCAATCTTTGCATCCAACAAAGACCTTCTTCAACGCCTCTGCTGCTCCTCCACCCCTCTTTTCGCTTAGTTCACATTACTTGCACCAGGGTGGTTTCTCTGCATCCCACTCCCCCCCCCGATCGCCCTAAAGACTTCACCCCCAAGCTGGCTCTGTCTGGCATTCTCGTCTCTTAGGACTAAATGTCCCACCCCGTTCCGATTGAGTTGCCCCTGGTTTTTTTGACCATCCTCTTACCGTACTTCATCCCCTGCTTTCCCTTTTCACCCCCCGTTGTCCCAAACTCAGATGTTGCCCCCCCCAGAGGCCCTCCACATGCCGAACAAGTCTTCAGTACCATACCCCCCCCAACTTTCTTTTTGTTTTTGGACCCCCAACCTTGTTTAAACATACCTTCCCTTTTTTTTTTTTTTTTTTTTGTTTTTTTTTTTTCTTTAAACATGGCGCGGTTCCGGCCCCCCCTTTCCCAAGCCTTTCAGGTCCCACGTCAATCCTCTCCCCCCCTGATCGTATATACCCCCCCTAATTATGTTGGCCATCCTGCTCCCCCCTGACCCTCCTAGAACCCACCCCCCCCCAAGATAGCCCCCCCCCCTCATTTATTCGTTTTTGGGTCATATCTTATTTAGACCTCCCTCTGAAACCTCCCTACTTTATCCCTGTCACCCAACCCCCCCCAATCCCTAATTTTTTCTTACAAACACCACAGTGATGTACAATCCCCCCTTATTCTCCTTACATTTAAGTCCCCCGTCTGTACTCTTCCAATCTTCACTCTATTTTCGCAGGCCTTCCGCTGACATCCCACTTATTTTCTACCCCCTCGTGCTTATTCCCTTCACATGACATACCCTGCCATCCTACTGGCCTCCTGGTCAAGTCAAAGCCTGCCCAATCTTTCTCCTGGCCATCTTTTGATTACCCTTTCCCACCTCACGGTGAGTCCCACATGTAAACATTGCTAATCACAACGCTACAAGTAATGTCTTTTGTTCTCAAAAAGCTTACCCCCATTTTTGAAATTGGATCACCAACTAATGACGGAAGTTCAAAGAACTTCCCAATGCAATTCCCACATGACCCCCAAAGGTAGGCCGCCTTCCCCTGTTTTAAATTAATGGACTTTCCCACTCTTACTCCCAAGGGTACAAGATGTTTTTTGTGGTTGTGTATACAGTCAGGAAGTCACATGCAGAATGTGGTCTGATAGAGACCCCCCCACCCCCATACCTTTTCTTATCTAATTGACCTCTACCAGTAAATTCTGGTCCATGTCCCAATGAGCTCCCCGCTCCCCCCCCTTTATCCAGGACCCCCCTCTCTTGCCAGAAACCATGCCTCAGTTAGGGGAATGCATATTTCCCACAACACCGGTACCTGATTGGTCAACCTTTTCAATCTCTACCATGCGTAAGGATTTGTCATTTTTACAACCTCACAACTTATCCTTTCTTGTAAGCGATAATGACCTTGTTCTTTTCCCATCCCCTGTCGGTTTATACCCCCCATTCATAAGTCGCAGCCCAAGTATGCCCTCTTTCTGGGTCATGATTTTTAATCCAGGCCACCCAAAATTGTTCTCTACCCCAAACTACTTCTTTTTCATTAATCCCCCCCGCTTCCCTCTCCTCACCTTAGTAAACAGTGATCTCCCTTACACCCATTTCTCCACATGGTACTTCAAATGCACTAATTCCCCCCCCTAGTACCCCTCTGAATCCTCCTCAATAGTTGTTTTTTGTCGCTCTTGAGTCCCTATTGAGGATCTTTGCAATGGCTGGTTATTTCTTCCCTGGGTTTCGTCTTTCCACCATCCTCTTTTCGGCTACTGGGCTCTCGTATTGGCAGTTTGACACGATGGTTTTCTCACATAGTTGGCCGAGTCTCTGGAACCCCCCACCCTTTCATACTCCCTAAGGATGTTGGTCATGTATAGCCTTTTTTTATCTACCAGTAATTATTTCCCACCAAATTTGCTCGGTTGAAACCCCCCTTTTGACGTTTTCTTGCCCCATTTACTCGGCAAATGAAAATTTTCTAAATGTTTCTTGCCTTCCTCTTGTCCTTTGTTTGACAATGCTAGATCCACTTGGTGTCTTTCTCTTTTGTTTGCCCCCCCCGTGGTGTTCTCGCATTGGATAGAAACAGGCCCCATGGAACAGCCCAGGTTAGTTGGCTCTGTTCACATCTCAGGGATACAGGATCATATTCCTTTGTTCTACACATTTTATGATTTGGCCTGGTCCTACTCCCTTTGAATGCAGACTGATTTCCCTGACAACTCGGCCGTTTCTTCTTCTTTGTGACTTGCACGTTTCCCGTTTTTTTAGCGCTTTGAACTACTGATTTTTCCCATTCAGAATTTCTTTTTTTGACATCAACACTTTTTCAGTACTTTCCCTGTCCTGATTGTCCGTTGAGTAATGTTGTACTTTCTTCTTGTTTTGACAAGGTTGCAGCATTTACAGATAGCAAAGTCCCCGATTTGTAAGGATTGCCCTTCCCCAAGTAATTCCCAGTCTTGAGCTTGTGCTGATGTCATCTTATTAGTGCCCAAACCCCTGTGCCCCCCATAAGCTGATCGAAGGTTTAGTGGCAGAGCCTTCCTTGCATTTTTACCCAGGATTCACTCCCCCGAAGGAAGCTGGCTTTTCTGATTAAGTCTGCCCCCTTTGACCTCCCAATGTACCTACTGCATCTACTTTTCTCTTTGTATTCTTGTTCAAAATAGACTGTTTCTATTGTGTTGGTCCAGTTGGGTCCCATACTAAGTACCTAAACGGTTGTGTTTTTTATGGATGGGCCTTCTAAAAGACTTATAACTCCACCTCTGACTAGAGTGCTTATGCCCTGGTATCTCGTTAGTCTATCTTTTTTGTTCTTAGCCGGGTTTCCTTTGGCCCTGTGTATTCATTACAATATTGTTTTGTGGACATCATGTGTGTATATTGACTTCCCCTGCTTTGTGCCAGTTACTTCCTCCCTGCCTTTGAGACCACCTCCCGTTCCTCCACCTTGCATCCCTCAACCATGGTTTTTTTCCCCTAAGTTCACCGGAGGCTTTGTAGACAGGTTGTGTTCTTTGAATTTTTAGCCCTTTGACCAATTTTGTAGTTGAGGTGCAAGTCCCTTTCTGACCCCTTGTTTTCAATGATGGACTTTCTAATGTCCTGGACCCCCCCCGTAATTAAATAACTGCCCACAGAAGGGGTCCAGTGAGGAACAATTCCTGGAGCACCACCCCCCATAATCCCCTTGCCTATTTTTCTTCTTTTTTTTTCGAAGATTTTGGTGAAATTTCAAGCTATGCCCAGTGAGCATCCATACCACTCGTTTCTTTTTCTTCTCACAAGTATCATTGACATCACTTTTGTTGGTCTTTTGACCCACCCAGCTTTGTGTTCCCACAAATGGGTTCATCCTCCCCTTTTTTGTGTAATGTCCACAAATCAAAAGATGCTTCACTCATTCACCCTGACTTTTTTTTTTTTGAGCTCCTTGAATGGTCATCAACAGAGCCTCCTCCCCTCTTTTTCCCGTTGTTGTGACAGATGAGATCTAATGGCCTCGTTGCTGAACTCCAATCAAGATTTCAACCCCGGCTTTTGGATGAACGTTCCTCATCCCCCCGGGTTTTTATATCCCTTATTGGGGCTCAGACGGTACCCCTGAATGTGCCCTGCCACTGCAATTCTTTGACCCCAAACTGTGAAAATTCCCACAAAGAGTGCAAGTCCCAAATCCATGATGACTTTCAGCCTCAATAAAAACGAGTTTAGTCCCTTCCCCATTTGGATTGCAATCAAAATCTTTCCCCTCCGTCACTAGACACCGCTGATTTTTTTTTGGTTTGCCCTGATCCTCCCCCCCCTCTTCCACATAATTGGTTCACCCCTCTTTTCTTTTTCAACCTCGCCCATCCCCTGTCCACACTGGACCACAAAACATGGGGCTGCACCTCACCTCTCTTGCCCCCCAAACGCTTGAACACCCTTACAAAGAGCATGTGCCCACCCAAGTACCCCCTTTCCCCCAGACCAAGTAACTCCATTTCATGGGTCAAAATTCCGAAATCCTTGCAAATGTTTGACCCGGGAGCTGGCAGTCCCAGCTATCTTGCAAATGCTCCCCTCAGCGGATCACTGAAGGCCCTCCTTTCCCACCGGCTTCAGCTATTTCCCTGATCCCATGGCCTATTATCGTGTGGCAAAGATTAGAGCCACCAAAGGAATCAGCCCCCCCCCCTTGGTATCCACGCCCAAAAAAACCAACCCGAGAGCCCCCCAACAAATAACTTTTCCCTGAGAGAGGTCAAGTGATCGACCCATTTCAAAGTGTCAGAACCCCCACCTTCCTTCTCCAAGGTTTCCCCCCGCCCCAGATATATCGTCCTATTTCTACAACCTGATGAGACAAGCTCCCCCGAGAGCTCCTACATTTTCTCCCCCCCCAGTCAAGCGAGTAATCTTTCCCCTTCGCCCCCCACTCCCCCACTATTGATTTCCCTACTTTGCCTGACTTGAATCTTTCCTTACCGGCCCCCCTTTCCCTTTCCTCCATCTCCAAGGAGAGTCCCTCTAATCTGACTCAAACACTACCGACATCTTTGGCTGACTTTGAACCTCCTGCACCCATCTTCTCTTCCTAGCTTCCCTATTCCATTTCCACATCACTTGGATCCTCCCCCCCCCTGCGTACACATTTTGCCTCAATGACCCCCACTACCCCCTTTCATTGTGGATCACCCGGTTTTAGACCCGATTCCCTTCCTTTACTCCCCCCCCCCCCCAACCTCCCCCCACTTGCCCTTTAGTCCCGCCTATTATGAGCCCCCCTTGCAAAAGCCCCGTCAAACCCCAGAGAACAATTGAGGTCATTTCCTTGTGCCCCCCTCCCTCCCCCCCTTTCTTCCAAACCCTTCCCCTCCACAGACGAATGGGGATGTGAGAGAGACCAGACTGCCCCCTTCCCCCTCCTCAATGTTCATGTTCGTCGCCCATCTACGTTCCTTTTTTCACCCATATGCATGGTTCTCCCAGTACTCCCAGACTCCTCACTGGCACCCCATTGGAAAAACAACATCTCTACCTTCTGGGGCTTCTTTTGCATATGTCACCCCCACAAGGACCAATTATCATTGGCTCCCGGAGAACCCTGTTCCCCCTTCGGTTACCCAATTCTTCCCAACCACCGAAGGTTTCCTCCTCAGAAAGAGCGATTTGGCCACGCCCTGGTTATCTGCCCAATTGAATTATCACAAACCATCCCCCTACCCCCTATGAGGCTGCTCATTAGGGGGCAGATATTGAGTCATCCGTACCTCTGAGAAAACCCCCTTCACTCCTACGCGTCCCCCCTCCACCTTCCCCCAGTACCCAGACAATCATCCTTGGGTAGACACTCCTCACCCAGTCCCCTCCTCCTTTCCCCCCCTGTACATACAGAGATTCTCCCCTTCCCCGTTTTTGTGAGAGATCTGGATTTCCAGCTGTAGTTGAGTAGATGTGCCCTTCTTTGAGTGGCGACTCTTTGTATGGTGTCTGGACTCCCACTTACATTTGGAGTGATGTGGTCCTCTGTTGCGTATTCCATCTCTTTGGATACCAGGATTTTGCCTCGATTTAACTTCCTACTGAAAACTCCCCAAAATCCTTGGTAACGACCACCCCCCCTTCCTGCCCCATATGTGCCC
>Ga0179593_1615630_pt1 | contig 17085 bp, 16 predicted proteins | sample CZODoug2_1_08_16_FD_185931 | JGI IMG/M metagenome (GOLD analysis project Ga0179593, IMG submission 185931) | Vadose zone soil fungal communities from Angelo Coast Range Reserve, California, USA - CZODoug2_1_08_16fungal (PacBio error correction) | ecosystem: Environmental > Terrestrial > Soil >... | reverse complement strand
TCTTGCCTCAGGTTTAGATTCTGCCTCGTCACAGACGCTAGACGGCTCTTCCGGCCTGCCCCCGAAGGAAGACGACAGATGCGACATGTTTTTTTCCCTTGGTTCTTGCCTTCCGTTAAGTTCCGCCCTCCATCCCCACTCTGCGTATTCCTTGGGCATTTTCCTCCCTACCACAGGCTAAAGTTTCTCTGATTCCCCCTCGCGGGATGTCTCCAACGTTGTCTTTCAAGATTACTTCGGTCTGACCTTTAAGGTCTGTCTTACCATTATTCCCTCGGCCTCTTCTTGCGTCAAATGGCCCCTGTCGATCATGGCTTCGCTCCCTTTCCCTCCGGGTAAATTCTCTTCTTTATTCCCAGTTTTTATTTAGTAGCCCTTTTCTCGAGGCTCTCCTCTACCCAACTTCACCTCCTTCTCTCCACTCTACTCTTGCCCCTCCCTGAGGACAGGTCGCAACTTACTCTTGGCCTCCTTTCTCTCTACACGTTACATTTTTTCCTGCACCGTTTTATCCCCCTTCGAGCTTATCTTCCTCACAGCACAGCTCATCAGCCGAATGCACCCTGTTGTCTTACCACTTCCCCTTGAGGACTTGTGGCTTGATTTTTAGCACCCTGGGCAATCCCTCCCTCTAACCTGTAGAGGATGCAGCAGTTCTTCTTTTCTTTTTTCGGACCCCCCCCTCTCGCCTAGATTTTCGTTCCCTTAGCGCCGCAGATGCTCCTTTTTGATGCAACCCTTCGATTTTTCCTTTCCTGCTTCCGCACCGCAGCCGAGCAAGGCAGGTCTTCCTGTGGCCCTGACATCTTCCTAGCTTTTCCCCAGTATTCTGACCACTTCCCCACCCGGGATGATTCGTTCCCTCCCTGTCCCCTATCTTTCTTTCCTTTCAGATCCGTTTTTTGACTTTGTCCCAAAGCTCATTTCGCGACGAGTTTTTCTTTTCAGTGCCAATCTCAATCGTTTTCTCTCCTAATGGGCGCCGATTGTAGGAACCGTCGAGCCCTCCATTTTTTCCCCTCGCGGCTCTATGAGTGCTTATCCTTGAGTTCCTCTTCCCTTTTAATTTTTTGACGTTGCTGAACGCAGTTTCTTCCACCCTGTCCTTTCTTACTATCCTCTGTACCTTTTGACCGCGTCTTTGTCACCGAATCCTCCCCCAGTCCCCTACGGCTGGGCAAGTTCATTTTTCCCCTCAGTCCTTAGCAAAAAGTTCCCACAAAGAGACTTAGCAAACACGCTAGTGTAAGTCCCAGAAGGCCCGCCCTCCCCCCCCCTCTATTTTTATTGGACCGAGAGATGGGATTTCCTCTTGTACCCTGGCTGCTTCCAACTAAGAAGGGCTGCTCTTTCACATTAAAGGTACCCCCCCAGGGATTTTTCTGGCAAATCCCTTTCCTGTGGTCTTTTTCCCTATCTACTCGTCGCCTCGGGCTGAGTGATTTTTGAGTTCCTAGCCAGCCGGCGACGCTTTCTGAGAGAATTTCTCCTTCCCCCCTGCCCATTCTAGCGGCCTATCCAGAAAATTCTCGGCATGGTCCCCGCTAACGATACCTTTCCGATAGCCTGGAAACCCGTCGCACTCTTGAACAGCCTTTAAAGGCGACCATTATGTTTCAGGGGCTTTTTCCCCAGAAGTTTTTCCTCATACACATTTTCCCTTGCACAATCCCCTATGATCTAGTAGGACACTATTCCCCTTAGCTCGTACCCCCCATTGCTTCGGTTTTCATCAGTTGTCGATTTGGTTCGAACCTCTCTCGTCTCAGCTTGCAATGCGCAGTTGGCTTTTTTGACGGATTCCTGCAGCCGAAAGGCTTGTGCCTTTCTTAATCCCTCGAGTTCAGTTCCCCTCCTTACGCCGCGAAGTTCTCCCTCTGTTGTAACTTCTTAACGCTTTTTTCCCCTTCGTTTTAGATTGTAATCGGGACGGTCGCAACCCCTCTTACGGCCTGATGTCAGCCCTCCTCTATGGCGGCTTGCTTCCTTTTTTCATTGCAACTTGCCTGGTGCCTCCAAAAGAAAGTTTTGCTTAAGACCTTTTTCGTATGAAGTTCCTTCAGGACTATCGCTCCTCGGTTCCAATTGACCCGAACCCATCGATTCTGATGTCTGTCCTCCCCCCCTCCCCGGCAAGGCCTCATGTTGACTTCTCCCCGGGGCGTTCCCCTATACGGCGTCTGGGATTTTTTGAGCTCGTCGTGGAAGGATCCGGTCCCCCCACCGTTCTTTTTTCAGATTCCCTTACTCAGCGGTTCCTTTCTTGCCATCGGAAATCCCGCGTCACAGTGCCGTGAATACCCAGCCCTTTCCCTGACCCGAAGGACCCCCGGCAAGAGTTCCTTTCCCGTCCACCACCAATCTTTTTTTGTGTCCATTGATACTATGAAGGTTAGGGGGGGTGGTTGGAAACCCCCCAATTCTTGGTCTCGTTGATTCCCCAATTACCCCCCTCCAATTCCCATTCTCCGTAAAGCCCCCCCATCTCATCTCCCCCCAACGCTGATCTCTACCTTTTTTTGGAGCCCATACTCTTGCTGTGAAGATTGCTTGGATTCATGAGGAGCTCAGTCTTTTTCAAGGCCCGCCGGTAATTTTGGCCCTTGGCGAGCCCGCACTTTTTATTACACTGCTCCGAGAGTTCAGCTGCATGGGAAGTTCCTCGGTTCCCCCCAGTCGGCCTTCCTTGACTGCAAACCCTTTTAGAATACGAATGGGAGATTGCCCTCTTTTGGGTTCTCAAAGTTCCTCTTCCCGGTCGAACAGCCGCTTAGAACAGGGCGTTTCCCCCGATGTTAGATGCTTTTCCCTTCGAAAGAATTCGCGTTTTTCCCCCCTTCCTACCGCTCTTTCTAAATAGCTCACTTAATGCAACCCCCCATGAAGTAGAGCGCTGTGATTCGTTCCTCCTAGCATGTTCTATAGCCCCCATAGTGTTGCCAATGGCCGAAGACTCTCGAGGATGCTCGCAGGGGTATTCCCACAAGCTCTAATTCTTCTTTTCTCGTTTCCAGGGTTTTGGACATCCGCACTTCTTTCGAAGGGGGATTCTTAGTCGGTGCGTACTTGTATAATTCCTCCCCCACCTCCTGACGGGTTCTTTTTTCTGGATTATAGCTCATATGCGTCACTGACAAATCCCCCCCAACAAAACATGGAAAGAGATCACAGGACCCTCCCCTCCCGAGTGGGGGCTTCCTCCTCCCTCCGGAACCAAAGCAGTATCTTTTGGACCTCCCCCCCCCAGAACGCTCGGTCATAATCCCCCTCTCAATTTCAGCCCCGATCCCTTCACTTGTCTGATTGAGATAGTCCAGTGGGAAATCGGCCCCTTTTCCTTTTATCGTTTTTGCAAACCCTCCCGTTGCGAGGTCTTTTTCGGTCCGGACTTTCCTTCTCCCCCCCCAGATCCTATCCTAGCAAATTTTCCCAATTTTCCCCGGCCCCCCCCACGGTGTCAGGGGGGGTTGCTTTGGTAATGGCCTCCCCCCTCCCCTTTGAGTCGCCGGCTGCCCCACCCCCTCCACGTCTTCTCGTCGTCCCTTCGCTTGTGCATCCTTCTTTCCTCGTTTCGGATTTGGCAACCACTATGGGCGCTATAGCCCTTCTCTTTGCTGACCCTCCTCCCTTTCAACGGCAGCCCTGAGCGAGATGACAATAATGCTGCCCCTCTTCCACCTTTTCAGTTTCCCTCCCCCCCAAACATACTTTCCCTCTCAACGATTTCTACCCCCCTACATCGGATTAGTTTCCCGGAAGTCTCAGAGTGGAGATACGGACCCGAGATTCTCTTCCCCTCACTTTTGCGGAGGCGACCCGTTCAAAGGTAAATTTGACCCCTGCCCAGACTGTTCCCTCTCCTCTTCGGCCTAAAGTACCTTTTAGCTTTCTGAGTGCTTGACCTTGACTCCCTCAGAAGTTCCCTCCATGACATGCTTTCGCGGCGACCGTACCTGGTAGAAAAGGCCCCCAAACCTTATCAGGCCCCCTCGGATGTGTCCCACCCAGAACCCCCTTTTAGGGGTTGGCCCAGCCCCTTGCGTTCTTTTCGGAAAGAATGTGAAGTTTGTGAAGGCATTTCCCCCCTTTTTCTGGATAACTCTTAACTCCCTGCTCATCGGATAAAACCCCTTAAGTTACGAATCACTTCCCCTTCATGATTTTCCTGCCTCTGTTTTTGCCTTCCTCCACCGGCTAAAGTCTGAAAGCGTTGATCCTTGCCTTGCCCAGACCGTTTGCAAGAGCCCCCAGAGATAAAGTTGACACTTCGGAGAACACCAAAGCCGGACTTCGTGGTGGCCCTTTATCTGCTCCGCTTGCAAAGACCCTGAGAATTAGGATCCTAAGCTCCACTTCTCCAACCCTTGGGAATGCCTTCGCAGTGTAGAGTGGCCCCTCAACCTTGCCATCGAGTGGTTTCTGGGACTTTCACTGAAGCCCCTGGCTTAAGAGACCCTTTCCACAAGCATAATCAAAAGCATTGACCGTCAGGACCGATCTGTAGTTTTCGCAAAGGAAATGTCATCCACCCGAAGCGTTGCCGCCCTCCCTCGGAGAGGCCTTCCAGAAGTCCCCCGTACTCTTCTTCTGAACTAGTATTACCCTTTCCCCTTCAAGGCTCCCCAGGAGAATGGATTGCCTGCCCAGTTCAAGTTTTTCCCCGTCATGGATTATTATTTTGGGAGCGGAAGGAATTTTTATACGAGTTTTAACTTTGATCGAAGCCCCCCCCTATCCATTCCCCCCTTATCTAGGTCTCTCGAGTACCTGAGGCCCCTGCTCCCATGAGAATTGAAGGATATATTCCCTCCTCTTAGACTTACCCCCGACCACCACCGTATCTTCTTAAAGCTCCCCTTGCAGTGACCCCTACCTTCTACTCCTGATTCTCCCCCCCTCTTTCTGGTGACCCAAAGAATCCCAGAGCGGGATGCCCCAAGTTTTGACCTGACCAGCCTGTCTTCGGCTTTTACCGTCGTTTTCCCTCCTCCGACAAACGTTCCAGGTCCTGGATTTGAAGGTTTTTGAGAGCCCAACATGGCAACTGCCTCTCCTTTCTTTTGATGTCTTTTCAGGTCCTTCCCCTTCAAGGATATCCATCGCTCAGTCAGTCAAAGGTCTTCCTCCCTTTGCGCTCTCCTCCACACAGAAGCATTTTCTCAGGCCCGACCTCGCTGGCGCTCCCTCAACGACCTTTTTCTTACTGCATCCCCCCCCCATAACCTTGTTTCGTTTGGTCCGGGTCTGCCTTCGGACTTCAGAGCGCGCCCGGATGTACAAGAGGCGAAGCCCAGCTTCCCCCTCCCAATTATAAATTTCGCGGTCCTATTTATTACCCGTAACGCAATAGGAAAGTCTTGTTTTATAAAGTATTTAATTCCCTCTCACGTCGAGCTTAAAAGCCGATTTTAAGTTCCGTTCGACTTGCCTTATAGCGTCCAGTTTAGAAGAGCTGCTGTAATTTCTTTCCTTCGTGAGATCTTCATTTCAACCTTTCTAGTGACGTTTCTCCCCGGACCTTATTCTTGGCAGACGACAGCTTTACCCCCCGGCCTCTAAGCTTTTTTCCCGTGTCAATGCATAGAAGGTTCACCACCCCTCCGACTTTTCCCTAGCTCTCGGACCATCCAAGATTTGCTCACGGTTTGCACACCTTTCTATAGGCCTCTGTGGACCTATATCTCTCTCCCCCATGTTTTTTTTGCCTCTTAGGTCGCCAACCAGAAGGGGAGGATCAAATTCCCCATTCCTTTTTCCCAGACCCGTGACTCAAAGAGGGGTCCATCCTCACCGGCCGAGTAGTTCGGAACCTTAGCTCTATCATAACACAATCCTTCTTTCGATTCCCGTGTCTTGCGATCCCTTCTTCTGCTCGTCCAAAGCGTAAGTAATTATTCCACTTGCTCCCTTATTCGTCCTGATTTGCCCGGTCTCCCCCTGCCCCCTCTCCCCCTTTTTCCCTTCAGTGTCCAGAACTTTATTTGCTTGCTTCTGTCAATTTGCCCTTTCAAGCTTTCTCTGACCACCACGCTGCCGTAAAGTCTTGGCCTTTATGACGAGGATCCGCAACAAGCCTGATATTTCAAGGGGAGGACTGACTTTGGATCTTGGCCATTGCATCTTTGGCGACTAGCCCACTTCAGACTTTTTTTTCCTTTTCCCAATGGGACAGAAACAGGTCCCTTGTTTTTCCCTTTCCACTTATTTCACGGATTGCGAACTGGTCCAAAAGGATAGCCCAAAGAGCTTCTGGGAAACTGTCCGCTGAGTTTTATAGCCTACCCCATGCGCGCCCTTAGACCTTGGCTTTATGAGATACGTTTTCTTCTTCTGCCTCTGAATACTGACTCGTCAGTGTTTTGCACTTCTCCACCTTTCCCCTGTCGCGGTCCAAATGTCAACAGCCGATCTGCAGAGATCTCCCTTATTGTGGTCTTCTTCTTGCCCCTACTGTCATGGCCGAGTTTTAGTACGCGTGCAAAAGTCGCAGCTTTTGTTTCCCTCTTCGCGTTCCCAGACTCCCCTTTTTTCCTTTTCGGACATTTCCCCTTTTGGCCTTATATTTCCCCTCATCTCAGAAGATCCTTTGGTTAGATGGATGTCTTTTTTTCCAGAAGCCGCGGAATGTCCCCCTCTCCAGATCTGTGTTCAAGCGCGCTCCCATTCTTCATCTATTTGCTTGTCCTCGGTGCCTTTTTTTCCTCTACGGCTTTATAAGACCTGAAAAGCCTTCCGTCTTCTTTGAGTCCGGTAGACCCATTACTGCCCCATTTCTTTTTTTGTTTGCTTTTTTTTTTTTCTTCCTTTACGTCGACCAGTCCTCTTCCTCGATGAAGATGGAGAGTTTACCTTCCCCTTTCTCTGTTCATCTGCCTACGACCACTATCAGTTTTACGTTGTTTCTCCCTGGTTGGTAGTAGTTTGACCTTGAGGAGACAACTCTCGACCACCTTCATAATTTTTCCCCCACCACGATCTTCCTTATCATGTCCCCGAAAGGGAATGCAGGAGATTTTTTCCCTTACCTCGGCGGGCCTATCATCGAAGGATTTCGAATTTGGAATCCTACAACCTTCTTCCCGCCCCCGTTTGTTGCTTGGCTCCCTATTTTTTCCGTTGCCTTTCACATCGGCCTCTTTCCCTCTTTGAAATCCCCCCGGTTTTTCCCTTCCCCCTCACTCTTAAGGGTTCTTCCATGTACCCTAGTGAGGAATTAAAGTGGGATACGTTCCGGCGATTTCCGCGCCGCGGCGCCGCTTTCCCTCCAGCGATAAAAAAGGAAAACTTTCGACCCCCATCTCCCCCGAAAAAAATCTCAACCGCGATCCTCCACTATAGAGTTATTATGTGGAGCTCTCACCCATAAGCTCTTTCTTTGCTCTTACTTGGGATCCTTGCATTGATGATTCTCAAGGTACTGTAATTTCTGAAAGGCTTGGGTTATAGAAACAATGGTGCGCCGCTGGAGCGCCTGACAGGTTCCTCTCTCCTTTTTCTCTCTTCTTCCTTTGTTTCCCTTTTCGGTTCGCCTCAGAATGGGATTTTATTTTTCTCTGAACTTCTCCCTGTGTAGTTCTCCACTTATCAGATTCCCAGTCCTCTCCTATTTCTAGTAGTATATATCCGCTTCTCTTCCCCCCTTGTTTTCCTCCGAGATTCCGGACTCGTTTTTCTGGATATTCCGCCACTTCACAACTCCCCCCGGTTAAGCAGTCCCTTTGTTTTTCTCCTGCTACTTCTCCATTCTCTGTTTGCCCATGGCTCATGATCGATGAGACGGGCAAGGAAGCATAACGATACAAAGCGACGTCTTCGATCTTTCAGTTTTTTCCCTCCCTTCTACTCTTCCGGTTTGTCCTTTTTACCCCTCAGACATCTTCGACACCGTGGGCGATTTCTCTTCTTCTTTAGCCCTGACCCCCTATAAGTCAGCGTCGCGGTTTGGAACTTTTCCTAACAACCTTTACTTTTCCGCCAGAAAGAGAGGAGTTTTTTATAGGTCCCTCCTCTAGGTCATCATATTTATAATTTTTTTCTCTTTTCATATACTTTTAATAATCCCTACTTTGTTTTTTATCGGCGGTCTCTAGCTGCTATATTCTCCCTTGTTCTCCCAACTCCCTTTTTCTTCCCTCTATTTCCCGTATTCCTCCTCCGAAGATTTTGTCTTCTTTTATTAGACACCTACTTTTCAAATCCTCAAGGTGAAATAGAGGGCTATTTTCTTTCGTACCCCCATGGAAACAGGAACCCGTAGAGGTTTATTCCCAAAACCCCCCCCGTTCCATCCCCTGGAGTAGCCTTTCTTCTTACTAAATGATTCTAGATAGTAGTAGGACTGTTGTCCACCCCTTTTATTTGTCTCCTTCAATTTTTCTCTTACGGAAGACTCCTCTTGCTTTAGTCCCTTCTTGTTGGCTCAGTTTCTGAATAGCAAAGACTATAGGTCTAGACCTTCCCCCCCCCTTTCGCGTTCCCCTTTTTCCCCCTTCTAATATTCTCCCTTTTTTCTTTGTCAATTCCTCTGCCGTGGTCTTCTCCCTAGCGATTAGACGTTCCAGGCGGAGGCGACCGTTCCCTTTCCTTCTCCCTTTCCTCGACTCTCTCTTTCACATTCCCCCCGTGACTACCCTTCTACGGTTATGAATAGAGCGTCAGGCCCCCCCTTACCCTGGCAACTTTCCTCATGTCCCTTCGTCTCATTCAAAACCCCTCCCCCTCTCGCCAATCTTTCTTGCGTGCAGACCCGTTCTTGGTCTTTTCGTGGTGTTCGTGACGCAATGAATATGCATTCCTTTTTTCCTTCTTCACTGTTTTGCACCTTTCTTTTCTAACGTCCAGCGAATTCCCTCTCCCCCAATTTATCCCCCTCAAGCCATTCCTTCTTATTTGCCAGGTTTCTTTCCTTGGGCCTAAATACCCGGGAGTACATTCCCTTCCCTTTTTTTTGTCTTCTTTTGAATTGAAAGCGCACGTTGCCGTGGAAACTCCCCGAAGCTCATTTTAGAACGGGATAAACAACTTTTCTATCTTTCCCCTTCTTAACTAAGTCTCGGATCCCTTTTTTCCGATCCCACAGAGGGACTTCGGGCGGTCCCCCCTTCCTTAAGATTGGGATATTTACCCCGAGGTAGAGAGTCTTTCGTCTCCTTTCGGCCCAGATTTCACCGAATTTCCCCTTTCCTTTTGGACGCAGTCGCGTTCCTTTTTTTGCAATGTCCCATGAGATTTTTGCCGCCTATCGGAGAGGCTTCAGTCCCTTCGACCTCTTGCTCTTCTCCACTCTGTCCCCCTGACCCGGAGCCTGTTTTCCTTCTCCCGGCCGACCTTTCTTTTCTTCGTTTTTCTTTTGGTTTTAGTGAATTCTTCAGCCGAGATTTACTATCTTCTTCCCCCAGCATTCCCCCTCCGATTCTTTCCGGCCTCCTCGAGCGATCAATCATTCCCCCTCAAGCTGAGACCGCGCTTTTCCTTTCAGGCGAAAGCAACCCTACTCCCCCCGATTCCCCTCCCTAACCCCTATTCCTCAAACCCTTGACTTTGATTTTTCCCGCGCAGCAAAGCGGCACTTATTTCAGCAGTAACGAACCAGCAGTCTTCGCTTGACTTCTTTTTCTCTTCTAGCAGGATCGGTGTGAATTTTGCGACCCTTTCCTGCTCCGATGCGATGCAGGGGGAAGGTCTTTCACGACGAAGTTTCTCCCTTTAAACTTTATCGCAGGGATTCTCTTATCCACCCCTCCTCCTTCATTCTTTTTCCTCGATGTCGTTGAAAAGGTCGCAAACTTGTCCAGACTCCATACCCTTTCTCTCCCGTTACTCTTTCTCGCATGTTTTTCTGAGCGTCCGCCGATGTAAAGAGGTCCAGATCAGATCATAGCAGCCTTCCAACTCTTCCTGTTCTCTTATCCCCCCCCTTTTTGGAAGTTTTTCTTTTCTTCCAGCTTAGAGTTTTCTCAATTTTTCCTAATCTCCCCTAACATGTCTTATTTTTTCCCATTATAGGGCGTAGTATTGCAATCCTCCTACAATGTTTCGATTCCATGAATTTTTTAACAACTGCGGTGACTTCTGAAAAGTTACGCGTCGCGCGAAAGTTTTCGGCAGCAGTCCTTGAGCAAATTTTCCTTTTTAGTGGACCACGCTTGGACTGCCCTCCTCGCGAGCTACAGTTGAGTACGGAAGACCTTTCATTTCATAAAGTTCTTTATGCCGGCCCCTCATTGTTGGACCATCCCCTCTTCTTTTACCAATATTTCCTTTGTTGAGTGACAATTTGAATCAGAGCATTTCAAGGTTCAAGAACTTTCTCGCAACCATCTCCCCTCCCCGCCCTCTCCTCAAGGCACTCTTGATGAAAAATGATGGCTACCTTTTGCTGTTTCTGAGCGCGATTATGACCTCAAGAATCCAACCTCCTAAGATTAATATCCGCATCCCTTCACTTTTCTCGCTCCCGTCTTCCGCTTCCTTTTCCAAGCGCATTCCGAGACCTTGTATCCTTGCTCCGAACTCCCCTCAGCACCGGCTCCTTCGACCCGTTAATTATGATTTTGAAGACATTCCCTTTTTAACCTTCTATTTCTTCTCTTGGCTGCCTGTTACATGCTTTCAATCCGGGCCACAGCAAATTTGTTCCCGCGGACAACTTTTTAAGTTTTATCTGGCCTCTTTTTTTTTTTCATCTTCATGAGGGTGACAGGAAACCGTATGCCAGCCTCGGTTCTGTAATCCTTGCTGAGGCAGTTCGGGATCGCTTCTATGCAGTCCCCGCTCTTTTTTTTCCGAGATATTCGATCCGTGTCTGCCCTTTCCTCTCTTTTTCCTGCACATTATACGGAATTTTTCCAGGTTTTCGCCCCCGATCGGCCGAGAGACTGAACTAATTGTGCTAGCCTCTTTTTGTCAGGACATAACTGTGGTATCCGGACAACTCCTTCCCTACACAGAGCTGCCGAGTCCTTCCCCACTTCTTCGCCTTTCTCTCTTATTTCCAACTTAGGCCGATAGTGGGATCGGCCAAATTGATGGTTTGACGACGAGCCTTGTAGGGCTTTGTATCTTGATCCCCTCGAAGAGACTGCATTGACAGTGGTTTTGGTAGACTTGAACGAGAGACTAGCCGCCCGTCCTGAATTCCCATGTGCACTAAGTCCTTATCTCTTTCTCTCCTGAAGTAATGCCAACCATCAGAAGAATTCCATGGCGACGCGTTCTAATTCCTCCTTTCCGGAGTGGTTCAGCGAGTCGGGACGCTTAATCGGTTGTATGGTGCTCTTCCCTGAAGAAGTCAGTAAGCTCCTATGGAGGTCGTCACTGAACGTTTTCTCTTTGGTTCCCCCCCAAATTGGACTTGCGAAACAATCCCTTGGCGTCCTCTCCGACACTTTGAGTAGGACTTTGTGACCCGGCGGCGAAGAACCGGCTTCGACCCCTTCTTGGCCCCCCCCCCCCCAGCCACCAAATAGTTCAGTATGGGCCTAAATGACCCAAGGAGACATGTTGACTGCCCTTGACGCCTCTCTTCACCCACTATGTTTTCCCTCGGGTCTTTACCGTGCAAGATCAAGGGACGCCTGAATTTCTTTTTGACGACAGCGATTCCCTTGATTCCCCAGAGCGAGTGAATGGATCCACGATCTGATTTGCGGTTTCCCCTTTCAGCCATTTCGGCCCCCCCCACTACATGTCGACGGGATCCTTTTCCCTGCTGGTCTTAGGAATAAAGTTGGATAAGGTTTATGCTTCGTCTTCAGGAACCCCAGCTGTATGCCTTGCGAGTATCCCACCCAATGTAGACCCCTCTACCCCCCCCCGGTTAAGGTAAAGCCACCTTCTACCACTCTGCTGCTCTTCTCGTTGGCGGCAGCACCATGTTGCCGCTACTTGATGGTTTCTTCCTGTGTTCCATCTTGAGCTTTCTTAACAGCCGGTAAAGTCGGCCTGGCTTCGGTCCTCCCCCCTTAGGTCTCACCGTATAGTCCGGTGTCAAAAATGGGACCCCCTCGCGGTTCCGATCTTTTTCCTTCTCCTTGACTGTGCATCGCTCCGTTTTTATCGAGCTGGGACGCGTAATCTCAAAAGAGTCCTCATCGCCGGCCTCCCTCTGAAGCTTCCCCCCGCGTCGCTTTGATATAGCCGTTTCTTCCCTAGATCTCAGACTAGTCGCCAGGCAGAGCCGAATGATGTCGGTCACCCGCACTTCCACTTGGGGCGACCTCCCTTTAGGGCCAGGCGGATATAGAGAAAACTTTGCCCAGGCCGTCCCCCGACCTGTCCTCTCCTGCCAGGGGAGTCCGAAGAGACCCCTTACGCCGACGGTTTTTTTCCAGTTCAGCAGCCGGTAAGACTGGTCCGGTGTGATGGTTTTTCTCAAGTGCACCGTGGCGGATTTGGATTTCCCAGTTGATAAGTACCCGATCAGCAGTTCGCGTGGCGAAGCCCTCGCAATCCTTCCTTTGCATTTTTTTTTCCTCTCCCTGATAGCCATCCCTGAATGGCCGATGACACCTCGATTCTCCTTACCGTTGTTGTAGAGACACGGAGGACAATGAGAAGCATGTCGTGGCCTCTTATCCCCTCCTGCAACTCCTCTGCCCTGGTCCGTCGTCGGGCCTTGTTTATCCACCTTGCGTGATCGTCCGCCCTTTCGACAGTCAGCTACATAAATCCGCAAACGTCACTCGATGATCGGTGTACCTTTCATTGTCAAACGTCGCTATCGCCTTTCATTCTTCTTGGGACGTCGCTGGTGCGTTTAGTGAGTCCTTCCTGCTCAGCCTTCGGTGCTGTGCCCCCCTTCTTCTATCTCTATGGCGCGGTCCCTCGCTTCCTTCTTTTATTGGAATTGAGCGATTGACGTACATCATGTTGGACTTTCCCCGACTAGGATTCTGAGGTCCACCCTCTCCTCGAACGAGACCTTTTTCTCCCCTTGATAGCGATCAGCAGCGATTTGTTCTTTTTTCTTCTTGGTAGTGGAGATTATCGCCGAGCATCATCTCCTCCGTTTCCTTGTTTGTGCATTTTAAGGCGTTGCCACTCTTTATTCCACCTGACCATAACGCTGACACGCTCCGCCCCTCTCTCCTCCCTGCCTCCCTAGGCGAATGACAGGCTGGTCCCCCCTTTCAGTCCGCAGGATCGCAAATGGAAGCCCCCCTCACCTTTTTCCACAGCTTTTTTGCCCCCAAAGAAGATCTCCTCGTGGTGTCTCATTTTTTTACTAACTCCGAAATGGGCGTTGGTTCGGCTCTCCGACTTCCCCTCTTTTCGATGACCCCCATAGCTTTCATCATCCCCTTACCGAACGAAAAGCCTTTGGAATTTTGCAGGACCTCTTCTTTTTTTCCTCCCCGGCGCGTACTCCATTTTTTGGTTTTCTAGGCATCAAAGGCGCGCACTTTTCCCTCCCGCCACACGACGAAGGCACTTATTTTCTTTGCTCTACTTCTTTGAGCTCAAGATTCCCCTTTTAATCCTTGATTTTTCTGCGCCGCGTCCCTTCAACCATGCGTTTTTCGTCCTTCTAGGTTAGGAACCCTCAGGATATCTTGGTTCGTTCTATAACCTCGTCGACAGCCATATCTGCTTGTTACTTCTTTTACCCCCCTAAACCAGAGAGGTCGGCAGAACTGAATCCGACGAGTGCTTTCCTTTCATGTGTCCTGAGCAGACGTCATCCTGTTTTCCCCCCCATAATTCAAATGTAGCCCTAGGAGGTTGAGAACCGTCCCGCAACAGTCGCCACTTTTAACCATTTGGAAGCGGTTTCTTTTTCCTCTTTCGCTCATGGAATTCGCGCTGGTGAATTGATTAGGATCTCTACTTCCGTTTCTCTCTTGTAACAGCCAAATGCATCTCGTTCCCCTTCTTTTTTTTAAATCGATGCCACACGAGCCTTGGCAGGCATTAGATCCTTTTTCCCTGAATCCACCACTGACCCCCCCACCCTTCTTTCTCCTAACATCACTTGGCGATCCCCGTGCCCAGGTTTAATAAGGCCATATGATCGTCTCTGTGCCCTTCCCTTATTTTTTATTGCAAAAGATGCTTATGTCCCCGCCGTTACGAACTCCTCTTAGCCTCGAAGGAGCTCGAACCAGATTTTTTTTGTTCCATCCGCCACTTTTTGCAGGTTGTCTAGGACACCATGGCAATGGCTGAAGGTAAGTATCGATTGACTTTGAAGAATTATCTACAATCTTCCTTCTTCAAACCCCCTTTTTAACGGAGAGCGGCCTTCTCCAATTGAAACTCAGGAAACTCCTGAGTCTCCCTGTGAAAAGGTAGAAAACTCCAGCCAAATAAATGGTTACGTCCTCCCCTTTGAGGTACTTAGGATGCCGAGCTGCGATGTCAAGATTCTCCTTCTTCCCCTCCCCCCCCGCCAATTCCGGTTGCGCGGGACGCATTCTTCCTCCACCCCTAACCCTCCGCTGGAAATCCTCTTCGCTTCTCCCTCCCACGGTCCATAACACTGTCGCGTATTTCTCGCCGATTTTTGAGGGCTTCCCTTCAGTCCTAATCCCAAGGACCAGTTCCAGACGTGCTGAAGACTCTTCCTGGCGGTTGATACTCAGCAATTCTTGAGCGCTTTCGGTCTCCCTCGCCCTCTCCCCGGCTGAGACGAAGGTTGAGTGCAAAGTCGAGAAGGGCACCTGACATCGCGCTCCCCTTATCTAAGATTTTTCCCTTTCTTCACCTGAGCTTTTCAAATGGAAATCTATAGATCTTGTAATCCCCTAATAAGTTGTGTTGTGGATCTGGTCCCCCCGATCAGATCAATTTTCGTGTTTTCAAGACCGTTCTAAATTTTCGCCTATTATGAGCCCCCCCGATGTAGTAGGGTAGCGAATTTTCCCCCATGTCCACCTCCTGTATGATCGGCCTAGAAGTTCTCCCCTCTATCTTCCCCTTTGAACAGATATAACAGCCGATTTCCTCATATCTCGTACGTTTGCATTATATCGCTCGCCTTTAGAAGGCCCTCCCCGAAACCAAAAACAACCCCACTAGGTCGGACCTGACTTCCGAGACAGTGGATTTCTTTCCTTTTTCCCCGATTCCCCACGAGAGATCCCCTACAAACCCCTCTTCTCCCAATTTTGGGTGAAGAGGCCAGATAAATTAATTGTCCTTTTTCTCGATCTAGTAATCTTGTCACTACGTGCCTTAGCGCTCGTCCCCCCTTGAAGTCCTCCTGGCGCGCCAAGGAACCTCTTCCCCCCTTTTTGCCTTGAAAGTATCTGAGTGGAGTCACCTTTTCCGCTCTCCATCGGCTTTGCTGGGATTGGCTGATCGAGTTCCTTCTACGCCCCGTTTCTGCTATGATCTGCGACAGTCTTCCCTTCTTCCTGACGCTGACAGAGTCCCCCTTCTTTGACAGTTTTTCTGAGCCAACCTCAACCTCTTCCTTTTATTTCCTTGCAATACGTGGTCGCTACGCCTTCCCCGTTTCCGTACCTGCTTTCGTAACTGCTTGCCTAAGCCCTTTTTCATCCTCCGTTTTTCCCAGAAATCGTAGGAATCCTCATTCTCTTTGTCTGGGCCCATTGTTTCGGGTAATCCGATACTTGTCCTGGCTTTCTTTCTCGTCTTCCTGCCTCTGCCGCAAGCCTTGACTGAGAAGATGGTCCGTCGTCAATTAAGCTCGCAAGAAGCGCCGGATCCTTCACTTTCTTTGTATTCCATATCCTCTCGGCATTAAGAATTCTTACAAAAAGAAGCCGCTAAATTGCGACGTTTTCGGAAACGGTCGATCCCAGACAGTCGCCGGGTTTGTCGCCTTTCTTGAACTTCCCTTTGTACGCTACGGTCGACAAGCCCGGGCTACGGCTTTGACTTTTTGGATTAGAACTGATATTCGTATGTTCCTGGTGCCTGAAGCTTACATCCATCCCCCTAGATGAATGACGCAGTCCCCTTCATTCTTAGTATGATATCTTGAAAGGATTCAGACCATCATGATTTCTATCTATACCGACAACCGATCTCCTTCCCCCCCCGCAGGCTCCCCCCCTGCAGGCCCGCATGGTGAACGATGAAGAGGCGCCTCCTCCCCCCCCGGATGATTGAATCTTGCGCGACAGCCCACAGTAGTCCCGGGCCTGCACCTTGCCGTTAGGAGTTCGCGACACCTTCTTTCTGTGCGAGTGCCTGGCTAATCCTCCCCCATTACCCCCCGTGCCGGAAACTTCCGCCCCGGGATTCCCACACCCTTCGGTTGCATTGGAGCCGGGCATAGTCCAAATTGTCTTGCGGGGAACTTTTAAAGTGGATCAGGCGTGACCCTTCCGCTTCTTACCACCTCGGTATTCAGTCAACGTCCTGAACCCCCCCATGATATTCGTACGACACCATCTAAAGGCCGAAACGCTGATAGTCTTTTTTCTGAAGAACATAAGGGTGACTTCTGAGATTTGTGGCTTCTTTATCGCCTCTTTCTATGAAAGGCCTTCTTCTTTCCTCTTAATGAGTCTCGGATTTTTCAAACTTTTTAGAGAAGAGGTTGCTGAATGGTTTCGTACTTGACTCCCGGTTAGCTTCCATGTTGGTTAGATACCTGGTCTTAGAGCTGGAAGTACTATAAATAGCAGCCCCTATTGACCTCCTGATTTCTTCGACTTTTCCGATTTTGGCGTAAGATGTTTTGCGTCTACTGTCCCCGATAATCCGTTTTTGCCGGAAGCCCCGCATGATGTCGTAACTTACTCACTCCGAAAAAAGTTTTGTATGAGATGCTGTCTGGCCTAGCCATCCGACTATTCCTCCCCGTTTGACCCCACAGGCCGACGAAGATCCATTCACCGATGAACTGGACGTGCATCACCAAGAAGAAGTACCTTTACGCGGCCAGGGAGGCCTTTTCTCCTCAAGGCGCCTCCTCCTGTGCAGGTGTTCGCTCTGTCCCTGGGACTCACGCTCCCTAGTTTCTAGTTTCCAGGATAGGTCGGCAGATTTAGAACTGACTCCTCGAATCCAGACTGCGTCGTCCCTGATTAGAAGACAAGGAAGACGACCTAACGAGAAATCTGATTTTTCTCCTCCCATTTCGATCTTTCATCTCCCTTTTCATTGAAGCTG
>Ga0179593_1309678_pt1 | contig 17085 bp, 21 predicted proteins | sample CZODoug2_1_08_16_FD_185931 | JGI IMG/M metagenome (GOLD analysis project Ga0179593, IMG submission 185931) | Vadose zone soil fungal communities from Angelo Coast Range Reserve, California, USA - CZODoug2_1_08_16fungal (PacBio error correction) | ecosystem: Environmental > Terrestrial > Soil >... | reverse complement strand
TTATACCCGTCTTGCGAATTCTCGCCCCCCAGATTGTATGAGTTTGGACTAACGCAAGGAGGCCTTGATGTCTTCTTGTTACATTCTTCGGATTTCCCCATGTCCACTCTTTGTTCGAATGTTTTTCTTTTTTGGTTACCGGCCCGGTGAATCTGTCATGATTTTGTTTTTTCAGCGAAGAGATATCTATTCTCGGCGTCCCGGGTTACGAATTTTCCTCTCGTCCCCCCCGACCGCCGATCATATTGTTTTGGCAGATTCACATATTCTTTTTTTCTAGATGAAGGTAATGGTGTTATTTTCATGGTGGGGTGTTCCTTCTTTTGATTTGAGATCCCAATCCCAACATTCGACTCCCCCTTTTTGCGCGGCTCCCGTACCGCGGCGCGTCCCCCTTATTTAGCTCTTCCTGCCAGTCAGTTTCACCTGCACGATGAAATAATTAGTCAGATCGATTTGCGATCTCCTTGTCGAAATTGAGCATAGGAGTTTAGGCTTGGCTCACAGGTTGTGCCTCCCTCTCTTCGAACATCTTTGATCTCCAAACTTGTTGTTCTGTTTTTTCCCCGTTTTCGCCCAGAAGTAGAGCCATCAGGAGGCTTACTTTGCCTCACAATGCGCGCCCCACTTAGCGCCACCCCCTGCGAGCGTTCAACCCCCCCCTTCCTCTCCCTTTTCGGGCTGCTGCATACACGTTCTCTCTCAAACCAGACTCCTCCCTTTGACTTGGGTCCAATTTTTTCTTTCTTTTTCATTGTCGGACACGGTAGACCCAACGCTGAAATCTCTTCTCCGTCAATGACCGCTGGCTTTTTTTTAGAAAATCCCAAAATGGCCTCCTCCCCCTCTTGGTCTTCGTTCCGGAGCATTCCCGTCTCGTATCCCTTCGTTTTTTGTCTTCTCTGTAAAATGCGATACCCTTCCCGAAACATTCATGTGTCTGTTTCCTCCGCGATGAACCCCATCAATGTGATTTTGCCCATGCCCTTGCTCCTTTTTTTCGTTGTTCACAGCGTGATGCACCGAGGTCTCCTGTTGCTGGCTCCCACTTGGTTTCCCCATAACGTACCCCTCTCAAGGCCTTTGGAACAGAAATCCCCTTTTCTTGCCTAATCATGAACATTGCGACACGATGGGCAGTTTCATGGCCCCTACTTTTTTTTTTCCCCCTGCGGAACCCTGCCCGGTCTGTATTTCGTGCTGTTTCATTTTTCCCCCCTCTTTGATCGGCAATTTGTTATCTTCAACCTTCTAGTGAAACACGAAAGCGGAAGCCTTTCATTGTATTCTTTCATCTTTTTTCTTTGTCTTCCCGGTGGCAGAAAATGGCGAGATAGTGGAGGTCGCTGGGACCCTACCCTTTTTCAGTAGATGGTTTTACCGTGGACTTGCGCGGGACCCCGGTTCGGGATGTATTATTTTGAAATTATCGCGAGGGGTTTTCCGCTCGTTTTTTCCCAGAATGGAGTCTCGCCTTTCGCCGCCTCCCGCTCGAAATATGACCCCACCGTTCCATTCCCGGTGGTTTCTTCCTGTGCTTAATTTTTATTGGGCCTTTCTGTAGCCAGGCAAATTGACCTCTTCGCACTGCGCACTCTCACGCTTTTCTTTTCGCTATGAATATGTTTGTAAATCGTGCGGGTTTTGCACACCATTTATTTCTTCCTCTTTCTCTAGCTTTGTGCCTCGCCTGTGGTACGCTTTCGTTCACCTTTTTCTGTTTTTTTTTGGCTTTTTCTATCAATAGTGACAAGTGAACGTTCCTTCAAAACAATGAAAGCCTCGACGCAACGACGAATCCCCTTTATTTACTTTTTCCACAGGCCCTCAGTCCTCTGCTTTTCTTCTTCCTTTGTGTGCGTGTTTTTGTGCATTCGCAATAGATCTCTTGCGCTGAACCCCGGAGATTTCATTTCACCTGTTGCCCGAAACGCCGGCCGGACCACGTCCCCCCAGTCCGAAAGGCCTCCCTCCCTCTTTTTTTTTACCAGCAAGATTACATCCCACGCCTCCTCCCACCACGCAAACACTGCGGTTGGAATTCGCGATCCGCCTATGCTTGTTCTTCATTTCCATCTTTCTCCCATTATGCAAACTTATTCTGTACTTTCCGGTAGCGGCCCAGATTTGCTCCGAGGTCATCTTTTCCCCCCCGAGTGTATTACGGAAGCTCATATGTCAATTTTTCTCAACCCTCTTTTTAGACTTCGATCTGATTCATTTTTCGCCCGCCGACTCAGCGTTCCTCGACATAGACGATTCGCGCGAATTCGCCCTCTGACTTTCGTTTCCTCACAATCGATTTTTTCCGGATTTTTACCTATTCCCTAGTTCCCCCCCCCTTCTGATGGAAGGCGGGGTGCGCTCAGGCCCGGTAGGGCATTCGCATCGCCGAAGAAAGTCCTTCTCGTACGATTACCTGCATTTATCTCTCTTTCTCTCCTTTGTTTAGCTAAAATTTTTTTTTTTTTATTTTTTTCGTTTTTAATTCTTTTCTTTTCCCTCTCAACTTATGCCCCGGGAATAGAGACAAGGCCAGTCATTTCAATTGTCTTGTGATTTAACGTGCTCCTTTCCCCCCCTTCCTCATATTCGGCATGTCATACGGTCCTCGTCATTTTCTTTTCTCCTCTCCTTTTTTTCTTATTTTTTGATGCTGGACTTTTCGCTTTCTTCACTTCTCCCTGTTTTTATCCCCCCCGGATGGTCAGTTGTGGGGAGATGGTGCCCTCCCTGACGATGAGCTTTCAGTCCATTCGTGCTCCGCTCCATTTCCTCGATGCCCTCCCTTTTCTCTCGTCTCAATCTCCCAAATTTTTCTTTTCTTCTAAGTTTGTTTTTCTTCTTAACCGACTGGGCGAATACGAATTGCCCACGCTTGTGCTTTTTGTTTTTTCCCCCTTGGGAATGGAGGGTTTTGGTCAATCTCGACTTGACATCTGACCTTCCTTCCTTTTATTCCGGTTTTGTCCTTGAAGGTCTTTGTGATGCACCGTGTCATTCTGTTGCCCTCTCCTCATCTTCTCCGTAGGCTGAGGTGGACTCGTGTCGTTTTTCTTCTTTTCCCCAAGAACTTCTCAGTGCTCATTCTGGTCGGACTTTTGCTTTATCTTCTTTCCGTTTTGCGTTTCTTCTTTTTTTTTTTTTTTTTTTCGTGAAATTTAGAATTTGCAATATTGATTCCCAACCCCCACTTTTAAAGTTAACTTCGAAGTCTGACTTACCTGACATGCTTGCTCACTTCGATCTTCCCCTTGATCACCCCTAAATAGTTTTCCCCCCATAGCCTTTTTTTTTCCGTAGATTGGTTTCCTAATTGAGAATCAGTTTCTGTTTTTCTTACCTCCCCTGGCCCATACCCGTCTCATTCTCTCACTTTCAGTTTCTGTTCCCACTGGTTGTAGTAGGGGTTGGGGTCATTTTTTCCTTTGCGCTTTGTTTTCATTGAGACCCGAAATTCTGCCGCGTTGCCTTTATCCTCCCCCCTTGAGCTTCAACCCCCTCACTCCCCGTTGCCCGTTTTCTTCCTCCCGTTTCTCCACTCATGAATTAGATGCTAGGTACAGGTGGTCCATCCGACCACTTTTTTTCTCCTTTGGGTTCAACGCGTTCTTTCCCATTTACGAATTCAATCCTCCATTTTTTCTATTCTCCTTTTTTTTTGACATCCCAAACTTTTTTCGTTCCCCCGCATTGTCTGTTCTTTCCTCCGGATCCAGAAAGCCCCGTCGAGTAAGGTCTTTTTTTTTTTTCCAGTTTCGACGTGGTGCAACTCGATCAATTCCACTGTCCCCATCGGGTAGGCCTGTCATCCCTCCTTCTTTCCCCCCCTTTCTTTTTTCCCCCTTTGAGAGGGGGGAGTGATTGAGTGTGTCACGCCGATTTTACGCGGGAGCCTTGTCCACGGTGTGAACACTCCACCTTTCTTGTGAATCCCCCCTTTTTGAGTGGTTAATCTCGAGACCCATCGAATTCTTTTTCCTTAGATGGAGAGAAGTCACCACGGGGACCCTTTTTCCCTTTCCCTGGCCCGTGCTGAGAATACCGCCCGTTTCCCGGTCGCTTGGGTGTATCATTTTTTTGGGGTTTTATCCACCGCAGCCTTGCATGAGGTCATTTTTTTCTTGCGTCTTTTTGAGAGCGCCTTGGTCCTCCGTTTGGAGTGGGCTTAGTTTGGGAAGTCCATTTTTTTTCCCCCCCTGAGGGTTTGATTCCGTTTATTGTCGGACGTTGGGCACCTTTTTCATTTTAGGAGTTTCCCCGTTCGCGAGGGTTTGGCGCCTGCCTTCCCTTTCTCGTATGTATTCGGTTCCCGATTTCGTCGCCAAGTCTTTTCCGAACTGAAAACACAACGAATCCCCTCCAGTTGGCGCTCACTTTTCTTGACCTCTTGGTTGATTCCCAGGACATGTGTAGCCCAAGGCTTTTTCCCTTACCTCTTCGCGGCGCACGGCCCTCGTCCATTCGTTTCCTTATAGTCCCATTTTCTTTGGGGCAATGGATTGTGCGTCCCCAAGACTTGTCGCCTCGGACTAGCCGACTTGTCCGGTCCGGGCTTTCGCGGACCGTATTTCCGCTTTTGTGCCGGGTTTTTTCCCACCGCCACCCCCCCACCCTGAAAAAAATACCCACCTTGACACTTTCCCTTTCGTGATTACCCCGATGGACCTGGTTGTCCAATTCCCCCAGTCTCTTTTTCGGTTGTTCGGCTTTCACCTAGCCATCCTCTTCTTTTCTATATCGTTGTTGAACTACCGAGCATTGCGGCGTTCTCCCCTGTTCGATTCATTCAAACTGTTCCTAGTCCAATGTCTCTTCCTTCCTGCTCTTACAAGAAGATCAAAGAAAGCCTCTTGTTGTAGCCAACCTCCCCGCCTTTGAAATTCCTCGAATTCGCCCGAGGTTTGTTTCCCTCCCCCTTATTTTTTTTAGTTTAGCCATATGCGTTCCCTCTAATATGCCTTTGATTTCTTTCCTTTTTTTCTAGTTACACTGATCGGATCACTTAGTGGCCGGATTCGCCCTCTCAAGCGTAGGTTGATAACCCCATCTTTTGCCTCCCCAACTCTCACCGTCTGTTTTTCATGATTTCCGCAGACTCCTCCTTCTCTTACCTTCTCTCATTTCGTCTGAGCATTAGCTACCTCGAATCGTTCTTTCCCCCCATGAGAGGGACCTTGATTTTCCCATCCTTTTCTCCACGATTCGCAGTTTATCATTGATCGACGGTCTTGCGGGGTCCCGGTTTTTTTTCCTCCCTGCCGAAGACCGCATTCGAGTACGCTGACTCTATTCCTCCTTTGTTGTGTTTCCTGAGATAAATGCGGGTCAGCTTACGCGATTCGGTTCTTTTGCTCCCTAGTACTGCCCCCCTGCCAGCTAGTCACTCCTATTTCATTGGTTTGATTTGCGTAATCTGCCCATTTACGAATTGCGCGGAATGTATAGGTCATTTCATTGTGGGTCTTTCTGCTTCCCTTTTCTTTCTGGAGCTTCCGCGGAAATATCTTCTTTCTTTTCTCACCCCTTTCAGTGTTCTTTGACACCAGCGATGCGGACCTTTTTTCTTCCCGTTTATTTCCCCCTGCAATGACGTCTTCGTTCTTCCTTCGTGATATTCCCTTTTTTTTCCTCCGGTAGATCCTTCCCTGATAACAACTTGATAATTCGTTCTTTGTTTTTTGTGCTACGTTGTCATTTTACCCCCCCTTTTTTTTTCTTTTTTCCTGCTTGTTGTTTTTTGATAGCCCTTCGTCACTTGAGGATATCTGGTTAAATCGCCCTTTGCATGGTTAAATTCCATTGCCTTCTCTTTGTTATCCCCTTTTTGGGCGGTCGTCCCCGGTTCCTTTTAAATTTGTGAGTAGTCTCTATATATTAGCGAAGGAGGAGGCGCCTGTTTTTTTTTCCTATCCGAACAATAACGTCAGATCCTGTTGTCCTGGCCCTTAATCGACCCCCTTGTCTTTGCCGTCTAATTCTTTCTGTCTTGTCCCTTTTTTTTTTGTTTTTCAATTTAGACTTGCAACATTTCGCTCCCCCAACCTCCTTCCATCTTACGGGCGAGTCGTACCGGACCATGCTTTCGTCCACGGCTCTGACCGCTTTTTCTTTATCACCTGTTTGCCTCACTTCCTCATCGGATCTCCCGCCCTTTTTTGTTTTGCTTTCGTCCAGTTCTTCTTGGCGCACAGGTCCCGTTTTCACCTTCCTTTTCCTCGCAAGGTTGCGCAGTCCACCACTGGCTGGTATTCTTTTTTTCTTTTAGCGCCTTTCATCGGCTTGACCCCCTATTCTTGTTGCGTTCTTTTTCTCGTCCCCCCCAAAAACTGAGAGAGTTCCCCCTTACCTTTTTTTCCTTGGGGAAAGGCGTGAAAACTTGTCTGAAACCATCGACGTCGCATTTCTTCTTTTCGCGAACGGATCTCGCCTGGTCTTGCACTGGTTTTCGGTCTCCTCATTTCTTACAGTCTTCCCCCACACTGTACTGTCTGGAGTCAACTCCCACCTTTTTCCCCCCCCCCTCTTCCGATTGGAGCGTGCGTTACGGATCGCACCGTCTTCCCAGCGGACGGTTTTTCCGCATGGGTTTCCCCCCTTCGCTCCATCTATTAATTCTTTTCTCTATAGAAAAAATCCAACAGATTTCTCTTGCCCCAGTTTTTTTCCTGTGTTTCCTTTATGATGGAGTGTTTTTCACTGCGCTTACAGAGGCCCTTTCCTTGCGGGTTTCCTCTGTCGTCTATCTTTTGTTCCCTCCTTTCCACCCATTCTCTCCTTTTGCAAGAACTCACCCCGGTTGATGGTTTCACTCAGTCTTTCCATGACTTTCCTCCTTTTCAAGTTCGATTGCTTGACATGTTTCACCCGGCGGACCTTCTTTCTTGTTCCCCCTTTCCCCCCTGCGTGCTGTCCCGGGAAACGGTTGCTTCTCCTACACCAATGTTTTGGGAGTTTACAACGCCAGCGGCATACGGTCCATCTCTTTTGGCGTTCTTTTTTTTCTTTCCGAGTTTTAGCCCATTCTTCTCTTGCGCCCCCCGATGTTTCTTTCCAGTGCTCTTTTCGTTCCTTCTTTTAGGGCACCGGCAACCGATTGGTATGAGTTTTTTTCCCCCCCTCTCTCTCGGTTGTGCGCTATCTTGCGCGCATTGCGCTTCCCTCTTTTCCCCTGCTGATTCGTAGATTCCTTATTTACCCCCCTCGACTACAGCACAGTTGGACCCGCTCAACCGCTTTCTCTTCCTCCTGTTGTCGTTCCAAACTTGTACACTGCCTAAACCTATATTCTTGTTTTCTTCACGAGTAGAAAATAGGCTGCTCTACTCTTCTGTATTTTTTTGTTCCCTTGTTGTGACGTCCCTCTCTTTCGCTAGCCTTGGCCTCGCGCCATGTTCTTCCGGCTCTGCCTTTGTCCCCCTTGTTTTCTGCGGTTGATTGTCTCCCCCTTTCCCCCCTGTCGAAATTCCCCCACCAATGAAAAACAATCCCCCCTTCCAAATCCGCGCTGCAAACGAAGTCCCCTTCTGGTGTTCCCCTGTCGCCGGTTTTGCCGCGTCCGGGTTTTGCCTTTTCGCTCTTTTATTCCCCCCCCCGGGCGGAATCACTCCTTTGCCGCTTGACCTTGTTTTTCCCTTCGACAGACCTTTCAGTCCACACATTGCCGTAGAAGCCATGTCATTGTTTTCTTTCCACTTCTTTCTCCAGGATCCCATCTCCTTGTTTCGCCCCCTGCTTCCTCCGATAGAAGAGGAGGGTTTACATTTTTTTATCCAATATGACGAAAGTGAATACGGATCGTTGAGACGTGATCTTGCTTTTCGGTCCACGATCGTCTCAAAGTTTGTACTCTCCCCTTTCACTTTTCCCGGTTTTTTGCAAGCACACCCTCCGCATAGGTGTTGCTTCACTTTCCGTCATCCCCTAAGATGGGAATCGACCCTTTTCTCTCCTCCCCCACGCTCCAGTTCGTCGTCTACACCCCAATCCTGAGTTCTGCATCTCTCTTTTTATTTTTTTCTTCCTCATCAGTCCGGTTAAATCACTCCCTTTTCTTTTTGTGTCAGTTCTTTTGGATTAACTCTTTTTTTTCTCGCGACGAACCATTCGCGTACGCTTTGACCGCCACTTTCCTTTTCTCTTTTGTTGTTGAGGATCATGCAGGGTTTTAGGCTTCCTTCCCCGTTTTTCCTTTTCTTACCTTCCCTCCTAGCGCCAGCCGCCCCTTCCATCACTGGCTTTTTATTCTTTTTCAGTACGAAATATGAGCCTTCCCGTCATACCCCCGGTCCTCGTCATTGTGTGTTAAGTCCCCTCCTTTTTGTTTGTTTTTATGCGCGGTTAAATCCTAGAGGTTCCCTCTGATGCGGTTCTCCTTTTTAATCCAAACGCGCTCTAAGTGGGGTTTAAAGATGTTCTCCACGACCTGACCGTCTTGAGCTCCGTTTCCCCCCTTGTGAGTTCCGTGACAAATCCTTGTGCCCTATCGACCTTTCACTGTCGTTTTTATCGCAAGGTGGACCTTTCTTCTTTTAAAAGACTCGGTGTTCTTTTCTTAAAAATGCTTTTTGCGTGGGATACTTCAATAGCTTTTCTTCTTTTTGTTTCCTTCTCGCCTTGACCCTTGGTTATTTTTTGACTTTTTTTCCGGGCGGAGGTGTGGACCCAGGTTCGCATGCCATTTCTCGGGAGTTCGTTTTCCTATTAGAGAAGTGAGGCGGAACACGTGTCGAGCTACCACTCCTATATGGGTTGCCACATTCTTCTTTTTTCCTTTTTGAGAGGAAGTAGGGTTCTTTTGGCCTGGTTGGGGTTGGTGCACCCTCCTTTTTCCCTTGTGATAACCAAATCACCCAACAGCGAATCAAGTTTTCGGGTTTTTCATCTCGTTTGACCCCAAGGCTAGGTCCAGTTTGATGAGTTCCACTCTTTGCTCGTTTGACGATTGAGATGCTGACGCTTTAGCCAATCCGCATCTGTAAAATGTACATGTGGACATCAACGCGTTTCTGACAGGATTCTCTCCCCCCATTTTTGGTTGGATGTGTCCTATTGGTTTATGCCCTTCACAGAAAGCGTGTCCTACTTACTCTTTCTCTTCCCCCATTTGCGTAATTAGCGCCACCTTTCTTTTTCCACCTCTACCCGGGTGCCCGTGTGCCCTTCTCCTTTTTATCCCCGAAAAAGAGACTGATGACTGTCAGATCCTGGTCCTTGAAGAAAGTGTCTCATTGGCGGCCACGCGTCGCCTCCCATACCGCACCCTCCCAAAGTTCGATGACCGCATGAGCTTTTGAGTTCTCACTCCCCCCAACCCATTTGTTCCTCCTCCTTCTATCTGGATCGGGAGGTTCGGATCAATCTCTCTTCCTGCTTCGTTTTCAGGGTACGGCCGTGGTGTACTTTTCCCATTCTACCTAATTTGTCCTCAGTTTCCTTCGAATGGACCCCAATCACTGGGCCTTCTTTCCCTTAGGTACTTGCTGGAGTGGGCAAAGTTTTTTCAGATTCCGACCCTCCGAGGGCGGCCTTGTCATTTCTGTTTAACCCCATCCGTACCCCTCTCATTCTTGTTCTTAGACCTTTTTTTTTTGATTGTTAGTATCGGATTTCCTTCTAAAGATGGGACGAGAGTTTCGATGGATCGACTTCACCCCGTCTTTCCTTATTGGCTGTATCGTACTTGTTCTTTATACGTCAAGAAAGGCCCTATACGGTTTTTTCTTCCCGTTTGGAGGTTACCCCCAGCGTCCTGCCGTTTCATTACCTGTTTGTATTTTTCCTGTTTATTGTTCGGCCCTCGGTGGCCGCACGTTCTTATGTTATGGCCCCCCTTCTGACTTCCGCTGGGTTTTTTCGATCAAGTGTCGCGCGTTGGCCCGTGACGCATGATTTTCGGGTTGGAATCTCTCGAGGTTTGGCGTCCTGCGCATTGTCGCTGCAAGCGAGTCTTTATGCGTCTTTCTTTTTTTCCTCCCATTTTTTTCCCCCCCAGCATACCATCCAGTTTGGCCCGCCCCGTTTTCTCTAATTAGAGTTGATTGCCACGGGACTGTTAGCCCCGCCACCATGCCCTGCGCTTTTTTCTAATTTTTGCCCTTGTCCACTGTTTTTTCTCTTTGAGGTAAATCGTTCGGGTGCCTTTTTTGACTCCGTCCAATCTTCTGTTTGCACTGGCCAGTCTGCCGCTTGTTCCCCTTCTTCTTCTGCCCTTTCCAAAAGGAGGCGTTGTTTGGGATTTTGGCCTCCTTTTCAAGTCCGAACCTTTAAACCCAACCCCCTTTTTTCCCAACCCCCTTAATTCATCGCCGAAATGACTTCCGCTTTTTTTTCCTGTTCCTCCCCGAAGGATATGAGTTAGGTTGTTAGGCTCCCTTCTTCGGTTTTTCTCTCATGGTTTTTAACTTCCCGGTCTGTCATTCATTTTCCCTTCCGCGTCCGACTCCTACCTCCTTCTTGTTCTTTAAGATTTCAAAGTTCCGCTATTTCCAGCCGCCCATTTTTGCGTAGACAACGCACCAAGCGGGTGGCCTTCGTTCTAATCCCTTTCGGTCCATTGCCGATCACCTCTTTTTTCCTCCCAATCTGACCTTTATTCCGGTTATCTTTGTCTTTTTTTTCTTTTCCTTTTCTTGCTCTCGGGTCACTGCTGGATCACGAAGTGGATTTCCCTCTTCACGCTGTTCAAGGTGCGGGTGCCATCGGTTGCCGCCACATTCCCTCCCTTTTTCTTAATGAAACGCCGCATCCCTTTGCATCGATGAGATATTGAGCAGAGAATGCTCCAGAGAATGCTTTCTCTCTTTCCCCCCCCTCTAGGCTGGGACCGGCTGACATGCGGTTTTGGCCTCTTTTTCCCTTGCTTGCAGGTTCCCCCCTTCACCTCATTTGTCCGTGGGCGGTTTTTCGCGTAATTGGCAGGGCATCCCTTTTTTTGAGCATCGCCGCCCCCGAACGCATTCGAGTACGTGACTCCTTATCTTCTTTTTCTCTTGTTGTTTTTTTTCTTTTGGATTTCAGATAACTCCTGTCAGCGTACGCGCCTTCCCTTTGTTCTTCTCGTTCCCTCTTTAAATGCCCCTGCCAAGCCCTTCGTCGCTTCCCTACTTGGTTCCCTCTTCCTGCGTAAGAGCCCCTCCTTCTTCCCGCGGGCATGTAATAGGTCCTTCATGGTGGGTATCAGACCGACGAATTCTATGAGCGCTGCGTTCGCATCTCGAGGTCGATTACCGAATTTCATGTCCCGTGGTTCTCTCATCCCTTTATTTGTAAGGGTGGCGGCCCAAGATGGTTAGACCTCTTTCTCTTTGATCTTAAGTCCACTTCGTGCTCCGTCCTGACCTCGATACTTTATTTCGTATTCATCCGATACCAAACCGTCTTTTACTTGTTGCCTTTTTTTTTTTTTCCCTCAGGCGTGATACGTGCAAGTTATTATTTTTTTTTTTTTTTTTTTTTTTTTTTTTTTTTTTTTTTTTTTTTTTTTTTTTTTTTTTTTTTTCGCCTTTGCGTCCTTCGCGTCTCCCACCCTTTTTTTGCTTTTTGCCGCAAGGAGGAATTGCTGATTTGCTGGTCCCTCTCTAGTTTTTTTCTTTGACAACCGAATTTTCTACGTGACCTTTGTTTGCCTTGAAGTCGTTCTTCTTTCTGTCCCCTGTTGTTGTGAAATGCCTTTGTTCAGCTCGATTAGTCTTCTTTTTTGATTCTTTCTCTCGCAACACACCTAACGCAGATCCTTGGGTTCCCTTTTCCCAAGTCCATCTGATTGTAGTTGTGTTCGTCTTTTCTTTTCTTGTATTTTTTCTGTTGGGTTTTTGGTTCCACTTCCTTTTTTGCCTTACCCCCCCAACCAGAGCAGCCCGTTTGTTCTGCGAGGCTCTCTTTTCCCCCTTTTCCGATCCAAGGCATAGGCGAAAGTTCTTCGTCACAATCAATGTTTGCACCGCTTTTTTTTTTTTTTTTTTTTTTTTTTTTTCTCTGTTCAGACTCGATTTGCGATGCGTTTCGTCTTTCTCATTCCCACTTTTTCCATTTTTCCTTTCCCGTTGAATAAAAGCGAATTCCTCGAAAGGTTTTGGTTCCTGTGAGAGGACCCCTGGCTGGTATTGTTTTTTTTCTCTTCCTTTCTTACTGCTCCCTCTTTTTTTACTCAAATTTTTCTCGCTGCCTCTCCCAGCGAGCCAACCCTTATCTAGCGTTCAACCCTAATAACTCGGAGTTGCCGGTGCCCCTTTTCTCTAAAAGGGCTCCCGAACAACCATCGACTCGCTCGATTTCCCTTTTTTCAATCGACGTCCCCAAGTTGCCTTGTCGCCATTTTGACTCAAATAGCATGACCCCTCCCCTAGATGCCTCATAATGCTGAGTGTTCAGAACTCCACCATTTGTGATCCCTCTGCCCCCCTCTCTTCTGTATTGCTTCTTTTTCTCCCTATTCGATTTAACAGCAAGGTTGATTTTTTTTCCTTTTTCCTTCTTTAACAATTCTTCCATAAAAATTTTTCCAGTTCTCATTTTCCTCCCAATCCAACAAGTGATTTCTTTCCCCAAGGCCTTGTTTTTCCGTGATGAGTTTTTCAGACGAATGAAAGAGCCGCACTGTCTTCTCTATCTTCCTTGGCGTTCCCCCCCCCCCTATCACTTCTCAAGTTTTTTCTTGTTGTCCAAGACCCACCCCCCTTTTTTTTTTCTTTTTCTTGAAACCATTCGCACACGACTGGTCCGTCCTCTGCCGATAGACGTTTCACCACGGCGTTCCCTTTTCTTTTTTTCCCGTCTGACGGCCTTGTTTTCTTCTCCCCCCCCATTTTCCTTTTTTCCTCGGCGATTGACCCCATGGTTTTTGCTTTCCACTTTCTTGGAATGACTGGTCATCGCCATGGAGTGAAATTGCTTTTTATTCGTTTCTCGACGTGGTTTGCAGGATCCTTGTTTTTTCCGTTTCTCCTAAGTCAGATGGGTTATAGCAAGTGTTTCGTTTCTTCTTCTCCCGGCTTCTTCGGGTTTAACGCTCTCGAGGGTTTGCGCTATACTTGCTCTCTTTTGCAAAGCAGAGTCTTTTCTTGTCGTAGAAGTCGCTACAGCCAATTACCCCACAGCCCCTAGTGGCGCTCTCTTTTTCTCTTTCACGTTGTGCCCTGTCCCCTGTTGTTACCTTGACCCTTTTCGCAATTGCGCAACGCACTTCGTTTTACCCTCTTACTATGCGGGTAAAAATCGTGCGGGTGTCCCTTGCTTCCTTTGCTCTTGGTTTATCGGTATTTTTTTTTCCCCTGCTGCCTGTCATTTTTTTGGTCTCCCTCTTTTGCAAGTCGTCGAACCTTCCCAACACCCCCCTCCCCCCAAACCCCCCATGTCAAGTAATCGCGCCCCTGCTCTCTTATGTTTCTTTTTCTTTTTTCTCCTTGCGTTTCGGTTGTTAGGATTTGCAGCCCACCGGATTTCCCGCGCCTCCCCTCTAGATCGGCGCTTCACCTAGCATTCCTCGGCCCCCCGTGTGTCCAGCCGCCTCCTATCACACAAGTTGTAGTTTAGGCCCTGTCATCTTTTTAACGTCGAGAGTGACCAGCGATTGAATCAAGGCTCCAACACGAAACAAGCGTTTGGAATTCGCGAATTCGCCGAGGCGGTTTCACGTATCCCCGGCTTCGGCCTCCCCCTTTCCCAGTGTATCACTCTTTTTGGAGGCTGGTATCCCGAGGCTTCGCTTCTTTGATCGTTTTCCCCTGAAGCTGGCCGGACCGCTCACGATTGTTTCTTGGCGGTTTGGTAACTTCGCCCAACTTAATCCTGCGTTGATTCAATCGTTCCCTCCGATCCTTTGGCGCTTTTTCACTCTTTTGAGATCTTATCTCGCACGCTCCAGAGCGTTACTCCTGACTTTTTTTTTAACCGGTCTGCGGTGACTTCTCGCTCCTTTTCTTAACTCCCTCTCCATGTGGACGTGCCTTGCGGGCGTATTAGCATTTAGGGCATTTACCTCTTTTTTCCCCTCCGCCGGGAAGAAGATATTTACTGATGACCCTGCATTTTCTCTCTGCTGTCCTCCTCCTTTTGTTTTTTTTTTTTGAGATTCAATGCAGTTTTAAGCTTACGCGTTGCTCCTTCTCTTCTCAGAGGCCTTTTCCCCTGCCAAGGTGAATGAGCGCCAGCCTCCTTAATATGGATTTCTTTCCCTTGCGTAAGAGCAGTAAGAATTGTTTTTCATTTCTCTTTTCGTCACTTCACCTGGTTTTGTCTTTTTTTCCTCTCTTTGCGATGCGTTCCCCTCCCACTCGATGTGAGGCGCCCACCGCTGCTCCTTTTCCTCCGTTCCTTTTTCCCCAAGACCTTGCTGCGGAAGTTTGTGGCGGTTAACCCGATGGTTAGGCACTACCTTGCCCCGTTCTTCTTTCTTTCCACTTAGTGCTAGATAAGGGACCTGCTCAATTGTTCAGTCTCAATCCCCATATAACAACGTGATTAACTGTATGCATATTTTTTTTCCTTTTGTTGTATAGTGCAATCTGTTCACTCTAGGTCTCCCTCCGCATTTCTATTTTTGCTGGTGGGGGTTTTTTTTTGGTGGGATTAAGAAGGAGGCCTTGATGTCCTTTTTTGGCCCCCCCGTCCGGCTCTTACACTCACTGATTCCTTCCCTTTGTCTTGAATTTTGGTGGAGGTTTAGGACACCGGTTGTTTCTTTATTTCTTTTCTCTCCTTTTAAGATATATATATGCGAAGGTCGGCGGGAACCCGGTGTCGATCCCCGAACATCACCGCCCGCATCCTTCTGGCCGCCATTAACTTTCCATATTGACTTCGTATTCTTCGATTTCCTTTCATGTTTCCTTGGGATTTGGGTTTTTCCCACTTCGACTTTGTAATCTTGCAGATCCCAATCCCCCGCGCATCCCGTTTTTTTAGTTCTTACCTTCCCTTCTTCGATTCCATGTTTTCTCTTTTTTTTTCCATTTTTTTTCCCCCCACAATAAATGTTTGCAAACGCCCCTCTTTCCTTTTCTCTTTTCAGAGCTTGAAGTCGAACTTTGCGGCATGTTCAAGTTATTTCTTTTACAGTTCGTTTTCATCCCTTAATTCCCCTTTTTTTCTTTCCCCCTGGCTGTTATTTTTCTTTTGTTTTGTCCTCTTTCGGAGAGAATTCGTTTTCCGACCTCGGCGCCGACCTACATCTTGCCGTTCCTCTACTAGCGTCCCCAAAGCGATTTCCTTATGGCGCCTTGCCCGGCGAAATAACCGTTCTTTCCGAAACCGCCTTTTTTTCTTTGTACAGGGGCTCCCTCGACCAAGGATCTCGCATTGGCGGCCAGTTTTTTGAGTTTATCCTTATGACCCCAATCCTCCATAGTGACAGTCCCTGCCTTTTTTTAACTCCACCAAACATTTGGAGATCCGTCATGCCCCCGATCTGGTATTGCTTCAGATTACAAGCCGCCAGTCGTATTACCCTCATTTCGTCCCTTGCCGGCCGTTTTTGACCCTCTCCCAGCTTTCCATCGTGTCGCCATGGGCTCGATTTTTCCCCCTAAAACCTTTTGGATTCGTGACAAGCCTTGAGTATTTCCGTTTCTGTAGTGTCATTGGACTTCCCCGATGTCCTCCCTTCTGCTTTTCTTGCTTTAAGTCGTCCGGCTGTTCCCCTTAACGTACCCCTATCAAGGCCTTTTTTTGCAAGCCCCCCCTTTTCTTCTGTTTTTTTTTCATCTTTATGCCCATTTTTCAATATGGTGCTCCGCTTCCTCATTTTTTTTTCCCCAAAAGTCTGACCCTTAAGCCTTCTGTCCTTTTGCACTTCCTACTTCAACGCAAGCTCCCAAAGATTCTTTGCTCTCCAAAATGTTTTGTTGAGTTCTCCACGCCAGCGTGACGAGTTTTTTCTAAGGTTTATTTCATGCGTATGTGAGGTGATCGGTTTTTTTCCTCTCTGTCGTCGTGGACCTTTAACGTATAAGTTAGAGTCCTCTCCCGTGTATGCGCATGGGCACCGAGCCGCCGTTAATTCTGGCGGGTTGAATCTTTTTGTTTGGCTTCCTTGCTCTGCCCTCTTCTTCTTTTCTTTCTGCGGCGCAGAGGTTTTCGTCGACTGAATTCTCCTCCCAATAGACCTCCTCATACCTTCCGGGTTCCAACTCCTTGTTCCCTGGAGCGTTTTTTTCACTTTCTTTTGTCTCCCCAGGCATTTTCCCCTCCTCTGCGACACTTTTGCTTCAAAGCTCCGACCTCCGCGATCTACTATGAGGTCCATCGGCTGGTCTGCACCCCTCCTTTTTGACGTCAATCTTCGTCTAGCCCTGGCCTTCTTGCTTTCCCCCCCCTCAGGAAAAACTGGATGCGCTGTTTTGTTTATCCTCCAAGTCGAATTTTCAACCCACACCACCCCCTTTAACACCCCCCCAATGAAAGTCCCCCTCGTCTCCCCTTCGAAGAATTTTTTACCCTGATGGACTGTTGTCCACTTTTCGCCGAAAGGATATTCGTTCGGTGTTTCGGCTCGCTTCCCCCTGGTTCTTCCTCATTCCTTTCTCTTTGTCTGAACTTATCGACGTTCCTTGTGCCCGCATTTTCCCCCTTCATTCCCCCACACTTGCGTAGTAGCCGGCATTCCCTGTAATCACGTCGTTTGCCCTTACCCTTTCTCCACTGTCCTATTTCCCACACGCAACCGGGGGTTGTTTTTTCACTGCTCCTTTTTCTCTTTTGGGTAAATAATTGCAAGCTTCCCGTCTTTGAATCCCCCATTCTCCTTTTAATTGTTCTCTTCTTTCTCTTTCATGGATTGTCCTCGGTCACTTTTCTTTACTCAGAATTTCAAGCTAAGATTGTCACGTCGGTTTGCTAACCATCTTCCCGCCCCATCTCTCGCTGTTGATTCCCTTACTGCCTCCCTCCCCCTGTTTCTCTATTTTACTATCTTTAGCGAGCATCGATCGATCTAGTCCTTTCTACCCCACTTTTCGGGACAGTCAGGACATGCGGCGTATTGTATGGCTCTCTCTTTGTTCAAATCCCCCCATTTGGATGTTCTTTTTGTTTTTGCTTTCGGCCTTTTTTGGTCCCTTTTCTTCCCTCCCGGCTTAGCGTACGTGT